>Ga0105855_1000892_pt1 | contig 11592 bp, 7 predicted proteins | sample OrgsoiDNA_201059_FD_89680 | JGI IMG/M metagenome (GOLD analysis project Ga0105855, IMG submission 89680) | Permafrost soil microbial communities from the Arctic, to analyse light accelerated degradation of dissolved organic matter (DOM) -... | ecosystem: Environmental > Terrestrial > Soil >... | reverse complement strand
GGACACTCAATCGGGTGATCGAGGGACAGGTATCCGTTGCTGAGGATCATAGAAAAACTGCTCCTGCGCGATACGCTCGCCCTCCCAACGCTGGTGGGCGATTTCCTCCATGCGGGTAACGCTGCCGTCGGCCCATTCGAAACGGAAAATCCAGCGAATGGCCACATGGTCGCCATTCAGAAAAGCCGGGCGTACGCAGGTCGAGGTCATGGAGCGCACCCGGGACATCATCGCCCGCTCCTTGTCGACATGAAAATCACGCCCGACTCGCGGCGGTTCCTGGTTCTCTTGCAGGGAAGCATCGGCGGTGTAGAAGGCTTCGACCGCTTCGGCGTGGGCATTGGCCTCGACCTGGGCGATAAAGCGTTCGAGGGTTTCAAGGGTCGGCATGGTCAGCTCCTGGCTGGGGTGATCGGCCTTCATCACCCCAGCGAGGCTAAGGCCGGCGACCGGCGATGGAAAGGTCCATTTCCGCCGATCTGTGCAGTACCAATCAGCTCACGCCGCCAGACCGCACAACTCATCGCACACTCGACAGCGTCAGCCGACCGCACCGACATTCCAGTGCAGGGCGGCCGCCAGGGCACTGGCGTAGTCCGTACGTGGATCGGCAATCGGCGCCTGGGTCGCGCTGTCCGGATAACCAAAGGCGTCAATCAACGCCGCAGTATGCTCGGCCAACTGGCTGCAGAGCCTATCCTGGCTGGCCTCAAGGCTGCGGTAGCGCGCGTCATCGAGCAGGCCTTCACTCATGAACCAGGCCGCATGACGACTGATTCGCCCGAGGGCAAACAAGGCGCTGAGCAGGCCGAGCAAGGTTTTCGCCTGTGACGGCTCGATGGCCTCGACGGCCCTTGCGGTACTTTCCATCATCACCCGCAACCCGTGGGCCTCACCTACCTCGCGAGCACTGACCAACAATGGATTCCAGACGTCCATGGGGTCGCTGTACAAGGCAGTGTTCGCCTCGACATGCTCGCGCAGGGAGTCGACCAGCCGCTGTTCCCGAGCCCGGAAGAGGTACAGCCAGACCTGCGGACCCAGCAAGTCGTCCGTCTGCGCAGGACTGGCCGGTGCCGACAAGGGCGAGGCCATCAACCCTCGGGCGGTATCCAGGATAATCAGCAGGTTATTGCCACCGGCATCATTGAAGACATGCCCCAGGCCCTGGTACTCGAGAAAGCGATTCAAGGTGAGGTCACCGGCCACACCACACCGCAGCCGGCATTCGGCGGTGACTTCTTCCGCGGTCCAGGCGCTCAGGGCCTTGGTCAACGCCAGTGCGCGGTTGGCCGAAGACCAGGGCGCCCATGTCAGCAAGCTGGTATCGGCATGCCCCGAAACATTGCGTTCATCGAGTTGGCGCATCCAGGTCCGCGCCGAATCATTGACCAGGCACGTCGCGGCATAGGCACTGGCCAGGCAACCGAACAACGAGCGGCGCTGCGTGTTGTAACGCAACAGACTGGCTTCGGGGGCGATCCTGGCCATCGTCGAGCGACGCGTCGAGTGGCTCAGCGCCAATGCCACACTGGCCCGGGTCACGGCCGCCAAGGCAACGGAAGCCATCACCCAGACATGGGCCGGCGCCACCAGCGTGCGGACCAGGCGCTTGTCATGATCGCCCAGCGGATCGCTGAATACCCCATGCTCGTCGATCCTGGCCTGATCGGACAGCCAGGCGAAAAACGGCAGCCGGACCTGATCGAACCCCGCCAGGCCATAGTCGAAAGGCACCAGCGCGATTTCCGTCGGCAGGGACATCCGCACCCCGGGCCGGGGTCCTTTGTGATCGCTGATGTCCAGGATGAAGGGAAATACACCGCAGTCCTTATCACCCACCCGCAGGCGCGCACAAACCACGCCGACCTTGGCTTGGTCGCCGATCCCCACGTTGGTGAACTTCAAGGCCCCGCTGTCGGGCGTATGCAGGACAAATTCGCGGGTGACCGGATCGAAGACCGCTTCGGTCCGGGTCGCTATCTGGCTATTGCCGCCACCGATCTCGGTGATCATATAGGCGCTGGCCTTTTCCCCGGACTCCAGTGCCTCGCGCATCTCGACCGCCAGCGGATTGCCCTGCTCGAACTCCCTGATAGTGCCGATGCACAGCCCGTATTGAATGGAGAAGGCAATGCACAGCGAGACATCCACCACCCCGGTCCACTCCGCCAGCGCCAACAACAGGCCGGGATCGCTGAACAGGCCTTTCGGCAAGGCCGCGAGCAGCAGGCGCATACGTTCATAGCTGCCCCGGTGCAACGCCAGGGTGTGCTCGCCGATCCGGTGTCTGAAGGCATCGGCGGCCAATACAGAGGCCGCCAACTGACGTGACGACGGCGGGACAGGACCGAAAAGCGCGGCTTTCAGACGCTCGACCAACGCCTCCGTAGTGGGCGCTGACACCGGCTCATCGCGAGCCCCGGCCGGGACGATGCCGGCCAAAAGCGCCGTCAACTCTGCCGAGCTTTTCATCAAGGGCGCCCATGCGCGCGCGCCGTCCAAGGTACTGCCCACGCATCGGGCCAGGCTGTCGCCAACGCCCATGTCGACGAACAGGGTACGCTCCGTCAGCGGCACGCTCCGCAGCGCATGGGGCAGGTCAGCCGGTTTGATCACGCAATCGGCCATGGCCTGCCGAAGATCGTCCGCGTCGGTGTAGATCCTGCGGCCAACGCTGGAATGAATGGCTACACGCAACGGCCGTTGCGGCAGGGCGCGGAGTTCATCGAGGAAACGCCTGGCAACCGGCGCCAACGCCGGATGATGTGACGCATAAGGAAGTGCCAGGCGGTGCAACCTGGGCTTGCCATCAACCGCCACCGCCTCGAACAACGCCTCGATTGCCGGGTTGGGACCGCTGGCCACGCATTGCCGCGCCGTATTGATGCACGCCACCACCAGGTCCGTCTGCCCCACTGCCAGCAGCAAACGCTCGGTGTCTTCTACTGAAGCACCGACCAGCACCATGGCGCCCTGGCCCTCATGCTCCAGGTAGGCGTTGTTCAATGCACAGACCGCATCAACACCATGGCCGATATCGAATACATCCGCACAGACCAGTGCGGCAATCTCACCCAGGCTCTGGGCGACGATGGCCCTGGGCCGAATCCCCATGGCCAGGAGTACCTGCTGCAAAGCCACGGATGCCGCATAACCGGCCATTTGTGGAAGGCCGACGGGGAGCTCCAGCGTCCGTTCCTCATTCAACAGGACAGCACGGACCTGTCCCGGCCTGATCGGCCTCAATTGCCGGGTATTGCGCTCAAGTGCGGTGTCCACCTGGGCGAGGACATCCTCAATGATGTCGGCGATCCCTGGGCTGACCGCATGGAGCGCGCAGAGTCCGCCGCGTGGGTCGGCACCCTGTCCCGGAAACATGAAAACAAGATCGTCGTGCTGAAGTTCAGCAGTCGTAGCGGTGGTCATGGCCAATCCCTCCACAGGATCAATCAGTATCCATCTCGCCTCTCGTCGCACGGCAGAATCAACGGGGCAAGGACTCGAACAGACAAGTACTCATAACGCCTCAAACCTCCTGTCAACTCACCGTAAAACCGTAAAACCCGGGAAAAAAATTAACAACTGTCAGTCTTGACAGTTGACTGGCGAATAAAAACAGGCATGTTCAGGCCACGAGAGGGAACCCGAACTCAAGTCTTTGATTTGGAAAAAGCGACGTTTTCAGGGGAAACGACAGGCGGCATGACTAACAACTATTCATCGTTATGTCGTCAGCCCACGCTCAACCGCTTGTCACTTCATCCCGACCATCAAGAGATTATTTCTTCATAACGGCTAACGCCGCCAGACCACACACCCCAGCGCACTCAGGGCAATCGCCAGGCCGGCCAGGGAATACACCCAACTGGCCGAGGCCACCGGCAATAGCACACCCGCCAGCAACGGCCCGACACCGGCACCGATATCGCGCCACACCGCATTCGAAGCCAGGGCCTGGACCCGTCCGGCCCCCGGATTGCGCTCGGCCACCAGGGTCACCACCAACGGCAGTTGCAGGGCTCGCAGAATCAACACCGCGCCGGCGCCGAGGATCAGCCAGTGACTGCCGAAGGCGGCCAGGGCCAGGCCGCTGAGGATCGAGAACAGCAGCAACATGCGCACCACGCCACAACTGTCGGCCGCCCGACCGCCCAAGGGGCTGAGGAACATTTCCGAGGCATAACGCAGGGCCATCAATAGCCCGGCAATGATCACCGCATCGCCACCCAATACTGCGGAAGCCTGCAACGACAGGCCGAAGATAAACAGCCCGTCCAGCGCCACGCCTTCGACAAAGGACCATATCGCCACACTGTCCGGCCGTTTGAAGCGCCGTCCGGAAGGTGCTGCCAGTTCATGCCCCACCGTGGGCAACCCGCGCGCCACCCACAGCCCGATCAGCGATACGCCGGATAGCAGCAGGAAAATCAGCCGAGGCCCGAAGTGCAGGCTCAACCAGCCACCCACGGCCAGTGCGAGCATCGGGCCGATGGCGATCACTCCCCGTGAACGCCCCGCCCGGCGCGCGGCACCGCTGGGCTCCAGGGTCGCCAGCACCTGGGTGGACAGGTTCATTGCGGCAAAGGCCAGGCCCCAGACCAGGCGCAGCAGCAATAACCAGCCGAAGCCGGAAATCAGCGAGTTACCGAGGGCACAGAACGCACTGCCCCCGGCCGCCAGCATCAGGGTCGAGCGGTCGCCGTGGCGGGCGTAATAACGCAGCACATAGCTGTAACCGAAGATCCGCACCAGCCGGTTGGCCGCCAGCAACACCCCGGCCTGGGCCAGGGTCACGCCAAAGGCCTGGGTGTTCATCGGCAACAGCAGGTAGAGCAGCACGTCGCTGGGCAGGCACAGGGCCAGGACGGTGGCGGAACGGCGGGAGGCGGAATCGGTCGGGTGAGCAGCCACGGCAGGCATCTGGGACGGGTCTCCGCAGGGGGAAGAAGCCCGCAAGCATGCCGGGTCGAAACAATCGCTGACAATATTTTTGTGTGATCTTTTTGAACTGGCAAGCGGCTAGCGTCGCCAGACCGCACAACCCATTGCACTCAAGGCAATCGCCAGACCGGCCAGGAGCTGAGGAGCATTTCCGAGGCATAACGCAGGTCCATCAATAATAGGAGACCTTCAGGTAAATAAACTACCTATACGGACCACGGGATGATTTCGTTCACCGGGGTGCCTACAACTATATATTGCACACATAAAAAGCCTATGTGCTTAGATCGCTTTCAATCACCGCTCACATGATATCGAACACACCGCAAACCTAAAGGAATAGACCATGCGTGCATTATTGACCACGGGCCTTGCTTTATATATCAACCTTCTGACGCCTTCACTTTATGCCGCCGCCTTTGAAACAGAAGACAACTTCACTCTTCCTCTGGCCCTCAAAAATAAAAATGGGGAAAGTCGGCATTTGAGCGGTGTGGGCCGACTGGCAGGCAATTGCACGGCCACATTGATTGATACCCGCTATCGCCATGAGGCAACCGCGCAACCCGCCTATTTGGTAACTGCCGGACATTGCGTCAGCCGCTCTCAAAAAAGAATCATCACGGACACAATCCTCACAAACAAAATGATGGACTTCACGATAGAGTTCAATTATTTCCGCGATGTCACCGAGCAGATAAAAACCTACACCCTGAAAAAAATCAACTGGAGCAGCGTACGCGGCATCGACCTTGCCGTGATCGAACTGGAGGCTTCGCTGGCAGAGCTGATCGACGCGGGTATCCAGCCACTCAGTATCGGCTCGCGTCCGAAACCTGGCAGCGCCATTGCGATAATCGGCGCCCCTGGAGGGGATTTCTTGCATCAGTCCCTCTGTACGCTGGCGCCCGCAAAGGATGCTTACCTCGATAATGACGGGGAATCGAGGATACTGCTCAACAGTCTCAATGCTCAGTGCCGCAGAATTGGAAGGGGGGCATCCGGTGGCCCGATCGTGGAGCGCGAGACGGGTAAAATCGTGGGGGTCCTGTATGGTGCCATTGGTGACTCGCAGGTATACGGCTCTGCCATTCAGTCCCTTCAAGGATGTTTTACATCCGGTCAGTTTGATCCCTCAATCACCCGTTGCAGCTTATTTCCAGTCTACGATATTGACGCCATCGCCCCACAACACCGGCAAAACTTCCTGCCCGCCAAACCCGATCAAGGCCTGGAAGCCGTCATGCCATCCTGGGATCTGAAATTTTCAATCAGCACGCCTTTCTATCGCTACAAAATCGAGCATTCATTGACATCGCCTTGCGAAAGCCCCCATGGTTACAGTGAGGCTATCAGTGCCGGCAATGCCTATATCAATAAGGCAATCGGCATGACAAAGGGTCGCCATTGGTTATGCATCATCGGTGTTGAGACTTCCGAACAGCCCCCCTTCCACGGCATCGTGAAAAATAATCAATCGATGTGGGTCGACTTGCTGGATCACGGCAATGAACCGCCGAACATCGATATCGCCACCGAACGCGAAAACTTCTCCGAGCCAGCGGTTTATAACCTGTTTGCATCCACCTACTTTTCACCGCCCACTTATGCGCAGATCTATTCGAAAACAGGCCCGACCTCACAGGTGGATTGCGATGATCCTCAGGGCTATGAAGAAATGCAACGCCGTGCTCGTGAACCGTGGGTCCTTCTGGCGAGTTGGAACAGCACGCAGGAAGACGCCAAGCTTTGCGTCTATAGCAAAAATGCCCATGGCGAGTCATCAAGAGCCTCAACGCATTGGCTCAAAGTCGCCGATGACTGGAAGAGCTGATCCACCGTCACCCAACGCCTGCCCGTACTCAAGAAACAATCGCCGAGAATATTTTTGTGTGATCTTTTTGACCTGTTGTCGGAGCAACAGCGCTTCAACAGAGTGCTCGTGGAACGGCATTCATCATTCCTTCCTGCCTTAATACCCAATAGATATAAACTTCGCCCTTTTTAAACCTGTCATATTTGACAGTAGACGGCAAACCGCCCTCGGATCTAACTTGCTCAGGGTCGGATAACCGACCCTGATTTTGATGCTGCCTAACAAGAGGACATTGCCATGGAATCTTCTACAAAGGCCCCTTCGAGAATATAACGCTCAAGTTGGGCGATCATAAGTTGCTATCGATGAGCCACACCTATTCGATTCCGGCACCGCCAGGTTTTTTTGGCGTCCAGACGGTCAATGCCGACTCCGGACAAACGACACTTTCTCTCGATCTGGGAACCGGGACGATCGACGGCCGTTTTGAAAGTGTCTATCGAACATTGCGCCTGGCCCCAAAAGGGCATTTCAGGATGACAAGAGATGATCAATGAGCGTGAATGGGCAAGTCAGTAAGCGCCGTTGATCGAGAGGCCCCGGCCAACAAAAGCGGGCTCGACTTACTCCCGGAACGGAGTGCCCGCCCTTTCGTTCCAGCCATTTTGTATCAGCCAACTTACAATCGACCTCCCACTGCGGGGTAAACAAGCCCTTCCGCTGGCACTTTCCGACAAATCGACGGAAGATCGACTTCATCGATCCAGCCCCATCATCCAGGCCTTTTGGCGGATCAACCGCCAATAAAGCCCCGAAAGCAGGCGCTTCTTGGTATCGTGTGCGCCGATTTAAATAGCCACCTATACACTTTCTCTCTTAGCAGCTCCGTTCATATTCAATTTTCTTTGCACAACACAGGTTCCTCATGACCGATCCCATTCATATCAAGGATCACGAGAACGAAAAGCGCCTGGTCAACAAGCGCTTGCTGGCCTGCGGTATCCTGGTCCTGGGACTGGCCGGCAGCCTGGTCGCCCGCCTGTATTTCCTCCAGGTGACCGAGTTTTCCTATAACTCCACCGTCTCGGAAAACAACCGCGTCCACGTCCTGCCGATCCCGCCGGAACGCGGGATTATTCTCGACCGCAACGGCCAGGTGCTCGCCGACAACCAGCCCAGCTTCAACATGACCCTGACCCGCGAGCGCGCCGGTGACGTCGGCCAGGTGCTGGACACGGTGATGAGCGTGCTCAATCTGCCGGAAGAAGACCGGTCGATGTTCACCAAGATCCTCAAGCAGTCACGCCACCCGTTCGAGCCGGTGACCCTGCTCTATGAACTGACCGAACAGCAGATCGCCCTGCTGGCGGTGAACGAGTTCAAGCTGCCGGGCGTCGAGGTCGAGCCGCAGTTCGTCCGGCATTACCCGCTGGGCGATCATTTCGCCCATTCGGTGGGTTATGTCGGGCGGATCAACGAAAAGGAAAGCAAGCAACTGGACCCGGTGGAATACCGCGGCACCCAGTCCATCGGCAAGACCGGCATCGAGCGCTTCTATGAAGACGAACTGCACGGCCATGTCGGCTACGAGGAAGTCGAGACCAACGCCCAGGGCCGGGTCATGCGGGTGCTCAAGCACACCGATCCGATTCCCGGCAAGAACATTGTCCTGAGCCTCGATATCAATCTGCAGGAAGCCGCCGAGAAAGCCCTGGGCGACCGGCGTGGCGCGGTGATCGCCATCGACCCGAAAACCGGCGAAGTGCTGGCGATGGTCAGCAAGCCGAGCTTCGACCCGAACCTGTTCGTCACCGGGATCCGCGCCAAGGACTATTCGGCCCTGCGCGACTCCCTTGACCGCCCGCTGTTCAACCGCGCCCTGCGCGGGCTCTACGCGCCGGGCTCGACCATCAAGCCGGAAGTGGCCATCGCCGGCCTGGACAGCGGGGTGATCTCCCCCTCCACCCGGGTGTTCGACCCCGGTTACTTCCAGTTGCCCAACGTCGAGCACAAATACCGCAACTGGAACCACAGCGGCGACGGCTGGGTCGACCTGAACGCGGCGATCATGCGTTCCAACGACACCTACTTCTATGACCTGGCGAGCAAGCTGGGCATCGACCGTCTGCACGATTACCTGAACAAGTTCGGCGTCGGCCAGAAGGTCTCCCTGGACATGTTCGAGGAGTCGCCGGGGCTGATGCCGTCACGCGAGTGGAAACGTACGACCCGGCGCCAGGCCTGGTTCCCCGGCGAGACGGTGATCCTCGGCATCGGCCAGGGTTATATGCAGGTCACACCGCTGCAACTGGCCCAGGCCACGACCCTGATCGCCAACAAGGGCGTATGGAATCGCCCGCACCTGGCCCGGAGCATCGGCCAGGTTGCGCCAGTGGACCAGAATCCGATTCCCAATATCGTGCTGCATGACCCAAGGCAGTGGGAGCAGGTCAACTACGCCATGCAGTTGGTGATGCACGATCCACGCGGTATCGCCCGGGCGGCAGCGGTGGGTGCGCAGTATCGCATTGCCGGCAAGAGCGGTACGGCGCAGGTGGTGGCGATCAAGCAGGGGGAGCGTTATGACCGTTTGAAGACCTCGGAGCGTAATCGCGACAACGCCCTGTTCGTCGGTTTTGCCCCGGCGGAAGATCCGCAGATCGTGATTGCGGTGATGATCGAGAACGGCGAGGCCGGTGGCCGGGTCGCCGGGCCTGTGGTGCGGGAGATTCTCGATGCCTGGCTGCTGGATAAGGACGGGAAGCTCAAGCCTGAATATGCGCGGCCGCTCAAGCCCCATGAGGATCCTAAGGTTTAGGCGGGGCTGATGGCCTATTCGCGGGCAAGCCCTGCTCCTACAGTTATCAGTCGTTCGCAAAATCTGTGTACGACATTAACCTGTAGGAGCACACCGCACCGCCGCGAAAGGCCCCTCAGGAGCAACCCCACCCGTCAGGCCGCAGCCCCCCGCCGATAAAACGCCAACACCCCGCCCAAGGTCATCAGCAAACCACCGGTCACCCGGTTGAACGCCCGCAGATGCCCGCCCTGCAAGCGACTCAATAAACGCGCCCCGCACAACGCGTAAAACAACATGATGCTGACATTGAGCAAGGTCAGCACCATGGCCAGCAGCGCATATTGCGGCAACTGCGGCTGCGTACTGTCGATGAACTGCGGCAGGAACGCCGACATGAACAGCAGCGCCTTGGGGTTGGTCAGCGCCACCACGAAACAGCGCATGAACAAACCGACGGAGCGATTCGAACCCTGCTCAACCGGCAGCTCGGCCAGGGTCCCGGTCGAACGAAACATCTTCCAGCCCAGCCAGACCAGATACGCCGCCCCCAACCACTTCACCGCCTGGAACAGCGTCTCGCTGGCCTGCAGCAAAATCCCCAGGCCACAGGCCACCGCCGTCACCAGCAGCGCATCGGCCAACACCGCCCCGCCCATGCCCCAGGCCGCCGCCCGCACGCCGTGGTTGGAACCGTTGTGCAAAGCCAGCAGCACCGTCGGGCCGGGCATGGCGATGATCGCCGCCGAACTGATGAGGAACAGGAGCAACGTTGCCAGCGTCATGAAGGTCGCCTTGAAAATGAAAAATAAGCGTCATTCTGCGGCCAGCACCGCCGCGCTTCAACCGCCGGTACGCCAGCCCGTCGTTTGCGCTGGACGCGACTAAGCTGTTTCGTGATAAAACAGGCTCAAGCACTGAAGCGTTTCAGCGTCCTTTCCATCAGACAGGGTGATCGCCCCATGACCGACCAGAAGCTGCTCGACTCACTGTTTCCCGCCGCTGCGGATATCCCGGAAAAATACCGATTCGAAGGCCAGCTGGAACAACGCGAATACCTGGTCAACGGCACCTTGCGCACCTGGGACGGCCCGCTGGCCCAGGTCCGCAGCCCGGTGTACCTCGCCACCGCCAACGGCGATGAGCAAGTGATCCTCGGCAGCACGCCGCTGCTGGATGCCGAGACCGCCCTCACCGCCCTCGACGCCGCGGTTCACGCCTATGACCGCGGCCAGGGCGAGTGGCCGACCATGCGCGTGGCCGAGCGCATCCAGCATGTCGAAGCCTTCCTGCGGCGCATGCGCGAACAGCGCGAAGCGGTGGTCAAGCTGCTGATGTGGGAGATCGGCAAGAACCTCAAGGATTCCGAGAAGGAATTCGACCGCACCTGCGACTACATCGTCGACACCATCAATGCCCTGAAAGAGCTCGACCGCCGCTCCAGCCGCTTCGAGCTGGAGCAGGACACCCTCGGCCAGATCCGTCGCGTGCCCATGGGCGTGGCCCTGTGCATGGGCCCCTACAACTACCCGCTGAACGAAACCTTCACCACCCTGATCCCGGCGCTGATCATGGGCAACACCGTGGTGTTCAAGCCGGCCAAGCTCGGCGTGCTGCTGATTCGCCCGTTGCTGGAAGCCTTCCGCGACAGCTTCCCGGCCGGGGTGATCAATGTGATCTATGGCAGCGGCCGGGAGACCGTCAGCGCACTGATGGCCAGCGGCAAGATCGATATCTTCGCCTTTATCGGCACCAACAAGGCCGCCAGCGACCTGAAGAAACTCCATCCCAAGCCCCACCGCCTGCGCGCGGCCCTGGGCCTGGACGCGAAGAACCCGGCCATCGTGCTGCCCGAGGTCGACCTGGACAACGCGGTCAACGAATGCGTCACTGGCTCGTTGTCGTTCAACGGCCAACGCTGTACCGCGCTGAAGATCCTGTTCGTGCACGAGGACGTGGTCGAAGGTTTTATCGAGAAATTCAACCGCAAGGTGCAAAGCCTGGTGCCGGGCATGCCCTGGGACAACGGCGTGGC
>Ga0105855_1000891_pt1 | contig 11611 bp, 12 predicted proteins | sample OrgsoiDNA_201059_FD_89680 | JGI IMG/M metagenome (GOLD analysis project Ga0105855, IMG submission 89680) | Permafrost soil microbial communities from the Arctic, to analyse light accelerated degradation of dissolved organic matter (DOM) -... | ecosystem: Environmental > Terrestrial > Soil >... | reverse complement strand
TCCTCCAGATTCGGCTGGCCCGGCATGGTGTAGACGACGACGTTGCCCTTACCATGCAACTGCACGGCGAGCACGCGGCCTCCCATCATGCCGGCCTGGTAATTGTTGGTGCCGATGAAGGTAAGGCGCTTGCTGGCGGGAGCGTCGGAATCGATGGTAATCACGGGGATGCCCAGGGCGATAGCAGAATCGATAGGGTCCTTCATGAGGTTAGGATCGGCAACGGAGACGAGGATGCCGGATGGCTTCTTGGCCACGGCGTCACGGAATGCCTGGGCCTCACCCGGGGGATCGTAGGTATCGGGGCCGACCACTTCGGCGGCCACGCCCAAGCCGCGCGCCGCGCCGATGAATCCCGCGCCGGCCGCCTGCCAATATGCGTTCTTGATGTTGGCGGAGACCAGGTAGTACTTCTCCAATGGATCGTGCCGGGAACTGCTGCAAGCCGTGAGACCCAGGATCAACGCTGAGGCAAGCAGCGCCCGGCTCTTGGAATGGTTTCCCATATCAGACCTCCTTATCCGTAGTTAGATAGCGCCCGCGACTACATCTTATCCTGGCACAGGTCCCGTTACCGGCCCGGCGCGGCACTCGCAATGTCGCGGTTCACATCATGGAATTTTTCGAAGTTCTTATTGAACCGGGCGCTCAAATCCCGTGCGGCTGTGTCGTAAGCCGCCTTGTCGGCCCACATGCCGCGGGCATTGAGGAAGCTGGCGGGTACGTCCGGGCATGATTTAGGCACCGCAAACTTAAACACCGGGTGAATCTCTACCGGCACATCGTCCAACTGCCCGCTGAGCGCGGCGTGCAGCATGGCGCGGGTATACGGCAGCTTCATGCGCTGGCCGACGCCGAAGGGGCCGCCCGCCCATCCCGTGTTCACCAGCCAGCACCTGGCCCCGTGGCGCCGCAGCTTATCTCCCAGCAACGAAGCGTACGTCGCCGCCGGCCTCGGCAGGAACGGAGCGCCGAAGCATTCGCTGAAGGTGGCCTGCGGCTCCTTGCCCAAGCCCCGCTCGGTGCCCGCAACCTTGGCGGTGTATCCGCTGAGGAAGTGGTACATGGCCTGCTCGGGCGAGAGCTTCGAAATCGGCGGCAACACGCCGAACGCATCGGCGGTCAGAAAAATCACATGATTGGGATGCCCCCCGACGCTGGGGATCACGGAATTATCGATAAACGACAGGGGATAGGCCGCGCGCGTGTTCTCGGTCACCGCGTCGGAATCGAAATCCAGCAGCCGGGTCTCCGAATCCATGGCGACGTTTTCCAGCACGGTGCCGAACCGGATGGCGTTCCAGATCTGCGGCTCATTCCGCTTCGAAAGCCGGATGCATTTGGCGTAGCAGCCGCCCTCGAAATTGAAGACTCCGTTGTCGCTCCAGCCGTGCTCGTCATCGCCGATCAAGCGCCGCAGCGGGTCGGCGGAAAGCGTCGTCTTGCCCGTGCCCGAAAGGCCGAATAACAGCGCCACATCGCCCGCCTGCCCCATATTGGCCGAACAGTGCATGGGGAACACGCCGCGCGCCGGCAGCAGGTAATTCATGATGGTGAAGGCCGACTTCTTCATTTCTCCGGCATAGCTGGTTCCGCAAATCAAGATCACCCGCTTCTTGAAGCTGATGACGACGCAGGTTTCGGAATTGGTGGCGTCCTCGGCCGGGTTGGCCTGAAACGCCGGCGCGAACAGGATGGTGAACTGGGGCGCGTGGCTGGCGAGGTGTTCCAGGTTGGGCCGAATGAAAAGCTGCCTGGCGAACAGGTTGTGCCAGGCGAGCTGGCTGATGACGCGAATCGGCATGCCGTATTCGGGGTCGGCGCCCACGTGGCAATCCTGGACGTAAACGTCACGCCCCTGCCAGAAGGCCAGCATCCTGGAATACAGGCCGTCGAAATTGGCCTCGGACATGGACTGGTTGACCGGGCCCCAGGCCACATTCTGGTCGGTGGTCTCATCCCGCACCACGAATTTGTCTTTGGGTGAACGTCCGGTGAACTGGCCCGTGCGCACCACGAAGGCGCCACCGCTGGCCATGTTCCCTTCCCGACGCTGAATGGCGTGTTCCAGAAGCTTTGCCGTCCCCAGGTTCCAATAGGCGGCGTTGACATTCCGGATGCCGTGCTGTTCCAGCCCTAGTGCCATATCGTAGAATTGTCTCATGAACCGCCTTCCGGGGGCATCGGCCGCCGCTCTCTTCCTGCTGCTCCCGTGCGGAACGGCCCAAGTCATCGAATTTGAACAGAACGGCCTGAAATATCAGACGCTGACGAAATCCGGAGTCACCGTGATGGTGGCCGCCATGCCGTCTCACCTGCACGAATACGCCATTATGCAGGTGGCCGTTTCCAATGGCGCGCCAGGCCCCTACACGATCAGGCCCGAGGATTTCACTTACGTGCGGAACGACGGCGTCTCCATCCGCGCCGACGCCGCCAGCAATGTGATTCTGATGCTGGAGCAGAAAGGCAACGGCAACGATGCGATCAAACTGGTGACCGCTTACGAGAATGCGATTGCGGGAAACTCGCACTTGAAATCGACCAACGGTTACGAGCAGCGCCGCCAGGCCGCGCTGGCCATGGGTTCGGTCAGGTTGAAGGCTGCCGCGGCGGCCAGCGCCCTGGCCATGGTCCAGACCAAACTGGGGCCGGGGGAATCCACGGATGGGGCGGTGTTTTTTCCTACGAACGGGAAGCCGCTGGGGCCGGGGAGGCTGATTGTGCGGACGAATACGGATACGTTCGAATTCAATGCTACGGGGGTAGCGGTGCCGTAAGCCTATTGGGCAGGCACACGGTTGCCGGCGATCCATACCGATTCGAGTTTCCGCGTGTTCCGAATGTCGTCGAGGGGATTGGCGGCGAGCACGACGAAGTCGGCCCATTTGCCCGGCTCGAGCGTGCCCAGTTGTTCGGCCGCGTGCAGGCAGCGTGCGGCGGTGCTGGTGGCGGATACCAGCGCCTGCATGGGCGTGAGCCCGGCCGCGGTCATGAACTCAAGCTCCATGTGTTCGAAGTAACCCTGGAAGCGGTAGGGCGGGCCGGTGTCGGTGCCCATCACCACGGGCACGCCGGCGTCTTCGATTTTTTTCAGATTTCGCATGGCCACGGGCAAGTGCTCCTTGTACCACATGCCGTTCTTGTCGTGGCGCATGTTCTCCTCGAAGGCGGGGTCCCGGGCCTTGGTCATCTCGGCCTGGTTGCCATCGTTGATCAGGAACGGATCGGCGAGGAACGCGGGCTTTTCGGCGTAAACGAAAGTGGAGACTTCGCGCATGAGGGTGGGAGTGTAGAAGGCATGGTTCTTCTTGAGGAGAGCCATGGTTTCGCCGTCGATTTCCTCGTCGCGGATACTGTGGGCGATGTAATCGGCGCCCAGGCGGAGGACGGCTTTGGCGTCGGCGAGGGTGACGACGTGGACGGCCACGCGCATGCCTTTCTTGTGGGCCTCATCGATAATCGCAGTGTAAGCCTCGGGCGGCATTTTGGCGCTGTGGCCCAGGTTATCGTCCAGGCGAAACTTCACGATATCGGTCTTGGCGGCAGCCAGGGCATCGACGGCCTGGCGGGCGTCCTCGGCGGTCTTCGAGACGGGGATGGGGCCCGCGATGAAGAGGCGCGCGCGGTTGAGAGCGGGGGTTTGCTGTTCGGCGCGGGTCTGGTCGCGGAATTCGATCTCCTTGTCGCCGCCCAGGCTGAAGACCGAGGTGACACCGTAACGCGCGTAGAGGCCGAGTTGGCTGAGGCTGTTGACGTGGCCGTGGCCGTTGATGAGTCCGGGGATGATGGTCTTGCCGGCTACGTCGATACGCCGGGCGCCGGCGGGGATTTTCACGGAGGGGCCAATGGCGGCAATGCGGCCGTTACGGACCAGCAGCGTGGCCTTTTCGACAGGGGCCTTGCCGGTGCCGTCGATGATTCGCGCGCCGATGAAGGCCTGGTCCTGGGCGGCGGCCCCCACTGTGAGAATGGCGGTCAGAATCAGGAAGGCGACAGGCGGGTTCGGTTTGACGATGGGCATTGCCTTGCAATTCTATTCGCACGGGTGGGTGAACGCAAGCGGATTGACGGCGAATTGACACTGCGGGTACAGACGGTTACAGTACGAAGGCAGAGCGTTGCAATTTCGGTGCACGCCAAGCCGCCAGTGATCGTCACTGACTGCAAAGGAAGGTGCTCATGACTCGAACTCTGCTGTTATTTCCGCTCGCACTGGGTGTATTCGCCCAGAGCCAACCCGTTCGGCAGGTTACGTCCCAGGCCACGCTGTTCGGTAACCAACTCATCCCCGGGTTCCAGAACGGCTATCTGTACTTTCTGGAAGGCGGTTCGATCCGCCTGTATTCGCCGGAAGGGCTCCCGGTGCTGACAACCGAACTCCGGATACCGGATACCAGCCAGCAGGTTTCCGCGATCGGTCTTGCCGTGGACACGGATGGATCGGTTGCCGTCTCGACCGGTTACCTGACCTCGGCTGGAAACCGCGGCGGCATCGCCTTCTTCGACAGCCATGGCCAACCCGCCGGGTTTGTCGACACCGGACGCTACATGCCGGGCAACCTCTGCTTCGGCGAGGACCATTCCCTGTGGACCTTCGGCTGGCAGATGGATGCTTTGCAACCCGACCATCCGGACAGCAAGGAGTACATGTTGGTACATAACTACTCTCCGGACCACAGAGAGCACGGTCAGTATCTGCCGAGATCGCTGTTTCCGAAAGGGCTGGAGACTGGCTCGCAAAGGTGGCAGTCGCTGAGGATTGCGGTGGCACACGACCGCGTGGGTCTGTTCGCGTCGTCAGGAATGAAGTCGTCGCAAAACGAGTGGGTGGAACTCGATCTGAAAGGAAGCCTGATCCGCCGGGTCAGGCTGGATGCAATCCAGTCGCAGGTGAAACTCGCTTTCACGGCGGACGGTCGCTTATATCGCCAGATTCACCGTCAGCCGAACTTGCAGGTTCTGGATCGGACCACGCCCGAATGGGCAGATGCCGGCCCTGCGCCGGGAAACCTGCTGTGGGGCGCGGACGGAAATTCGCTGGTTTTCTCCCCAAGCTACTACGGGAAGGAGGGTCCGATTGTGCTCGAGTGGTTCGAGCAGCCTGCCGCGATCTCACCTCGTATTTTGTCAGGTGGACAGCAGGACGACTGAAGGCAGGAGCGGCGTTCTTACCTGGGCTCGTGACAGTAGTCGCAGGCGATGGAGACGGCCGACGCCTTGTGGCAATCCATGCACACAGCCATGGAGGTTTCTTTCTCCTTGCGCATGATGTCGCGGTCGCGGACCGGTCCGTGGCAGGTTTCACAGGCGGCCTTGGCCTTGGTCACGTGGACCTTGTGACTGAAGAAGACGTAGTCGGGAACGCGGTAGACACGCTTCCAGGGAATGGCCTCCTGCTTGTTGTGGTAGCCGGCTAACTTCTGAATAGCCTCGCTGTCCTTCCTGATCTCAACGTGGCAGGCCATGCACCGGGCGGTGGCCGGAAACGTGGCGCGATCGCCGGGCTCGGGCATGGTGTGGCAGTCTTTGCAGTCGAGGCCTTTCGAAACGTGAAGCTTGTGGCTGAAGGGGAGCGGCTGCGCCGGCGCGGGCGGCATGTAGGTGGATGTCTGGGCAGCGGCGGCCAATGCTACCACCACGCAAAGAACTGCCAGTTTTAGCATGCAAGCAAATTATCATTGTACAATTGAGGCCGATGATTCGCAGAGCGGCAATATGCGCGGTCTTGAGTTTACCGGCACTACTGGCACAAGGCAATCCGGAATGGCATCGTCCGTTTCCCGCGTTCAAGATTGCCGGAGACCTGTATTACGCAGGCACGGCCGATCTCGCCGTCTACCTGGTGCATACGCCCCAAGGCAACATTTTGATCAATTCGAATTTCGAGCAGGACGTGCCGCTGATCCGCACCAGCATCGAAAGCCTCGGATTCAAATACAAAGATACGAAGATCGTCCTCATCAGCCACGCGCACGGCGATCATGATGCGGCCACGGGCTTGATCAAGAAGGAGACGGGCGCGAAACTGATGGTGATGGATGCGGATGTTCCCGAAGAGGAAAGCACGGCTCGCGGACGCCCGGGCGCTCACGTGGATCGCGTTTTGCACGATGGCGATACGGTGGAGCTCGGAGACGCGAAGCTCACGGCGCGGCTGACGCCCGGCCATACCAAGGGCTGTACCACCTGGACGATGCAGGTTCGCGAGGGTGGGCGGACATTGAACGCGGTGATCATAGGCAGCCCCAACGTGAACCCCGGATACATTCTGGCTGGAAACAAGAACTACCCGGGGATCGCCGAGGATTACGTGAAGACGTTCGCGGTGCTCAAGAGCCTGCAGTGCGACCTCTTTCTGGGCGCGCATGGAGGGTATTTTGGGCTCAACGCAAAGTACGAAAAGATGAAGGCCGGCGCGTCGAATCCTTTCATCGATCCGGACGGATACAAGGCATACGTTGCCGAGCGCGAAGCCACGTTCCAGAAGGAGTGGCAACGCCAGCGGGAAAACCCCGGCTCCGCTGCACGCTAAGCACTTGGGGTACGATCAGCTAACGGCGGTGAATGCTGACGACGGTGCGGTCCAGCGATTTGACGTTCACTTTGCCGCACATCGCCATGTCGCGGGCCAATCCGGACTGGATCAGCTCTACCACGCTTTGAACGCCCTCGGCTCCGTAAGCCGCCAGTCCCCACAAGGCGGGCCGGCCCAGCATAACGGCACTCGCGCCCAGTGCCAGGGCCTTCAGCACGTCGCTGCCGAGGCGGAAGCTGCCATCGATCAGGATGGGCACTTTGCCGCCCACGGCATCGGCAATCGACGGGAGCATTTCGATAGGCGAAGCCACGCCGGGAACGGAGCGCGCCGCGTAATTGGAAACGACAATGCCCTGAACGCCGCTCGCGACCGCCTTCCGCGCCTCTTCCGGGCTCATCACGCCCTTCAGCACAACGGGCACGGCGAGGCCTTTGCGCAGACGATCGATGGCGCTCCAGTCGACACCGGCGGTGAGGGGAGACCTGGGACTCTCACTGGCAGTTTCATTGGCAGGTTCATTACCCAGGGTCACACAAAGTACTTTGCACCCGGCGCCGACGGCGCGCTCGACGCGCGTACGGACCTCGTTATTGTCCGGGTCCTCGTAGACCTGATACCAGAGCGGGGTCTTGGCCTGCGCGGCGATTTGATCGACGGGATAACTGGAACGATCGGCCACCACCATCACGGCTTTGGCGGCAGAAGCGCCGCGCGCCATGGCCAATTCTCCCTCCGGATGGAATCGTTTCTGACGCGAGAGGGGACCGATGAGAATGGGCGTGAACAGGCTCTGTCCAAATAGCTCCGTGGTCAAATCCATCTGGCGCGAATCGATCGCCAGGCGCGGCCGGAACGTGATCCGGTCGAAGGCGCCGCGCTCGCTGCCGGCGATCTCCGCCCACGTCAGGCTGTCCAGTTTGCGCCCGGCGATGGCCTCGAATTCGGCGGCGTTGACCAGTTCCTGGACCGGTGGAATCCGCCCCGGCGGCTCGCCCGCCAGTTTTTGAGCAGACAGGGGCGACGCGGCGAGCAGCGATGCATACGCCGCCAAGGCCTGCCGTCTGGTCATGGAAAATCGGTCCTCACGATGGCGCGATCGATGGACGCCAGGTTCGGCCGGCCGGTATACGCCATTCCCTGCACCAGCTCGGCTTGCAGAATTTCCAGAATCCGTTGGACGCCGGCCGCGCCGTAAGCGCCCAAACCCCACCGGGGCACGCGGCCCAGGCAAACGGCGCGCGCTCCCAAAGCGAGTGCTTTGAGAGCATCCGTGCCGCGGCGAACACCGCTATCGAAGATGACCGGAACCTTGGCGCCCACCGCATCGACAATCTCCGGCAGCACTTCCAATGTGGCAGGGCTATAATCGAGCGAACGGCCGCCGTGGTTCGAGACGTATACGCCATCCAGGCCGCACTCGACACATTGCTTCGCGTCTTCCGCCGTGAGAATCCCCTTCGCCAGCATCGGCACTTTGACCATACGGCGGATCTGCTCCAAAAGCTTCCACGTGTAAAACAGGCGGGACTCCTGGAGCCGATACGGATTTTTGGACGCGGTTCCGCGGGTGGCAGGAGCGCTCGTGAGATTGCGATCGTGCAGGATGCGCTCGTGCACGTTGGTCTGCTGATCGATCGTGACCACTATGGCGCGGGCTCCCGCGGCTTGAACCCGGTCCAGCACTTCACGATTGTCGTCCAGTTCCAGCTTCGGATAAAGCTGAAACCACAGCGGGCCTTTGGCCGCCGCGGCGATTTTCTCGAACGGAAAGCTGGAGACGTTGCTCACGATGTACGGAGTATTGGATGCCGCGGCGGCGCCCTGATAGGTGGCCAGTTCGCCATCCGGGTGAAGCATGCTGTGACCGGCGGAAGGGGACACCATGATGGGGAAATCCATTTTGGCGCCGAGGATCTCGGTGGCCGTCCGGATGGGCCGCGCGTCGAGAACGCGATTCGGTATCAGCTCCACCCAATCGAAAGCCTGCCGGTTGCGGCGCAACGTGAACTCGCTATCCGTCCCGTAAGCCGTGTAGTCGTAGGCGTACCGAGGGACCTTGGCGTAGGCCACGGGCTCGAAGTCGAATGCCGTGACCAGCTCATTCAATCCGGGAACGCGGCTGTGATCGCGGAACGGATCCTGCTGGGACCGGAGCAACGGCGAGCCGGCAAGAAAGCCTGCCATGGCCCGGAAGGCGTTACGGCGAGTCAGACTGTTGGCCCAGTCCCGATCGAGTCTGCGCACGATGCCTCCCAATCAGCGCTCCAACGCGGGAGCAGTTTAAAAAGAATATCAGTCTATCACGCAGGCTGGTCTAGACTAGGCAAGCAGCGCACGCCGAACCGCGTCCGGTTCACGTGCGATTACTGTGAGGAAGGCCCGAGCGGGGCCGCTTGGGACCCGCCGGCCATGCTCCCAGTGTTCCAAAGTCCGTTTGCTCAAACCGAATAACTTGGCAAACTCGCTTTGAGAAAGGGCGATCTTCTCTCTGATCGCCTTGACATCGATGTCATCCGGGACGTGTACCTCACAGCCGTGGTTCTGCTTGCCCTTGGCGAAGGCGAGCGCTTGTCTGGCACTCTCGATCATTCGTTCACCCGCGGTTGGTGTCTTCTTTTTCATCTCGACTCCCTTGTCGGCCTGTAGGCCTTGACCATATCCGCCAGAACGGTCTTCAAGACACGGCGTTCCTTCGGCGTCAAATCGGTTTTCTCGTTCTTGGCGAACATGTTGAGTAAGAAAACCGGAATGTCCGTCCCAGTGAAGAATGTAATGACCCTGTACCCGCCACTCTTTCCCCTGCCCTTTCCGGCGAACCGCACCTTGCGGGCACCGCCCGTTCCTTCGATTACGTCGCCAGCCGCCGGGTTAGCGGCAATCCACGACACGATGGCAAGGCGCTCCGCGTCGGGTAGTCCCAAAGACCGTGCATCGCTGAGGAATGCTGGTGTCTCTACGACGGTCTGCAAATTTTAGTATACTCCAATGGAGTATACGGCACGGTGGGCGTGACCCGACAGGCCACAGAAAACGATGGCCTGTCCTACCCACCCTCCGGTTGTGATAACGTCTCAATTACAAGCTTGAATATGACGGCACTGAAGACTCCGGCAATCGCCCTCGCAATCGCCATGATGCTGGCGCAGGGGCCTGGCTCATGGCCGGCCGCGCCCTCGCTCGACTACTCGTTTTTCAAAGAGCGGGTGCAGCCTATCTTTCTCCAGAAACGGCCGGGGCACGCGCGCTGCGTGAGCTGTCACCAGCATGGCAGTCCGCCCCTGCAACCGCTCGCGCCCGGCGCCAGCGGCTGGAACGAAGAACAATCGCGCAAGAACTTTGACATGTGGAAACTGTTCGTGGTTCCGGAGAACCCGCTGAAGAGCCCTCTACTGGTGCATCCGCTGGCGGAGGCCGCCGGCGGCGACCGTTTCCATGCGGGCGGAAAGCACTGGAACTCGCAGAACGATCCGGAGTGGCAGACTCTGGCGGCGTGGGTGCGCGGCCAGACTTTGGGAGGTTCAAAATGATCCGCGCCGAGCTCGGAGTGCTGCTGGCAGGATGTATCGCGGTAGTGACCCTGACCGCCGCCGACACGGTTCGCGTGATCCAAACCAACTCGGCCGGGGACAACGTTCACGTGATCGATCCGGCGACCAATCGTGTGGTCGGAGTGATCGAGGACATCGAAGTTCCGCACGGAGTCGCGATCGCGCCGGACGGTGGGCGGATTTACATCACCGACGAATCGCTGAGCACGCTGGACGTGGTGGACGCGAAGACCCTCAAGGTTACCAAGCGAATTCCATTGAGCGGCCGCCCCAACAATGTCGCCGTGGGGAAGGATGGTGCGCATGTCTACGTGGGAATTGCGCAGGCTCCGGGCGCGGTGGATGTCATCGACACCGCGTCGCTCACCAACGTGAAAAGCATCCCCGTGAAGGGCGCGATCCACAATGTCTATGTCACGCCCGATGGAAAGTTTGCGGTGGCCGGGTCGATACCAGCGCGCACCATCAGCGTCATCGATACTTCGACGAACGCGGTGGCGTGGACGCTCGAGATGAGCGCCGGCATCAGGCCCATGGCTTTCACGCGGAATGCGGACGGGTCGACTAAAGAGATAGTCGTCCAGCTTTCCGAGTTCCACGGATTCGCGGTGGTCGATTTCGCGGCCCGCAAGGAGATCAAGCGGGTCACGCTGCCGGACCCGCCGGGTCAGGAGAAGGAAGCGCAGGGAATCCAAGGGGGGCCGTCGCATGGTTTGGCCATTACGCCCGATGGCAAAACTCTGTGGGCCACAAGCAAGCTTTACGATTATGTCGCGGCCTACTCGCTGCCGGATTACAAGCTGCTGAAGGTTGTGCCGGTGGGGCTGCTTCCGGAGTGGCTCACCATTCCGCCCGATGGCCACAGCCTGTATGTCGCGGTGGCGGGCAAAGACGCCACGGTGGTAGTGGACACCAGGACGATGAAAGTAGTGAAGACGATTCCGGTGGGGGCGGTGCCGAAGCGCAATACCAGCGGCATGCTGCGGACGGACTGATGGGAAACGTAATCATCCTGGGCTCCCAATGGGGGGACGAAGGTAAAGGTAAAATTGTCGACCTCTTTGCGGAGCGGTTCGATATCGTGGCGCGCTATCAGGGCGGGCACAACGCAGGCCACACGGTCTTCATCGGCGAGAAGAAGTTTATTCTGAAGCTGATTCCGAGCGGCATTCTGCGCCCCGGCAAGAAAGCGGTGATCGGCAATGGCCTGGTGATCGACCCGGCCGCGCTGCTTTCGGAAATCGACACGCTGGAGTCGGCCGGCGTCCGGATCAAGGGCCATCTCTTCATCAGCAACCGGGCGCACGTGCTGTTTCCGGTGCACCGCATGATGGAGAAAATGTCGGAAGGCCGCGTGGGCCGCATCTCCATCGGCACTACGTCGCGCGGCATCGGTCCCTGCTATGAGGATAAGACCGGCCGCCGGGGCATACGGGTGGCCGACCTGCTGAACCTGGATTTCTTCCGCGCGCAATACGATTCGGTGATGGAAGAGAAGGTCACCATCGCCAAGGCGCTGGGC
>Ga0105855_1000889_pt1 | contig 11636 bp, 7 predicted proteins | sample OrgsoiDNA_201059_FD_89680 | JGI IMG/M metagenome (GOLD analysis project Ga0105855, IMG submission 89680) | Permafrost soil microbial communities from the Arctic, to analyse light accelerated degradation of dissolved organic matter (DOM) -... | ecosystem: Environmental > Terrestrial > Soil >... | reverse complement strand
GTGGATGGCCATGTTGTAGCGGAGATTGTTGCATCGTGGACCGGCATCCCGCTCGGACGCATGGTGAAAAATGAACTGCAGATCGTACTGAATCTCAAGGCGCTTCTAACCACGCGGGTCATCGGTCAGGATCATGCGCTCGAAGCCATCGCTCAGCGCGTACGTACCGCTAGCGCGAACCTCGAGGATCCGAACAAACCTCGGGGTGTGTTCATGTTCGTCGGGCCGTCCGGTGTCGGCAAGACGGAAACTGCGCTTGCACTTGCGGATGTGCTCTACGGCGGAGAGCGCAAACTCGTTACCGTCAACATGAGCGAGTATCAGGAAGCGCATAGCGTGTCGGGACTCAAGGGCTCGCCGCCCGGTTATGTCGGGTATGGGGAGGGCGGTGTGCTGACCGAAGCCGTGCGGCGCAATCCTTATTCGGTGGTGTTGCTGGATGAGGTAGAGAAGGCGCATCCCGACGTCCTCGAAATGTTCTTCCAGGTCTTCGACAAAGGCACCATGGACGACGCCGAAGGTCGCGAAATCGACTTTCGCAATACGCTGATCATCCTGACATCGAACGTCGGGTCTGCTGCGGTGATGGCTGCTTGCCTCAACAAGCGAGACGACGAACTGCCGAGTGCCGACGCGCTGGCCGAGATGTTGCGGCCCCAGCTATTCAAGGTGTTCAAACCGGCCTTCCTTGGGCGCATGAAGGTTGTTCCGTACTATCCGATCCCTGACGACGTGCTGGCCGAGATTATCGATCTGAAGCTTGGGCGCATTGCGAGGCGGATCGAGGCTAACCACAAGGCTGTCTTCGAATGGGATGAAAGTCTCGTGGACGCGGTGCTCGCGCGGTGTACGGAAGTCGATTCGGGTGCGCGCAACGTCGATCACATCCTGAGCGGGACCTTGCTGCCGGAGATTGCCGGGCATGTGCTCGAACGCATGGCGAGCGGCACGGTGATTACACGCATCATCGCGGGCGCCGATGAGGGCGGCGGGTTCAGCTATGTGGTCGGGTGAGGGTTCGAACGGGACCCTCGCGTGTCCTTCTGAAACAACCAAGATAGTTGCAGTACTAAACGTTTGAATTGAATCATGTCAACGACCTCTGCCTTACTCGATCCTGTTTCCGCGTCGTCGCCTTGCGGCGATGACTTGCTGTTTTCTTCGGACTTCGACGCCGTTCAGCAAGCGCGCCGCTTCGACGATCCTTCGCTCGACCAGGGTGAGTGGGTCACCGAGATCAAGGAAGCCGACTGGCCCTTCGTGATCGAACGCAGCACCGCGTTGTTGAAAACGCAGACGAAGGATTTGCGTCTCGCGGTCTGGCTGACCGAGGCCCTTGCCATGCGCAACGGCTTGCAGGGACTCACCGACGGTTTCACCTTGCTCAAGGGTCTATGCGAGCGCTTCTGGGACCACGTTCATCCGTTGCTTGAGGGTGATGATGCTGAGTACCGCTTGGGCAATGTGGCGTGGCTCGTCGGCCGCAGTGCCGAGTTGTTACGTGGAGTAGCGCTGACGGACGGTGGTGGCCAGCGTTATAGCGCGCTGGACTGGGAGGTCGCTACGCATGCCGCGCAAGCGGCCAAGCGCGACCCTGAGCATGCCGACGACATCATGCGCGGCAAGCCATCGGTCGAGGCTATCGATGCGTCGCGACGCGCCACGCCTACGGCCTTTTATGCGGCGCTGCTTGGGCAACTGGCGACTTTCGAAGTGGCAATGCTTGCATTGGAAAAGGAGCTGGATCACCGCGCCGGCGAGAGTGCGCCGAGCTTCCGCCGTGCGAGGGATGCCTACGAGACGGTGTACCGTCTGGCCGAGCGTTTCGCTCGTGAAAGTGGTGTGAATGCCGTTGTCGAAGTGCCGAAGCCCGTGATTCTGGAAGCGCCGTCGCGCGTTGAGCCGTCATTTGAGCAGCAAGCTGTTACGCCTGGTCGTGAGGAGCCTGTGTTTATGTCAATGCCAATCATAGCAAGTGCGAGCGGCGCCAGGCGCGGGCTCAAGCGGTGGCGCAATTGCGCGAGGTTGCAGAATTTTTTCGGCGTACCGAACCTCATAGTCCCGTGGCGTATCTCGCCGATAAAGCCGCCGAGTGGGCCGATATGCCATTGCACGAATGGCTGACCACCGTAGTCAAGGACGATGCGTCGCTCGCGCATATTCGGGAGTTGCTAGGGGTGAAGGTTCAGGCCGGGTAGTAAGAGGGGACATTCGTATTAGTCGAACGTCCCTCGCGTCCTGCTCTACTGTCCCGCCCGAAACTCAATCCGTCTGTTACGCGCCCGACCGTCATTCGTATCGTTCGATGCAATCGGCTGATCCGGTCCTACCCCCGTCGTATTCAGCGTCTGCGGACTAATTCCCTTCGCGACCAGATATCCCTTCACCGCGTCCGCGCGTGCCTGGCTCAACGCAACGTTCGAACTACGGTTGCCCGCATTGTCGGTATGCCCAATCACCTCGACCGTGCGCGTTGTCATCTTCACGAGCACAGCTGCCATCTGATCGAGAATAGCGCGCCCCTGCGGCGTCAAAGTCGCACTGCCAGTTTCGAACTCAATCGTGCGATTAGCCAGCGTCCGGTCGAGCAATCCCTGTTCCGATGCCGTGACACGAAGGCCATTCTTGATCGTGTACGTAGGGTTCAATGCGTTGGCCATGTCGCTTGCGATCTGCTGGCGCTGCGCCTCATTACTCACTTCGCCCTTCACATCGATCGCCGTGCCGTCGATCCTCAACTGCCCCTTGCTGATCTGCTTCAACTGCGGGTTGATCAGCTTCTGCACATTGGCGCCCCAGTTCGGCGGCGTCGCAACATCGCCGATCTCTATCTGATCAACTACATTGCTCGCACCATAGGTATCGCGCAAACGCGCAAGCACCGCTGCCTTCGTCGCTTCGTCCGGCACAGTGCCACCGGCCACAACCTGTCCCGGCACCGTGTTGGCCGTCGCAGGCGCCGACACTATCGCGCCGGTCGCATTGGGATTCTGAAGAGCTGGCGGAGCCGGTGCCGCGACCGCGGGTAACGCCGTGGTCTTCACCGGATCGCCCGCGACCGGATTGACGGTCTGCGCATGCGCACTGACGGCACCGACCAGGAAGCACAGGGCAACGATCGAACGCATGCGCTCAAGCTCCGATGAAAACTTCGCGGAACGTGTCGATAGCGACACGCAGCGAGAGTTGCGGTTGATCGAGATAACTGACGAGCTTGCTGATGCCATGATCGTTCTGTGCATGTGCGTCGATCCACTCGGGATCGTCGATATCGATGTTATGGGACGCATATACCTGTGGATCGACAATACTGTGCAGCGTTTTCGCCGAAGCGCCGTTGAAGCCGACCACCAGCCGCTCACGCGAAGCAATCGTGCCAATGAAGATGGCCAGTTCAAAGTCAGCCTGCGAGACAAACGGTGCGATCAGTTCGAGCCAGAGCGCCGCCACCAGGCTCCGATAGAACGGATCATTCGGCAACGGCAGCGTCAGGCCGCGTTCGAGATGCGACGAGCCGCTTGCCATCACCGGCTTGAGCAGCGACCCGAGCGCGAGCATCGCGCCGCGCAGACGCACCGGATGACCGTTCGCAAGCAGCATCTGCTCAAGACCCGCGAGCGTTTGATGCTCGACAAAATCGGCGAAGGTGCCGTCGTGCGGGTTGCGCTGCGAATCTATATCGACAGCAATCTGTGTTTCCGCCAGCGCCTGCAAGGCACCGGGCGGCTCGATGTCGCCGAGCAGCGGCTGCATCTGCGTCGCGATACGCGACCACAGTCGCGCGAAGGCGAGGGGACTACGCGGCAGGAAGCTCAACGGCCGATCGACCTCGAGCGCGGCCGCCGCGAGGAACGGAAAGCGACGCTGCGACTGGTCGTGGCTCGTCACCATGTGGCCGGCAATGGCGAGCTTGCTCTGCGAGCCGAGAAAGGCGAAGTGAACCGGCTTGGCTTCGTCATAGACGATCTTCCAGCGCGGATCTTCCGCGAGCAGTTCCATGCCCTGCGCCACATATCGGTCGAGCGTGTTCAGCAATTGCGGATTGTTCGCGCTCTTCACGAAGTCGCCGCGCGATGGAATCTTGCCGAAGTACGCGACCTGCGCCTGGACTGTCTGCGTCATTGCGTGTCTCCATTAGCCGATGTCGCGGCGGCAGTTTGTCTGGATCCGACCGGCGCCACGGGCACCGCCGTTCTGCCCGCCGCGGCTGCAACGTCGGCAACCGATGAAGGCAGTTGTAAACCGCGCAGGCTCTGGCGCTGAGGCTGATCTCCGCTACTGCCGCTGCCGCCACCCGCGCTTGCCGCCTGCGCCGAGCTGATGATCCGCATGCTCACGGAGATCGACACGCTGCCCTGGGTCCAGGTGAGATCGAAGGTGCCGTCGGGACGGCGCTTGCGTTGTGCCGCGTTGATCAGCTTCTCGAGACCGTAGCGGCCTGGTTCGTTGACCAGCTCGACCGTGCGGCCGTCGAACGTGGTCGCGCTCAGATGCGCGCCGGGCGTTCCCTGCGGATTCGGCCACACGAAGTTGGTCCACTGCGGCGGTGTGTTGCGATAGCGCAGTTGCTGGCCATCGATCTCGAAGGTGAATTCGGTCGTGCCGGAGCTCGGCTGAGGCAGGATCTGGAACACTGTCTGCGGTTCAGCCGAGCCCGCGCCACCGCCGCCGGCTCCGGTCGATGCTCCGCCCGCAAGCGGTGCGACCCAGCTGGCGAAACCATTAGTGAATCCAGGTGTCAGCGCGAGACCCATGTCACCCCACGTCCGCGCGCTCAGTGCATCGCCGCGACGTACCGCGAGCGGTCCGAGGGTCGTCCCCACGAACTTCGCGATCGAGCCGTCAGGCCCGAACACTTGCGCGATTTCACCGGCTCCCGCCTCCACCTTGCCGTTGGCCGAGAACGGATACTTGTCGGCGAGCGACGACTGGAACGTTTGATAAACCTGTGCGTTCCACACCTTGTTCACCTCGACGGAAGCCGGCTGGATGATCACCGCATAGGCCTGCATCAGTGGGCGCACGAGCAGCGGACGCAGACCTCTGCGCTGCGATTCTGTGAGGCCGTTGAGCATCTGCTCATCCACCAGTTTCAGCGAGTCCGAGAGTTCCGAGCCGCTCCCGTCGAGTGTCTGCTGCATCAACTGACGCGCACCCGGTCCCGGATCGCCCTGGTTCTTGAGGACGTTGAAGCGGGTTCGAACCTTTGATAGCGAGTCCATGTAGTTCTGCAGCATCGAGCCGCTGTCATGCTTCACGACAATGCGTGCGAGCCCTGAGAACTCCTGCCCGACCGGACCCATCGGCAATTGCACGGGGCGGCCGTTTAGGTCGATGTTGGCGTTGATCGCACCGTTGGACGAGCGCGAGAACAAGGTCGAGATCCAGCTCTTCGCACGTTCCATGGCCCCGGCCTTCGCACGGTCGACCTGGACGGAGGCAAGAGATGGGTTGTCCCACGAAGTCTGCTCATATGCGGTTTCAAGTACCTTGCGGATGGGTGAGTCCTGCGGATCGCCGAGCCGGTTCATCGAATCGACCGCTTGCCCGAAGCTGCCGAAACTTTGCACCACGACACCCTGCATGAAGCGCGTCCACTGCGCCGCGTACTCGGTCTTGTACATCGCGACAAGCGCCTTCTGGATCTGCTCCGGGCTGCCCTCGAGCGTCAGGTCGTCGTGCGCCGACACATTGAGCACCCAGTCCTTCGCCTGAAGTTCCTTGGTCGCGGCATCGCGGATCGCCGGCTGCACGTAGTCGCTCCACGCTTCACGGGTGAAGGTGCCGGGAATGGCGTAGCTGCCGGCCACCAGGCCGTTGTTGTCCTCGCCCACGATGCGCGCGACCGTCATAGGCGCGAAACGGGTGGAGGCGCGGGCCTTGATCTCTTCGTAGACACGTTCGCGAGCGGGCAAGCCGCGCACCACATGACGAAGGTTTTCACGCGTCTGGTCGACGAGCGCCAGATTCGAATCGATCATTGGCCAGTCGTTGTCATTGACGCGCGACAGATAGAACGTGAGCATGCGCTCGGCGCTGCGGATCATCTCGTCGCGAGGCATGTTGCCCCGATTCTGCTCCAGCCAGCCACGCCAGAAACGTGCGACCTGATCTGTCAAATGAGCGGTCTCCGCATGCCGCTTGTCGCTCAGCATCAGGTAGGTCTTGAGCGCGTTATAGGCGTCTTCCACGTTGGATGGCGACGCATCGTTATAGAGGCCGCCATTGTTGTTCGCCGCGGCCATTGCGTTGCGTGCATTCGCTGTGGACACTGCCATCGCACCGGATTCGGGCGGACGGGTCATGGGCGACAGTTGCTCCGGATGTGCGTTGACATCCTTCATGAACGATGCAAGGTTTGCCGATACTGGCGCGAGCAACAGTTGCTTCACGCCAAAGTAATACTCGGTGAGGAGATGCTGTTCGAGACGATCGCCCTGATACAGCCCGAGCGAAACCGAGAGCGGCCGGTCACGCCGGAACTGGTCGAGCTGTTCAATGCGGTCTTCGAGAATGTCCATGGCTTCGAGCCGCGACTGCAGGTCGTTGCGGTTCTGCTGCAGCTTGACCACCTTGTCGAGATCGGCTGCGACATTCGACGCAAGCTGCTGGTTGCCGATCGTCGACCAGGTCCAGCCGCCGAGCAACAGCGCAAGGACGGCGACGAAACCGAAGAACGCGGTGTAGCGTGTGCGGGTCTTGATCGGACTCGCAAACTGGCGCACGGTCTCGCGATCCGCAAAGATGACTTTGGAGAACAGGTCGCGCAGGAAAAAACCATTCTTCGAAAAGGCACTTTGCGCCTGGGGCAATCCCTCGCCTTCCAGTCCGAAGCGATGCGCAATGCGTTGTGTCGCCGCGCTGTTGGTCACGCCTTCCTGCAGCGCGCTGGTGAAATAGAAACCGCGGAAAATTGGCTTGTGCTGGAACGGATTGTTTTCGAACAGCGTCGCGAGGAAGGTGCGCAGGGTCGGCTTGATGGCCGAGAATTCAAGCGGAAAACTCAGTTGTCCCGGCGACAACTTCAGGCCGCGGTTCATCGATATCTGCGCGATGCTGATCTCTTTCAGGCCTTCATGCAGTTCGTCGAAGCGGGTGTCGAAGAGGCCCACTACATCGCGCTTTTCATCCGGCTCGTAGGGCAAGGTCGCGCCCCAGACGCGGTCGTATTCCTGTTTCTCGTTGCCGCTGAAAAATTCGGTGAAACCGGTGATGAGGTCGGCCTTGGTGAACATGACGTAGACCGGCGCGAACACTTCCAGCTTCTCGGTCAGTTCCTGCACGCGCTGGCGCAGGTTCTTGGCCAGGTTGATCGCAAACTCGGGACGATTGTTGGTGAGCTCGGCAATGCTCGCCGTCACGATGATGCCGTTGATCGGCGCCTTCGGCCGATAGCGCTTGAGCAGGCCGAGAAAACCGAGCCATTCGCTGCGGTCCTCTTCGTGAATCGAATAGCGCCCGGCGGTATCTAGCAGGATGCCTTCAGTCGTGAAAAACCAGTCGCAGTTGCGCGTGCCGCCAATGCCGTGGACCACGGCATCGTTTTTGTCCGCGAACGGAAATTGCAGGCCCGAGTTCAACACGGCGCTGCTTTTGCCCGCAGCCGGGTTGCCGATCACGATGTACCAGGGCAGCTCGTAAAGCGCAGCGCCACCCGAAGCCTGGCCGATTTTCGACGTCTTGATCGTTTTGACCGCAGCTGACAAGCGTGCGCGCAGCGTCTCGAGTTCGGCTTGCTTGCCGGGTTCCGCCGATGCATGCCCGCGGCCCGTTTCCGCTTGCTGTTCGAGCATGTCGCCCAGTTTCGTGTTGGCACGCCGCGTCTTGTGACGCTTCCACCCCCACGAGAGCAGCCACAACAACACCGTGGCACCGAAGATCGCCGCGGGCCACGTCCAGTCGATCTGGAACAGGTCGGCAACGACGAAGAGGAATGCGGCCAGCGTGATGGCGCCGACGATAGTCAGCGTGCGTGATCGGGTCAACACGTTCAGGAAACGTCGCATAGTGCAGTCAGGTCTTTGAAGTTTTCATAGCAACCGCGCGAATGGCGGCGACGCAACCGCGAGCGCTGGAGCAGCGTGTCCAGTGAAGCGATCAATGCGCCTGCCCGATCTTGAAGCCAGGCTTGTGGTACTCGACATGGCCGAGATCCATCAATTTCCAGCGCCCGCCCCAGGTCAGTCCGACCGATTCGGCGGTCTCGCCATACAACTGATAACCCCGCATTGCCCAAGGATCCTTTTCGGAAATTACAATCTTGCCGTTTTGCAAGAAAGCGTTATCCGCGGCAAGGCCGTATTGGTGATAGCTTTGAAACGCCCCGGCGTTGGTTATATTGTTCCCCATTTGCGCCAATCGATTCTGGCGCTCCGGGCTTCGATATCCTTCCAATAGCGCCATTTCGTATCCATGTTGTTCGCGCATGATTTTGTACACGAGCAACAAACGCGTCCGAAAATCGGCATCCAGCAGATTCCAGTCGCGGCTTGCGTCTTTCAAGGCAGGCCGGACCTGCTCGACTTCGCGTGTTGCAAACACATCCGGTGGTAAGGGTGGCGGCGGAACGAGTTGCTCGCCGTTAAGAAGAGCCGCTATTTTCTCGTCGGGAACACGCAGGTCCTCGTCATACTGGAATAATTGCCCCTGTTGCAATATCTTACGCATTACGAGCGCGACTAATGGCGGCGCGACAAGAATACCCGCGGTAGACAAAATCAGCAAGCGCTTGCCGACAACGAGGCGATGTGCATCTATAACCGAGGAACGGGAAATTTTGACCGAATACGCCAGTCGATCTTTCGCAAAGGCCCGCCTGGCGGACAACCTAATACGCAGGTTGTCAAACCATTGAAATAAAAGTCTGAATGTCGCCGATCGCAGTCCGGGTAAGAACAACAGCGCGGCTATTGCGACAGCAATCAGGAAATACGCGAAAATTGCAACTGCGATCAAGGTTAGCCCCGGGAATTTCTAGTCATTGTATTTTGTATTGCTTGCTTTTAGAATCAGGCGTCCATTGAACCACCGGAGGCTGCTTCCGGCGTATTATCCGGGCAAATCTAATCAAGTATCAACGAGACATTTTAATGAGTGTGCCGGACCCATCGAATTCCAAAGCGCCGCCTAGCCTCCTTTCCGGCAAGGAGAAGGCCGAGCACGCAAATGGCTCGCGAATTCTTGCCAGTCTTGAAGGCCGAGTGGAAAGCGGGCCAGTACGCCCGCGGCGCTCTAAATCGGCTTATGCGTTGCTGGCTCTTTTGATAGCAGGCGCGGCCGCATGGGGTGGTTGGCATTATCTCGGCGATGCACGGACTGATTCCGCGACCGGGTCCCCAATAAGTGCCCGGGCCAGTGCGAGTGCAAATAAAACCATTACAACGGCAGACGCATCCAGCCAGTCGGCGAGTGCGGCGGGTAATACCGGTGCAGCGTTGAAGTCTGCGAGCGCTGCGACTGCACAGGTTGCCAGTGCTCAGGCGGCGGTGAATTCGCAGGCAGCCTCGATCGTCGCGGCCGACGATGACAACGGCGCGTCGAAGACAACAGGCCGGATTGCGAGTGCACTTGAGAACGGTGCATCGGAGGAGGTCGCGGCGTCCGCTGCGGCACCGTCCAACAAGGTGGCGAACGCGGCGGACGCAGCGGGCAAGAAAGCCGCGAAATCCGAGAAAACGACCGTCGCGCACAGCGACGCGAAGGCCACCAGGAGATCGTTGAGGCAGGATGTGCGCGAAGCGCGTGATAGCAAGACGTCCAGGCATGAGACGCTTGCGGCGCAGAGCAAAAAGCGTCCGTCCACGCAAAACGCGGGCAAGCCGGATGATCAGGACGTCGACCTGCTTGCCGCGCTCGTCTCGCGCACCAAACCCTACGCGCCGCCCGCTACGGGCAAGCAGGATGCAGAGGCAGCCCGGGTGTCAGCGAAGGGCGACGCGAGGCTGGCTGCCCGCTTGAAAGAATGCGGCAAGGACAACTTCTTCACGGATGAGATTTGTCGCTGGCGTGTCTGCGATGGACACTGGGGCAAGGACCCCGCTTGTCCGGCATCGTCGGAGACGAATAACAGCCGCAATTAAGAAGGGGAGCGGCTTGGGGCGCTCCAACTGATCAGTCGCAAGTCTCGTAAATATATATCGTTATCCTATATATTTCATCGGTGCCCCTGCCGGTACCATTACATTTGAAATGTTCGCAAGCTAACTAGAGCCGTCACGGTCGAGGGGTCTCGTCGCCGAATCAAGGGACTCGTGACGAAGCGTGTCTCGCGACCGGCTGATGTCATGCCGTTTCATAAACATGTCAAAACGCTCTTCCTTTCCCGGAAGCGGTGCAGTGAATGCTCTGAGAACGACAAAGCCGACGAACAACAGAATACAGATAACCGATGGAATCTCGAGTAGTACGTGATTCATGGAGCCTCCCGCCGCGCCTCAACAAATGCAAATGGCCTTACGAGGTTCTATCGTAGGCTGATCGCCTTGCCTTGAGAAACGATTAAGTTTCACGTGTATGTGAGAAATATTCGCTTCGCGCGATGTCTGCGCTACTGTCTACGACAACCGCTCATTCTGTCCTCACACTCAGCGACCAGAATGCGGACTTCCCGAGGTCGGCGAATACGGGGCAGAAGTAAGCCGCGTGATAGTTGACCGGGAGCGGAAGGGGAATGATGGAAGCGGGCGCATCCCCGTTACGGCGCTCGATTGAAATTTCTTTTAAGCTAGTCAAATATTCAAGATAAGTGTCGCCTCGTTGTCGGACTGCTAATCCGAAAAAACAGGAGAATACGCTTGAAAGGTGATTCGCGGACCTTGTGCCTCGCTTACGAAAAGGCTACGCGCGCTCGATCGCGGCGCGCGGTGAAAGGCGGCGTCGCGCTCATCGTCGCCACGTCCCTCGCTGCGTGCATGGTCGGCCCGGACTATCGCAAGCCCGAGGTCCAGGTGCCACAAGGCTTCAAGGAAGGCGTCGACTGGCAGCGCGCCGAGGCGAATCCGCAGGCCGCGATCTCGAGCACGTGGTGGCGCATGTATGGTGACGACAAGCTCAATGGTCTCGTCGAGCAGGCGTTGCAGGCAAACCAGTCGATCGCGGCAGCGGAAGCCGCCTACCGCGTCGCGCTCGCGACCGTTGAGTCCCAACGGGCGGGCCTGTTTCCGGTCGTCAAGGCCGGCGTGTCCGGTGCGCGTTCCGGCGGCAATATCGGAGGGCTCGAAGCGAGTTCCGGTTCGACTGCCGCGGCGGGCAACAGCGTCGTTGCTAGCGGGAGCGTCAGTTGGGAACTGGACCTGTGGGGACAGATACGGCGTGAGATCGAGCAGGCGAAAGCGAACGCCCAGTCATCGGATGCGCAGCTTGCCGGTGAACGCATCTCGATCACCGCCAGTGTCGTGACTGACTACTTCCAGCTGCGCCAGGCCGACTTCGACATTCACGCGCTGAAGGAGCAGCAGGACATCGACAACCGGATTCTCTCGATGACGCAAACTGCGTTCAGAGTAGGTGAAGCGTCGAACGACGACGTGCTCAACGCGCAGCAGAACCTCGAAACGATCATCGCCGACCTGCAGGCGACCGAAACGACACGCGAGCAGGACGAGCATGCAATTGCCGTGCTGACCGGCACCTCGCCG
>Ga0105855_1000888_pt1 | contig 11664 bp, 10 predicted proteins | sample OrgsoiDNA_201059_FD_89680 | JGI IMG/M metagenome (GOLD analysis project Ga0105855, IMG submission 89680) | Permafrost soil microbial communities from the Arctic, to analyse light accelerated degradation of dissolved organic matter (DOM) -... | ecosystem: Environmental > Terrestrial > Soil >... | reverse complement strand
GCGTCTTGAACAGTTACGCGTGCCATATATGTGCTACTCCACAGGGTGACGAAAGACTGGGCATAATACTGAAAGTGACTTCAGTCTGCCAATAGTTTGGTGATTAATCCGTCATGACGGAGCCTTTGACGGCTCAGACGAAGACGTTCGGCGCGAATAATGGTTTTTAAATCCGAGAGTGCCAGATCAAAATCATCATTCACAATTAAATAGTCGTACTCAGCAAAGTGCGTCATTTCAGCAACGGCTTGCGCCATGCGTTTTGCAATGACCTCTTCGCTATCTTGACCGCGGCCACGCAGACGGCGGTCAAGCTCGTCTTTCGACGGCGGCAACACGAAAATACTGCGCGCCTGCGGCATTTTTTTCCGGATCTGCTGAGCACCCTGCCAGTCAATATCCAAAAACACATCAACACCTGAAGCCAGGACCTGCTCAATAGCTTCACGTGACGTGCCGTAATAGTTTCCAAAAACTTCCGCATGTTCCAGAAACGCGTCGTTTTCAATCATCTCGCAAAATTCCTCCTTGGAGACGAAGAAATAGTGCTCGCCATGTTTCTCGCCCGGACGAACTGTGCGGGTGGTATGTGAAATAGAAACTTGTGTGTCGTAGAGCGGTTGTGTTTTCAACAAAGCCTGAATCAGACTTGATTTACCTGCTCCACTCGGTGCGGAGATAATATATAGCGTGCCTTGGACCATGATGACGTTTCAACTGAATAGGTTGATGGGAAGAGTGCGAAGAGTGATCTTCCGCACAGTATACACGCTAGCCGCTTCTGGTGCAGCGTTCCGACGTATTTCATCGCACCTGATTAAGATAAAACAGAGCAAGAAGTCGTTTTATCGCGTTGTATTCCAAAATATCTGTTTGTTGCCGCAACCTGCATTAATCTTGCGAAGAGCGATCGCATTATTAATAAATGGGTCTGGTAGATGTGAATATCACGGCGTTTACTTAGCCTCCACAAGGAGGTGCTAATGCGCCAGTTACTTAATATATTGCTGATGTTATTGATTTATTCCTCTTGTCAGGCGGCACAATGTCCGGACTGGCCCCCGTCTCGGCTAAGTGAGGAAACTGCAACACTGGCTGCGCAATTAGCGCAGTGGGATGGTATTTATCATCAGCAAGGGCAAAGCCCGATTGACGATGCGTTCTATGATAATTTGCGGCTGAAAGAGCATTTTTGGCTGCAATGCGCCAAACAACCCACCTATGAGCCCAATCCTCCACGCGGCAGCGCATCAACCGGGCAGGCTTTGCCTGCACATCCGGTGGCCCATACCGGCCTGAAGAAAATGCAGGACAAGGCAGCGATACTCAACTGGATGCATGGACGTCAGGATCTCTGGGTACAGCCCAAGATTGATGGCGTGGCCGTTTCTCTGGTTTATCGCGGGGGGCGTCTGTCGTCATTACTCAGTCGCGGCGACGGCCAATATGGGCAGGATTGGACTGATAAAGCCCCATTTATAACGGCAATTCCTTCCACTATTAGTGATAAGCGCAACCTGTTGGTTTTGCAGGGCGAACTCTACTTGATGATGAACGGACATCAGCAAAGTTTAGCCGGTGGCATGAATGCCCGTTCTAAAGTGGCGGGTGCCATGATGCGGCATTCCCCATCAGAGAGTTTGAAGCAACTTGGTTTGTTTATCTGGTCATGGCCTGATGGGCCACAAACTATGGAAGACCGATTGACCGGCCTGGCTCGTTTAGGCTTTCCACAAACGGAAAGATTCAGCCAAAGAGTGGCTTCGCTGGCAGACATTCTTCGATGGCGTGACGATTGGTTCAGTTCCCCGATGCCTTTTGCTACGGACGGTGTGGTGATCCGCCAAAGCAAGGAGCCTGCCGGGAGATACTGGAAAAACAATACGGCTGACTGGGCCGTAGCCTGGAAATATCCCCCGGTGACTGAAGCGACGGAAGTGACGAGTATTGAAACCCTTTTGGGGCGAAGAGGGAAAATCACTGTTTTACTTCATCTCAAAGAAATCAGAATCGATGACAAAGTCGTTAGAAAAGTCAGTATTGGCTCTCTGGCCCGTTTAAAACAGTGGGACGTTGTTCCTGGGGATCAGGTTGCCATTACGCTTGCCGGACAGGGTATTCCGAAGTTAGACAGCATTATCTGGCGTGTAAAAGATCGGGCGTTACCCGATTTGATACAACCCAAAGATTACTCTGCGCTTACCTGTTTTTTACCCACGGCGGGCTGCCAGCCGCAATTTCTCTCGCGACTCATCTGGTTGAGTGGTCCTGAGGGGCTGAATATGAAAGGCCTTGGCGGTGCTACATGGCGTTCGCTGGTTCAACAACAAAAAGTCAGTAACCTGACGGCCTGGCTGAGGCTTACTCCGGAGTTACTGAGTTCGGTACCCGGGATCAACGCCAAAAAGGCACAGAAAATTTTTGCGCAGCTACAGCTTTCTCGACAAAGAACATTCAGGCAGTGGCTCTCAGCTCTCGGGTTCCCCGCGTTTGCTGTCAGCGAAGCCGCAGCTTATGGAAACTGGTCTGGGATCAAAGATGTTACGCCATCCCAGTGGCAACGTGCGAATGGTATAGGAGAAAGGCGCGTGGCTGAGATTCTGGATTTCATCAATCATCCGCAGGTAAAAATGTTGACTGAAGATTTAAAAGAAGAGAGCGTGCCGTCCTTTATGGAATCCGACACACCAGAGACTGGCGTGTCGGCTAACTAGTGGTCGGAATGCGGGTAATTAAATACCGGTAAACCAAGCCTAAAGCGCAATGCGATTAAGCGCGCGATAAAGCCTGCCAGCAGGGTAATGATGACTACCAGATTGTGTGGTAATGCGAAATATTGCAGGCCAATGTAAACCCAGGCTGATGCAAAAGAGATACCGGCATAAATCTCTTTCTGGAAAACCAGCGGGATCTGATTGCACATCATGTCGCGTAAGACGCCACCAAACACTCCGGTAATAACGGCGCAAACAGACGCGATAATAGCGCCATGCCCCATGTCGAGAGCAACCTGTGTCCCAATAATTGAAAAGACTACCAGGCCCAGCGCATCCAGAACCAGGAACAGGCGACGTAGGTGGCGCATCAGCGGCGCCAGCAAAGTCGTAAGGATTGCCGCAGCAGCCACAATGACAATGTATTCAGGGTGTTTTACCCAACCCAATGGATAGTGACCCAATAGCATGTCGCGCACGGACCCGCCACCAATTGCTGTGGCGGAAGCAATAATGATCACACCGAAAGTATCCATTTTACGGCGCCCAGCGGCTAAAGCGCCGGTCATTGCTTCGGCGGTGATTCCAATAATATAAAGAACGGTGAGCAACATAGGTTTTCGCTGATGTTAAAAGGTGAGAATTGAACAGGGTTAAGGGTAAAGTGGATTACATCACAGCACGACTGAGTTTTTCTTTCTTATCTCTATCCGGATTATTAAATCTAATGGACATGCCTGACTGATTCCCGTTTTGCAACTACTGCTATAGCATGGTTAGTTTTTCACATTAGAAATAGTAAGAGAGTATTTTTATTATTTCACCTGTTCTAAAGCCCCCGATCTTTTCTGCCATAAATTCTCCATTCATCGCATCAACAATAAGGTTGGCGTAAAAGTTAATGAAAGGTTATGATTACCTAAAATCATCACTCATTGCAATCTCATTTATTTCTGAAAAAACACCGACATACTCGCCTGGAGGAGTGCATGAAGCCTGATATTCCGGTCGCATTAGCGCAGCGCGGACCAGCAGAACATGAGCGGCGTGAACAGATCATTAATGCGGCTTTTGACCACTTCCGACATTATGGTTATGCCAAGACGTCAGTTGCCGACCTGGCCAAGGCCATCGGGGTTTCCAGCGCCTATATCTATAAATTCTTCGAATCAAAACAGGCAATTGGCGAGGCAGTTTGTTCACAGCGTGTAGGTCAGATTGACCGTGCCCTGAGGGATATTGCACAGAGTAATGCCTCAGCGACACTTCGCCTGCGGTCTATCTTCAAGACACTGATGACCAAGAGTTTGGATCTGTTTTTCGAAGACAGGAAGTTGCATGATATTGCTGCGGCAGCTGCTGCGCAGCGCTGGACTTCCGCTCAAAACCATCGCGCTGAGCTTTACAGTATCATCCAGCAGGTGATTATCGAGGGTAGAGAGTCCGGGGAATTTGAGCGAAAAACGCCTCTGGATGAGGTCTCCCTGGCTATCACCAGCGTAATGACGCCATTCTCACATCCGCTGATGCTTGAGCAAAAAACGCCGGAACAGCTGGAAGAGCGCGTAGTGGCTATCACGTCTCTGGTACTGCGCAGCTTATCGAACTAAGGTTTGTAACAAGAATTTTTAGGTTACGGGTTTACAAAATCGTAATTCATCACATACTGTCATCCATTATGACAATACCCCCGCTGCTGCTGAACGAATTTTCAGCGGTGCAGCGCATCAAATCAACGTTAAGAGCGAAAGAGGAACGTTTTATGACTCATCGTCGAGTGGTTATTACCGGCATGGGGGCTGTGAGTCCTCTGGGCTGTGATATCGAAACTATCTGGAAACGTCTTCTGGCGGGCCAGTCCGGCATTCGTGTTTTACCTGACGAAATCGTTGAAACCCTGTCGGTGAAAATCGGTGGGCAGGTGTTAACCAAAGAGCAGGATGCAGAGTCAGGTTTTGATCCCGATGAATCTGTATTGCCTAAAGATCAAAAGAAGATGGATCGTTTTATTCTTTTCGCAATGGCAGCCGCAGATAAAGCGATTGCTGATGCGGGCTGGAAAGCGGAAACCGCTGAGCAGCAGGAGCGTACGGCTACTATTATTGGTTCTGGAATCGGCGGTTTCCCGGCTATTGCCCATGCGGTCCGCACTAACGACAGCCGCGGTGCAAAACGTTTATCTCCTTTCACTATTCCTTCGTTCCTGGTGAATCTGGCTGCGGGCCAGGTTTCTATTAAGCACCAATTTAAAGGCCCGATTGGCGCCCCTGTAACCGCTTGTGCTGCTGGCGTTCAGGCCATTGGCGATGCCGTTCGTTTGATTCGTAATGACGAAGCCGACGTGGCGTTGTGTGGTGGTGCTGAAGCGGCTATTGATACCGTCAGTCTGGGTGGCTTTGCGGCTGCCAAGGCCATGTCTTCCGGCCATACCGATCATCCGGAAAAAGCCTCACGTCCTTTCGACAGTGCGCGTGATGGTTTTGTCATGGGTGAAGGCGCGGGCATGCTGGTGATTGAAGAGCTGGAACATGCCAAAGCGCGTGGTGCCAACATCTTGGCTGAAATCGTAGGCTACGGTACCAGCGGAGATGCTTACCATATGACTTCAGGAGCAGAAGATGGCAACGGCGCGGGTCGTGCAATGAAGATTGCCCTGCGTCAGGCAGGTGTGCAACCTTCTGATATTCAACACCTGAATGCGCATGCAACATCAACGCCGGTAGGCGATCTGGGTGAAATCAACGCGATTAAAACCCTGTTCGGCACTGACGGTAAACTGGCCGTGACCTCAACCAAGTCTGCTACCGGCCATTTACTGGGCGCGGCGGGGGGGCTGGAGACTATTTTCACCATTCTGGCTATTCGCGACCAAATCGTGCCGCCTACGCTGAATCTGGAAAATAAAGATCCCGCAGCCGAAGGTCTGAATATTGTTGGAAATACTGCGCAGCCTCATGCGATCACTTATGCATTATCTAATGGCTTCGGTTTTGGTGGCGTAAACGCCTGTGTCCTGCTGAAACGCTGGGAAAGCTGATTCAGCACTTTTTCAAATCGTTAACGTAAAAAAGCCCGCGATGAAAGCGGGCTTTTTTATTGTCTGCATTAAACTGTAATTACTCGATATTCTGAATTTGCTCACGCATCTGTTCAATCAGAACTTTCAGTTCGATGGCTGAGGTCGTGACGTCTGCGTTGATCGACTTTGAAGCCAGGGTATTTGATTCGCGGTTGAACTCCTGCATCATGAAATCCAGACGACGGCCAACGGCCTCTTCTTTCTTCATGATTTTATGTGTCTCTTTGACATGCGCTTCCAGTCTGTCCAGCTCTTCGGCCACATCTACACGTTGCGCCATCAGCACCAGTTCCTGTTCCAGACGGGTATTCTCCAGCTGAACCTGCGCTTCTTCCAGTTTGCTGACCAGACGTTCGCGTTGCCATTGCAGAATATTGGGCATGTGAGCACGGACTTTCAGCACTTCAGCGCTGACACCGTCGAGACGCTGTTCGATCATGGTTTTCAAGGCTGCCCCTTCACTTTCACGGGCGGCAATGAAGTCATCAATGGCCGTATCCAGCGCTGACAGCAACTCGGTGCTAATCGCATCTAAATCTTGCTCTTCAGCCAGCATCACGCCCGGCCAGCGCAGCACTTCTAGCGGATTAATTTCGCCTTCGTCGCTTTGCATTTTGACCCACTGCGCCGCTTCGACCAGCTGTTTAGCCAGTTTTTCATTCAGTTGCAACGCGCTTTGCGCGCTTGGGTCGAGATCAAAACGCAAATTACATTCAACTTTGCCACGGGTCAGGCGCGCACGGATGCGTTCACGAACAACCGGCTCCAGGCTACGGAATTGCTCCGGCAGACGGATATAAGTTTCGAGATAACGTTGGTTTACCGAGCGGAGTTCCCACGCTGCGCTGCCCCAGTTGCCCTTAATCTCGCGGCGGGCATAAGCGGTCATACTACGGATCATGTCTGCGTACCTGTTAATGTAAAGATGAAGCGATTATAGCTTCGGTGGGCGGGTCATGATAGGCATTACCTGATGAAGCCCGTATAATGCGCAGCCAAACATGAATCGCGACCCGGAGATCAACCCATGCGTCCAGCAGGCCGAAATGCACAACAGGTGCGCCCCCTGACACTGACCCGTAACTATACTAAACATGCTGAAGGTTCAGTTTTAGTGGAATTTGGTGATACCAAAGTGCTTTGCACCGCCACGGTTGAAGAAGGTGTTCCGCGCTTTCTGAAAGGCCAGGGGCAAGGTTGGATCACTGCCGAATACGGTATGTTGCCGCGTTCGACCCACACCCGTAATTTCCGTGAAGCAGCAAAAGGCAAGCAGGGTGGCCGCACTCTGGAAATTCAACGTCTGATTGCCCGTTCCCTGCGTGCTGCCGTTGATTTGAAAAAGCTCGGTGAATTCACCATAACCCTCGACTGCGATGTCTTGCAGGCCGATGGTGGCACTCGTACGGCATCAATTTCTGGAGCCTGTGTTGCTCTGGCGGATGCATTGAACAAGCTGGTTGCTGCCGGTAAACTGAAGGCTAACCCGATGAAAGGTCTGGTGGCTGCCGTTTCAGTCGGTATCGTGAAAGGCGAAGCGTTGTGTGACCTGGAATATGTAGAAGATTCAGCCGCAGAAACCGACATGAATGTGGTGATGATGGAAGACGGTCGCATGATCGAAGTTCAGGGCACGGCAGAGGGTGAGCCGTTCAGCCATGAAGAATTACTGAGTTTATTATCCCTCGCACGAGAGGGAATCAACACTATCTTTGCAGCGCAGAAAGCGGCGCTGGCAGAATAATTTTTAAGGCGACTCATGAGTCGCCTTTTTTACGGCCTGCGGGCTGACGATGTCGGATGAGAACAGTTTAGCGAGGAAGTACACCCATGAAAGCTTATCAGCGCCAGTTTATCGAGTTCGCCCTGAACAAACAGGTTTTGAAATTTGGCGAGTTTACGTTGAAGTCTGGCCGTATCAGCCCTTACTTCTTCAACGCTGGCTTGTTCAATACAGGACGTGACCTGGCATTACTGGGACGTTTTTATGCCGAGGCTCTGGTGGACTCTAAAATTGATTTCGATTTACTCTTCGGACCGGCTTATAAAGGTATCCCGATTGCCACCACCACGGCGGTAGCACTCGCAGAACATCATGACCGGGATGTGCCTTATTGTTTTAACCGCAAAGAGGCCAAAGATCATGGCGAGGGTGGACTGCTGGTAGGCAGCCCGCTGCAAGGCCGGGTCATGCTGGTGGATGATGTGATCACTGCCGGTACTGCCATTCGTGAGTCGATGGAGATCATCGCCTCCCACCAGGCTACTCTGGCTGGCGTACTGATATCTCTCGATCGCCAGGAACGCGGGCGTGCTGATATCTCTGCAATTCAGGAAGTTGAACGTGATTACCACTGTCAGGTGATCTCGATTATTACCCTGAAAGACCTGATTGCCTATCTGGAAGAGAAGACCGAGATGGCCGATCATCTGGCGGCAGTTCGCGCTTATCAGCAAACATACGGCGTCTGATCAGTCCCCTCTAAATCTGCAAGGAAGTCAGTATGGATCTGTCGTCACATAAGAATGGTGTTATGCCTTCCGCGGCGGCAGAGCACCTTTGCCGCTCCCTGTCATCCTTAGTCAATACGCCTTCTGTCGAAAGCCGCAGGTTATCGCCTGCGGTTTATCACCAAATTCTCATTTATTGTGGCGTGCGGCCCGACATGCAGGGTTGGCGCCGATTCCTCATGCTATTTCTCTCCCTGCTGGGATTCCTGGCATTAGCCGCGGGGATGATATTCTTCGTCGCCTGGAACTGGGCTGTCATGCCGAAGATGGCGAAATTTGCGCTGGTAGAGTTGTTGATCGTTGCGCTGGCTATCGTGGTCTGGTGGCGATGGTATGACGGCGTGTCACGTGCGGCACTGCTGGCTTTAGGTTTAAGTTTTGGTGGACTGTTTGCATTGTATGGGCAGATATATCAGACCGGTGCCGACAGTTGGGAGCTTTTTCGCGCATGGACACTGGTACTCCTGCCGCTTGCCCTGATTGGCCGCCAGAATGCTCTGTGGTTCTGTACCTGGGTCATCGCCAATCTGACTTTCCAGCTCTACTACGCCAGCCGTGCGGTGTCTCTGTTTGATGATGTCATGCTGACGCACTTCTCGTGGCTGGGTGACACAACGCTTTACGCCTACTTTGCCATTCAGGGGCTTTTGCTGATCCTGCGCGAGTATTTAGCGGAACGCGCGGCGAAGCAAAATCCCTATAGCTGGCTGGCGAGCCGCTGGCTGCCTCGTGCGATGGCAGCCTACCTGCTGATGACGATCACGCCAGCCGCGGCAGAGGCAGTCTCATATTGGGGCAGTGAGTACGCCAGTAAACTCTCCCTGCTTATCTGGGGCGTGACCCTCCTGGCTGGGTATCTCTATTATCACTACCGGCGCCCGGATTTATGTGTGCTCACGCTGGGCATGATAAGCATCATGCTTGTCGGTTGTGCCGTGATTATGCAGTTGTTTGACCGTTCCTGGGATGTCGGAACACTTTTTGCTGCGGGATGCCTGATTGCCCTCTGGCTGGCGGGGGGCGGCGCAGTACTGCTGCATTGGCGGCGTAAGTTGTACCCACGGCAAGCGGCTGAGATCACGATCCGCGAGGTTGACGGTCTGTTGAGTGAGCTTCGCGATCATCAGCTTCTCAACGATGAGCAGGTATCAGATATTCAGCAGCGCGATCACTCTGATGATTTACCCTGGTATCTGCGCGCGGTGCTGGCTGCGGGAGGTTGGGCAGCGGCGCTGATCATTCTTTTGCTGCTGGCACTGATGCTGTATGCCACTGATTTATTGGATACGCTGACCGGTACCACGCTGGTTATCCCTTCATTGCTGATCGCCGCTCTGGCCGGCGTGCTTTTACGGACGAAGGGCATTGGCAAACAGCACATCGGTTTGGCCTGGGCCATCGCCGCTACCTGCGGATTATGTCTGGGTGTCTATTTACTGGTTGATCCGCGATGGGACGAAAGTTTCATACTCCGCTCGCTGTGGTTCCTGCCGGTGTTGGCCTTAATGGTGCTGTCGATGCCAAATCGCATGTACCGTTTCATGGCGGTGAATGCATTTTTCCTTATTCTGATTTTGTCATCGGGGTACAGCGCCAGCTTGTATCTCCCACACAGTTTGGCTGTCGGCCTGTTATCGCTGCTGGTGGCCTGCGTTCTTGGGCTATGGTTTTGGGTCATCTCGCGACAAGAGAAAGCTAGCCGGGAGATAGTCTCCTCTTTGATGTACGGTATTCCGACCGCCCTGATGCTGCTGTGTCTGGCCAGCACCCATTCTGATTTCGTAGACGAATTACTCTGGGATGACTCAGTTACCGCTTATCTCCCCGCCGTGATGGGCCTTGGTTTAGCCGCCGGGTTAGTTGTGAGCGGGCTGGTTCAGGTGGCGGCATTTCGGTCACAAGCGATAACCGTGTATTTGCCCTCCGCCTTTATCTGCGCTGTGATTGCTATTTTTGCGCCGGGTATTGGCTTCGGACTGATACTCTTGCTGGTGGCTCGCTACCAGGGAAGTAAAGGGTGGCTGGGTGTTTCTGGCTGCTTTCTGATGCTCTACCTCATCGACTGGTATTACTTCCTCCATGTCACGTTATTGCAAAAATCCCTAATGTTGCTGGTCACCGGCGTGGTCTTGCTGGGACTCGCCTTTATTGCGAAGAAACGGATACCAGCCACTGCAGGAGGCAATTATGCAAACTAAACACGGGATGAAATGGCTGGTGACCGGTGTGGTGCTGTTAGTGTTACTTGCCACCAATGTGTCTATTTATCAAAAAGAGCAGGTGCTAAAACATGGCGCAGTGGTGATTTTAGAGCTGGCTCCCGTTGACCCGCGTTCGCTGATACAGGGGGATTATATGGCGCTGAATTACGCACTAACCCGACCACTGCAACAGCAGTTGTATGCAGGAAGTGAGACTTGCCGCGGTTCACGAAAGAATTGCCCGCCAGCCAGTGGGAAAATCGTGGTCAAGTTGGATGAACAGCGTCGCGCAGTGAGTGCGGAGTTTGATAAAGGACAGGCATTGCAGGCACGAGAAGTGGTGATGAAATATCATACGTCTGCCAGCGGGCTCAATATTGGCACGCCAAGCTATTTCTTTGAGGAAGGGCACGCTGAACGTTTTGTCGGAGCGCGCTATGGGGAGTTTCGTGTCGACAAGGATGGGACGGCATTGTTGACCTATCTGCTCGACGCCGAAGGGCAACGTATCCTTCCCTGAACATAAAAAGAAAAGGGCCGGCAGGCCCTTTTTTCTCGATCGTTCAGTGCAATGATTTACTGTAATTGAGCCGCGATAAGCGGCCAACGTGTATCGAAATCCTGCGTTGGTCGGTATTTGAATTCTGATCTGACAAACCGTGACAGCATACCTTCGCAATACGCCAGCAATTGGCTTGCCAGCAGCGTTTCATCGTAGGTATAACCGCTGCCTTCACGCATTTTCTTCTCCCGCAGCACTTGTTTGAGCTGCACCTCAATGCGTTCAAACAACTGATTGATGCGCCCCTGCAGCCTGTCCTGTTCAAACATCAATGCGTGGCCAGTCATGATACGGGTCAGGCCAGGATTGCGCTCTGCAAAACCAAGAACAAGCAGCAGGATAAGACGAAGTCTGTTCAGCGTGTCCTTCTCGTCTTGCAAAATCAGGTTAATCCGGGTGATCAAGCTGTCTTCGATAAACTCAATCAGGCTATCGAACATCCGCGTTTTACTGGGAAAATGACGGTAAAGTGCAGCTTCAGATACCCCAACATTGGCGGCAAGCTTCGCCGTAGTAATCCTCTGGCTGCCATCGCTGGACTGGAGCATTTGCGCTAACGCCTGCAAAATCTCCTCACGCCGGTTCCTTTTGGTAGTT
>Ga0105855_1000887_pt1 | contig 11680 bp, 13 predicted proteins | sample OrgsoiDNA_201059_FD_89680 | JGI IMG/M metagenome (GOLD analysis project Ga0105855, IMG submission 89680) | Permafrost soil microbial communities from the Arctic, to analyse light accelerated degradation of dissolved organic matter (DOM) -... | ecosystem: Environmental > Terrestrial > Soil >... | reverse complement strand
TTTCTCATGGTATAAGAAAGTTGTTCCGCCCGCTACACATGCTCAATTATCCTGTTTAAATTTTAAGCGATGGATCGGCCGAAGCTCTGAGTGTAAATATCGTTATTTCGGGCAATATTCCAACTCTTCCGGGGTAACCTAAAAATCCGTAACCCGTATTTACATATAATTGCTGATTGCCTTCGCGGTAAAAACCTGCCCATTCTTTATAAACATATTGTATCGGGCTCCACTGAAAATACTTGGTTTGAATACCGAATTGCATACCGTGGGTATGCCCTGCAAACATTACGTCGATATCTTTATGATCTAAAACCTGTGCGCGCCAGTGCGATGGATCGTGTGATAATAATAATTTAACGGGCAGATCCTGTGTATTTCTTTCGGCAAGATCAACACGGCCATATTTTGGGAAACGGCTCATGCTACCCCAGTTCTCTACTCCCAAAATACCGATCTCCTCGCCGTCAACTTTTAGTCGGCGGTTATCATTCAGTATCAAATCCCAACCCATATTTTTGTGGGTGGCTTTTAAATCGTCCAGATTTTTTTGTTTGGCGGCAAGGCTTGGCCAGTTATTATAGTCGCCATAGTCATGATTTCCTAACGAGGAGTATACACCCAAAGGCGCTTTTACTTTGGCAAAAATGTCCTGGTATTCGCGCATCTCGTCGCTCTTGTTGTTCACCAAATCTCCTGTAAAAAATATAAAGTCGGGTTTTTCTTTCAGCAACATTTCTACGCCGCCGGTTACCGCTTTTTTATTGTAAAAACTGCCAGAGTGAATATCGGATAATTGACCCAGTTTAATGCCGTCAAAGGCTTTGGGTAAATTAGGCAGGTAAAGGGTGCGATGCTTAACACGATAGTCGTACGCGCCTGATACAATACCATAGGTTAACGATGCCAGGGGTAATGCACCTGCAAGCAAACCGGCTTTCATTAAAAACTCAGAGCGGGGGATTGCATCGGGTGCGGGCTGGCTTGCCGGGAACTCAGGCTCGGGCCTTTTGTGTTTGCGGGCCTTCCATAAAAACAACCGGCGTACATCATCAACCAAAATAAACGGCAAAAACAATATCTTGGCTATCCATATCAGGAAGAATATGAGCAAAACTGCTGCCCGCGTACCTATTGATAGTTTAAAATAGATGCTATAAAAAAGCCCGAATATTAAAGCTATCGAGAATACCCAGTAGCTTACAATAAATTTACGCTTATGCGGAAACTTCCATTTTTTTGAAGCCCCTTTAATGCCGGTGATAATATACATATCGGCTAATATTAAGCCGATAGATATCCCGATCATTATCCAAAATTGTTTGTCCATTTAGTTTTGCTGTTGATCAATAACGGTCATCGTCAATATCGTCTTCGTCATCGGGTTGCAGGTTAAACAAACTGTTAAACATGTCCGAAAAGGCGAAGCCATTATCTAAGAAGCCTTTATTCAACTGCGAAAACTCTGCCAAACCGTGCAGCACAAATTCCATTAACAATAATTGCTGGCTTTCTGCCAGTTTTGGATGGAATTGTTTCACCACATCTTTCAGTCCGGGAACGCTATTGAGTAGTTTTTTATATTCCTGTAAAGGCAAATTATCGTTAATAGCTAAACTGTTGCCGTTACCAAACCAATTGATAATTTCGATGTAAGGGTTTGGTGCTTTTGCTTTTTTAGCCTTTTCAGGATCGGGGAAATATTGTAGTAAAAGTGTCTTGATGGCCTTGCCAACTAAGATATTGGCAACTTTGGCCGGGCCTTCCAGCTCGCCTTCGTACACCAGTTCTATCTTACCGGTTATGGCCGGGATAACACCTAAAAAGTCGGATATGCGAACGAAGGTGCTTTTCTCGCGATTGATGATCATGCGGCGCTCGGCATTGCTGATCAGGTTTTCGTAAGCCGAAATAGTTAACCTGGCAGATACACCTGACTTTTTGTCGATGTACTCCGAATTACGCGCTTCGAATGCGATTTGCTCCACTAAGTTCTTCACCAAACCATCGGCTTCTACAGCAATTTTTTGTTCGGGAGTAATAGATGCTTCCTGCTGGGTGATCTTGCGCGAGATCTCCACCGAGCGCGGATAGTGCGTTAAGATCTGGCTTTCGATCCGGTCCTTCAACGGCGTTACTATCGAGCCACGGTTGGTATAATCCTCGGGGTTGGCAGTAAACACAAATTGAATATCCAGAGGTAAGCGCAATTTAAAACCGCGTATCTGGATATCTTTTTCCTGCAGGATGTTGAACAGCGATACCTGTATGCGGGCTTGTAAATCTGGTAGCTCGTTTATCACGAATATGCCCCGGTGTGCGCGTGGTATCAAACCAAAATGCAGTACCCGCTCATCCGAGTAGGTTAATTTTAAAGTAGCCGCTTTTATCGGGTCAACATCACCTATCAAATCGGCAACGGTCACATCCGGCGTAGCCAGCTTTTCGGTATAGCGTTCGCTGCGGTGCAGCCAGGCAACCGGAGTGGCATCGCCTTTGGTAGTTACTTCGTTATGCCCAAACCACGATATCGGGTTCAATGGGTCGTCAAATAATTCCGATCCTTCGATATAAGGGATATACTCATCGAGCAAATTAACCAATAAACGGGCGATACGTGTTTTTGCCTGTCCGCGTAAGCCCAGCAATAAAATGTTATGGCGCGACAGGATAGCGGTCTGTAGATCAGGAATTACGGTATCCTCGTAACCGATAATGCCTTCAAAGCCGCCCTCGTGTTTTTGTAGTTGTGCTATTAAGTTTTCGCGAAGCTCTTCTTTTACCGAGCGACTGGTATAACCGCTCTTTTTTAGCTCGCCTAATGTTTTTATGGTTGGTATGCTCATTCTGTATTTTTAGGCCGGAAGTCCGAAAGTCGGCAAGTCCGGAAGTTATTTGTTGCTTTATTAGTTATTTGCGTACATTTTTTGTCTTTCGGACTTGCGGTCTTCCCGACTTCCTGACTCATTCTTGTCTTTCCGACTTTTGGTCTTCCGGACTTTCCGACTCAACGCACCGTCCTTCTTCTATTCTTTATGTAATCTTCAAAAATGTATTCGCCTAATCCGTTTAGCGAACTGTAAAATGCTTTGCCGCCGTTGGTTTCGGTAAATGTACGTACAAACTGCTGCAGGTAAGGGTCTTTAGCAATCATAAAGGTAGTGATAGGTATTTTAAGGCGCTTACATTGTGCGGCCATATTCAGGGTTTTGTTTACCACTTTGCGATCGAGGCCGATGCTGTTTTTGTAGTACTTGGTGCCCTCTTTTAAGCAGGTGGGCTTACCATCGGTTATCATAAATATTTGCTTGTTGTGGGTTTTACGCCTGCGCAAAATATCGGTAGCCAACTCCAAACCTGCATAGGTATTGGTATGATACGGGCCTACCTGTAAGTAAGGCAGGTCCTGCAAGCTTATCGGCCAGGCATCGTTACCAAAAACTACAATATCCAGAGTATCCTTAGGGTATTTGGTACGGATCAGTTCGGCCAGGGCCATCGCTACCTTTTTGGCAGGCGTGATGCGGTCTTCACCGTAAAGGATCATCGAGTGCGAAATATCGATCATCAGCACGGTAGAAGTGAGAGTTTTAAAATCCATTTCCTCTACTTCCAGATCGCGTTCCGTTAACCTAAAATCGTCGATACCATGATTTACCTGCGCGTTATGCACCGATTGCGTCATATCTATCTGATCCAGGCTATCGCCAAATTGAAACTCACGGCGTTCCGAATTCTTTTCATCGCCCGCGCCCGATTGTGGTGTACGGTGATTACCCTTGCCCGATTTTTTTAACTTGCCGAATATCTCTTCCAGCGCCGATTGGCGGATGCTTTGCTCGGTTTTGGCCGTGATGTTAAAATCGCCGGTTTGGCCGTCCTCGTTCAGGTAGCCTTTAGCTTTCAGATCGTCAATAAAATCGCCCATCCCGTACTCGTCATTGGTTAATTTGTATTGCTTATCCAGTTCGTTCATCCACTGCAAAGCCTCGCCGGCATCGCCCGCGGTATAATTTAACAACTCTAAAAATAATTTGAGTAATTCCTCAAAACCACCTTTGGTTATTTGCTGGGGAGTAAACTTAGAAAAACCAAAACCACGCATATTATCCTTTCAATTCTAATTAACGTCTAATTTAAGCTATTAGTTTTATAGCAGCCAATACAAAGCCGTGTGTTTGCTTTTTATGACGTGGGTTTTACAACCTCATATAGGAGCGCAAGGTTTAGAAAGCTTTTACTTCGGTACCAAGTACCGGCTTGCCTAAAGCTATTTTGATAGATAGGTTGGTTGAAAACTCAATATTCCCAAGGTGTTTTAAACCCGCCAGGCCCTGTTGCAAATCGTCAATATTTTTGTAAAACCTCCCCGATATTTTGTATTTCAGTTTCCCATCCTTTACCAGGTAAAGGCATTTGTACTGGCTGTACCTGTCTGATACCTTGGTTTCCACATAACCATCAAAATAGGATAAGGGGTAAGTTTGGGTGATAGGCAGCAAAAACATTTTGAACGATATGGTTTGATCTGTTGTATTGATCACTGTTCTTTTGTAATTCAGCTTCATTTGTGCCACAATGTACGCCGGAAGCACAATAACTACGAAAAAGAACAACACACCCAAACCCGAAAATACGTGGATTGGATGCGGGCCGAAGTAAGCCAGATAAAAAAGATAAATTAAAATGGCCAGCAAAGCTGTCATCACAAACTGGCCAATAAACTGGTATAAATCGAACTTAGATCTGATCATGAAATTTTTTAGGCCAAGATAACACTTTCGTGGCTTTTAATAATTTCGTTGATGCAGTTTTCGTCGTATACAGGATTTGCTCCGCGTTGGGTGGTTACAAAAGCACCAACGGCGCAGGAGCGCTCCAATACATGATCTATAGGTTTTTTGTTTAACAGGCCTGTGATAAAGGTGGCTAAAAAAGCATCGCCGGCGCCAACAGTATCAACCACTTCAACAGTAAAGCCCGGGTGCTCGTAAAACTTTTCGTCGTGCCATACTATAGCACCGTTTTCGCCGCGGGTTACGCAAATGGTTTGGCTGTGGAATTTTTTCTGAAACTCAATGATCTTATCTTTCAGCGGCTCATCGTAGCTGCCGATCAACAGGTTGGCTTCTTCTTCGTTCATTTTGATCACATCGGCTACCGCGGCCAATGTTTGTATGGTAGATTGCTCATAGTGCGGATGTCTTAAATTTACATCGAACACTTTAAGCATTTTGTGCTCAAACAAGTTTAAAAGTGTATTGCGACTAACTTTGCTGCGACATGCCAAACTTCCAAAAACAATAACCGAAATGTTTTTGATGCGTTCCTCAAGCACTTCGTTTGATTGGATATTATCCCACGAAACCGGTTTGGGGATAGTATAGGTTGCCTGGTGCTGCTCATCAAGCGTAACGCTCACCTTGCAGGTAGGTAGTTTTTCATCTACCTGGACCAAACCCGAGTATAACTTATTCAGCTTTAAAAATCCAGCCAAATCCTGTCCGGCCTTATCGTTGCCAAGCCTGCTTAACAACTGGGTGCTAACACCTTGTTGTACCAAATGCATAGCTACATTCATGGGCGCGCCGCCCGGTTTTTGTTCATCGCCGAAGGTATCCCAGAGTACTTCGCCAAAACACAGCACTTGTTGCTTCATAAAAATTGAGGGTAAGTGGTTTGCTACAAAGCTAAAAGGTTTATATGGGCAAATTGTTTTATAATGTCATATTCCTCAGGAAAAGTTATATACAATTGTTGACTTTGTTTGTGGGTTATTATTTTGAGCAGAAAGCGAAAAGGTAAAAGCCAAAAGGTTTTATTATTTTTAACTTATGAAGAAATTTTTAGCTTTTAGCTTTCTGCTTTTGGCTTTCAGCTTATTTAAAGCTCAAGCCCAGAATAGGCAGGCCATTTTAAAAGTACTGCACACCCAGCAACTGGCCTGGAACCGTGGCGACGTGGATGCATTTATGCAGGGTTACTGGCATTCGGACTCGCTGGTGTTTGTGGGCAAGGCCGCTCCTGCCTACGGCTGGCAAACCACGCTCGATCATTATAAAAAAAGCTATCCCGATAAAGCTACCATGGGCGAGCTTGCTTTTGCCATCACCAAAGTCGACGTACTGGATAAAACCAACGCCTTTGTTTTAGGTGGCTGGCACTTAAAGCGCGAGAAGGGCGATGTCGGCGGTTACTTTACCCTATGGTTCAAAAAGATCGATGGCAAGTGGGTTATCGTTTGCGACCATACTTCGTGAAAGAAATTATTAGTGCGTATTGAACAACTATCGTAACTATGCTGCAACTAAAAGGGATACAACATTTAAGCGATTGTTGAGCAAATCTAATTCAAAAGCTATGTTACTGAGAGAAAGTTCTCCCACGTCATAGGTTTCAATTAGCTCTTTTAATCTAACGTTTATCTCATTTAATTCATTCTTTAAAACAACAGGGTTAGAGGTATAAAGGATACTGGTAGTTTTGCAGGTTGTTATTGTAGTTTCAAATCCTTTTATATCTTTTTCCATTTGTATCATCCTTAATAAAGTACTCTTATATGAGTATAGATAATCCAATTCAGAGATATGAAATGTACTCGTGGTAAGTTGTTTCTTCAGTTTTTCCTTTAAAAAGGTAATCGCAACGATAATAGTCAAAGGGGCTATTAACAAATAAATAGTATACATGATCCTAATTGGTTTATAATAGGAGAATCCCATTATATACTATTACGCAATAAAAATTAAAATAGTTTCGTTATGAGAAATTATTTTAATTTTCATCGCTATTTTAATTGGCGATTTTCATTTTAGTGCAGGTTGTTGATGGTAAAATAAACTATAGGTTTCAATTCAATATCGCTGGACCTATTGAGGCTTTCCGGCTTTCAATTCCCGCTCGGCCCATTTAATAGCCAGCTTTTCGCGATAAGCGGCATAGTTGGCCTTAAAGGTCATTTTTAAAACACTATCAATGCCACCTTTAACAGCCAGGTTGTACAAGCTTGCCGCTTTGCGCGATATAGAGGCATCCCAGGCGCGCAGGCTTAGTGAGTATGAGCCATCGATATATTTCATCCAATGCCAGTAGCCGGTAGGCATAAACAGGGTATCGCCATGCTCTAAAAAAACTTCGGTTCCTTCTACACCTTCCAGCGCCGGAAATTTTTGGGTGTCGGGATTCAATACATCATAATCTTCCAAAGCATAGGTGGCGTTGGGGATGCAATACAAACGGCGTTTCCATTTGTTCTCGAATAAAATAACATGCTTGCGCCCGCCAAAATGGGTATGGAAGATATGCGGCAGATCGATATCGTAGTGTAAAAAGGTAAACGAGTTCGATCCGCCGAAGAACATAGCAGGCATGCTCTCCAAAAAGCCACCCATCAGGTCCTTAGGCATTACAATATCATCCATTAACTGCGGTGCGTGTTTAAATATATTGAAAAAGAAGATGCGCAGCTCAGTAGGTGTGGAGCGGATCAGATCCATATACTCCGGGAACGGCATATGGGTGGTTGCCGAGTTAATAGGTTTTGATGGATCGGCTTTTGAACTATCGTATAAAGGTACTACCTTATCGCCAACCACCTGTTTTAAATATTCGGGTGTCCACTTATCGCGTGCGGGCCAGTTTTTGGTGAGACCTTTAATAACCAATGGACGGCGTGGGTCTAAATAGTTCTTTTTAAAATCGGCGGGGCTTATGGTATCAACAGTATCTATCGGCGAAAGTATGAAGCTCATTTGCTGGTATCTTGATGTGGTGCAAAGATAACGTTTTTACAAGCCAGCATCGTATCAATTGCATGTAACAGCCTTAAAACAAAAAAGCCCGGTGCTTTTTGCAGCCGGGCCATTAATTACAAGTGTGTTTAAATTAATTAGGCATTAATACGGTGTTAACCACGTGTATCACACCATTTTTTTGATTTACGTCGGCAATGGTTACCCAGCTTTTGCCGCCTTTTTCATCAACCAGGTAAATCTTTTTACCTTCAGCCATGGCCCATAAAGCGCCACCGCTTACGGTTTTTAACTCGGCTTTACCTCCGCCGGCTTTAATTTTAGCCATCAATTGTGCGGCGCTCCACCGGCCTGCAACTACGTGGTAAGTTAAAATTTTGGTCAGTGTAGCTTTGTTTTCGGGTTTCAACAAAGTTGTTACCGTTCCGGCTGGTAATTTATCAAAAGCTTCGTTGGTTGGTGCAAATACAGTGAACGGGCCTTCGTCTTTTAAAGTTTCAACCAAACCTGCAGCTTTAACAGCGGCAACCAGGGTGGTGTGATCCTTTGAGTTAACAGCGTTATCGATAATGTCTTTGGTTGGATACATGGCCGCTCCGCCAACCATTTTAGTTTGAGCGTAAGTTTTAGGTGCAATTGCAAGAGCTACTAATGCAAAGGCTGCAATAATTAGTTTTTTCATTTTTAATGTTTAAATTTTTTTAATCTTAAAATGAACTTGCCTGCAGGGCTTTCAAGAGTTTGATTTAATTATTTTACAACTCCCAAAGCATTCATAATTTTATTTGGTAGAAGTTACGGCAGTAGTTTGCCTTTGGATTTCATAAAAATCAAAGTAATTTATAAATATTTAATTATGAGGTATTTGCGATAGGATAAAATCTTCGGAATGACCAATTTCAGAGGAGTGACAGTCTAAAAAAACAGGTCGGAGGCGATCTTATCGGCGTACAGTTTACCGGCGTTGGTCAGGGTGATGATATTGTCTTTTTGCTGTATCCAGCCTTGGTCGAAATGCTCTTCGGCTTCTTTTGTAAGCTGCTCAGATGCGCTTTTGCTTATCGCGTTAAGCTTATCCAGATCGAGCCCCCAAACTGTACGCAGTGAGGTCATGATGTACTCGTTTAAGCGGTCAGCCTCGCTCAGGTCTTCCCGTTCGGCGGGTACTTTATTAAGCGCTAAAGATTGTGTGTATTTGCTGTTATTGGCAATGTTCCATTGCCTTGCTTCGCCGTTAAACGAGTGTGCCGATGGGCCTATCCCCAGGTATTTTACACCCTTCCAGTAGTTGGAGTTATGCCGCGAATAATTGCCTGGCGTACAATAATTCGATATTTCGTACTGCTCGTAACCATGACTTTGCATTTCGTTCATCAGCACCATAAACTGCTCGGCACTTTGTGCCTCGTTCATAGGCGCGTACACCTTTTTTTTGATAAACGATGCCAATGCGGTTTGCGGTTCAACCGTCATGGAGTAGGCCGATACGTGTGGAATATCCAGTGCGAATATCTGCTCCAGATTATGCTTCCATTTATGGTCGGTAAGCAGGGGATAGCCGTATATCAGGTCGGCGGTGATGTTTTCAAAGCCTGCGTCCTGCACCCGTTTTACCGATGCTTCGGCCTCACGGCTACGGTGTGCGCGGTTCATCCAAAGCAGGTCATCATCATAAAACGATTGTATGCCGATGCTAAACCGGTTGATAGCTGTTTGCTTTAATGCTTTAACTTTTTGCTCGTCCAGGTCGTCGGGATTGGCTTCTAAAGTTATCTCGGAATTTGATGATACGGTATGATACCGGGTAATGGTATTGATCAGCAGGTCTATCTCTTCGGCTTTTAATAACGATGGTGTGCCGCCACCAAAATAAATAGTTTCGATGCTTTCGCCATTTAAGTAACTTTTTTGCAGCGCTATCTCGTTTTGCAATGCCGCCAGCATCTCATCCTTGTATTTGATAGATGTGCTGAAGTGGAAATCGCAGTAATAGCAAGCTTGTTTACAAAACGGAATGTGGAGGTATATGCCGGCCATCGGGGGATAATAAAATGCAAAGTTAAGCTATGATTGATAGGAGCAGTTATTATTTTTACTTAATTACCTTATAATCCTGGGTATCTGTATACTTGTCAGTAATCCATTGGCAAACATATCCGTTTTGGTCCCACGAAACAACCCTGACTAATATCTGCGATGAGGAAGATTTGTCATTATTTTTAAACGCCTGTTCATCAATTAAACCGAAAGCGTCTGGCGAAAGCCATGCTAAAAATCTTCTTAAAACAATTCCTTTGTCGTTGGTATAGTCCATCGAAATATTATTCCTTGTAAATGTCGTCGGCTCCCCATTGGTTGATACAAATTTCCCTGTTTTAATATATTCAGGCACAAATACTTTGTCTGAATAGGGGCAATTAAACCATGTGTCCGAAATATCCTTGTTTAAATCAACCGATATGAGGTTCCAGGTATGTAACTCTTTGGACTTCGCGAATATGTTTACGATGTGCGAATTAAAAAGAACACCATCCTTAAAAATATAGTCTATCAGGCACGATTTATCGCCATTGGGATAGATAACCATGATCAACCTATAAGTTATTTTGTCAAAAAAGTTAACTGTAGTATAGCCACTTTTCGCTGTTGCAGCTACTACGAAACAATCATAGTTTGTAAATTTTTCGTCGGGAAGGCGGGATAGCTGATAATTAAGTTTTTTGTATCCGTATTGAATTACACCGTATGTTTTAAGTTTTGCTTCTTCTTTTGGTTCAATATCGGTGATATGAATAACTGATTTTCCGTCAACCATGCTGATTTTTTCTCCGTTGAAGAAAGTGGTCTGCGGAATATAATTTCTTGATAGCATACACTGAACATATTTTTCTCCGGTTTTTAATTTCTCATTAAATGTTTCTGTCGAATCGTTTGGTTCGATAACCAGGTAATTAATCTGTACCGAATTTATTTTTGATATCCTGGCCTCTCCACCGCAAAAAACTATCGAAGAATCTACAATTTGATTTGCTGTAAGTTTTTCTTGTTTCTGGGCAAACAAAAGTGTGGGTAGCAAACAAATTAAAGTTATTAAATACTGTCTCGTCATTTTCGTTAGTTATAAATCGCCGGTATACCCGCCATGTGATAAAGGTCGTAAAAACATCAGCGTTTTTATAATTATCCGGCAAGCACAGGTTATACATATTTTGATATACTTTTGCATCATAACGTATGGGGCTAAAAATTAATATGCGTAAGGTAATACCGCTTTTTGTTGCTGTGGTTTTTGCAGTAAGCAACTGTTTGGCGCAAAGCGATACTATTATCCGTACCCATGCCGATACCCTTAGGGTACTGCGCTTGCAATACCTGGCTGATAGTGCCGCGTTTATGCGTCAAAAGTTTTCTGCCGATTCGCTCGCTATGCAATTTATCGGTATGCCCAATCCTAACCGGCACGACCAACTTATTGATACCCTGCTAAAAAACGACGGCTTTGATGGTTATTTATTTAAAGGCGGTACACCCAAGCGCCATATTGGTGTAGGCACTCCTCGCGAGGTGCGCGATAAATGGGTTATCTGGACAATATTTGCCCTGTTAATTTATACCGGGATATTGAACCGGGTTATCAGTAAAGATATTTACAGCGTTATACAGGCTTTTTACAATAAGCGGGCGTTCACCAAGATCAGTAAAGATGATAGTGTATTAACATCCTGGGCATTTATTTGCCTTTTTTCGCTATTTGGTTTCACCATTGGCTTGTATATTTATCAAATAACCGGTTATTTTAATCAGACACACTCATTAAGCGGCTTTCAACTATTTATTGCACTTTCAATTATCGTTATTGCGCTGTTTGTTTTGAAGATATTGATACTGCATGTGCTGGCATTTATCTTCGATATCAGGCGTTTGGTAAG
>Ga0105855_1000886_pt1 | contig 11689 bp, 9 predicted proteins | sample OrgsoiDNA_201059_FD_89680 | JGI IMG/M metagenome (GOLD analysis project Ga0105855, IMG submission 89680) | Permafrost soil microbial communities from the Arctic, to analyse light accelerated degradation of dissolved organic matter (DOM) -... | ecosystem: Environmental > Terrestrial > Soil >... | reverse complement strand
GCTCGGAAACATGTGGTGCTCGATGTGGTAATTCATGTTCCAGTAAAGGAAGCGCACGACGGGGTTCAGCTTCACCGTGCGGCTTGACACGCGGTGGTCGAGGACGTTTTCCTTCAGCCCCGTATGCTGGGTCAGGGCGCAAAGTTCGTGCAACCAGGTCCCATAGGCCCGCGGCAGACACAGGAACATGATCGGCAGCCAGCTGTGCGCGAGAATCGCCCAGAGGAACACCGCAACGTAACAGGCCAGAAGCACACGCGAGTTGCCGCACATTTTTTTGTACTCCGCCTCAGGAACGACCTCTTTCGCACCTTTCGTGATAATCCCGAAGCTGTGAAGAAAGATGGCACTGAGGAACTGCATGCCATGCGAGACACGAACAAAGTCGGTGATCAGCTTGACGTAGCTCGGCGGACGTTTGAACGCCAGTTCAGGGTCCTTGTATGGCGCAGCTGTCAGATGAGTGAACGTGTGATGCTTCGCGTGCAACCATCGGCTGTAGATCTGTTCGCGCCATGACATGAAACAGATGACCCAATAAACCGCTTCGTTCAACCCGCGGGTCTTGAAAACCGTCCCGTGACCGAGTTCGTGCGCCGCCGCTTCGCTGAAGGCAAAGACAGTCCCGTAAACCAGGAAAGCCGGAATCACCCACGCCGTTCCGACCGACTGCCACGCGATCGCCCCGGTCGCCACGACGAGCGCGAAAAAGCCGCCAACCTGCACGAGACCACGCGTGTCCGAACGCGTGGACAGTTCCTTGAGCACTTTGCGGTCAATATCGACCCGGTGCCAGGCATTCATGTCGATGTTCATGGTGATACTCCGACGCAAGATATTGATCGCTGTGCCATTTCTGTTCCGAGCATTCTTTTACCGATATGAGCCCGCATACTTCTCGACGGGTGCGAGATTCTCCTTGGTGATAAAGCTCGGACCGGAACTCACCGTCGATCCCGTATAGACCGGTTTCAGATCATATTTGGTGAGACGGGCCGCCACCTTCTTGTCATCCTTGAGGGAAGCCACGATGCGCGCAGGGTCGGTCGTCTTGTCCCGGATGGCGATGGCCATGGCAGCCACCGAAAGATAGCCCTGGAGATACGGTTGCTGGTCAATCGCGAACGCGATCTGGCCGGCCTGGATGGCCTTCAGGATGTCTGATGAAAGGTCGAAGGTGGCGACATAGACGCGGCCGCCCATGCCTGCATCCTTGACGCCTCGAAGAACAGCCGTAGCCTGATCGGGCCCAAGTGCAAGGATTGCCTGCGTCGTTGGATGCGATCGCAGGTAAGCCGCCACCTTGCTTTGAATGACCGTGGGATCTTCGCCACTGTCTATCGTCGACTTCTTGTAGTCGACCCCAAGGGCATCTGCGAATCCTTTGCACCGATCCCACAGCGCCTGAACGTCGACGGTGTGGTTGACGCAAAGAAAGTTGTGGATACCGGCTGCCTTCGCCCGTTCACCAGCGGCCTTGCCGGCGTCATATTCGGGCTGTCCGATGTGCATGATTGCACCCAGTTTCATCCCGAGTTCAGGTCCACCATTGATCGTGATGATGGGGATGTGCTTGGCTTTCACGCCTGCCAGGCCCTTTTGGATCATCTCGAAATTCGGAACGGTTGTGATAACGCCCGAATAATTGCGAGCTGATGCCTGCTCAAGAATGCGCACCATGTCTGCGGTGTCCCCGGTGGAAGGATTGCGGTAATCCACAGGCACATTGAAGTCTTCGCTGGCGTCGCGCATGCCGTTCTTGACGGTGTTCCACCATACGTTCGAGTCGGACCCGTGACTCACCATCACGAATCGCTCCTCCGCGGCGGCAGTGTGTATCGCAAAGCCGGAGATAAGGGCTACCGCTGCGACGGCGGCGGATACGTGTTTTGCAATACGAAGCCTGCTCGCATTCATGATGGTTGTCTCCTTACTTCGGGTTTTAGTTTTAGGGATAAGTAGCCGTGTCGGCCGCGCACATCCCAGCATTCAACGTGAATATCGAATCGACCGTTTGTGAGCACTTCGTCAGAAGCCTTCTCCGCTTTCGATGGTTAGAATGTAGTTGATCGAATCTCTGCTCTCAAACGGTTTATTGAGGAAATTTCCTCAACAGGATGGCTCCGTGAACGCGAAACGAAAATCGACGATGGAAGATGTCGCAAAGGCATCGGGAGTCAGCTATTCGACCGTAGAGCGCGTGCTCAACGGGCGCGGAGGCGTTGCTCGCGAAAAGGAATCGAGCGTGCTGGAGTGGGCGAGAAAGCTGAAGCTCGACCGCGCGCTTGACGAGGTGTCCGTGCGGTGGCTACGCATCGCCATCCTTACCCAGAAGCCGATTTCGCCCTACTATGTTGCCCTCCGTCAGGGCTTTGAACTGGCGCAGAAGTCGTTCGAGACCTACCGTGTGGTTTGCCACCTCACTTTCTACGACGACCTCGAACCACAATCCTTGGCAACAGTGATCAACCGTGCATCCCAAAAGGCCGACGGCATGATCGTCGTCGCCTACGAGCATCCCGCCGTCGTTGATGCGGTCTCGCAAATCGCGCGCAAGATTCCGGTCGTCACCGTGGCAAGTGATCTGCCGGACACGGGACGGCTAGCCTATGTCGGTATTGACAACCGCTGTGCCGGACGCATCGCGGGTGAACTGATGGGTCGTTTTCTTGGACACGAAGGTGGACAGGTAATGGTTGTCGCTGGACTGCGCACCTACGTTGGTCACGAAGAACGTGATGGTGCTTTCCGCTCCGTATTGCGCCGCAGGTTCCCATCTTGCGAGGTGGTGGCTACTGTCGAGAGTCGCGAGGACGAGCAATCAACAGAACGACTGACGCGTGACGCTTTCAAGAAGTACCGTGAGCTACGGGGAATCTACAATCTGTCGGTTGGAGACCAGGGAATAGCGAGGGCATTAAAGGCCCTGAAGCGGGAGCACTCCACGATATTGATCGGCCATGAATTGACGGAAATCAGCAGGTCGCTTCTGATCGAAGGAGTAATGGATGCCGTCCTCGACCAGAGCCCGTTCGTCGAAGCGGTTCGCGCGGTGGAAGTAATCCTGGGCCACTACAACCGAGGTGCGACATCCGGTCTTCCGTTGCAAACACCCTTATCCATCTATCTACAAGAAAATCTGCCACCGGCTTTATGACGAGATCTGCAATACACCCCAACGCGGCTGATTGCTAAAATCGATGAGGCCACGGGGCGGCAAATCTTAATAGTGTGCGGCCGATCATAGAGCGTAGTCGAAGGAACCGAAACTTGACGCTGGCCAAGACGCTCGCAAGAGCCTCTACGTCGGTCCGAATTCCATGCTCCGTAAGCGGTTTAGCCCCAGTCTTTGATCCGCTCCCTGCGCCCGAACTGACACGTCAGCGGCCCTTCACTTGCCGATGATATTCGAAATGATGGGGCTTGCGAAAACCGCAGATCGCCCTCGCGTGGGACTTTCCCCTATCCGCCACTTCCGGTGATTGACACGCGAGCGCCGCGCGCACTCCGAAGCCATACCGGGCGGGCGACTGCGTCAAATTATCAAATTAACTAGTCGATCGACGACGTCGACCCATTACCAGAGGTAGGGGAAAGAGTATAGAAAATGTAGCTGGTTTAGTCTATTTGGCGGGGTACTCTCTTATTAACGCAGGAAACATTGATGAACCGAAAGTCGGCCATGAAAGATTCTATGTTTCGTGCAAAAAGTCGCTTTTTATTCGGCTGCTCGAAGCTATCTGTCTTTGCTTGCGAAATGGCTATCGGGGCAGGTGTCCGACAGCCGCATGCTCATCCCTGACCTATAACCGACTAAGCGGCCTTGTGCGCTTGCCTTGCATATCCATGTTAAATCGCGCCTTCAGGTTTTTGAACTTGCTAGTTGGAATGACAGAATGTCCCCAAACCTAACATTCGCATCGGACGAGTCGGTATATCCGGGCGAAGTCAATTCCAGTATCACTTCTTCAGTCGTGTCGCCTGCGTCCATCGACAAAATTCTCACTGTTCAAAATCTCTCCAAGATCTTCGGCCCCAAGCCCGAACGTGCAGCTGAAATGCTCCGACAAGGACTTGGAAGGAACGAAATCTTCCAGCAGACCGGCAACATGGTCGCTGTCGACAACGTGAGTCTGGGTGTTCGCGCGGGCGAGATTTTCGTGATCATGGGACTTTCTGGCTCCGGCAAGTCAACGCTTGTCCGACTGCTGAATCGTCTGATTGAGCCGACCTCGGGCAAGGTCGTGCTTGAGGGCCGCGACATTGCGCCGATGTCGACACTCGAGTTGCGAGAAGTGCGCCGTAAGAAAATGGCGATGGTTTTTCAATCATTCGCCCTTTTGCCTAACCGCACCGTGATCGAAAATGTGTCGTACGGCCTCGAAGTAGCCGGTCAAAAAAAGACCGAGCGTCACGAGGTTGCACGCCGGGCACTGGAGAGGGTTGGGCTCGGCTCGTATGAGAAGTTGTACCCGACGGAGTTGTCGGGAGGCATGCAGCAGCGAGTCGGTCTGGCTCGAGCGCTCGCCGTGAATCCATCGGTACTGCTTATGGACGAAGCATTCTCAGCCCTTGACCCGCTTATCCGATTCGAAATGCAGAATGAACTTCTGCGACTGCAGAAAGAGGAACAGCGAACGGTCGTCTTCATTTCGCATGACATAGAGGAAGCGATCAAGATTGGTGGGCGCGTTGGTGTAATGAAGGATGGCCGGTTGGTGCAGGTCGGTACACCCGTTGAACTCATCCAATCACCAGCCGACGAATATGTTCGCAATTTTTTCCGTAACGTTGACGTCTCGCGGTTCCAGAAAGCGTCAAGTCTTCTTTCAAAGGTTGAGCGAGGCGTCATCAACTGTGACACCGGCGTGTCTGCCGCCCGCTATGCGGATGAGCTTATCGACGCGGGTGTGGAATGCGGTTATGTCTGCGACGAGGAGGGGCGATATCAAGGCTGCGTCACGCCGGCGTCTTTGCGCAAGTGTGGGAGCTCCCCGATTCGGGACGCACTGCTTCCCGACATCGTCGCGGTGTCGATGGACGCCGACTTGCACGAACTGTCGAGCATTGCTCTCAGGCAGGAACACGACGTACCCATCGTGGACGGCGCAGGCAAACTTGTCGGCGTCGTGTCGTGCCGCACGATTCTGAAACAGGTTATGGAACGGAGGGCAGCATGAACTCGTCATTTATCGGCCAGGCGGCGGAGCGCGCGGTCAACTTCCTGTTCCTGCATTTCCGTGGCGGATTCGACACCTTCTCCGCGGCCCTGGACACTGTCGTCAAGCTCCTTCAAGACGGTCTCGCAGCGATTCCGTTTGTGGTGATGCTGGTTGCGTTTGTGGCACTTGCTCTTTGGCGCAGAGGAGTCGTGTTCGCGGTCTTCGTCGGCCTCGCGATGATGACAATCCACTTCATGGGGCTTTGGGCACAAACGGTGTCTACACTTGCGCTTGTGATTGCGGCGACACTCTTTAGCTTGATAATAGGTATTCCTTTGGGAATTTGGGGCGCCCGCAACAGTCGGGCTGAACTAATCTTGCGCTCACTCCTAGACTTCATGCAGACGATGCCTGCATTCGTTTACTTGATTCCAGCGGTGATTTTGTTCGGCCTCGGTCGCGTACCAGCGGTAATTGCAACGGTCATATTTGCCATGCCCCCGGTGGTTCGCCTTACCACTCTTGGAATCAAGCAGGTTCGGGAAGAGCTCATGGAGGCGGGCAGATCGTTCGGCAGCACGGATTCGCAATTGCTGTGGAAAATTCAACTCCCGAATGCATTACCATCAATCATGGCAGGTATCAACCAGACCATCATGATGGCGCTCTCGATGGTCGTCATCGCCTCCATGATTGGAGCGGGCGGCCTCGGCGAGTATGTCCTTAGCGGGATTCAGCGACTCGATATCGGCATTGGATTTGAGGGCGGTCTTGGCGTCGTCTTGCTCGCCATCATTCTTGACAGGTTGACAGAAAGCTTCGGGATCAAATCGGTCAAGCGGAGAAGTAAAACGCGGGCGTCGAAGCAAACGCCGCGTGAAGCAGCGCAGCCCCAAACATAGTTCGTTTTGGGTGGCGGAAACACACTTCCGTCACGCATGCATCAATCTATCAAAACCCACACACAGAACCAAAAACCAACTATTTTTTATAAAGAGGAGTACCAAATGAGAACTGATATTGTCAAATCCTGCGTTGTGAAAATTACCATGTCTGCCCTGTGCGCTTTCGGCCTTTACGGTGGTGCAGCGGTGGCGGCAGAACCGGTGAAAATCACCATCACAAACTGGGCTGACGTTTTGGCTGTTGCGAATGTCGCGAAGTACGTCATGGAGACAAAACTCCAGCAGCCCGTCGCGTTTGTTCAAGCTGATATCGGCATTCAGTATCAGGGCGTTGCACGCGGCGACGTAGACTTGATGGTTGGTGGTTGGCTTCCGGTTACGCACGCGACGTACTACGCGAAGTACAAGGACAGTATGGATGACGTCGGCATCATTTACACCGGCGGCAGAAACGGCTGGGCGGTTCCGACGTATGTGCCGGAGTCCGAGCTTTCCTCGATTGCCGACCTCAACAAGCCGGATGTGAAGAGCAAACTGAACAGCACGATTCAAGGCATCGAACCGGGTGGTGGACTGATGCAAGCGTCCGAAAAGACCATCAAGGAATACAACCTGGCAGGCTACAACCTGCAGTCTTCCAGTGAAGCAGGGATGCTTGCGTCGATCCAGAGAGCGTACCAATCGAAGCAGTGGATTGTCGCTACCGTGTGGAGCCCCCACTGGCTCTTCCAGAAGTGGTCGATGCGCTATCTGAAGGACCCGAAAGGCACGCTGGGTGGCGAAGAGCAAGTTCACGCATTCGGCTCGAAGCAATTTGCGACGAAGTTTCCGCGGGCCGATGTGTTCATGAAGCATTTCAAGTTGACGCTTGCTGACGTGGAAGCCATCGAACTCGAAGGTAACAACACGAACGACTACGCCACGGCAGCCAAGAAGTTCGTCGAAGCGCATCCGGATAAGCTAGCCGCGTGGCTTCAGCAGTAACGTTGTACGGGCGCGAAATGGGACTGGGACCTGTCGATGTCTCGTGACGCGTTCGCTCAGAGGACTGGCACGAATGCGCGTTGTGTCGACAACCAGCCGCAGCTCAGGGTTGCGGTGATGCAGCGCAGTTCGATGCTTGAAGTGGAACTTGTTTGTTGAATATCGCGGAGTATGTCTGTGAACGATAACCTTCGATTTTTCTCTGAGAGCCTGCAAGACCGTGACCCGGTTATCTCGTCCGAAATCGTGTTGGAACTGCGTCGCCAGCAGTCCCAGATTGAATTGATTGCATCCGAGAACATTGTGTCGGCTGCGGTGATGGAAGCACAGGGGACCGTGCTGACGAACAAGTACGCCGAAGGTTATCCGTCGAAGCGTTATTACGGCGGTTGTGAACATGTCGACCGCATTGAAGCATTGGCGATAGAGCGCGTGAAAGCGATATTCGAGTGTGAATATGCCAACGTGCAACCTCACTCCGGTGCGCAGGCGAACGGAGCCGTGATGCTCGCGCTTCTGAAGCCGGGTGACACCATTCTCGGCATGTCGCTGGATGCAGGCGGGCACCTGACTCATGGCGCGCGCCCGGCGTTGTCCGGGAAGTGGTTCAACGCCGTGCAATACGGCGTTAACCCCGAGACGCTCCGGATCGACTACGACGAAGTTCGCCGATTGGCGGAAACGCATCGTCCCAAGCTTATCATCGCGGGTTACTCGGCCTATCCGCGTGCACTGGATTTCGCGAAGTTCCGGGAAATTGCCAACGTCGTTGGTGCCACGTTGATGGTTGATATGGCGCACATTGCGGGCATTGTCGCCGCAGGCCGGCATGTCAATCCAGTGCGTTTTGCTGACGTAGTGACGTCCACCACGCACAAGACACTTCGTGGTCCGCGAGGCGGCTTCATTCTCACCAACAACGCCGACATCGCCAAAAAAATCAACTCCGCTGTGTTCCCAGGATTGCAGGGTGGTCCGCTCATGCACGTTGTCGCAGGGAAGGCGGTTGCTTTCGGCGAAGCGCTGCGTCCGGAGTTCACGAGCTACATTGACCAAGTTCTGAAGAACGCCCAGGCACTCGGGGAGGTTTTGAAACTAGGCGGCGTGAACCTCGTCACGGGAGGTACGGACAATCATCTGCTTCTCGTCGACCTTCGTTCAAAAGGCTTGACAGGGACGCAGGTCGAGAAGGCTCTCGAACGAGCAGGTATTACGTGCAACAAGAACGGTATTCCATTTGACACCCAAAGCCCTACCGTCACATCGGGGATTAGGCTCGGCACGCCGGCTGGGACGACGCGTGGTTTTGGCACCGCGGAGTTCGATGAAATCGGCACCCTCATTCTCGAAGTTCTATCGGCTCTTGAGAAGCAGCCGGCAGGCGATGAAATCGTTGAGCGCTCCGTGAAGAGCCGGGTTCGCGAATTGTGCAGCCGCTTTCCCATTTATTCACACACGGATGCATTGGTCTAGGTCCAATCCATTGATTTTCAACACGGCAGCACACGAGACTTAATGCCCGTTTGGAAGAGCGCTTAGGTCTGCGGTGGTTGCCGGAACAAGGAGAATGAACATGAGCTTCGAGGGAGTACACGCACCCCTGGTCACGCCGTTTAAAGCGGATGGTGAAATCGACCATGACTTGCTGGGCCAACACGCGCTTGATTTGGCCGGCCGAGGCCTCTCGGGCCTCGGCGTTGGCGGAACAACGGGCGAATACTACGCACTCAGCTTCGAGGAGCGGGTCCAGACATTCCATACAGTCGCTCAAGCCGCTGGCGGGAAGACCTTTCTCACGGCAGGCATTAATGCCACCACGACTCGTGAAGTGCTTCGGCTAGGGCAGGGAGCAAAGAGCGCCGGACTTTCAGCCTTATTGGTGGCGGCGCCGTACTACGCCCAGCCGACGCAAGATGAACTGTTGCAGCACCTGCTCGCGATTGACGACAGTCTCGACATGCCCATCATGCTCTACAACTTCCCTGCGCGCACAGGCACTGAAATCAGTGACCGCGTGCTGGAAGAAGTGCTTCAACGCCCGAATTTCATCGCCATGAAGGAAAGCACCGGCGATATCGCTCACCTGCATCATCTGGCCACGCACTTCGAGAAGAAACTCGTACTCAGCTGCGGGATGGACGATCAGGCACTCGAATTCTTCGTTTGGGGTGCGCGGAGCTGGGTCGCCGGCGCGGCAAACTTTCTGCCTGAGGTGCACGCCGAGTTGCTTGAAGTCTGCGTCAAGAAGGGCGATTTCGTCACCGGGCGTTCGTTGATGACCCAACTCCTTCCGGTTCTGGAACTGCTCGAGCGCAGCGGCAAGTTCATTCAGTATGTTCGTTACGGGTGTGAGCTCGCGGGCAAGCCGGTGGGGAATGCCCGTGCGCCGCTGGGTGTCCTTACCGACGATGAGCGACGTGATTTCGCCAAGCTCGTACAGCCGCTGCTTCGCAACGGACGCTGATTTGCATGACCTCGAAACTCGAATTCGCCCGGTTACCTGCAGCCGATGGCGTAAACGGCTGGTGGGAAACTTTGCCGCCTCCAACAGCCTTGAACCGCTTCGAGGGCAACAGGCACTTTGACTTTGTGGTGGTCGGCGGAGGTATCACGGGACTTTGCGCGACGAGGCGTCTTGCTGAACTGGCGCCCGAGGCGTCAGTGGCACTTGTGGAGGCAGACCGTATCGGCCGCTCGACTGCGGGGCGTAATTCGGGTTTTTTTGTTGACCTGCCGCATGACATAAGCAGCGAAAGCTATTCAAGAAGTGTTGATGCTGACAAGGCAGATGTACGGATGCAGCGTCATGGCATCGACTATGTGAGGTCAGTCGTTAAAGCTCAAGGGATCGAGTGCGACTGGCGAGACGACGGTAAATATCATGGCGCCGTGAACAAGCGAGGCAGGGATTCGCTCAAGCACTTTGCGGAGGGTTTGCGGCGTATCGACGAGCAATTCGAGTGGCTCGACGAAGCGGCTATTGGCCAGGTCACTGGAACTTCGTTCTATCACGGCGCGATCTACACGCCGGGATGCAGCACCGTGCAGCCCGCAGCATTGATGCGGGGGCTGGCGATCACGATGCCGTCAAATGTGGAAGTGTTTGAACTCAGTCCCGTTCAACGGCTGGAGCACAAAGAGTCGGGCAAAGTGCTTACCTTTGCGGGCGGGACAATAACTGCCGGGAAGGTTGTCCTTTGCATCAATGCATACGCCGCAACGTTTGGCGGACATCCGAACGGCTTGCTGCCCGTGTACACTTTTGCCTCGTTAAGTAGAAAGATGACGGCAGCCGAGGTCAGGGCCCTTGGCGGCATCAATTCCTGGGCGTTGATTCCGGCAGACCCGATGGGGACCACCGTTCGACGTTTAGGCGCCGACCGCATTTGTGTTCGAAATCACTTTGCTTTTCGACCGGGGCTCGAGGTTTCGCCAGCGGATTTGCGCAAGGCAAAGTCCCTGCATCAACGCTCGTTCGACCGTCGGTTCCCTATGCTGAAAGATGTCGCGCTCGAATACACCTGGGGTGGCGCCCTGTGTCTGTCGGCGAACAGCGGTGCGTTGTTCGGGATGACGGAGGACGGCCTGTATCAGGCGATTGGGTGCAACGGTCTGGGGCTCAGCAGAGGGTCGGCGTCCGGGAAGGTTATCGCCGAGTATGCACTTGGCATATCGAACGACATGACCAGGCAGCTCCTGAGTCAGATACCGCCCAGACCGCTGCCCATGCGCCCAATTGCAGATGTGGCGGTTTCGACCGCGATATGGGTAAAGGAATTCGTGGCGGGAGCCGAACTTTAATTGATTGAGGATTTGATATGACGACATTTGAGCAATGGAAGCAAAAGGCCGATGCGCTTTCGCTCGATGGGCGTGCATTCATCGGAGGGCGGCGCTGTGCCGCAGTGTCCAATGAAACGTTCCAGACATTGAACCCCTCGAACGGGAAGGTCCTTGCCGATATTGCACGGTGTGACGAGAAGGACATTAACCTCGCTGTCGTCGCGGCGAGAGACGCGTTCGAAACGGGTATCTGGTCAAAGGCGGCGCCGTCACATCGGAAGTCGGTGCTCCTTCGATTGGCTCAGTTGATTGAAGAACACACTGACGAGTTGGCCATTCTCGAAGCGCTTGAAGCAGGCAAACCTGTCTCGGAGTGTCTGGGACTGGATATCCCGGAATCTGCCGCATGTATTCGTTGGCATGCGGAAGTGACCGACAAGCGATACGACGCGTTGTCTCCGTCTGGAGCGAACGTCGTCAGTATGATTACTCGTGAGCCCATCGGTGTTGTAGGAGCCGTTCTCCCTTGGAATTTTCCCGCGCTGATGCTTGCATGGAAAATTGGCCCGGCTCTGTCGGTTGGCAACAGCGTAATCGTTAAGCCGGCTGAGCAGACCTCCCTTGCGACTCTGCGCATCGCAGACCTTGCCCTGGAAGCGGGCCTTCCTGCGGGGGTATTCAGCGTCGTCCCAGGGTTCGGTGAAACCGCGGGCCAGGCGCTCGGCCTGCACCCCGACGTAGACCTTATTGCATTCACTGGTTCGACCGAGACGGGCAAGCGCTTTTTGAGGTATTCAGCCGATACGAACCTCAAACGGGTCATCCTCGAGTGCGGAGGAAAAAATCCGCAGGTCG
>Ga0105855_1000883_pt1 | contig 11700 bp, 12 predicted proteins | sample OrgsoiDNA_201059_FD_89680 | JGI IMG/M metagenome (GOLD analysis project Ga0105855, IMG submission 89680) | Permafrost soil microbial communities from the Arctic, to analyse light accelerated degradation of dissolved organic matter (DOM) -... | ecosystem: Environmental > Terrestrial > Soil >... | reverse complement strand
ATGCGCGCAAAACGCCACCGAGCCGTGAATTTAGCGGCGGAGCTCGAAAAGGCGGCGCTCAAACCCAAAGGCTTGTTTTTATAGGCCAACGCGGAAGCGCCAAGGAAGTTCTGCGCGCGCGGAAACGCAGGCAGAAAAACAAGCAAAGGCATTCCACGCCGGCCCCGAAGGGCGCGCGACCTTGTTCGAGCGCCACTTTATGGCGCCAAAATTCAAATCCAAGGTCAGACGGAGCTTTGCATGGTTTCAACGGAAAAAGACAAAAATAGGGACCTGCGTGGCAAAAAAGCAATCCGGCGCGGGGCTCAACGACAATGGCCGAACAATTCGCAAAAAACGGAGCGAAACCGTGTCGTCGATGCCAGAAAATACCACTTTTTGAGCGTTCTGGTCAAGGCTTTAATTTTAAAGTTCAACAATCGAGGTCCGCGCGTCGCTGGCAAAGAATCCTTTTTCTCGCTTCATTTGTTGCTTTTTTGCCGACAAACGCGGTTTTTCAGCCGTCAGTCTTTTTCCGGGCGTATACTGGCCTGCTCGCGCGATTTTTCGCGCATGCTTCAAATTTTCCTTTTTGAACCTTGATTTCCCATTTTTTGGAGACTGCCATGCGAACGATCGAAGAAGCCCAACAGAGCGCCCGCCGACTCGGCGTTGAAGCCGATGGCGTGTCGCACGCGGCCAAGCGCGCGTTTTTGGCCATTTCCGCTGCTTTTTACATCGACCCGAACAAGGCGGCCTCCAATCAAGTGGCGTTCAGCCAGAAGCTTGAGTTGCTGACGATCCAAAGAATGGCCTCCTCGACCCAATATCACCAAGAAGCGGCGGCTCATCCCCGCGAGCTCGCAGGCGTCCTCCTTTACAGTGAATTGGACATCGACACCGCGGCGATCCTCGAGAAAGAAGTCGAATTCATCGCCACCCAGCTGGGCCTGCACATGGACTTTGATCCGCTCGCGAAGGCTCCCGACGCTTTGACGGCCACCATCCTGCGCGTGCGCTGCGGCGAAACCTTTGGCTTGCTTGGAAAAGACGGCGCGCAAATCGCCCCTGAGCAACGCGAGGCGGACGCCACGCGCTTCGTTGAAGAAACCCTGGCCGCGGCCTTGCAGGGCCACTCGACCATCGTGATCCTTGAATGCCTGAATGAGGCGTCGCCGGAGTTTCAGCGCGCGATTGAAGGCGCGATCGACCACATTCGCTCCACCCTGGGAGATCACCCGCAGGTGTCGATCAACGCCACGCACTGTTCGACTCCGCCGAGCGCGCATGGTTCGCGCCTTTCTCCCAGCCTGGCGGCCCGCTTCTCTCGGCTGTATGTGGATCCGGCTTTTGACGCCCCGGCTGTTTGAGGCCCGCGCGCGGTCGCGGACTCGATGCTTCTTGCGCCGAAGACTGCGTCTCGTGGCTATCGTTGCTTTTTCGGCTTCCATGAGCCACAATTCGCCTCAATAGGGCAAGTCGGGCCTCTTCGGGTGCTTGTTAGTCAGCTCCTCGACCAGTGGGAGTTTGCCTTAATCGATTGGGAAGAAAACGCCCGCGCAAGCGGGCGTTTCCTTTTTTGTCCCAACACGCTCCGCATGCGACTCAGACACCTCGCCCCTCCCGGAGGCAATGGCTGCGCGCGGAACAACGTGAACGTTCAGACCCCGCCGCCGCCGCTTTGGCCAGCGTTGCTGGTCGTTTGGCTGATCGGGTAAAAATAGGGCATTCCGGCGGGACAGACATGCGAGCCCCCATAAAGCCCGCTGTTGACCGGATCGACCATGGGGCCGGCCGAGGGCGGCGCGCCCCCATTGCCCGGCACGAACACGCCCACGGTGTTGTTGACATAGTCGCCGTTGTTGGTGCTCGAACAGAGCCCGAAGGTGTAGAACAGCGTGCTGGTCGGGTTGCCCGTGACCAACGTGCCGGGCACCACCGTTCCGCCCGCCGCTCCCGGGCCTTCTGGACCCGTGGCGCCTGTCGCGCCCGAAGGCCCCGCGGGCCCTTGCGGACCAGGCGGCCCCGGGATGGGGGCCGCGGGGGTGAACGCGGCGATCATGTTGTTGGAGGCCCCGACGGGGTCCCACAACCCCGCGGATCCCAAAGTCCCCCGTTGGATCGCCGAAGAATCCGAATTCTGCACGGCGGTTTGGGCGATGGCGCCCAAAGAGAAAATCATCGCTGGCACAGCCAGCGCGATGGCCAGTTTTTTTCCTGAAAACATCCACAAACTCCACTGCGCGTCAGCCGACGAGGCTTTGCGCCCTATTGGTCCTGCTTTCGATAACAAATCGCCAAGCAAGCCGCGCCAAACAACGTTGCGGCTCTCGCTTGTCCCAATGGAGCTTCAATGGGCACTGAAACCCCGACACGACGAGTCCAATATAAACCAAAGCAAGGGAAAACGCTTAGTCGCTTTTAGCGTCTTAAATGAACGCATAATTAGCCTCAATTTTGGAAAAACTGTAAATTGATCGGAAATAAAATACAATATTGGATTTAAAATGCATTTTTTTTAGAATTTTATGCATTTTTGCACATCCCGCCTCTTGTCGCCAAAATTACATCGATGATCATTCCGAGGTTACGATTTTTTACTTCTGCCTTTCTATTTTCACAGAGCGCCCGAGGCGCGCCGGCGACTTTATATTTGGCGTGCAGCCCCGTTGGCGTTGGCTGACAGGGGGTTTTCTTTTCCTGGCGCCAGCGCTTTTCGGCTCTCAAACAACGCCCCCAAATAATGGCTTTTTGCTTTTTTTTTGCGCTACAATCTTGCTGTGCATTGACGAACGGCAACCCCTTTCGCACAAAAATAGACCCCCGCGATTGCGAAACGCCTCGCGAGCCGCCGAACAAGCATGAGACTTCTTGTTTGTGAAGTCCTCGACAGCAAATGCGCCAACCCGATTTTGCGCCACTTTTCAAGGACCTAAATGTCTGAAGCCAACGCCGAAACAACTCCCGAGCAAACCAACTTGAAAGCCGCCGAGAATGGCGGCACGGCGCAATCGGGCTGGCAGCCCATGCAAATGGGCGCGGTTCCCGTCAACGGGCCGGCCGTCGCGGGCTCGGCCACGGACGACCCAAAGGCCGTCAAGCGCGCTTTTCCTCCGCCGGCCCCCGCTCCGACGCAAAAAGCCCCGCACGGCATTCTTTTCGACTACAACGACGGCGCTCGCGTGCTGCTCCCGCAGGCCGAGGCTGGCAAGAAGTGGCGAGTGCGCCTTCGCGACCTGTTCACCGACTGCATTTTGTTCGACACGCAGCTGGAAGGCGGCGCGGTGATGAGCGCGAAGAAATACTATGTGCCCATCCAAGTGGAAGTGTGGAGCGGCGAGCAACAAATCCTCGACCACCGCTACGACGCGAAAGGCCGCGAAGTCCTCATTCAGTTCCCGGTGGGCACCCTGGGCGACATGGTGGCTTGGTTCACCTACGCCGATCGTTTCCAGAAAAAGCACGACTGCAGGCTCACCGTCGCGATGTCGCCGATCATGATTGGCCTTTTCAAGCCTGCCTACCCGAACATCGAATTCATCACGCCCGACGAAGTTAACGCCGCTCGCTACTACGCGACCTACAACATCGGCCTTTTCTTCAATGACAAGGACGGCGTGTTCCAACCGACCGATTTCCGTTACGTGGGGCTTCACCGCACCGCGGGCTACATCTTGGGCGTGGACCCGACCGAAGAAGCCCCTAAAATCGCCCTGCCGGACGACAGTCGCCCGATTCCTGAGCGCTATGTCGTGATCGCCGCGCAAAGCACGACGCAAAGCAAGTATTGGAACAATCCGAACGGCTGGCGCGAGCTCGTGCAATTTTTGAAGGACAGCGGTTACCGGGTTTTTTGCATTGACCAGAAGCCCACGCACGGCTCGGGCGTCGTTTGGAACCACATTCCCTACGGAGCGGAGGACCAAACCGGCGACAAGTCGCTCGCAGAGCGCGCGCGGTGGATGAAGCACGCGGATTTCTTTGTCGGCCTCTCCAGCGGCCTGGCCTGGCTCGCTTGGGCCGCGGGAACCCCGGTCGTGATGATTTCCGGCTTCACGCACCCGACGAACGAATTCGACACTCCGTTCCGGATCATCAACTGGCACACCTGCAACAGCTGCTGGAACGACCCGAGCCTGATGTTCGACCACAAGGACTTCCTGTGGTGCCCTCGGCACGCGGGAACTCCGCGCCAGTTTGAGTGCACGCGGCTCATCCAAACCAAGCAAGTGCGCGACGCCGTCGAACGCGTTCCATCTTTTGCCGAGTTCCAGGCTGAGCGAGCAACCGCAACAGCGAAGGCGTCGCCGGTTGCCTGATCGGCCTGGCGGAATGACGAGGCGTGAATGAAAAAAGCGAGCTCTAAAGCTCGCTTTTTATTTGTTTGCTCGAAAATAGAGCGCCGAAACCCCGTTGCCCTGCCCAATCTGTGATCAGCAGATGGCGCCGCCCGCGCGCGTCTTGCACGTTCCGGATGAACTCCAATCCACTCGGCCGCCCGAATATTGCGGAATCAACACAAAGGTTTCTCCGTTCAATCCACTGGTCACCTGCGCGGTTGCCGTGATGTCCCCTGACCCGTCAAACGAGACGCTTGCCGCGTATTTGGTGGGCGGCGAGCATCCGGTCGCAGCGGGCCCCACGCACGGCAGATCGCTTGCCTTTGCGGCTGCGGCCGCCGCGATCAGCGCGGCGTTGGGGGCGTAAAACTGATTGAATGACGCGATTGTGATTTGCGCGCCGCCGCAATTGCTGCCGCCCGCGTCAAAACACAAGTTCGCCGGATTGCCTGCGTTGCCCGCCAAATACAGGCCAAAGGACAGATTGGACTGCGCCTGAAGCTGCGCTTGGGCGACGGTCCAGGAGGGATTTTGAGCCTGAACCGCCGCGGTCATGATCGCGAGCGCGTTGGGCCCCGTTGGAGAGTCGTTGCCAGTGCCAGCGGGCACATAGAGCCCCGCCACCGCGCCAGAAGAGCTTGAAGAAGCGAGCGTGAGCGCGATCGCGTTGTTGGAAACGCAATCTCCGGTGCCGGCGCAAGTCGCGATGGCCGTTTTGGTTGGAGCGGTCGCCAGCACCACCTCGGTGAACTTCGACTTGGTCGAGTAGTTGTTGTAGGCCGGAAGCGCCACGATCATCAGAATGCCGATGATCGCGACCACCACCATCATTTCGACCAGAGTGAAGCCTTTTTCAATGCAGTTTTTGGTTTTCATGTTCGAATTACAGATTTAATGGTTAAAAGGGTTAAAAGGCTTGAAAGTTTGTTTATAGAGCTCAAAACGCCAAATCGACAAAGCAAGGACACGGAATAAAACGCCATGCGCCATCAGCAAAGCGCTCCGCCCGCGCGAGTTTTGCAACTGCCAGACGCTGCCCAATCCATTCGGCCGCCCGAATATTGCGGAATCAGCACAAATGTCTCTCCATTCAACCCGCTTGTTGCTTGCGCGGTGGCCGTGATGTCTCCGGCGGCGTCGTAAGACACGCTGGCCGCGTATTTGGTCGGCGGCGAGCAGCCTGTGCCGGCAGGGCCGACGCAGGGAAGATTCGCGGGAGCTCCTGTGCCTGCCGCGGCGATCAACGCGGCGTTGGGGGCGTAATATTTATTGAAGTCGGCGACGGACACGCTTCCCTCAAAACAAGGATCTCCCGACGCGCTGATGCAATATTGCGTCGCGGAGCTCGGAGACGGCGCCATAAAAAGCCCTTCTTCATAATAATCGTCTGTTATCGTCTCGAGCTCCGCGGGGGTCGCCGTGGGCGTCCTGGCTTGGAATCCGGCATAGAGAATGGCGAACGCATTGGGCTGCCCAGGGCGGTCATTGGCGCCGTTGGGCACGAACAACCCGGCGACGCTTCCTGAACTGCCCGCCCCGGTCGTCAATGAAATCGCGCCTCCGGAAACGCAATCGCCAGTCCCCGCGCATGTCGCGATGGCCGTTTTCGTCGGAGCGGTCGCCAACACCACCTCGGTGAATTTTGATTTCGTCGAATAATTGTTATAAGCCGGCAGCGCCACGACCATCAAAATGCCGATGATCGCGACCACGACCATCATTTCGACAAGGGTGAATCCCCTTGGTTTGCAAACAGTGTTTTTCATGATTCGTTTTGCCAATGTTTGAAGTTTAGGTTCTTGGAGCCACCGCGCCCTCCGATTAGGGAGAATAAAACCGCAGTGGCCTTAAAACAGGCGCGGGTTGGTCAGCAGAGGGCTCCGCCTGCGCGCGTCTTGCAACTGCCCGACACCGACCAATCCACTCGGCCGCCTGAATATTGCGGCATCAGCACAAAGGTCTCTCCATTCAATCCGCTCGTCACTTGAGCGGTGGCGGTGATGTCTCCGGAGCCGTCAAACGAAACGCTTGCGGCATATTTCGTCGGCGGCGAGCAGCCCGTCGCCGCAGGGCCCACGCAAGGCAAATTCATCGCGCTCGTGCTCGTTGGAGTCACTGCCGTCCCGTTCAGGATCGCCGCGTTGGGAGCGTAAAACTGGTTGAAGCTGGCGATGGATGGCCGGTCGGGAAACGCGCATGAGATCCCGTTCGTGCTGAAACACAATTGCGTTGGACTGGCCTGAATGACGGCATACCCACTGGACATATAAGATCCTGCGAATTGAGCCGCCGTTGAGGGGTTCAGCCCATCGGCCTCCCAAGCCGCGGTCCAGACGGCCATCGCATTGGGCGCATTTGACGCGGTGTTCGCTGCGTTGGGAACCAACAAGGTCGGCGTCGCGCCCGTTGTCGTGGTCGCCACCGAAATAGCCCCGCCCGAGACGCAATCTCCGGTGCCGGCGCAAGTCGCGATGGCCGTTTTGGTTGGAGCGGTCGCCAGCACCACCTCGGTGAACTTCGACTTGGTCGAGTAGTTGTTGTAGGCCGGAAGCGCCACAATCATCAAAATGCCAATGATCGCGACCACGACCAAAAGCTCAACCAGGGTGAACGCGCGCGCCCCGCGTTGGCCGCGAGGCTTTTTGGGGGTGAATGGCGGAGGCGACATGGCAACCTTTTTGGGCGAATAATGGATGGGTGAACAAAACCTGTTCTTGCTCCCACTCTATTGCCGCCCCGCTGTCCCTTGCAAAGCCGACTGTCGCGCGTTTTCGTAGCTTTTACTTCATCCGCAAGAAAAAGTCTCGCCCAAGCCAAAACTCGGCCATTTTCTGCCACTCCGCGATGCGCGTTTGACAGAAATTTCATCCAAATCTCATCAAAAAAACAAGAAAAATGGTGTTTTTGACAAAAAAATGCATCATGCAAAAAAGATATCTTTTTGATGACGTTTTAATTTTTTGTAATCATTGGTTTCAATCCACTCGGCGCCCGGAGCAAAAAAAAAGCCCTCGCGGGCTTTTTTCGGCGTTTGTCGTCAGCCAGGCTGCAGCCCACGACCGGCTGCGGGGATCTTGACGGCCCACCGAGTTTCGAGCTGGTCTGCCCAGGCCTTCAAATCCGCGAACAACGGGCCTTTCGCCGCGTGTTTTTGGTCTTGCGCCAATTCGTCGATTCCCGCGCGGTATTCGTCGAGCGTCACCGTCGTGGCTGGAGTGTTCGTCGTCAGGCGCGCCTTGCAGTGCTCAATCCACTCGCTCTTCTCGCTCGCCGAGAGAGATTCGGGCCAATTGCGCGCCCGATATCGAAACAGCAGGTCATTGAGCTTTTCATCCTCGAAAATAAGAGATGGGTCGTTGCCGGCCAAATCCTCGGGGCTCGCGCGGCGCACTCGATCCATGACGGCTTTGTCTTCGCGGCTTGCGAAGCCCGAGTAGATGCCCAGCTCCGGGTCCAGAGGGGGCGCGTCAAACTTGGCCGATCCCAGGGCGAACGCCTCCGCCACCGTTGACGCAAGGTCCTTCATGATTTTCGGGTTTTCCAACAAGAACGCCTTGTTGGCCAGGATGGTGGATTTTTCCTCTTCCGTGTAGCCCAGGCGCTCGAAGTCAACGCTGCGCAATCCATTGAGGGGGCTGATCGAAGGCGACTTGTTCGTTTGGATGAGCGTCAGGGGCAATCGCGCGCTTTTCGCCTCCGAAACGATCTCCAACGCGTCCTCCGGCTCCGCGCCCTTATTCGCCTTATTGGCCTGATCCGCGCTCGCGGCGTCAGCGCCCGCTCCGCCAAACAAGCGCGAAGCGATGTCTTCCGCGCTCAAACGGATCACGGCGGCCAGGTCGCAGCCCAAATCCAAAGAAATGACGCCGTTTTTGTTGGTCGGGTGCATGGCGATCGGGAACATCACCGCCGTCCCGTTGTGGCCATGGTAGCCCGCGACATGCACGAAGGGCGAAGGGCTGGGCACGTTCATCAAGCGCGCGACCGCGGCTTTCTCGCGCAAGCCAAACGCGAAGTCCCAGAGCTTCCGGTTCGTTTTGCGCAGAAGCTGCGCGAGCTGGATGGTGGCGTAAACGTCGGACAACGCGTCATGCGCGCGCTCTTGCTTCAAGCCATTGGCCTTCGCCAGGTCTTCCAGCCGCAGCGAAGGCTTTCCGTCATCCTTCACGGGCCACACGATGCCGTCCGGGCGCAGAGCCGCGAACAAGCGCACGGCGGTGATCAAGTCCCAGCGCGAATTGCCGCTTTTCCACTCCCGCTCATACGGGTCGTGAAAATTGCGATACAGCATGTTGCGCGTCACTTCGTCGTCAAAGGAAATGGTGTTGTATCCGACGCCGCATGTGCCCGGCCGCCCCAGCTCCGCCAGGACCTCGCGGCAAAACTCCACGTCCAACATGCCCTTCGCCTCGCATTCTTGCGGCGTGATGCCCGTGATGGCCGCGGCGATCGGCCGCATCAAGGTCTCGGGGCTTGGCTTGCAATAAATCATGACCTCCTGGCCCACGATGTTCAGGTCCAGGTCGGTGCGCACGGCCGCGAACTGCGTCGGCCGATCGAGTTGCTTGTGCGTGCCGCCAGTTTCGTAATCGTGCCACAAGAAAGTCGGTTGCGCGGACGATGAGGGGGCGAAGGTGTTTTGGGCCATGGGCGAGATCGCTCTTTTTTGAAAAGGATTCGACATTGTCCCGCCATTGCCCGTTCAACGCAAGCCATCTGGCGCCTTATTGCCGAAATCGCGCGCCATTTTCTGGCTGATTGAAGCCCGCCTCCAAATCAAGGGCCCTTTTTTGCTCTTTTGGCTTTTCTCGACGCCATTTCGAGCGCCAAAAACAACCCCCCGCCCGCGACGGCCATCGCAATCCGGCTCGGACGCTCTTTCGCGGCCTCGACAAAGCGACGCAAAGACCGCGGCGCGCTCGACACGGGCAAGGCCGTCTGCGATGAAACGAACGGAGAATTTGAACTTTCCGCCACCGTGGCCGCCGCAGACCCGCCTGCGTTGGCGTTTTCGCTTGACCCTCCGGAGGCCGCGCGATTGGCCGAAGCGATCGCGGTGAGCTCTTTTCTGACGTCAGATTCTTTTTTTCCCACAGCGCGCGCGGCGCGAGCCATTGACTCGCGGGTGGGAGGCGCCAGGAAATGCTCGGCAGGAAGAGCTGCGGAACGCTGCGCGAGACGCTCGCCCTCGACGCCTTGGGCGGACGCGCTGAGCGCTTTGGACAAACCGCGGAACTTCGTGGGCGCGCGCCGCGCCTCAATCCTGGCCGCCGAGACCTCGGCCCCCAACAGCAACACGACGGCTCCAAAATACAGCCACATCAGCAGCACCGCGAGGGATCCCGCCGCTCCGAAGGCGTTGGCCGTCCCCGCGTGCGTCAAATACAGCGCGAAAAGCTTCTTTCCCAACGAAAACAGGACCGCCGCCACAGCGCCTCCCACAAAAGCGTCTTTCCAGGGAATATGCCCGTCCGGGAGGTATTTCAAGAGCGTGGCCATCGCGCCGGAAAGGATGGCCAACCCAATCACGAATTGGGCGACGTCGCTCAATATGAGCAAAGGGGACGCCCCGAACAGGAATTTCCCGGCCGCCTGGATCGCCGTGTCCAAAACGAGCGAAATGATCAACAAGAACGCCACGCCCATCACGAGGCCAAACGAAACCAGCCGGACCTTGACCAAGGCGGCGACGCCCAATTTTGTCTCGGCCTCCGCCGGCCAAATGATGGAGAGCGCGGTGTTGAGCGAGGAAAACGTGGCGGAGGCGCCGATGACCAACAGCACGAAGGAGATAATGGCCGCGAGCCCTCCGGAATCGCTGCGGTGCGCGTGCTCGACGATCGCTTGGACGCTCGCCGCGGCGTCCCGGCCCAGCATGCCGCTGATTTGCCCGAACAACTGGCCGCGCGCGGCCTCGGCCCCAAACACCAGTCCCGCGATCGCGATCACCATGACCAACGTCGGGGCCAGGGAAAAGGCGGAGTAAAACGCAATGCTCGCGGCCATGGGCGCGCACCGATCGGCGCTGAAACGCTTGATGGCCCGAAGGGGCCATCCCGTGGCTTTGTCGACCAACAAATGGGAATCCATTTTTGCTCCTTTGCGTATTGGATTTTTAGGCAAACGCAAATCGAGTTGCATTTCCACGGCGGCTGGCCGCCAAAACAATCGATCAACGGTCAAGCCATATTCGTGGCAATTTTCCTTTGAGGCAACACGCATAGGGGAAAACGCCTCGGCGAATTGGACAAGCGGGCGCTTCTTCGTGGCGAGCGGGCAACGCGGAGTTTTTCCTCTTTCTTTCTCCATGTTGTCTTTAGTTCTCTTTTCGCTTACGGTTTTATTGTTTTCGCCGAAGCTTTCACCCTCTTGCCTCCGCCCTCTTTTCGCCTTTTTGGCGCTCATCCGCAAAGGATTTCCCATGGCCCATGCCTCCCTGTCCCAAAACACCGTTTCGTCCCTTCGCCGCCATTTGCGCTCGGCCCGCCGCCCCTTGAGCCGTCAATTGTCTCCCTTGCTCTCGCAAATGCGATTCGCGCGGCGATTTCGGGCGTTGGCTTTGGGGGCGCTTGTCGCTTTTGGATGTCCCTTTTTGGCGCACGCCCAAAGCGGCCCGGACGCGCCGTTGGGCCCTGACGCTCGCGCGGCTCTTCAATATCTCGACAGCCAAAATTTCACGGCGCTGGACGCTGAGTTGATGGCGATTCAAGCGTCTTTTGAAAAAGGCGCCATTACTGAATACCAGCTTCGCAACGCTTATCGCGCTTTTTATAACCTGAGCGAGCCTGAGCAGCGGGCGATGCTGGCCTGGGAGCAACATTCTCCGAATTCCTATGCCATGCATCTTGCGCGTGGCGTCGAATTGAAGCAAATGGGGTCCCAAGCCCGAGGAAAACGCTTCATTTCCGAAACATCCGAAGCCAGCATCCAGGGCATGGAATATTATTTCAACTTGTCGTCCAAGGAGTTGATGAGCTCCCTGAAACTCACGCCCAAGCCCTATTTGAGCGTTTTCCATCTGATGTCCATCGCGGGCTTCACTGGCGACTCGCAAGCCACCCTTGTTTTGCTGAACGCCGCCAACCATATGTTCCCGGCCAATCAGTTGGCGCGCGAACGCTACATGATGTTCTTGCAGCCCAAATGGGGCGGCTCGCATGAGGCCATGGAGGCCTTTCTGGCTCGCTCTCGGCAGGACGGCGCGGATGCCGCGGGACTCGCGATTCTGCAGCAAGCAGTGAATGGCCCCTGCGACTGCATGGCGTCGCAACAGTGAGGGTTTTCTCGGGCTTCGCCTTGGACGCCGCGCGGCCCCAGAAGAGCGGAGGAATGCGCCAAATAACCGTTTTTCATTTTCAAAAAGGCTCCGAGGAGCCTTTTT
>Ga0105855_1000873_pt1 | contig 11778 bp, 6 predicted proteins | sample OrgsoiDNA_201059_FD_89680 | JGI IMG/M metagenome (GOLD analysis project Ga0105855, IMG submission 89680) | Permafrost soil microbial communities from the Arctic, to analyse light accelerated degradation of dissolved organic matter (DOM) -... | ecosystem: Environmental > Terrestrial > Soil >... | reverse complement strand
ATATCATGCAGGATGAGGAATTTAAAGAAAACCCCAAACGCTTCGGGTTAATGGATGGCGGGATAGCTGATAACCAGGCTATCGATAGTATCCTGCTTGCTTCCGAGCGGCGCAGTTCATCAGGACAGGCGCCTTTCGACCTGCTACTGATCACGGACGTGACAAGCTACCTGATTGACGGATACACCCTCCCGCTGGAGAAAAAGAGTTTTATGGGCAGCGCAACCGTTAATGGCGTCATTTGGGTATTGTTTCTGTTGGGGGTGCTTTCGCCGTTAATGGTTGGATATTCACTTTTTTTCGGTTGGCATAAAATAATGTACCTGCTATTGATTCCCGCCTCTATCGCCCTGGTCGTTTGGCTGTTTATCCAGTATAAACTCATAAAAACGCGTGTCGGGGCAAATCAAGACCGTTCTACCTGGAGCCTGATGCTGCTGAGCTATGGCGGTTATTTTTTAAAATTGCGCATCAGCGCGCTGTTCCAGATGCTGACGGCCCGTTTGAAATCGGTCATGATGATCACGTCGGATATCTACTTGAAACAGATCCGCCGGCATTATTATGACCAGCTTTATAACAACCCCGCCACCCGTGACCTGGTTGTTGCCAACGCCATCTATGGCCTTAGTTTGGCCAAACAGAAGATGATCACTGACCTGCCGCCTGAGCAACAGGAAAACCAAACAGACGAACAGGAAGAGGCAGAAAAAATGCTGGTTCAAGTCGCTCCGCCCTCGAATGCCCTGATCGGTGTTGCGGAAAAAGCCAGGGTGATGGCCACCACTCTTTGGTTCGATAAATATCAAAGCAGGGATAACGCGAAAGCCGCTATCGTGGCTACCGGCCAATTTACCACCTGCTACAATTTGTTAAAGCACCTTTTTGAAAAACAGCTGCGGATCCGGAAAGCTGACCCCAATGCCGTTTTGGACAAACAGGAAAGTGTATTGGTTGACAATTTGGAAGCCGACTGGAAAAAATTCAATGCTGATCCGTTCTGGCTATATAATGATTCCGGTCAGGGGCAACCCCTTTTTTGCCCTTTAGTTGCAAAAGCAGATCAACTTACGTATAGAGTTGTGGCAAAATAATCACCTGATGAAATCGCCCCAATATTAATTGTCTCTTAAGATGCCAAAAAAGAACACCGAGTTATTGTCGATATTTAATGACCGGGTTCCGTAATTCCTGGCTACGGCATAAAACCTGGAAAACTCCTCCGAGTTGTAATAGGCGAGGTCTGTCTCATTCACGGCGCGGCTACCATTCCTTAGTGTCAGTATTGCTACCGAGCCGTCGGTAATTGTGTTTTGGGGCAGGAAACAGGCGCGTGGGTAATAGGTTAGGTTTGGCACTAAAACTGCCCTGTCGGTATTAATGTACTTGCCTATGCTCAATTCCTCTATATCATCTACAAAACAATCATACCCCGGAATGTCAAGAATGGTGTTGGACCCTATATTACGAGACTTTAATACCCGGATCCTACCCGAGTCCCTGGTAATTTTCTTGGTTATTTGGCGATCTCTGATAGACTTAAAAATGTTGAACTTAAGCCTTTTGGCAACCTCATCAAATAACTCGTCCCTATAAATAAGCCAATATGGATAATCATCAGAAAAAATATAATTCTGCGCTTTATAGGCATTCTTATCTAAAATATAGCTTTCAATTTCAACCTTATGTCCGTACTTGATATTTTTTTTTGTTGAAAGGATGAAGCTGATTGTTTCAATCTTAACCCCCTTAAAGGCTTTTTCGCCGTAGTCAATTATCTTTTCAAAGGTAAGCGCGTTAAGGAGTTCGCGCGTGCGGTTGAATTCCGGAGCGCTTAACAGACTCTTGGGTACGATCAGCGCGACGTGATCAGCCAGCTTAACCGATTTTTCGATAAAGAAAGAAAATATATTATTTGTATCGGTATTGTATGCATGGCTTCGATAGGTACCCAGCAGCTTTTTGTCATTAACAATCTTCATATATGGGGGGTTCCCTATAATGATATCATAGCGCTGCTGAAAGACGTGCGTTAGAAAATCAGCATTAATAAAGTTAATGTTGAAATGAACCGGAATGGACAGCGTACTTAATAATAATTGTAAGATATTAATGGAGTTTTGATCAATATCCACCACATCAATAGTTACCTTACCTACGGTTTTATACTTCTCAATCAAAAGCGGCATAAAGTTGCCTACGCCAATAGCAGGCTCCAATATACTTACCTCCCTAAACTTCGATGCATCGGGCAAGTCTTTAATAACAGAATAGCAAATATCCTGTCGGGTATAGTAGGCTGCCGTCTCTCCCCTGGCGGTATTTGATAGCTCTGCTATCTTGGATAGTACTGCATACGGGTAATCATTAAGGCTCGCGCGAATAAATGGCTCGAGATTACCTTGCTCCAGTAAGCTATGCTGATCAATAATTCCCTTAATAAATTGGTCGGAGTAACCATCGCTATTCATATGATTTCGAATTGCGCGGGCTAGTTTTTGAAAAATAATTGTCGGAACAGCCTCCCCAAGAGAATGCCTTATACTAAGCTCCTCTTTCTTCATAAAACGCTGCTTTTCCTCTGTGGATAGCGAATTGAGGTGCTCCACCGGGATGTCCGACCATTTAAAACTGTCGGGCACGCTCATCATCAGCATGAGTTCGCGAATGCTAAATACCCGATCGTCCTGAGGATGTATTGTATTTTGACTGGCAAGGATATCATTCCTGGTGTGCACGCAGGGCGCTGCCTTATCCCATCGTTGCCGTGTATACTTATCGCCGTTCTTATTGGTATTGATAACAATCCTGCCATCAATAACTTTATGCGGTTTCCGTAGCTCGTCCTTATTGTCAAATGCTGATTGTCCTTCTTCAATACCCTTTATCCAGTTAAGCATCTTCCGGTCAAATGTCCTGTACCCATGATAGATGTCCGTATCCGAAATTTGGCCCATTTCCGCCAGAGGGGGTAAATGTCCTATCACATCTCTTAATGACCGCTCTTGCTCAAGGGTGGGTAAAATATCAAATGGCGTTATATTCTTTAGGTTTTTCCTTGTTCCTATTACCAGTGTCCTTGTGCGGCTTGACGGGTTGCCATAGTTTTTAAAGTTGATAACCTGGTAGCTGATATGGTATAAGCCGCCCAGGTTGGATTCTATTGCTTCCTTAATGGGCTTGTCTTCTCCGTCTACATCCGTACATATGGTATTTAGAAACGCCCTGACATTTTCAAAAATGAAGAATTTAGGCTTGATGGCACTGGTTAGTGTTATAGATTCAACTACCAGCGAATTTCTGCGCAGTTCATTCCCTTTCTTATGATTTGCTACCGACATCCCCTGGCAGGGCGGTGTAGATATCAAAACGTCTAATTCCGCGCGGCCCTCACCTATATCCCACTTACGAAGTTCGTCAAAGATGCGGGTGTTTGCACATTCGCCGGTAATATCGTCAGTAATATAGCCGCTTTCCAGTTTACATTTTTCATTATAGCGCTGATAACGCATGCGCTTTTCAAGTATTTCAACCGAGGCGACACATGAAAACCCCTCAAGCGTAAAGCCATAGCAACCTACACCAGCACTACTAAACAGACTTAGATATGTTAATGATTTAGATTTAGCCACGATTCTCCTTATTCTGCAAACTTACCTAAGTTACATCAATAACGTAAGCAATTAATGTTTGTGAGCGCTTTTTTTACGGATTTATTACTAACATGGGGCAACAAATTAACAACCGGCTATAACGCTTTAGTCTGCTTAATTTAAGGGGTCAACAACTAACTATCCATATTATAGTAACCTAACGACAGGAGTAACTGCCGGGCAAATAACCCCGTGTTATGCAAATTAAATGGAGCAACTTCCATTATCAGGAAAGCGACCTCATCATTATAGGTATGGCTCAATATCCTCCCCATGTACTCATCTTTAGGAATCGCAATGGATGGGTATGTTAGTACAATAACAGGACCGGGACAGCCATTACGTTTAAAAACGCATTTATCGCGATAGATTTTTAGGATATCGTCTAACTGGATGTCTGACCAATCCGATATTCTCTTCCATTTAGAGTCAATGATGACCGTCACATTATGATGCATTACGTTAAGGATCAAATCGGGGATGCTTTGATTTGTCAACACAGGTTTGCTATCAACCAATAAGTTATAGTTCATTGTCGGTTTTGGAGATATGCTGATACCGATTTTGTCAGCGATTTGCTCAAAGTGGTCGCAAACCATCAGTTCGTACATATATTCAGGTGAAAACCAAACAGAGTCGATATTGGTAACTTTGTGATATTGGCCTTGCGACTCCGCACCTATCAATATCATCAAATTCTCTCTCAGCCGCTTAGTCTCGGGTGTTTTATCAAAAAGCCTGCTTTGCAACCGCTCAAAAACCCGCGTCCCGCCTGAAGTAGTCGTATTCAGAAGAAATTTTCCGGAAAGATATTTTCTCAAGTATACACTTAAACGCTGCACGGCCACCTCCAATGGCAGACTATTTGTAAACAGTAATAGCCTTTCTCTTCTAAAACATTCAATTGTGGCAAATGCAATTTCGGCAAACCGGGAGTAATTATACTTGATCTCTTCAACCTGGTGAACATTACTTTTATTAAGCTCGGTTATATTGCGTTTTAGATTTATGCCATTGGTTATTGATTGGGATTTAAACTCGTTACTAAGCAGCCTTTCCCTGCTATGTCGCTTAAAGAAGCTTAACACCTCGTTAAGCGCCCTTTCATAGCGCTTAACCAGATAATTCTCAACACTATCCACGCGTACTCGCTCCACATCAATAATATTATCAGCAATAACCTTGAAGCCTCTTTGGCTGTATATTGACCGCAGGCGCAGGTATTCAGCAAAATATTGATTAAAATGGCCCAGGGCATCTTGCTCTGTTACCTTTGGGCTAAGCTGAACGGTTTTGGGAATAGTATATATTTTAACGTATTCATTCCCTTTCAAATGGCATTGCATAAAGCCGATCCTATTATTGTTTTGGCTTCTCTGCAAATCGTTCAGGCTGATATTGCCGAGAAACACCCGCTCCCTATAAAAGAACGAGGTAATATCCTCATTCTCCTGGAAGAAGAAAGATTTTACCCTGATTGTATTTCCCGACCGGGAATGCTCACTGTAAAATTGAAGCATTATACATTAAATAGGTTTTCAATGTTGCTAATTAAGGGGGTAACCAGCGTAGTGCCCCTGAAGTAATAATTTTGGAGTAGTTCTGTTAATTCCTTATACGAGCCAAGATTATTTACACTAACGCCGGTTTTACCTAAAATAGCTTGAAATGTAGGCCATTCTACTTCCTTAAGATCCTTAAAGTCAATAGAAACTTTATTAAACGCGCGGGCGAAATCTTTGGCATCATTAACGCCCAACCATATGGCGTGGCCGATCAGAAACCTGTCGGGGTGTAAATCTTGCCTTTCAATAAAAGTACTAAGGATAGATTCATTGAGCTGTGTTAAAAATGTGGCGACCGCGCCGTTCTTAATCGCACCTGCATCTGGATATATTTCTAAAACCTCAAATCGGCGAAGAAGGTTGTCCTCCATGATTTTCTTATCTTCCCGGTAATTTGATGTGCAAAAAAGGAAGAGATTTGCCGGCATGCAGAGTGTTATTTCCTTACCGCTCTCAACAAGGCTGGGCAGAAGGATCTTGTTTACGCCCGCCCGCTCAACAGTTAATTGGCTAACATATTCATAATCAATTTGGTCGCGAAATTTGTCGAGGTGGTCACTGGTAAATAATGTGCGCCGGTCTTCTTCAATCAGGAAGATAAGATCACCAATCAGCCTGTTTAGGTTGTTCTCCTGTACTTCCTCCAATATGATAACGTAGGGCAGGCTTGGGTTAAGTATCGCTTTCGCAATATGCTTAAATACCAGTCCTTGTTTTTCGCTATACCTGATTTCGCTGTTAGTTGTGGTCATTACTCCAATGCCCTGCATTAATTCAGCGTTTGTCAGGCCCGAGTGTACATTGATCCGTATGATGTTTTGGTTCTTGATATCCTGCAGGCTCAGGCATGGGTCATCAGCGCTCTTGTCCTTTAATGCGAACATTTTATCGTTGATTATTAAGTCCAGCTCGCGGCTCTTGCCGGTACCGGGAACGCCTTTCAACAGCAAATTTCTATATGGGAAATTATTGATCAAATTACCGGCAACCTTAGTAATTGTTGCCTCGCTTACCGCCTTATCAGCCATGGGAAAAATATTAAATGTATTATCCTGTGTGTTTGAACTTAAAAAATTGATATATTCATCAGATGCGTAATCGAACCTATCTCCGTATTGTTTGTAAAAGTATTCGATCTGATTGCTAAAGAACTCCGGGTCGTTTATAGTTAGCGCGATCTGATTGTTTTCGGCTTTGTAGCTGATGTACTCGAGGCATTCGGTTAAAATTACTTGCAGGTAATTGCCACCAAATCGGGTGAGAAACATCTCTCTTGATGGAACACCGTTTTTGAATTCCTCCCATTGTTGCCGGTCGGCTCTAACCAGCTGCAGCAGGCTGAGATGGTTTGGTATATCTGTCCGGTTCCTTATGGTGCTTACAAAGTACATGAACTCCTCGTTATCAATATAATCGATCCCCGATTCACTTGCCATCAGCAGAAATTCCAGAATGATCCAATAAGGATAGATATTGAATAAGCGTGAATTCCCCCGATTGCTGACCCTATTAAGGTAATGCCACTTTTTATATTGATTGTAAAGAATCCTTTTTTGATTGATGCATGGTGTAAAAAGCAAATTCCCCACATCTGTCCTCGAGGAGCCGTCCGGGGTCAAAAAACCAAGAATTCGCGGGGTGGCAAGTGTTCTGGCATCAGTTCTGGCGCCCATTCGGCTTATAATGTCGCTTAAGGTTGCACCGTGGCTGGAAAGATAAAAGTTTTTAAAAATATCCTTTTCCTCGCTGTACATGCCATCGTTGGTTTCCAATGTCATGCTTGAGATATAATCAATTAACCTCTGATCCATTATGATAGGGTGGTTTAAAATGCTAAAGTAATAATTACCGTGCTATATAAGCGCTGATTATTATGCAATACAGTTATTATAGATTTGTTATTAATGAACGGACGATAATTTTTGTTTATAACCTACGATATGACTTAATCAACGAATCCGAAACAATGTTCTGAAGATAAAAATGGATATAAAGCAATGGGTTTCTAATGAATTAAAAGCATAAATAATAGCCCTGATTAAATACAGGGCTATTATCATGTTACCATATTATCCAAATAACTCCCTGTCCATACAATGAAGATCACTAGTATCAAAGTAGCGCTTTGCCCAGGTATCGTTACCAAATAAATTTAAAGGTGCGGTATCTATCGCCGCTTTCGGGTCTGGCGTGTTGTCGCCGCCTTTAACGGCGGTTGTTGCCGTTGCGGTTTTAGGCGCGGCACTGGCATTGCGGAAATCAAAATGGTCAACTAAAGCTATCGCTTCCAGGGCAAATACAGCAGCAACGTCCGAATCGTTGATCTGCAGCAAATTATCCCCATTTTGTTCCTCACCACCTAATGCCAGGTTTGATGAGCCGCACCAAACAACGGGGTTATCCGTATTGAAATCACAGACAATAAATTTATGGTGGATCTGATGGCCGATAGAAATGGAATGTTCTTTATCAAATGGCGGTGGTAAAATGGTGGTGCCCGGTTTGCCGCCAACCAATACTCCACTCTTATTGCCGGGCTTATATAACGATATCCCTGCGCCGGGCGCATCGGAGATACCATAGCTAAATATATTTTGATTTTGGTGAATAGCCTGTAGCGCCGGGAAAACCGGGCCTCCCCCCGACTCAATATCCATCACAGCAAACAACACGCTGCTTTTGGCAGCTGTGATGGTTGAAACAACGGCATCGAGGGTAGTTTGGGCAACAGCAGCAGAATGGGGCGAAAACGTAATGCTCAACTTTGGCAAGCCCAATTGGTTAAAAGTAAAGGGCTCTTCGGCAAGCGCCGATTTGTTAAAGGTTTCAGATACCTTATCCTGCCAAGCCTCCGCAAACACTTTCGCATATAGGCCTGCTACATCCGCATTGCTAAATACCAGTACATGATTTGAATTGACATACATACCGGTTACCGAGAAATTAGTAGAGCCGGTAAGCACCTTAACAGCGGCCTTGTTTTTATACACGATAAACACCTTATCGTGCGCAAATCGGCCAAACTTACCCCGCGTGATGGCGGAGGGGGATTTTGCCGCACTGGTGAACTGCTGCTCAAAAGCGTCTTCAGGGACGCCCGGTGCGTGATGCAGTTTAGCGTTATCAAGGATTACCCTGATGCGGCCTTCGGCGGCTAATTGCAAAAATATCTTTACCAGATCGGGTTCATTCAAATCGTAGGCAAAAACATCCATGGTCAAAGTAGGGTCCGAGCTTACTTCGTTCAGAATTTCAAATACCCTTTCCCGCGCGGTAAAGCCGGACCATTGGTACTCCTGCAAAAAAGTGTAGGTCTGCCCGGCAGGATTTGTACCGGCAATGCCGCTGGTATCAAAAGTTAGGTCTTTTCCGGCAGGATGGAACAGCGCCTTAAGCCCGAAACGATGGGTAAAGGCCTGTGACTGGGTAAAGCCGCGGGTAAAACCCAATTTCAGTTGGCTGGTTGCAAACGGCACCACTTGCACGTCTACAGAAACGCTTAAAGAGGGCTCCAGGTCGGTTAAAACCCCGTTGCTGAAATACCGCGGGGTAACCGTGTAGGTGTAAACGCCATAAAAAACGGTATCGCCCTGATGGAATGAACCCGGGACATGTAGCCAACGGAATTTTTGGATGGGCGCATTTGCTGATGAGTTAACCGGTTCAGACACAACGATGGCATTTTTACCTATCGGTGGCGCACCAAGCACCAGGTTATTGAACAAGTAATAGGCCTGTTGGCCATGTGGCTGTACCCGGATGGAAAACCCAGCCAGGTTGGTTGCTTTTGCATCAACCGAAAAATTGAACGCCAGCAAAGTTTTGGCATCGCCCTGCCAGGCCTTGATTGAAAAGCCGTCGGAATTGGAGTTTTTTACAAACATGATAAGGTGAATTAAGTGGATAATTTAATTGCTTAATATATGATTCGGAGATTAAAGTATGGTCAACATAATATGAATATTGTATGAATGGTTTAGGTAATTATTATCCTTATGCATATAAAATTAATCACTTATATACTATAAACCAAATAGTTAGTAGCTTTTTTATAAATAAATGAGAAAACCAGTACAAAGTATCCAGCAGGGTCTTTTGCTATTTATCCAATATCATTTCAATAAATAATAATGTAGCGATAAAATATCATAACCGGGTTAATTCCATAAAAAACGCCCTTTAGAGAAGCAGGGCTTTTCGCGTTAGGAGCCTTTTGTTAGAATACGCACGGAAATATGCCGATGCGGGTACAAATTATTAAATAAAGTTATCCTATCTGGGCGTCAGTAGTTTTATCGGTAATGGTCTTAATTACCTCATCCAGGTCATTTGCGGACTGTGTCAGGTACTCCAGCATCCTTTTTAAGTCATCATCGTCGGCCGCTACTCCGACTATTAAAGGAATAAGACCCATAATACGCGATAACGGCGCCCTTATTACGTGCGATTGTATCCACGAAATTTCTTTCAATTTTTGATTCTGATCCTCAATGGCATGCACATAATTTAACCTATCGGTTATATCGGTCGCTATAACAATGCTCGCATTTACGTTTTTGTATTTATAAGGCGCTATCTGTATTTCTACGTTGCGCAATTCACCACTCTTTAATTTATGTACCACTAACCGTTTGTCAGCTTTATCCGGCTGCTTCGCGCCCTCCTCAAGTATTTGCATCAATTCCGGGATATCTTCGGGTGCCCTGAGATCCTTAACTGTCATTGTTAAAAACTCTTCGCGTGTGTATCCGTAGTGCCTTACGGTTGCTTCATTTACATCTAAAAATTTTAATGTGCTTAAATTAAGCACCCACATAGGTAGTGGGCTAAGGTTAAAAAGGTCGGCATATTTTTTTTCAGATTCTTGCAAGTCAGCAATGCTTTTTTTTCGACCTATGCTGTATACAATGCTTTTATGTAACGTTGTTGCAGTAAGTTCGTCTTTCAAAGTATAGTCAGAAACACCAAGGGCGAGCGATTTAGCGCTAAAGGCAAAATCGCTATATCCGGTTAAAGCTATCAGCGGGATGTTTGCACAGATGCTCAATATATCGGGTATCAAGTCTTCACGGCTTTTGTCCGGCAGAGAAAGGTCTAACAAAATCACTTCAAAATCACATTCAGCATCCATTAAATTATCGTGTGCCTGCTTAAAGTTTTTGCACCAGGTAATTACCGGCGCTTCAATTTGTTCAAATAAAAAATCTTCAACCAAAGCAAAGTCGCCGGGGTTGTCTTCTACTATCAAAATACGGTACTGTTTCTTATCCATTTAGTGTATTGCTTTTGGGGATAGACACGATATTGATCCAAAAGTCCTCTATTTTGGTAACGGCCTTTATAAAGTCGTTAACATCAATCGGCTTAGTTATATAGCAGTTTACGTGGCCCTTATACGATAAGAGAATGTCCTTTTCGGACGACGATGTAGTGAGCATAATAACCGGGATCTGCTTATATTTCTCGTTGTTTTTAATATATGTTAAAACCTCGTGCCCGCTCATTTTAGGCAAATTAATGTCCAATAAAACCAAATCGGGCATGCTATCATTCGGTTTTAGGTTCTCAAAAAAGACAATAGCCTCCTTGCCGTCTCTTTTCACTTCTATAATGTTAATGATCTTGCTTTCTTCAAAGGCGTCAACAGTTAACACAATATCTCCCTCGTTATCTTCAACCAACAAAATATTTAGTGATTTCATAGCGCTATTTTTTTAATAGAGTAAAATAAAATGTGCTGCCAGCGCCAATTTCTGACTCTACCCAAATGCGGCCGCCCAGGTTTTCAATTATTTTTTTTGTAACGGCCAACCCCATGCCGGTGCCTGAATAGTCATCTTTATTGTGCAGCCGTTGGAAAATGATAAATATTTTATCGAAGTACTCCGACTCTATACCTATGCCGTTGTCGTTAACTGAAAACTGCCAGCGGTCTTTTTTCTCTATGCAAGAGATTGCAATAGTAGGGGTAACGTTTTGGTTATGGTATTTTAAGCTATTGCTTATCAAGTTTTGAAAAACTTGCCGCATGGGTGTTTTATAGATAGCCAGTGTTGGCAGATTTTCTACAACGATATTTGCCCCTGTTTCTTCAATCTGTTTACGATACAAAGCGGTTATTTCGCCTATTAGTTTGTTCAGGTCAACATCCTCCTTATCATTTTCAATGCTTTTTACTTTCGAAAACTCCAGCAGGTCTAAAATGATCTGGCGCATCCGCTTGGCTCCGTCAACAGCAAAGTGGATGTATTGCTTGCCTTTCTCGTCAATAATATCGCCGTATTTCTTTTCTATCTGTGTTAAAAAGCTGGTCACCATGCGCAAAGGTTCCTGCAAATCGTGCGATGCTACAAAAGCAAATTGTTCCAGTTCGGCATTTGAAATGGCCAGTTCTTTGGTTTGCTTTTGCAGGTCGATATTTAAATTTTGCAGCTGTATTTCGGCTAATTTACGTTCGGTAACATCCTTAAAATAAACAGATAAACCATTAACAGATGGATACGCGCTTATTTCATACCATTTGTTTAAGGGCGGGTAATGGTCTTCAAAATGCCTTGCCT
>Ga0105855_1000865_pt1 | contig 11800 bp, 5 predicted proteins | sample OrgsoiDNA_201059_FD_89680 | JGI IMG/M metagenome (GOLD analysis project Ga0105855, IMG submission 89680) | Permafrost soil microbial communities from the Arctic, to analyse light accelerated degradation of dissolved organic matter (DOM) -... | ecosystem: Environmental > Terrestrial > Soil >... | reverse complement strand
CAATATTGCAATGGATAGCAATTCGAGCTATGTTACGGTCACAAATTGTACTTTCGGTACTGGCCATGGCCTGTCAATCGGCAGTTATACAGCCAATGTAGATCATATCACTGTTGACAACTGTACTTTTAACGGTACAACGAACGGGATTCACATCAAAAGCAGTCGTACGCGGAGTGGCATTGTGCAATATCTGACGTACTCAAATATTACGATGACTAACGTTGGCTATCCGGTAGATCTGATCGAGTATTATCCGGATAGTACCATTCCGTCGAGTCCGACTGCTGATCCCGCACAAGCGATCACCAGCACTACGCCGGTTTGGAAGCACATAACTTTCAAAAACATTACCGCAACCGGTGCCACTAAAGCAGGCTATTTGTGGTCAGTACCCGAAAAACCAATGGCTGATCTGACTTTCGACAATGTACATATCAGTGCCACCACGGGCATGACAGCTAACTATGTAAACGGAGCGGCATTCATCAATGGCTCACGCATCACGGTTGTAAGTGGCAATGCATTTATCAATCCATATTCAGCAACGATAACAGGCATTAACCTAACAACCGGCGCACCACTTTAATGAATTATTTGAGGCAGATGAAAACGCAAAAATTTAGATCTCTCAGAACTATATGTACGGTTCTGCTACTAATACCTCAGATAATCGCCTGGGATTAGCGGACAGTTGATCAATGTTATCGTACATTTTTATACAATAGAACAAATTAAATTTCTTTCATTAAAAATTAAAACAATGAAAATCATTAAGATCATTATCATTTTTTTATTAATATTACCGGTCTTCTCTTGTAAAAAAGACGACGGCAATGCTGTAAGCGCATTGCCTACTACACCATCCTTTACAGGACTCAATATCAATCAAACATTTGCTGCGGCTTACAATACCATCGTGGCAAAGGACGGATCTGGAAATTATACCACCGTTCAACAGGCATTGGATGCCGCACCAAACAATTCAACGAGCCGTACAGTAATCTATATAAAAAATGGCACTTACCAAGAAATTTTAACAGTATCGTCAGTTAAAAAGAATATCACCCTTATCGGAGAGAGTGTTAATGGTGTGAATCTTACCTATAACAATTATGCGACTAAAATAAATCCTATGACAGGTGCAGGATACGGCACTGGAGGCTCTGCCAGCACATTTATGAATGGAGAAGGTTTTTATGCAATCAATATTACATTTGAGAATTCTGCCGGGGCTGTCGGTCCCGCTTTGGCCATCAGCATCTATGGAGATAAAGCAATTTTTGTGAACTGTCGCTTTTTGGGTCGTCAGGATACTGTGTTCGGCGGTAGTTACAGGCAATATTTCAAAAATTGTTACCTTGAAGGCTCTACAGACTTTATTTTTGGATCGTCGACGGCCTTTTTTGAGAGTTGTAAGCTCTACAGTTATGGTGGATCAGCGCTTACGGCTGCATCAACTGATAGCTATGTGCCTTTTGGATATGTCTTTTACCGCTGTAATATAACCGGCGCCACTGGAGTAACAACTACTTTAGGCAGGCCATGGAGGCCTTATGCGGCAGTTGCTTATCTATATACAGCGATGACTTCGGTAATCCAACCGATTGGTTGGGATAATTGGGGGAATCCTGCGAATGAAGCTACAGCAAGGTATTCAGAATACCGAAATAATGGAGCTGGAGCGGCGACAGCATCCAGACCAAGTTGGATCAAAATGCTTTCTAACAGTGAAGCTCAGACTTATACCATGTTAAACGTTTTAAAGACAACCACTGCCAATCCCGGTGTGATTGATAATTGGGATCCAAGCATTGTGATTAATAGCACTGGCGCCACCAGCAACTGAAGTTAATCCTGGTAACTTTACATAGTTGCTTCTAAGTTAGGGGTCAATGACATGGGTTTTGAAACTGTCATTGACCCTTTTCAAAGATATTAGAACTAAGATGGACAACCATACCTGATTGGCACCATTAGCCAATTTTGAAATGATCACCTTTAGTACTGCAGTTCAGTTTTTAAGAAAATAAAATAAATTGACTAAATGTGTTCAACTCAATTGTTTTTTCCAATGAGCAACACATAACAAATTTCAGATTTGCTATGTGGCGATAAATGATGGACGAATGAGCCAGAAGCAAACGTGTACTACAATGCCCGTCCTTTATCTCACCGTATGAGTGTTAATAAGAAAGGGGGTTATTTCCTATTTGTTTAACAAGTTATTGATTAAGCCTTTCTAATAGGATAAATCATTGGGTTATTGTTGAATATTTAATGTAAAAAACTTATTTACAACATTTTGCATGTTTTACATATCGAGCTTTTTTACACAAAAGGCCAATTGGAGAACGGCATCTCTTGTTAATCTTCTACTTAAAAACCGGATGATGCTTTTTTACAGTGTTACTTATTTCTCACAATTACTCCTGCCCAGCCGCCTGCAGCATCCATTGAGATGATTATGAATGACTGAGCGGTAAGGTTTCTTTTTGTTTTGTTAAGCTTTTCAGGAAACCCTGTTACATCGTTCCAGGCGGTCAGTTTATAATCCCCTTTAGACAGAAAATCAACGTTAACTTTTAATACCCGTTCACTACTATTAGTCATTGCACCAATATACCAGTTGTCCCCCTTCCTTTTGGCGATAATAATATATTCACCGGGATAGCCCCCAAGTACTTTAATATCATCCCAGGTAGTAGGAATTGCTTTTAGAAATTCTGCGCCGGGTTGCCCCAACAGATGATCTGGTGCATCACAGTAAACGGTGAGCGGGCTTTCGTAAATCACGAATTTTGCAAGTTCGGCACACCTGCTGTTCATCACCTCGGTAGGGTTGCCAGCACGAAACTTATTCTTGCCAACGTTTAAAAATCCTCCTGGTGTATAATCCATCTGGCCTGCCAGCATTCGTGTAAATGGCAGTGTCGTATTGTGTTCGGGTGTGATCCTGGTCGAGAATTTTGAATACTCTTCTCCTAAAACGCCTTCCCGGGTTATCATATTCGGGTAGGTGCGAATAATTCCATCCGGTTTATAAGCACCATGAAAATCTACCATGAGATGGTGTTTGGCGGCTGTTTGAATAATCCGGCGGTACCAATTTACCATTTGTTGATCGTCACGGTCCATAAAATCGATCTTGACACCGGCAATACCCCATTTTTGATACAGCGGAAAAGCGCGTTCAAAATTATTGTTTCTATTAACATCCGAACTGTATAGCCAAAGCCAGCATTTCACCTTTTTCGATTGGGCGTAGCGAAGTATTTCCGGCATATTCAATTGAGCTGCCGCCCTACTAATATCAGCCTCGGGCTTGTTGAATGTACCATACCATTGCCAGTCGATCAGCATGTAAGGCCAATGCTGTTCTGATGCCATATCAATGTACTTTTTGATCGTTGGCATGTCCATTTTAACATCGCCGCTCCACCAGTTATCCCAGGCGCTCATACCAGGTTTTATCCAGCTAACATCTTTAATTGCACAGGGGGGATTAAGATTTTGAATTATTTCTGACTCAATAAGCTTACCAGGGGTTGTGCCTAACATGATTACCCGCCATGGAGTGAGTAAGTCATTAGTAAAGCGTGCTTTGATACCGTTTTCCTTTTCGCCGGGTAGGGGCGACAATTTGGTGGTAAGCAATGTATTTGCATGATTAGCTGTATCCACACCTGCTGTACTGATATAAAAACCGGGGTAGTTATCAATATTGGCTTCAGTAATAGCTGCATAAGTATGAGCGTCTGCTTCAATCAGGAAGGGTAACCCTGCAATGGTCTTTTCATTTAGCGCACTCAAAATGCGGGGTGAAAATTCCAACTCTTGCGATGAGGTGTATGTTCCATAATCTGCTACCCAAGCTTTAGCATCAGCTTTAAAATTGAACCCGGTCAACTCCTTTGTGATCCTGCGTTCGCCAATATTAGCTGCTCCAAACAATTGGTACCGAAAAGCAACACCGTCATTATAAACCCTTACAAACAGTGTCATACGCCGCATAGCACCGTTCTTTTCAACCAAAGAAATAACCATCTCGTTAAAATGATCTCTCACTAAATTGTGTTTAGATTTAACAATAGGCCGCCAGGTGCTGTCAACCGTGCGTTTACTGTAATCATCAATCTGCATTTGATCTCCTAACGGGGCTTCATCTTCAAACCTGAATCCTAAAGGCGATGGATCAACAATTGGCTGATTATTATAGGCCACGCTGTATTGTAATTTTTCACCATTAATTATCTTAATCGTAATTTGTTTATCTGGCGAAGTAAGTGCAAAAGTCTGTCCTTTAACCTTCAGGTTAAGGATGAAGAGCAGCACGATGATGAAAATTACTTTTTTGTACATTTCGTTATATGATTACGACAGGATATTGGATTGATGAACCTCCACAAGTACTAATGCTTAAATGCTTTGATATTTAAAATTGTCTCTGATAGATCGGGGGAAGTAACCGTCAATTTAATATCGCCTGAACTATGCGTACTTCTGATGACAATCAACGCCTGTCCGTGCCAGGTCTTGTGCGTATCTCCCACATAGGAATCCGTATCTTTCATATCTGCATTGGCAACTCCGGCAATTGTACCCGGCCCGTCAACTTTAAAGTGCAGGCGATTTGCAGCATTAGGTTGAAGTATACCGTTTTGGTCTATTATCTCTATGGTAACATAAGACAAGTCCTGCCCATTAGCTGCTATTTCTTTTCGATCAGCAGTTAGCTTAATCTTTGCGGCATCTCCCGAAGTTTGCAATACGGTTGATTCAATTTCCTTATCGTTATCTACACCAACCGCTTTAAGCCGACCAGGCGAGTAATATACTGCAAATTCAGCTTTATGTTCTTGCTCCTCAGTAGTTGGTTTTTCGCCAATGAGTTTATCATTGAGGTAAAGACGCACCTTTGGATATTTTGAATAGATTTCTACCTTCACGGCCTTCCCCAAATACTCCGGCCAGGTCCAGCTTTCCCAGGTCGGCCACACCGACCACCACGTTGTTTTAATCTCCATAGGATCTGGCTCAGGCTCACGAACAGCCATGTAAAGTTTTTCGGTATTGTTGTATAACAGGCTACGATAATGCGAGATCGGCTTTCTCCATCCGATCAGATCAATATCACCACAATAAGCGCCATGCCATGGGAAAAAATCATGTTCCCAGTGTTCACCAGGCATATCTCCCGAATAATACCAACGGCCTATCCCTGATTCTCCAAGATAATCTATAGCCGTCCAAACAAAATCTCCAATAACATAATTGTTGTTTTTTACCAGTTTCCAATTCGCAAAAGCATCTTTGGGATACGACTCTGTTTGAACAATCATTCGTGAAGGAACCCGCTTATGATCAGAAGACGCGCTCCACAAGTGATAATTATAACCGGCAACGTCATGCGCCGCCATAAGCGAATCAAGATTTGACCACTTTTTACCGCTTTCTACAACAGCAGAAGTAACGGGGCGAGTAGTATCTATTTTTTTTATCGCATCTGCAAGCATTTTGGCCGTTTCTACAGCTCCGGGACTGCCCCTTTCCACTATTTCATTGCCAATACTCCACATCATAATTGAGGGGTGATTACGATCTCGTAAAACCATGGCATCTAAATCGCGTTTCCACCATTGGTTAAAATATTGGGCATAATCATATTTGTTTTTCCCAACTGTCCAGCAATCAAATGCTTCATCAAGCACCAATAAGCCTAACCTGTCGCAAGCAGTTAAAAAAGCTTCGGAAGGCGGATTATGAGAAGTTCTTACAGCGTTAAATCCCGCCTCTTTGAGTAATTCCACCTTACGCTCCTCTGCACGATCAAAAGCAGCAGCGCCCAGGCAACCATTATCATGATGTACACAGCCGCCATTGAGCTTTATTGTTTTGCCATTGAGCTGAAATCCATTTTCAGCTGTAAATTTTATGGAACGCATGCCAAAACTTGTCTCCGTTTCGTCAACTACTTTTTTATTTTGTAGTACCTGTATCTGCGCGTTGTATAAACCGGGTATTCCCGGCGTCCATAGCTGGGGACTTGACACCGTTATGGTTTGGGCAATCTCTTTCTCGCTATTGGCAGGTAGTTCAACTTTCATTTGATTGCTTCCAGCATTTTTAGAATTTGGGTCCAACAGTCTTGTGCTAATAACAAGGCTTTGGGTCAAGCTCGTTTCGTTTTTTACCAGTGTTTTAACTTGAATGGTTGCTTTTTTTGAAGAAACATCAGGGGTTGTGATTGCCACTCCCCAATCCGCTATATGCACAGCACCGGTAACACTCATCCAAACGTGGCGATAAATCCCAGAACCACTGTACCACCTGCTGTTCACTTGTTGCGAATTGTCTACCCTTACTGCGATCACATTTTCATGATTAAAATCCAAATAAGGCGAAAGGTCATAGCTAAACGATGAATAGCCATAGGGGTAAATCCCAAGCGATTTTCCATTGATAAAAACTTCAGAATTCATATAGACCCCTTCAAAATATATGGAAACTTTTTTACCTTTCCATTCCCCCGGAATGTTGAAGGTTTTACGGTACCAGCCAATACCTGCTGGGAAATACCCACCGCCGCCGCTAGTTGGATTTTTAGGATTTATTTTCCCTTCAATGCTCCAATCGTGCGGCAAATCAAGGCTTCGCCAACCCATGTCGTTAAAATTCCTTGATCCTGCCGATGCCGTATCTCCCTGAAAAAATTTCCATTGATAATCAAACAGTTGTTTTCGTTCAGTTTTATCAAGATTTTGACCATAGCATGCGATGTTGCCAGCCAAAAATAGTAAGGCTGTAGCTATTGCGCTCACGAGATATGTAATGCTGTTAATTTTATGCAGCTTCATAATGATTTGTATTTTTTTAATAGTCTTTCAACTTTACTGGACTTTAATAACAACCTCATCTGCTTTAAGAGTTTCGGAAACAGCTTTTAATCGGATTTCTCCGGCCTGCTTATTTGATTGAACCAACACCAAACAATACCCGTTGAAAGCCATGCGCTGGCTGGCTTTATCGGGCTCATGGCTGCTGGGGTTACCGTTACCTGTGCCAATAATCTGTCCCGGGCCTTCAATTGAAAACTTTACCGGGTTCCCTGCTGTTGGTACAACTCGCCCTTGGGCATCTTTAATTGCCACCCGAATAACAGCTACGTCGGTACCATCAGCTTTAAGTATATTGCAATCGCTTTTCAACGCTAATTGCGCCGGAGGTGTTGTTGTTTCAACAATATCTTTGGTTACTAACTTTCCGCTTTTATATCCCCTGGCTTCGAGTTTACCGGGTTTATATACAAGCTTCCATATCAGTTTTGTATAGGGAATTGCTTTTTGTCTCCCTACGCTTTTGCCATTGAGGAATAGCTCCACTTCTTCACAATTGGTGTAACAATGTACCTTTATGCTGTCTCCATCTTTGCCGGGCCAGTTCCAATGGGGGAAAATATGGACTACCGGTTCATTTGTCCAGGCAGCTTTGTACGCATAGTACCCGTCTTTGGGAAAACCGCATATATCCATAAAACCGAAATGAGACGTAACGCAAGGCCATTGGTATGGTGTAGGCTCACCACGGTAATCAAAACCTGTCCACACGAACAAGCCTCCAAGATAGGGGTATTTAACAATGTCCGCCCAGTCTTCGCCTGGAAGTGGCCCCCAGTTGGGTTGCCATAGCCCAAGGTTTGAAACATAGCCTTTTCCCCAATCGTTCTGATACTCACCACGGGTTGAAATGAAACTTGTGCTTTCTGTACAAAATTCGATTCGCTGAGGATATTTTTCATGATCTTTCACATAGGCCAATCCCTTGTCCCCATAGTTATAGCCCACAACATCCAGTACATCGCTATAGCCGCCTTCATTCCGCCCATGATTCATGGCAGCGGTAACAGGGCGTGTAGGGTCAATTTTATGTGTGATGTCAACCAGTGTTTTAAGTATCCTAGCCCCGGTTACCGTACCCTGTATCCATTCTTCGTTTTCCATACTCCACATAAATATGGAGGGGTGGTTGCGATCCCTGTATAGCATGGCTGTCAAATCCTTTTTCCCTTCTTCAGAACTCGACAACATTCGGTTTTCATCCAGTACAAGCAAACCCATCCTGTCACACATATCAAGCAGTTGCGGAGTCGGGGGATGATGGGAACAACGATAAGCATTGCACCCCATTTCTTTGAGCAATTTTAATTTGTATTCGTTTATTTTATCAGGAAGGGCTACACCAATCCCGGCAAAATCCTGGTGGTTGCAGGTACCTTTCACAGGATAAAGCTTTCCGTTTAAAAACACTCCATTTCGGTTTATTGCGATCGTCCTTACCCCGAAAGTGATTTCGTAATTATCAATGACGATCCCATTTTCAGAAACTTCGGTTAGTACTTTATAAAGATTTGGTGTTTCGGGTGACCAAAGCAAAGGCTTTTGAATACTTCCTTTTTGTGAAAGCTCAGTTGTACTAAACGGCTCAACTACCTGAGATGAAGTTTTTGTGTCAAGCACTACTCCTTTATTATCAACGATCCTGGAGATGAGTGTAATGTTTTTAACTACGCCGTATTCGTTTTTAATATTCGTTTTAACGCTTACAACAGCTTCATTAGGCGAAACTAAGGGTGTAGTAACATAGGTTCCAAATCGGTCAACATGGAGTGGGTCGGTTTTATTGAGCCAAACATGCCGGTAAATCCCGCATCCTTCATACCACCAACCTTCGTATTCGGTAGCGTCAACCTTTACCAAAATAACATTTTTACCTTCGTCACCGTAGCGCAAAACATCTGTCAGATCATAGTTTGAAGGTGTGTAGCCGCTTTGGTGGCTGCCCATGAGCTGACCATTGACCCAAACGGTACTATTTCTAAAAATCCCATCAAATTCAATGGATATTTTTTTTCCTTTATCGGTTTTCGGTATTTCAAATTCTTTTCGATAAAAACCTATCCCACCGGGCAAATATCCGCTTACAGCAGGCGAGCTCCCAATTGATTTATCATTCACAAAAGTCCCCTCCACACACCAATCATGCGGAAGATTTACTTCCTTCCAATCTTCGGGCTTGAACGTAGCTGCTTTATCCACATCAGTATAAGCAATAATGGTTTGTTTGTTGGTTTCAACTTTAACATCTGTTAAACCTCCATAACCGGCAGCTTTCACAGCCCGTTTAATAGCGATATCGCCTTTATGGAACTGCCAGTTAAAATCAAAATTATCCCTTACTCTTTTCGATGAGGCAGTTGCTGTGTTTTGCGCTGTTGCATTAACAGAAAATAAAATTAAAAAAAGCGAGATCCCGCAAAAAAAAAGCAATGTTTTAAACATGCGATACATAAAATTATTCCTTTCTATTTACTATCCATTTTGCAAATGCGCTCCACTAACTACCATTTTCTGGCTGGCGGTCACCTCTACATTGCTATAGTGAAATTGTGACATCTGATTTCATTTTTTTTATTTTCAAGAAAGCCGTGGATTTTATTTTTCGGTAATTCCCTTCCACCTATCCGTTCTGAAAGGCACAGCCGGTAAACCTTCTTTATTAACGAGGTTACAAACCGGATTATCGGCCCAAGCGTAACGTACTGCAACCGGGACATCTACTTTATCCGAGCTTACAATTACTTTATTACCTTCTATCCGGGCAGATGCCCAATAAAATTTTCTGTCATTCCCCGCGATAGCAAATCCTTTGAGCGATGCAGTATCGCTGGTAGCAAGTCCCGATCCGGTATCGCTAAAACCTATGATGATGCTGTTTCCATTGACAACGTAGTTTTTACACATTGGCCCCGAGGCGATAACATTATTTCCATACGCTTTTTTTTCCGCTACCAGCGCTAACCTGCGTCCAACTTCCTGCTTGTTCAGGGGATGAATACTGTTGGCCTCACCAATATCTATTGTGCAAACCATACCCGTACTGGCTTGGGACAAGGTTAGTGTTTGCGCTTCCCTTAACTCGGCCCATTCGCTCTCAGATGGCAGGGGGGTTACTTTTTTGAAATTAGCCAACTGAATGTATAAAAAAGGAAGTTCGCCCTGATGCCAGCGTTGTCTCCAATCGGCAATCAGCATGGGAAATAATTTTCTATAATGGTAGGCTGCCGTATCATTAGCCTCTCCCTGGTACCAAATAAATCCTTTGACCCCAAAAGGAATTAGCGGGTTAATCATGGCGTTAAACAGCACTGCGGGATAATACTGATAATTGCGGATTTTAGGAATGGCTGGTTCCATATCTTTTTTATACAGCCACTTTCCCGCTAAAGAAACCTTGGAATATCCATCAGTAATATAAATATTTTCTGTCGGCGGGTTCAACCCGCCACCACCCCATAGCATGGCCATTCGGATGGAAATGGTGTTTTCTCCATTTTTAACAAGGTTGGCAGGAATGGTATAAGATTGTTTTGGATTGCTATTCCAAATAGTTTTGCATACTTCAGCACCATTGAAATACAGCGAGTAATTCATTTCGGGATGGCCGATATTGAGTACTAAATCTTTTCCGGCAAAAGATCCGGGCAATACAATTTTTTTGCGTAACCACATCATACCTTCATATTTTCCAATGCCAAAATCATTAATCAGACGGGGCATTTCCACAGACGGCCAACCAGAATCATCATATTCTGGTAAAGGGATAGTCTTGTCAGTATTGCGCTGGGGATGATAAACGATGTCCCAAAAACTTACCATATCCAGGCTATCCTTTACAAAATTATTTTGAGTCAGGGTATCATTGGCAAGTATTCTTGTTCTGGCGCCAGGCGATGTAAGCAGCATTTCTTTGCTCGTCCATGACTCTACAGGCGTTCCGCCCCAGGCGCTTTGAATGATACCGATGGGTACATTTTGTTCTTTGTATATTTTGCGGGCAAAATAATAGGCAACTGCCGAGAACTGCTTCACAGTACTGGTGTCGCATTTTTTCCATGTCGCGGACAAAATATCCTGCTGAGGAGTTAATTCCTTGTCATGTTGGACAAGAAGGAAGCGTATTTGAGGATAATCGGCCCTGCCAATTTCATTCGAAGCGTCTTGCGCTTGCTGTACCTGCCATTCCATATTGGATTGCCCCGAAGCCAGCCAGACATCCCCAATAAGAATTCCTTTTAGTTTGATTGCAGATTCCGGTTTGCCTGAATCTGCAACTTTGAGATTATAGGGGCCACCGGCTTTAAATTTCGGGAAACGTAATATCCATTTACCTTGCTGATTAGCTTTTGCTGTTCTACTTATCGTGCCGAGCGTCGCTGTAATAAGCGATCCTGGAGCTGCATTTCCCCAAACAGGAATGGCTATACCTCTTTGTAAAACCATATTGTCGCCAAACACTTTTGGCAGCGCTATTTGGGCATAAGCCTGCGTTAGAAAAAAGTGGAAGATTGTAAAAAACACTAATGATATTCGTACTTTTATTTTCATCTGTTTATTTTAAAATTCGGCCAAACCGGCCCCTAATATTTGTTGTCTTTTTAACTTTGGTCATCAGCTTTTCTGAAATACAGGCGGATAAGATTACGGCTAATTTGTAATGACGTTCACTTCCGCATATCCGGTATTATCGTTACCCTCTGTATTCTTCAAAGCCCTCAGTTTAATATATCGAGCTTTTTCAATCGCAAATTAAAGAAACGATAAAAAAGGTAAGTAGAACAGCAAAAGCTAATCAGCAAGGTAAATGGATATTACGTTTCACGAAATTTAAAGCCGGTGGCCCCTATAATCTCAAAGTTGCAGATTCAGGCAAACCGGAATCTGCAATCAAACTAAAAGGAATT
>Ga0105855_1000863_pt1 | contig 11813 bp, 4 predicted proteins | sample OrgsoiDNA_201059_FD_89680 | JGI IMG/M metagenome (GOLD analysis project Ga0105855, IMG submission 89680) | Permafrost soil microbial communities from the Arctic, to analyse light accelerated degradation of dissolved organic matter (DOM) -... | ecosystem: Environmental > Terrestrial > Soil >... | reverse complement strand
GGTTACCTGTCCGTTAATTCTCCAACGGTTAATAACCGCAAGCGATTGATTTTGAAACCCGCTTTCCATTTCTAACTGGCGACGAGTGTAATTGTAAACCTGGTTGCCTTTGCTAAAGGTGAATAATGTGTTTAACGATATTCTTTTGTAAGTTATCGTCGAGCTGATAGATCCGGTAAAATCAGGATTGGGGTTACCTATAACCTGTGCATCTTTCGAATCAATAATGCCATCGTGGTTAACATCAACAAACCTCACATCACCACCTTTAGGTTGTAGCAGGGTACCGTTTGCCTGTGCTTCTTTTATACCTGAGCTCGCTGCTTCCTCATCAGAGGTATAAACACCGTTGGTTTTATATCCGTAAAACAAATTCGCCGGCGAACCAACTTGTGTTAATACAGTTGCTCCTGCAAAGTTCGTAGTCATACTTCCACCGGGTATCTGGGTGATTTTGTTGCGATATTTTGATATGTTAAAGCCCATATCCCATTTCCATTTCACACCATTAATGATACGTGAGTTGGCCGATAGTTCGATACCTTGTGTTTGCATACCACCATCGTTAGCTACTACATAAATAAAACCCGATGCTGCATAAGCAGGTTCGTTAATCAGCATTTTTGAGGTGGTATTTTGATAGACATCGAAGCTTAAGCCCAAACGCTCTTTTAGTAATGATACATCCAAGCCTATATCGGCCTTTTTGTTAACCTCCCATTGCAGGTTAGGGTTACCAATGTTGCCTCTAACCAATCCTTGCGCCGACAGGAAATTTTGCGATACATAATATTGACGTGCAGCATAGTTACCAATATCATCGTTACCACTCAGCCCAAAGCTTGCCCTAAGTTTTAGCAAGGTTATAAAGTTTATGTCTGCCATAAACGGCTCAGATGAAACTAACCAACCTGCCGAAACGGAAGGCAACACTGCGTACTTAAGCCCTCCAATTGACAATGCCCCTGGAATTTGAGTACCAAAACGCGATGAAGCATCAATACCCATATTGTACGATAGGAAATATTTGTTTTTTAACGAGTAATCTATACCCAGGTAGTTATTCCACCACAGCCAATCGCCCAGTTCGCCACCCGTGCTTACTGCTGTATTACCAGTACCAACGCTCAAAAACTGGTCGTTAGGCGAGTTAAAGCTCTTGGCATAATCATCCTGGCTTTCGCTGCTTATCAACCTTGTACCTATGTTTACAGCAATATGGTGTATACGGCCAAATATCCTGTCGTAGTTTAAATGAGTATCTTCGGTTAAACTATATAAACGTTCAACCTGGCTACCTAACCTGCTGTAAGCAATAGCATTGGCAGAGCCAATTATGTATGGATTACCCAAAGTATCGGGTTGTGTACCGGAGCGTGGTATAAAATAGCTTTCGCGTACCTTATCATAGGTTACACCAAGCAGGGTTTGTAAGTTGAGATATTTACTAAATTGGTATTTAAAATTAATTGAACCGGCAAATCTGTAACTTTTTGCAATTTCTTGAGCAGTGTCAAGAATGGTCACCGGGTTACCAACTGCAAAAATATCAAGCCCCTCAAGGTTTGGCGATTCGGCGCCAGCACCGTTTATCTGATGCAGGCGTAGAAAAGGTGATTTAACCAAGGCCAGAAACATGGGGTTTGTTTTCGGCGAAACACCCTGGTTAAACAGAGTTTGCTCGTTATAATCGAAAGATAAATTAGCGTCGAGGCTAAACTTAGGGGTTAACCTTAATTCGGCATTAAAACGTGTGTTATATTTGGTTAGGCTGGTATTATCTGTGATTGAGCCATCGTTGCCATAACCCATTGATAAAGTATACTTAGCGATGTTATCACCACCCGAAACTCTTAAATAATAGTTTTGGTTAAAGCTGTTATGAAAAACCTGGTTTTGCCAGTTGGTATTGTTATGATAATTGTAATATGTACCACTGTTCACATTATCGTTCATGTACGGCTGGGCCTGAATCTGTGAATCGGTTAAACCACTTGATTTTAGCATCTCGCTCAGATAAACCCTAAAATCTCCGGCTCCTAACACAGGTATATTTGTGGGTTTAAAGTTGTATCCGCTATAAACGCCAAAGTCAATTTTGGTAGCCAGATCATTAGTATGGCCGGTGCTTATTAGAATAACACCGTTAGCCCCTTTGGTACCATACATCGATGTTCCATCTTTAACAATGGTCATATTATCAATATCGTTCATATCGATATGTGATAGCGGGTTATTAAAATGTCCGCCTATCAGCGAACTGCCATAATGGGCATTATCGTAGATCATACCATCAACCACTATTAGCGGTTTATTTGTAGCATAAAGTGATGAGTAACCACGTAAAAACAGATCTGCACCTTCTAACGGTGTGCCCGAACGCCTAATGGCGTTTAAGCCCACAACCTTACCCTGCAAATATGTGTCGGGAGTTTCGTTATTGGTTTCCCATGCGCCTTGCACATTAATAGTTGTTACTGCATTTGATACTGTATTTAAGGCTTGTGAACCAAAAGGTAGTTTAGCTACGTTGTACACAGAAGTATAACCATCCTCGTACAAATAGGTCGAAACATTTTTACGCCCTTTTAACGGAACCTCTTTTGTTTGATAGCCCTGAGCCGAGATGAGTAACACGTCGAGGTATGAAGGTACTTCTACAGAAAAAGCTCCCTTGTCGTCAGTTATCGCAGCTGAGTATTCAAAAACGCTAATGTTGATACCCGATAGTGGCTTACCTGTAGCTGCATCAAATATTGTACCGGTGGCAAAAATGCCGCTCTTGTTTTTATTTTTTACAACAGCAGTACTATCGGCCTTTTTTACGGCCGTACTGTCACTTTTTTGTGCAAATCCCATAACTGAGGCCAGCACGAAAGCAGTAGTAAGGGATAATGCTTTAAATGATTTGGTAAAAATATGCATGGTTTAGTTTTATATCGTTATTGTAAAATAGGAACCAGTTTAATATAATCCATCGTCAAACTATTCTGTCCGGATGTTGTGCTGTTGGCATTAATCAGGAACATTGAGTTATAACCGTATTTATTAACTGTATAAGTACCCAGATACACTTCGGCATAATTGTTTAATGATACCGTAGTGTATGGGAGGGACGCAGCGCTTGGCGAACCAAAACTCACCTGCTGGCTATAAAGTGTTTTAGTATCGTTAATAGCCCTGATATAAACCTTATAGCTGCCACTATACATATTTTGGATGGGATAGCCTGCATAAAACAATGCAGTAAGCGGCGAAGCGCTATTACCTTCAATATATATATCCTTAAACTGCACACCACTCGGATCGTTCTTAATACGATAGTACGTACAAGCGCCTCTGTCTGTACGTGCAAACCAGCTTCCAGGGTTACCTACCGCCGGTTCGCTTTCACCTTCTATTTTAATGGGAACGATTTTATCTACAAGCCTGAAATCAATCTTCTTCATGATATATACGCGCCCGTTGCTTGCGTTGTACGAACGCAAGGTATCGGCCATATTAATTGGCACTTTTACCCCTAGTGGCGATACAATAGTATCGGGCATTGCAATAGTACCAGGTTCTTTTTTCGTTGAGTAAACACCCGGAACGGCTAAGTCTTTAAGGATATTAAATGATGTTAGTTTTGCAGTACTATCGGCACTGCTTGTAGCAAAATATTTGCTCTCGGCTGTAAGTTGGGTGCTAAGCCCGGCATCTGCCAAAACAAAAAAGGTGTATTGATTGTCTTCGTTTGATAAATCGACGGTATTGTCTTTAAAATGGTTTTTGTTAACGATACCGGTACCTGGTTTCAAAATCGGCTTTCCTGTCAGCGGATCGATAGAAACAACGGTTGCTAACGAGGTATCCTGATATGTATAGTTTTGCGATATAAGGTAGGCTTGTTCATTAAGTGCATCTGTTGTTATGCCTTTACCATTTGCAGCGCCCGTGTTTGTGGCATAATCCCAGATATTCAGTTTAACTGTTATGGCCTGGCTTATAACATGATAGATACCATTCGAAGCATACTGATCACTTTTTAATATTGTAGCACTTTCAATGGTTGTTTTGGTAAAGGTTTCGTTTTTACCGTTTAACATCTTTACGCGTAATGTTGGTTGAGGTATGTTTGTGGTGTACAATTGGTATGATATGTGGTTACCAACAAACTGACTTAACCGTGCAGAATCGGCTAAAATTGTTGGATCAACATTTTTCATTGCAGCATTATTTGGTGCCCAAACTGTAAATTGTTTAGATGATGCCAACACTTTATCATAACCACTTTTGGCCAGGTATTGGCTAAAAGTTGATAAATCGGCATTGCTATTAATTTGTTGCAGTAAATTAACAGTTAATGATGGATCTGTAATTTGGTCATGCTGATCCCATTGTTTTTTGCACGATGCAAAAATACCCGCAAACAGCATAAGCATGATGATATATTTATTCGATTTGGTTTTCATTACCATATTTATTTTTATTATTTACTGCGTTATCAATATATCCGGCAGCCAAACCGGCCGAAATGTTCTATGTTTTTATAAGCAAACTCTTAACATAATAAATAACACAGTTAAGAATTTGCCTTTATAAGGTTAGTTTACGGTTCCGTCTCTTCTAAAATATCTTGGAGTTTCCTGATCCTGATCAAATGGTATGAATTGTACCATGTCAAATATCTGTACTGCAGCTACAAATGGCCCTATCGCAACAATTTTAAAAGTATGATGATCGGTCGTAGGTACAGTTACCACACCAGCAAGGAAACCTATGTTAGTATTGTAAATATTATTAAAGGTTAACGATGATGCTGCTTCGGTATAGCGTTTAAACCCTTTCGATTCCATTACCGGGCCCGAATCTGCTGGGGTTGCATAGTACGCTGTATTTAAGCTTGGTATCACATTTTGCAACGGCGAACCATCAAAAAAGAATTGTACACCCGAAGTTGCCGAACCACGCTGATACATAAACCATACTTTGTATTTGCCTTTTATTATGGTTGGCGTGGTAAAGGTCATATCAGTTATCTGCGACGTTGGCGAAGTCCTCCATGACGAAAGCGAGATACAGTCGTTCCACCAGTAATAAGTTCCCGATGTTGTGGACTGACAGATATACTGTATAGTACCGGCACTGTTGTTCCAACTCATGTTGGTTAACGGGCTGGTTACACCTGCACTTGACTGTCCCGCCCTGCGGAATACAGAGGTTAACTTACGGAACTCCGGCTGATCAGCCAGGTCCCAGTCTACACGTGTTGGCGGGAATATTTTGATGTATAAGTCGCCCAAAATCCGATGTAAAACGCCATTAGTTGATGGAATGTTACTATTCGGTCTATCAACTGATACGCCCGGATATTGCACGCCATTAATAAAATCATAATCCAATTGAATATTTTGCACCTGTAGCACATCAGTTATTACATCCTGATTGGGTGACAGTGTAGAGTGCGATGGCTTGGTTAAAATATCTGTCAGGTATGAGTTTTCGGGCACGATATGGTACGACATGTACAGATAAAACCCATCAGACGGATTACGTAACGGGTTTGTAGTAGTACCATATTTAGCCTGCAACTGTGCTACAGTTGTAATACCCATAGTGCTATAAGCAGAGTCGGTTTGAGCAAAAACAGTAAAATAATTGCGTAGTTTATTGGGGTTTGAGTTAGCCGCCACATTTAAGGTATCGTAAAAACCTGTTGCCTTGAGGGCTGCCGAAAATATTTTGTATTTAGGATTAGCATCGATCAATTGTGCTAACGTTTGAGTAGCCGGACTTAATACATGATCAATAACATGCATTATACCATTACCTAAAATAATATTGGTTTGTAAAACCTTAGCCTGTTTATTGATACTATAGCTTGATACACCACCATCGCTAATTACCGATGTGGTTAAATATTGTCCTAAAAAAGTAGGTGAGCGTAATTTCCCATCAACAAAATAAGTTGAGGTTATGGTGTCTCCCAAAATCACATGGAAACGTACCAGGTCTTTCAGCGTGTCAACATTGATATCACTAACCAACGTCTTACCGCGGCTTTTCAAATAAAGGTTAATGGCATCGTTATTGGGAGCAAAAACAGTATATGCGCCATACGCGTTTAAAAAGCCATCATAGCCCGTGCGCTGCAATATCTGATCAAACAGTGAGAACTGTGAAGGATTGGCCTCCAGGTAACTCGTTATATTTAACGTTTGGTTTAGCGGTACAAGCGGGTATTCTGTTTTTTTACAGCCCGATAAAGTAGCTGTAATTGTGCAACATAGGATTATAATCCATAACCATTTGCTTTTTGTTAAATTCTTCTTCATAATTAACATTTTAATACCTTATTGTATAAACTATTTATAAAATGGATTTTGCACCAGATTTGGATCAAGCAAAATATCTGCGTTCGGTATAGGTAAATAAAAGCTGTTTTGGTCTCTAAACTTTGCTAGTGCTGTTTGTTGAAAAGCAGGTGCCAAAACCAAAGCCAAGGCATTGGTTAACACACCTAAGTTAGCAGGGAAATTCCGTTTGGCACAACGTACCAAGTCGTACCACCTTTTACCTTCGTAAATAAATTCGCGGTCCTTTTCGTCTAATATATAATTGGTTACGGCTACCGCATCGGTTGGGTCACTCGGAAAATCGAGCGATAACCCTTGAACATATACACTATTAGCCCGTTGTTTAATTTGCAAAACAAGAGATAGCGCATCGGTGCCACGGCCACCTATCCATGCACAAGCCTCAGCTTTCATCATTAGTATTTCGGCATAACGGTAAACTATCCAGTGCCTGAACGATGTAGTGGCCGAAACCTGTGCACTTGAGTTGGGGGTACCAACATATTTCCATATAGCGCTCAAACCGCTATTTACAGCTATCGACGAGCGAATATCCACATCTTTATCATCAAAAGGATCAACGGGGAACAGAGTACCTATTACATTGCCCTGAGCCAATAATTGCGCGGCCGGAGCATTACCCATTAAACCATAAAAAGGGTTATTTTGGGTGGTCGACCCATCGTATTGAAACTCAAAGATGCTTTCGTTCGAATTTCCGTTGGCATACATCGTGCTAAAAAAGTTTGAGTTACCGGCAATTAAGCCAAATTTACCCGAATTTATAATCTTATCGCAGGCAGCTATACAGTTGGCATAATCATATGTCCACAAGTAAACATCTGCCTGAATGGCGTTTATTGTATATTTTGTAATACGCCCTTTATCTGAGGCCTGATCACCATATGTAAATAAAGCGGTTCCCTCGGCGGTACTTAAATCGGCAAGTATTTGGGTTATTACATCTTTTTGAGGGGTTTTAGCTAATAAAACAAGGTCGTTATCTGTCGCTGTCGGAGTTAACTTAAGCGGTACATCACCAAAAGTTTTTACCAGGTAAAGGTACATTAGCGCCCTTAAGCCAAGAGCCTCTGCTAAATAGTTGTTTAATTTGACTTGTGTCAACGTCGGATCGAGGGTCAATACAGCTGGGGCATATTTTATAAAGTTGTTGCAATAGTTAATGGTGCGATATACAGCTGTCCAGTTGGCATACGAATTAGTAGATAATATATTTTGGTTGGCCATGTTAACAATGTCGGCGGTAGTAAAGCCCCCCGGCACAACGTTATCGGCGCGAAGCTCGCCCCATACAAATAACATTTCGGGCATTTCCCTGTCGGTACTTGCCTTGCCCGACGTTACTACCGTTGGCGTGCCTTGTATAAGCGAAGCATATATGCCTATAACAGCCGATTGCAACTGTTCTTTATTTTGCCAGTATGCTTGCCTGGTAGTTCCATCCTGCGGGTAGGTTGTTAAATACTTATTGCAAGAGCAACTAAGCACCAGGGTTAGTATAAGTACCGATCTATAAATAATTCTCTTATGCATTTTTATCTATTTTTATCGTTTGCAATAATTTAAAAACTGGCTGTTAAACCAAGGGTATATAATTTTGATGCCGGTGTTGTAGAGGCGTCAACGGGTTGCTGATAGATATCACCGGCTCTTGGCGAAATCTCTGGATCTTGCCCCAAATAATGTGTCCAGGTATACATATTCTGACCGGTTAAATATATTGAAGCACTCTTTATGCCTAATTTTTTAGCCAATAATTGATCAATGTTATAACGTAGGGTTAATGATGTCCATCTGAGGTACGAACCATCAGATACATAGCGCGACGAACCTAACGAGTTATACCCTTGCCTGTACAACGCACGTGGGATATCAGTAATATCACCTGGCTGTTCCCATCTTCTTAATACTGCAGTGCTTTGGTTGTTGAAGCCAATAAGGTTAGTGGTGTTCAATTCAGTCATGTTGATGATTTGAAAACCTGTACGGTAGCTAAAAAACGCGTTCAACTTCCAGTTTCGTTTAAAGGTAATGGTAGGGCCAAAACCACCGGTAAAAGTAGGATTGCCATTGCCCAGATAAACAATATCACGAGCATCAATAACGCCATCGTGGTTGATATCGGCATATTTAGCATCGCCGGCCTGGAATGGATAGCTTACGCTTGGGTAGTTGAACAACATGTGCACCGGTGTTCCATTAGGGTCTTTAATCGGATTGCCATTTTTATCAGTGGCCACAGTTGATGCATACGTTGGGTAAACTCCCTGATAGATATATCCATAAAACGAGCCTAAAGGGTTGTTGATTTGTAATGTTGATATAAAATTACCATTTGTAAGCCCTGTGCCGGATTGTGCCTGAACGTAGGGAGATATCTGCCTGATCACGTTTTCGTTATGGGCAATATTGAAGTCAAAATCAACAATCCAGTCTTTCGATTTTAACGGGGTTGTATTCAAACTAATTTCAAAGCCCTGGTTATCCAAGGTGCCTACGTTAAGATTAACTGAGCCATAACCTGTATAAGCAGGTAAATTGGTATTAAAAAACAGATCTGTTGTTCTATTTTGATATACTTCAAGATCGAAGTTTACACGATAGTTAAACATGATCAGGTTCATGCCCACATTTTTACCGGTTACTTTTTCAAAACGTAAATTATCAAGCTCAATATTTGATGGATACACGCCCGATTGGCCAAGATATGTGTACTTATCTCCTAAGTAATTGGCATAAAATGTATAAGGATCTTTGGGAGCATTACCACTCACACCATAGCTTCCTCTAAAACTTAGATCGTTTATAAAAGTGTATTTCTTCATAAACGGCTCGCCCGAAAAGCGGTAACGTGCAGATGCTGAAGGGAACAAACCATAACGGTGACCGGGACCAAATTTTGAGTTTCCGTCTCCGCGTAAATCAACGTGTAAAATATACCTGTCCAACAGTTTGTATTGCGCGCTTATCAATGCAGCGACAGTACGGGTTTCGGATGAGCCGGAAGCGACACCTAACGATGTAGCTGTTGAAGTATATATTGATTGTGCAGAAGGGTCTTGCAATATGTCCGACGCGGTATTGGCTGTATTCAGCGATTGGTTAACAGACTTAGTATCGTCTGTTTGTATAGATAGCAAGCCTTGAAAATCCTGACTATCACTTATATGCGGTGTATAAACCAGGTTGGTTTTTGTAAATACATCAAAGGCATCGGTATCAAATTCGTAAGCTCGGTTGGCAGTACCTAAGCTTGATGCCTGCCCGGTTGCACTTGCCGGTAAGAATGACCGTTGCCTGTTAGTATTAATATCAAACTGAATGTCGGAAGTTGCTGTTAACAACTCTGGCATTATGGTGTAAGTAAGATTAAAGTGTGGTGTTATTCTATCGCCGTAGCTGTTGTTAATACCCTGAGTAGCCAGGGCTACAGGGTTATAAGTACTTGAGGCATCATTTGCAACATACTGGCCTTGAGCGTTTGATGCAGGGGTGAAAAAGTTAGGCGTTTGCTGACCGTATTCGTTAAACTCATAAACACTCATGTTGGGCATTTTATTTTGAGCAACAGCCCGTATTGTAGGGCTTTTTGATCCATCAACATAGTCGCCCAGGGTAACGCTGTGAGTATAAGCAATATCGGTCCTGAAATGTATTTTAGTCGAAACGATGTAGTCAAGGTTCAAACGGGCATTTAACCTGTTTAAACCTGTACCTAAAGTAGTACCTGTTTGATAAGTATAACCAACCGATGCGAAATAGCGGGCTTTTTCACCACCACCGGTTATTGATAAATTATTATCATAGTTATACCCCGTACGGGTAATAGCTTTTAGCCAATCGGTATTTTGGCCGTAGTTGTAATAGTAATACGGGTTACTTGGATCATGCTGAAATTCGGGGTAGGCATACAGGTTAAGTGGCGCCCCCGTACCATTTTGATATTCTTCGGGTATCAACTCCGAGTATTGGTTACCATTTAACAATGGTATAGCCGATGGCTGTAGATATACCGATCCTTTAAATGTATAGCTCACTACCGGAGCGCCAACTGTACCACGTTTAGTATTAATAATTAACACACCATTTGAAGCGCGGGGGCCCCAAACTGCTGTTGCTGCAGCATCCTTTAGTACGGTGATGTCTTTAATATCCGATGGTGCAATACTTAATAAACTGGCATAACCTTGTTCATCTGCAGTGGCAAAGTTAAAATCGGTTGGTATTGCCGTTTCGTAAGGCATACCATCAACTACAATTAGCGGGTTTGTGGCCCCGTTTATACTCGAGGTACCGCGTATACGTATAGCCATACCTGCACCTGGGTCGCCAGAGCTTGCTACAATATCAACACCTGGTAAACGGCCCTGTAAAGCCTGATCGATTGAGGTAGCCTGTAGTTCTTCGAGATCTTTAGCCTGTATGGTCGCATTCGATGTAGTTTGATCGCGCACATCAATATTTAAACCGGTACCATTATTGGTTGTTTTTTGGCTCGTTATATTAACCTCGGCTATTACATTGTTAGATACCAGTTGCACTGTGAATACGCGTTGTGTGCCAATTGGTTTTACCTGGGTTTTATAACCAATGTACGAAAAGGATATTTTATTATTTACCGACTTTATAGGCAATGCAAAGTTTCCGTCGATATCTGTGGCTACACCTGTTACAGTACGCTTATCATTATCCTGCTCAATTACAGAAGCTCCAATAATACCCTGCTTATTTTCATCAATTACTTTACCCTTAATCAGGATTTTTTCTTGTGCCTGAACTGATTTACCAATGCAAACTGATAAAGCAACGATGCAGCATATATGTGTAAGTATTTTTCTCATATACAAAGGTTTATGATAAGTTGGTTAGTATTTTGTTGGGTTAGGATTAGCTGCTGATACCGACGTATAATCAAGGTATTGCAGGTAAGTATCAATTGATTGTATAACAACGTGATCGGCAAGAGTGGATGTTGCCGGTAAGCCAACATTGGCAACACGCCCCTGGCCATCGGTTATAGTCATGGCACTTGGTGTTGTATTTGCTATGTTGAGCGATACGCCGCTTCCGTCAGAATTAAATAATTCGGTAGCAAAAGCACCTGTTTTTTTACCATCAGGCGCTACGGTTATCCCTTTTAAAATATGATACTTTATAAAGTTTACCACCAGGTTAACATCAGCCGTTGATGTTGGTGCAAAGTTTGGCGTTTTTACGGCGCCGGTACCTGTACCAGGTAACCAGCCATTGTTAACAGCATCAAGTATTGCGGCATTTGTTGGAATAAATACAGTATAATCGGTACCAACATCAATACCTTGTATGGCTTTGGTTGTGGCGTTCCACAACAAACTGCCGCTTAAAAATTTATAAAAATAGTAATACGGGTCGCCGCCTACTCCACTTACCGGTGGAATTTGGCCTTTATTGAATATATCCTGACCAACACTATTG
>Ga0105855_1000852_pt1 | contig 11855 bp, 14 predicted proteins | sample OrgsoiDNA_201059_FD_89680 | JGI IMG/M metagenome (GOLD analysis project Ga0105855, IMG submission 89680) | Permafrost soil microbial communities from the Arctic, to analyse light accelerated degradation of dissolved organic matter (DOM) -... | ecosystem: Environmental > Terrestrial > Soil >... | reverse complement strand
ATGGCGATTTACTTCATGGCGATGTATCTGTGCGGCGCCTCGTTCGGGCCGCTGCTCACCGGCAAGCTTAGCGATCTGATGGCGCGCCGTGCCGCCGATGCAGCCGGCGCCGCGCGGGTTACGGAAGCGTTCAAAGCCATCGGGCTGCAGCAGGCCATGTTCATTATCCCCATCCTGTCGTTGCTGCTGGCCGTGGTGTTGTACTGCGGCTCGCGAACCATCGTCGCGGACATGCGCAAGAGAGAGGCTCTGGCGGCTTCGAACACATATGCGGATTGAAGAGGTCAAGGCATCGATCGGCCGCGAGGCCGGTGTCAGCGAATGGCTGGCAGTGACGCAGGATCTGATCAGCGAGTTCGCGACTCTCACGGGCGATCGGCAGTGGATCCACATCGATCCCGAACGCGCGCGCCGCGAATCGCCGTTTGGCGCCACTGTGGCGCACGGGTTCCTGACGGTGGCGCTGTTGAGCAGGCTCGTGAGCCAGGCGGTGGAACTCCGCACGGAGTCCAAAATGCGGGTAAACTACGGCTTCAACCGCCTACGCTTTCCCGCACCCGTTCCCGCGGGCGCGCGGATTCGGGCGCGCGTCACACCCAATGCTGTGCGGGAGGTGGAAGGCGGAATCGAAATCGCGTGGGGAGTCGTGGTTGAAGTTGAGAACCAGGCGAAACCCGCGCTCGCAGCCGAGTGGCTGGTGCGGGTCTACTTTTGAGGAGCCGCATGGAAGCGCGTTCCGAAACCATTGAGATGCGGGCGGGCGAGAGTATCGCGATCGATGTTCTACAGGAATACTTGCGCGGCAAGATCGACGGGGCGGAGCGCGGTATCGAACTGGAACAGTTTCCCAACGGCCATTCGAACCTCACCTACCGGTTGCGAACGGGCGGCCGCGACTATGTGCTGCGCCGGCCTCCCCTGGGCCCCGTGGCGCTTAAAGCTCACGACATGGTTCGCGAGTATCACGTTCTGCGCGCGGTGCATCCGCACTTCCCCCAGGCCCCACAGGCGTTCCTTTTGTGCGAAGACCCCGCCGTACTGGGAGCGCCGTTCTTTGTGATGGAACGGCGGCATGGGGCGGTCTTGCGGGAGGAGATCCCTGCCGCGATCGCAGCCATCCCGGAACACCCGCGGACGATCAGCGAGGCGTTCGTGGACACACTGGTCAGGCTGCACGGTATCGACACATCGGCCGATGATGTGCGCGGGCTGGGAAAGCCCGAAGGCTATGTCGAACGCCAGGTGCGCGGCTGGGCGGACCGCTGGGAGCGCGCCAAGACGGCGCAAGTTTCGGAGATGGACCACGTGGTCCGATGGCTGGCCGCCCGCGTGCCGCAGCCGCTTGCGCCGTCGCTGATTCACAACGATTACAAGCTGGACAACATCATGCTGGCTTCCGGATTTCCCGATCGGATAGAGGCGGTGCTCGATTGGGAGATGGCTACCATCGGCGACCCGCTTTCCGATTTCGGTTTGACGTTGTGCTATTGGACCTGGGCCACTGATCCGGAAGTCCGCGTGGCGGGCATTCCGGCGTTGACGGCGGCGCCCGGATGGTACACTCGCGACCAGCTTGTGGCGAGGTATGCCGAACGAACCGGGCGCGACGTGACCCACATCGGCTATTACGAAGTGCTCGGGGTCTTCAAGCTGGCCGTCATCATTCAACAGATTTATTGCCGATTCCATCGCGGGCAGACACACGATGGGCGGTTTGAAAATTTTGGGGCGCGCGCCATGGCCTTGGCGAAACGCGCCGCCTGGCTCGCGGAAAGGTATAGCTAAGGACAAAGAGGCGACAGGCCAGGAGGCCTATCCTAAATGCATTTCGAAATGTCCGACAAGGTAATAGACCTTCAGAAGCGATTGACCGCCTTTATGGATGAGCACGTTTATCCTAATGAGGCGCGGTATCACGAGCACACCAAAGGCGAGAACCGCTGGCAGCCGGTCCCGGTAATCGAAGAGCTGAAGCCCAGAGCGCGGGCGGCCGGGCTATGGAATCTGTTCCTGCCGGAAAGCGAATCGGGCGCCGGGCTCACCAACCTGGAGTACGCCCCGCTGTGCGAGATCATGGGCCGCTGCACGATGGCGTCCGAGGTATTCAACTGCTCCGCGCCCGATACCGGCAACATGGAGGTGCTGGAGCGCTATGGCTCCCCGGAATTGAAAGAGCGCTGGCTCAAGCCGCTGCTCGCCGGCGAAATCCGGTCCTGCTATGCCATGACGGAGCCGCAGGTGGCTTCCTCGGACGCCACCAACATTGAGGCCGCCATCCGGCGCGATGGCGACGATTACGTCCTCAATGGCCGCAAGTGGTGGATCTCAGGCGCAGGCGACCCGCGGTGCAAGCTGGCGATCTTCATGGGCAAAACGGACCCCTCCGCGCCCAAACATAAGCAGCAGTCCATGATTTTGGTTCCGATGAATGCCGAGGGCGTCGCCGTCAAGCGCATGCTGACCGTCTATGGGTACGATCACGCGCCTCACGGGCACGCCGAAGTCTGGTTTGAAAATGTGCGCGTTCCCGCGGGCAATCTGCTGCTGGGTGAAGGACGCGGTTTCGAAATCGCGCAGGGGCGCCTCGGGCCGGGACGGATTCATCACTGCATGCGCCTGATTGGAGTGGCGGAGCGCGCTCTCGAGGGCATGTGCCGGCGCGTCCGGTCGCGGGTGGCGTTTGGCAAGACCCTGGCGGAGCAGGGGACCATCCGGGCGGACATCGCCAACTCACGCATGGAAATCGAACAGGCGCGGCTGCTGGTTTTCAAGGCGGCTTACATGATGGACACGGTGGGCAACAAAGCGGCGCGGGCGGAAATTGCCATGATCAAAGTGGTGGCGCCCAATCTGGCTCTGCGCGTGCTGGACCGGGCCATTCAGGCGCACGGCGGCGGCGGGATTTCCCAGGACTTTGAGTGGGCCGCCGCCTGGGCGAACTCGCGGACCTTGCGCTTTGCCGATGGCCCCGATGAAGTGCATCGCGAAGCCATCGCCAAGATGGAATTGAAGAAGCACGAGAGATGAACATCTGATAGGATCACGCAATGCGACACATTATCATGTTGTTCCTGCTTCTCTTGATCGCGAGCGCCGCCGATCGCGATTTGTCGGGCCGTTATTCAGGCGATTGGAAGAGCAGCGGCTCCGGTGGCAACGGCGCCTTTCGCCTGAGCCTGGAACCGGCCCCGGACGGCACGTGGAAGTGTGAAGTCACTTTCACGTTCGCCGGTGAAGAGGTCAAGACCATCGTGCGCCAAGTCAAAGTGGAGCAGTCCAAGCTGGAAGCCGCCTATGATTTCGACCTGCTGGGCGGCACGCTGCGCTCCACGATCACGGGCGAATGGAACGGCAAGGCGTTCGATGGCAAGTACAAGACCACCGGGGACGGAGAGGCCGTGGATGAAGGTGTGTGGAGCGCGGCGCGGGCGAAATAGCGGCGTGTGTGCGCGCAGGGCAATCGTGTAGAATCGACCTGGAAAAGGTTAGTCCATCATGCCACCAGCACAAATCGATCGTCGGCGCTTGCTGCGGGGCGCCCTGGCGACGGGGACGTTATTCGGCCTGGATGCGCTGTTCACCGCCGAACGCACCGATGCGGCCGCGGTGGGGCCGAACGACCAAATCAAGGTTACGAAGGTTGAATCGTTTGTTCTCAAAAACTCATGGGTTTTCGTGAAGGTCTCGACCGATGCCGGCATTGTGGGTTGGGGCGAAATGCTCAAAGACGATGCCAAGGCGTGCGCCGCGGGCGCGCTCGAAGTCGCGCGTTACCTGGTCGGACAGGACCCCAATCGCGTGGTGTTTCACTGGCAGGCGATTCATCGCGGGTCGTTTTATCGCGGTGGGCCGATCAAGACCGCCATCCTCAGCGGGATCGATCAGGCGCTTTGGGACATCAAGGGCAAAGTCTACGGCGTGCCTGTATACAAGCTGCTTGGCGGCCCGACACGCGACCGGATCCGCGTCTACGGTCAGGTCAATCCGGCTACCGGCGTCAACGCCATGAAAGTGGCGCCGAATGCCACGCGGGCTCCTTTCAAGTACGTCGAGGGGCAGAAGTTCGTGGATGAAGTGGCGGAGCGTTTCAAAGCTCTGCGGGAGCGTCAGGGTTCCGGCGTCGATATTGGAATCGACTTTCACGGCGCGGTGGAGCCTCCTACGGCCTCGCTTCTGATCAAAGCGCTGGAGCCGTATCAACCCTGGTTCTACGAAGAGGTGGTGCAGCCGCTCAACGTGGACGTAATGGCTGAGCTGGCGAAGAAGACCCACATCCCGCTCGCCACCGGTGAGCGCATTTTTACGAAGTGGGGCTTCAGGGAGATTCTCGAAAAACGGGCCGCGATGATTCTCCAGCCGGACGTCTGCTACGCCGGCGGTATCACGGAACTCCGGCTCATTGCCGGAATGGCGGAGGCTTACTACTCGCCGATTGCGCCGCACAATCCGCAGGGACCGTGCTCGCTTGCGGCCAGCCTCCAGGTTGCCGCGTCAATCCCCAACTTCCTCATCCAGGAGCGCGGCGACGCGGAACACGCCAACCTCCTCGCAAAACCCTTGCCTCCGGTGAAGAACGGCCATCGCGAGCTGCCGACGGAGCCGGGCCTCGGCATAACCATAGACGAGAACAAGCTGATGGCGCAGGTTGGCGAGCCCCAGGAGTACCGGACCCGTTACGACCCCGACGACGGCTCTGTCGTCGATTGGTAATAGCCTATATCACTGTTTATCGCGCGTTTTGTCCTCAACTTTGGAGGCCGCTTTATGTGTGCCGTGCTTCACCTTTTTGGCGGCGGTCTTGGCAGTCTTCGCCGTGGCTTTTCCGGTGTTCTTTGCCGCGCTCCCGGTGGATTTGCCCGCGGCTTTAGTGTCCTGACCGGCCTTCTTCATGTCATCCTTGGCGGTCTGAGCGAACACGAGTGTGGCGCCCGAGAGCGATAGAGTCAATAAGGCTCGTACGATTGATGGTCTCATGACATAAACACATGCACCCGACCTGCCAAAGTGATCTCTTGAACACCTTGACCTTCGACCTATCCTTCCGTATGCTGAATGGTAGAAGCTTGAGGCATACATGCCACCTCCCCGATTTCCCATCCCGCAGGGCACGCTCGATATGATGATTCTCCAGGTCCTTTCGCTCGAACCGGCGCACGGTTACGGCATCGCGCAGCGGCTGGAGCAGATTTCGCGATCCGTCGTTCAAGTCAATCAGGGTTCTCTTTATCCCGCCCTTCACAGGCTGGAACAAAAGGAATGGCTGCAGGCCGAGTGGAAGCAATCGGAAACGGGGCGCGAGGCCAAGTTCTACTCCTTGACCCGTTTCGGACGAAAACAGCTCGCCGCCGAGAAAAATAGTTGGGCGCGGCTTACGGGAGCGGTCCAGTTGATTTTTGAAGAGGGCAACAGGTAACCCGCCGCGACCTGCAATTTTTGAGGGCCGGAGTGAGGTTAACTAAAGTTATGCCCGCTTAAGTTCTCGCATCTTACTATCCTGACTATGCTAGATTCGGAATTCTGGAGCTTTTATGAGCCTTCGAGACTTTCTCACAAAGCAACTGATCGACGTAATCCAATGGACGGAACCCGAAGACGGCATCCTCGCCTGGCGCTATCCAATGCAGGACATGGAGATTCAGAACGGCGCCCAACTTACCGTCCGCGAGTCGCAGATGGCCGCCTTCGTCAATGAGGGCGCCATCGCCGACGTCTTTGGCCCGGGCCTCTACACGCTGGCCACGCGCAACCTGCCTCTTCTCACCGACCTGAACAATTGGGACAAGGGCTTCGAATCGCCGTTCAAGTCCGATGTGTATTTCTTCTCCACCCGCCTGCAGATCGATCAGCGCTGGGGCACGGCAACCCCCATCACCATTCGCGACAAGGAATTCGGCGCCCTGCGTTTGCGCGGGTACGGTATCTATTCTTATCGTATATCCGACCCTCGCGCTTTTTATACTAATCTCAGCGGTACGCGCGAAACTTACTATGTCTGCGACCTGGAAGGCCAGCTTCGTAACACTATCGTCGCCCGCATGACCGATATCTTTGCGCCCAGCGAAATCGCTTTCCTCGACATGGCCGCCAACCAGGCTGTTCTGGCGCAAAAGATTGCCGAACAACTCCGCCCGGTGTTTCGTGGCCTGGGCTTGGAGTTGGACCAATTCATCGTCGAGAACATCTCGCTGCCCGACGAGTTGCAGAAGGTGCTGGACCAGCGGATCGGCATGAACATGGTTGGCGATCTCGGCCGTTACACCCAATTCGAGACGGCCCAGGCTCTGCCCATTGCTGCCGCCAACTCCGGCGGCGCCGCGGGCATTGGGGTCGGCCTGGGCGCCGGGGCGGCCATGGCACAGAGCATGATGAACGCCATCAAATCGCCCACAACCGCCGCCGCCTCTCCCCCAGCCGTGGACACCGGATTCTGCATCGCCTGCGGCCTGGAAATCCCGAAGCACGCCCGATTCTGTGGGGAGTGCGGTAAACCACAGCAATGAACTGTCCATCGTGCGGCGCCCCCATGCGCCTGGAATCGGACAAGGAATGCCTCACGTGCGATTACTGCGGGAACGTGCACTTCCCGGAGAAGAATGACGACGGAGTCCGCGTCCTGGGTGAGTCCGCCGCCGAGCGCTGCCCCGTCTGCGCCATTTCTCTCATGCACGCCGGACTGAATGGCCAGCGGCTGCGTTACTGCAACCGATGCCGCGGAATGCTGATCGGGATGGACGTCTTCGTTGCCATGGTTCAGGAACTCCGGTCGCGCCTCTCCGACGCACCGCAGGCCGGCCCGCACGCACCGGACCAGCGCGATCTTGAACGCAGGCTCGACTGCCCCCAGTGCCACCGCCGCATGGACACGCATTTCTATGGTGGCCCCGGCAACATCGTCATCGACGATTGCTCGCCGTGCCGTCTGAACTGGCTCGACCACGGCGAGTTAGACCGGATTACCCGCGCTCCCGACCGCACTTACGGCGAGGGCGGCTGGGCGGTGGCGGAATCGGTGAATGGCAGCCGGTTAAGATAGTGTCTTGGAGATCGTCATTTGAAAAAGCTGCTGCTCTTGCTGTTCGCCCTGGTGGCGGCAGTGATCGGTTGGGGTATCCTCCGCAAGAATCAGCCGCCCAAGGTTAGTTTCGCGCGAGTCAGGCGGCAGACACTGGTGAGCGCGCTGCCCACCAACGGCAAAGTGGAGCCCTTCGAGTGGCAAGCGGAGCGCGCTGAGGCCGCGGGAACGGTGAGCGGCGTTCCGGTGCAGGAGGGTCAGACCGTTGCAAAGGGCGCGGTTGTGGCCACCGTCACCGATCCCGCGCTGCAAGCCGATGTGGACGCAACCGAAGCCAAGGTGGCCGAGGCGCGCGCCAATGTAGCGGCGCTCGAGGCAGGAGGCAAGCCGGCGGAGTTCGCGGACATCGAGAACAGCCTGGCCCGCGCCCATTTTGACCTGGAGCAGGCCCGCAAGATTTACGCTTCGCTCGATCGCCTGGTGGAAAAGCATGCGGCCACCGCGCAGGAGGCGGACGCCGCGCGCGATAAGGTGCGGCAAATTGAGATTGAGATCGCGGGCTTCGAGAAGCGGCGCGGCGCACTGGTAGCCAAGCCCGACGTAGCCGCCGCCAGGGCCCGCCTGCAGGATGCCGAAACCGCGTTGGATCTGGCACGCCGGCATGCCGCCCAGTCCGTGCTCCACGCGCCTATTGCCGGTGTGGTCTACGGCCTGGAGGTGAGGCCCGGAGCCTACGTACAGGCCGGGGACCGCGCGGCCAGTGTCGGCCGTCTCGACAAGTTACGCGTCCGCGTATACGTGGATGAACCGGAATTGGGCCGCGTCGCCGAGGGCCAACCCGTCGCCATCACCTGGGACGCCCTGCCCGGAAAGCAGTGGCACGGCACGGTTGAGAAAAGGCCCATTTCCATTCAGGCACTGGGATCGCGGCAGGTGGGAGAAGTAATCTGCATCATCGAGAACACCGGCCGCGAACTGATCCCCGGCACCAACGTGAACGCCGAAATCCGCACCGCCGTCGTAGAGAATGCGTTGGTGATTCCCAAAGAAACGCTGCGCCACGACCAGCAGGGCGACTACGTTTTCGCGCTGAAGGGCGACACCCTGGAACGCCGCGCCGTGAAGAAAGGCGCTTCGAGCGTAACCCTGGTGCAGGTGGTGGAAGGGCTTTCGGATGGCGATGCGGTGGCGCTGCCGGCGGACATCCCGCTCAAGCCCGGGGACCGCGTGAGCGCCGTTATGTAAAGCCGCGATGTAGAATAGCAGCTTCATGTCCGAACCGAAATACGCCTGGTATCGCGAACTGAACGGATACCACTGGTTCGTGTTGAGCGTGGCCAGCATGGGCTGGATGTTCGATACCATGGCCCAGCAACTCTTCAACCTGGCGCGCAAGCCGGCCATCCGTGAGTTGCTGGGCGGCGGCGCCTCGAACGCGGCCGTCGATAAGCAGGCTGCCTGGGCCACCGCCATTTTCATGGTGGGCTGGGCCATCGGCGGCGTCTTCTTCGGGGTCCTGGCGACCGGCTGGGCCGCGCCAAGACCATGATGATCACCATACTCTCCTACACGATCTTCACGGGTCTGAGCGTGCTTTCCACCGGCGTCTGGGACTTCAATATTTACCGCTTCCTGTGCGGACTCGGCGTGGGCGGCCAGTTCGGAATCGGTGTGGCACTGGTGGCGGAGGTGGTGCCGCAGCGCGCGCGGCCCTACGCCCTGGGGATGGTGCAGGCGTCCTCGGCCGTCGGCAACATGATGGCGGCGCTGACTGGAATCGTGCTCGGCCAGATGGAGATGTCGGGCTCCATCACCGGCGCATGGCGTTACATGTTCCTTGCCGGCGCGGTGCCGGCGCCGCTGGCTCTGGTGGTCTTCAAGAAGCTGAAGGAACCGGAACAGTGGCTCAAGGCGCGCGGGGAAAAGAAGAAGCTGGGGTCTTACGCCGAACTGTTTTCCGATCCGCGCTGGAGGAAGAATTCGATTGTCGGTTTCCTGCTGGGTTTCGCGGGAATCGTCGGGCTGTGGGGTATCGGGTTTTTCAGCTACGACCTGTTCCGTCCGGTGCTTGAAAACACGTTCCGCGCGCAGGGTTTGACCGGCGCCGCGCTGGCGGGCAAGACGACTACGTGGATCGGCGTGACCTCTCTGCTGCAGAACCTCGGAGCGTTCTTCGGAGTGTACGCCTTCACTTATCTAACCAACTATACGGGCAGGGTAAAGGCGTTCGCGATCAGCTTCGTAGCCGCCATGGGGATGACCGCGTACACGTTCTGGAACCTGAGACAGATCAGCGATATCTTCTGGATGATTCCGCTGATGGGCTTCGCGCAGCTATCTCTATTCGGCGGTTACGCCATCTATTTCGCGGAACTCTTCCCCACCCGCCTGCGCAGCACCGGCACCAGTTTCTGCTACAACGTAGGACGCTTTGCGGCGGCCGCCGGGCCCTTCACCCTGGGCTATCTGACCAGCGACGTATTCGGCGGGAAACCGGAACCCATGCGCTATGCCGGCGTCGCCATGTGCCTGGTATTCCTGGTCGGATTGGCCGCGCTGCCGTTCGCGCCGGAGACGCAAGGCAAACCGCTGCCGGAGTGATCGCCGCTCACCGTTTGGGCGGATGGATCAGTGGCGGATGGATCAGCGGCGGATGGATCAGTGGAATCGCCTCGCGGCGGCCCCGGCGATAGACGCGGAAATCATTCAAGTCCGTGGTGATTACCGGGAACGTTGGATTCAGCTCGCTCATCCGGATCAGGCACAGGTCCGCAAGATCCGGACTCCGGTCTGCATAGCGGGCTGCCAACTCCTCCAAACGCGGAAGGTGCGCGGCCATTTGAAATTCCAGCCGTAGCAGCCCTTCACGAACAAATGCCAGCACCAGGGAACTGGTGCCCAGGTGAAATGCCGCTTCCGCCAAAACCGCATCGCAGGTCAGTAAAGGCTCGGTAACCTGCTCCGCCAGTTCCGCCGCCCAGGCATGGTGGTAGTCGTTACGGTTACCAAACGCAACCAGAAAACCGGTATCGGCAATCGCCCTCACGCGCGCGAGAATCCCTTACGCTTTGAGAGATCCGCGGGGCCGTCAACGGCGCCGGCCAGCCGGAGGAAAGGACGCTTCTCAGCGTGGCGGGCGCGTTCCAATTGATCGCGAACGATCCAGCCTTGCGGCACGCCGGTCTTTTCGGCGGTGGTGCTGAGCCAGTCGGCGAGCTCATCGGGTATGCGGACGGTTATTGTCTTACGCATTTGCTAAAGTGTAACACAGCGGCTGCCAAGGTGCAAGGCCAACCTACCCGCGTGTCGCGGCAAAGTAGTAATGTCCTATTTGGGCAGAGTAGAAATGTCCTATTGACAGGGTCCAGCCTGGAAGGGTGGACGAAGGACAACTGCTGATGACCCAGGCCGAGCGAGACCGGCTGGTGGCCTTGAAGAAGGCCAAGAAGAAACTGATCACGCAGAAGCAGGCTGCCGAGGAGCTCGGCATCACAGAGCGGTAGGTGCGGCGACTCCGGATCTGCCCCAGGGTGCGCGACTCCCCCAGAACATCGAATCCACTGTAAGCCCTGCTCCCTGGCAGGCCCCATAAAACAGGACATTTCTACTTTGCCTTGACAGCCGGCGGAGGCGTATTCTCCGCCGGCGCCATTCCCAGGTCCTGCAGAATCTTGGGCGCGGCCTCTTCCACGGCCAGGACGCTGTGACAGGCATTGCAGTCCTGTGTAACCTTCCTGCCATCGGCGCTGGTATGCGCGTCATCGTGGCAGCGGAAACATCCGGGAAAATCGGTGTGGCCGATGTTGAGCGGATACTTGCCCCAGGTAACATTCATAGCGGGGAAGATGTTGCGGTCCCAGATCGCCAGAACCTCCTTGCCGCCCTCCGACACTTCCTTTTGATGCTGGCCGTAAATGGCGGGGTACTTCTGTTGGTAGAATTCCTCGAAGGCCTGAGGGATCCGGGCGGCCGCGGCTTCCCGCGTGCCGTAGGATGCCTTCAACAATTCCAATCCCTTCTTCTTGGCGTTGGGCAGGGCGGGGGAGACCAGGCCCGCGAACATGGCATTATCCATGGCGCGCTCCGGCATTTCGTAAGCGTGCGCCGGCCGGTTATGGCAATCCATGCAATCCATTTCGCGGACGGGCAATTTGCCGGGGCCCGCGGCAGATCCCTCCGCCGCGTAAACGGTCTGCCTGCCGGGCGCGTTGTATTCAATCCAGGGGATGGTCTGCCGTTGCACGTCGGAATGCGCATAGCGGATCCGCACGCCGGGCCCCAGATGCGTTCCATGAATGCCGATGCCGTTGTTTCCGCCGCCGAGCTTCATCATGAGCACTGTCTTAGTGGCCGTATTGGCCTCGTCTTCGGCGTACTTGGGAATGATGCGAAGGCGGTCCGAAGCGTACTTCTGGGGCCAATGGCAGGCTTCGCAGGTTTCGCGCGCCGGGCGCAGATTGTGAACCGGAGTCGGAATCGGCCGCGGATAGTTGTTGAGGATCACCGCGAATACCTGTCCCACTCCCGCCAGCTTGCTTTGCACGAACCACGATGCGCCCGGGCCAATATGGCACTGCACGCACTCCACCCGGGAGTGCGGCGAATTCTGATAGGCGGTGTACTCGGGCTGCATCACGGTGTGGCATGTCTTTCCACAGAACGTGACCGTGTCCATGTAGTTCACGGCGCCGTAAGTGAACTGGCTGCCGATCACAATATTCGCCGTGGTCAGCAAGCCCACCAGAATCACCAGGTGCCGCACCGGGCGATTGGCCCATGTCAGCGGCCCGAACGACTGCGGATATTGACCGGCCCGCCGGTCGCGTCTTCGCTTCCATAAGAT
>Ga0105855_1000848_pt1 | contig 11899 bp, 11 predicted proteins | sample OrgsoiDNA_201059_FD_89680 | JGI IMG/M metagenome (GOLD analysis project Ga0105855, IMG submission 89680) | Permafrost soil microbial communities from the Arctic, to analyse light accelerated degradation of dissolved organic matter (DOM) -... | ecosystem: Environmental > Terrestrial > Soil >... | reverse complement strand
TCCTTTGAAAGGTCGCTACCGGCGATACGCTCAGCGACGGACAAGGCATCGCTGATAGGTGACGTGATGCTCCGGGTCAGGACTATTGCCAACCCGATGGTCAGAATCACGACCGCTGCAATAAGACCGACAACCAGCCAAAGCCCTGTGGTGTAGAGATGGGTTGCATTGCGACCCGCTAGTGCCGCGCCCTCGTTGTTGGTGTCGGTCAGGTCTTTGATCTGCCCCTCCAGCAAGGTGGTGACAGGTCGGATGCCTGTCACATTCAGGCTGGCTATCGCGGGCAAGTCAGCGCTCCTCATTAGCGGTTCGAGGATATCCAACTGTCTGGAGTATGCATCGGCGGATGCCTTGACCTTCAGATAAAGCCCGCGCTCCTGATCGCTTGCAACGAGAGGCTCATAATTGGCCACGGCCTCCATGAAAGCCTTCCGGTAGCCCGGGAAGGCTTCAGCGGTCTTTTGAATGGCTTCGGGGTCAGCAATGCTGCGCTGGACTTCGAGTCTTAGCCGCATCACTCCATTGCTCATCAACGCCGTTTGTCGGACGCTGACCATCCAATTGGTTTCGACATCTTTTTCCGAGTCCCGCAGGCCGCCCATCTGCACCACCGCGACTGCGCCGAGGATAAAAACCAATGCGATGATCAAGGCGAAAAACAGCGCCGAGCGCGGGGCTACATTGAGATTTCTAAGGCGCATACGGGCTTCCTCACTTCCAAGTGAATGGCTGACCTGTTCAAGAGGCTAGTACAGGTGAGGCCAGGAAGTCGGAAAAAACCGGGATATGAGTCAGTACACCCTCAAGGGGTCAAGCGCACCGCACCTCGGGGGGGATTGGCCGGTTGCAGCTTGAAGACATGGAACAGTACCGTCAGCAGCACCAGGAACGCAGGTCCTATGTAAAGCGCCACACGGGTATCCGGGAAATAGGCCATCAGCCCGACCACCAGTACCAGGAACGCCAACGCCAGGTAGGAGCTGATCGGGTACAACCACATGCGGTATTTCAGGCCGGCACGTTCCGCTGCGCTCAGGCCTTTGCGAAACTTGAGTTGGGCCAGCAGGATCATGGCCCAGGTCCAGATCGCACCAAAGGTGGCAATCGAGGTGACCCAGACGAAGACCTTTTCCGGCACCAGGTAGTTCAGCAGCACGCCCAGCAACAACGCTGCGATGGACAACAGCAGCGCGTTGCGCGGCACACCGTTGCTGGCGGTTTTGCCGAAGGTTTTCGGCGCCTGGCCGTTCTGTGCCAGGCTGTAGAGCATGCGCCCGGTGCTGAAGATAGCGCCGTTGCAGGATGACAACGCCGCGGTGATCACCACGAAGTTGATGATGCCGGCAGCGGTCTTGATGCCCAGCCGTTCGAAGGTCATGACAAAGGGGCTGCCCTGGGTACCGATTTCGCCCCACGGGTAGATCGACAGGATGACGAACAAGGCGCCGACGTAGAACAGCAGGATGCGCCAGAACACCGAGCCGATCGCCTGGGGAATGGTCTTCTCCGGGTTGCGTGCTTCTCCGGCGGTCAGGCCGATCATTTCCACGCCCAGGTAGGCAAACATCACCATTTGCAGCGACATCAGCACGCCGGTGACGCCGTTCGGCATAAAGCCGCCATGGTTCCACAGGTTGGAAATCCCCAGGGCCACGCCACCGTTGCCGAAACCAAAAGCGATCACACCGATCCCACCCAGCACCATCGCGATGATGGTGACGATCTTGATCAGGGCGAACCAGAACTCGAACTCACCGAAGGCTTTCACCGCGATCAGGTTGACCGTGCCCATGCTGACCAGGGCGGCGAGGGCCCAGATCCAGCGCGGCACATCGGGGAACCAGACGCCCATGTACACCGCCACCGCGGTGATTTCCGCCACACAGGTCACCAGCCACAGGAACCAGTAGTTCCAGCCGGTCAGGAATCCCGCCAACGGTCCCAGGTAATCTTGTGCATAACGGCTGAACGAGCCGGCGACGGGGTTGTGCACGGCCATTTCGCCCAGGGCGCGCATGATCACCAGGATCGCCAGGCCGCCGATGATGTAGGACAGCATGATGGCCGGACCGGCCATTTGAATGGCCTTGGCCGAACCGAGGAATAGCCCGACACCGATACAGGCGCCGAGGGCCATCAAACGAATATGCCGTTCACCCAGTTCACGTTTGAGCGGACCGCCTTGGGCAGTCCCCCCGTTGGGCAGATGGTTGTCTGCGCGCATAGAAATACAACCTCATCTTGTTATTGGATATAAACCACCGAGCGTTGGAAGTACTGACGGATAGCCCGTACTCGCTCAACCAGGTCGACCTTGTGGGGCGACCGGTCTTGCAGGGCAACACCTGCGAGATCAGCGGGACGCGCATTATAAAAAGCGGACTACAGGCTTTTCCACTGTATAAGTGGTTGATTTAAGAGATAAGTATCGGAAAGTTGCACTTGGATGGAGGTGCCTTAGCGGGTGTTCTCTGCTTTATCAAGCAAGAAGTGATGCCGAATATTGCCGGGCAATGGCGCGCTGGACCAGTACCCATGACCTCACACGCTTACGGGAGGGCCAGGGACCAGAGCCATGAGCGAATCATGATGGCGCTCTGTTATGTCATCGGCCGGAAACAGACACTCGACCCGCAACTCCTGAGCCGCGATGGTTTGAGGGGTGCCGACGGTGGACACCATCGAGAAGTAGTTGAAAATCACACCGTCTTTCACAAAGCTCAGTGGTATGACCGGTAAAATATCGTTTGCGTCCGTACCGATCAAAGGCTTTTGCCATTCGGTCTCAACTTTCGGGTAAGCGAGTAATGAGGCAAGCAGTTCTTTCGTATTGTCATCTATCACACGACCGACCGATTCGCGTAAAACCCGTTGAAGCAGGCTTTTCGCCACGCGTTCCCAGCCGATGATGAAGGGGCGCATACCCTCCGGATCAAATATAAGGTGCAAGATATTGCGAGGGCCTTTGCGAGCATTCATATCAATAAAACTATTGAAAAATCGCAGAGACGACTCGTTAGCCATAAAGACATTCCAGTATCGATCCATCACCATCGCAGGGTAGGGATTGTGATGCCGCAATATACGTTCCAGTGCTTTGTTGACGTGTTGCATTTCCCCCGAGTCCCAGGCAGCCTCGGAGTAGATCGGTGCATAGCCCGCTGCCAGGAGCAGTCCGTTTCGCTCGCGTAACGGAACATCCAATACCTGCGCAAGGTCCATCAAGGTTTGTCGCCCGGGAACGCTGCGACCACTTTCAATAAAGCTGATATGACGTTGCGACACCCCGGTATCCAACGATAGATCAAGCTGGCTTTTACCCCGGGCCCCCCGCCATTGACGTAGCAACTCTCCAAGTTGGCTGGGCGGTGATTTCTCTTTTCGGTTCGATGGGGTCATCCGGGGGGCCTAAATATAAAAATACTCATGGGGCTATCAATGGCGTCGCTGAAGTATAAGCTCATCCACCCAGGCAGGCTTCGATATTCACTGGTTCCAGGCATAGGCCTGGAACGATTCCTCCAACGGTGGATGGGTCACGTTTGCGACGTAATTGGTGATGGCCGATGCAGCAACCACATTGATCACGTCCAGAACCTGCTCGTTGTTGAAACCCGCGTCAAGAAAAGCATGTAGCGTTTGTTCGCTGGCATGACCACGCTTTTCGATAAGGCTCTTCGCCAAGTTGGACAGTGCAGCATGTTGGGTATTCCTGGGCGGCCGACCAGCACGTATCGCTTCCACGTCGGCAGGGTCCAGACCTTCCTTCAAGGCAAGGAACGTGTGAAAAGCAACGGGCCACGATGAGGCGTTTGTCACGGCATTCGTCAGCAGCAACGTTTGGAGTTGATCTTCCGTGAAGCCTCCACTGTGGGCGTTTTGAAATACGCTGATGAAACTGTTGATCAGCATCGGAGAACCGGCCATTGCACCTGCAATATTCGGGATAAACCCAAAGGCTTGTTGCAAGGTCTGCAGAACGGCTTTCGATTTTTGTGGAGCCGACTCGATTGTATAAATATCGAATTTGAGCATGTTTGTTTCTCCAAGGTTCATGAAGCGAATCATTGTTGAATCGCGTTGAATGAATCTATAGGTCGCATTCATGCTGCTCAATTACGTTGCAGGTAATAGTGATCGACACCGTCAGGTGTTGGTGCCTTACGTACTCCCGAGCCCGTATCCCGACTCAACGCGCCACGGTTTTCGTTGGTTTCAACGTCGTGCGCAAAGTTGTTGTGGGGCCAGGAACGCGTCGTGGAAGTAATTACGGAACGCCTGCATCGCCGGGCTGAAATCACGCTCGCGATGCCACGCCAGGCCGACGCTCATCGGGGTGACCTTGTCGGTGACCGTCAGGGTTTCGATGCGCTTGCCTTCCAGGGACCAGGGGCGGTGCACCAGGTCTGAGAGGATTGCCACGCCGCTGCCATTGGCAACCATGCTGCGTACGGCTTCCACCGAGCTGGTACGCACCCGCACGTTGGGTTGTTGGTGCGCGTGTTCCCAATAGCGCATGGCGCTTTGCTCGGCTTCATCGACGGTCAACAGGATATAGGGCTCTTTCGCGACATCGGCGAGGCTCACGGCAGAGCGTTCGCACAGTGGGTGATGGCTGGGCAGCCAGAGTCGGCGTTCCGAGTTGAAGAGAATTTCCGAAACGATATCCGGGTGAGTGAGGTTTGCAGTGAGCACCACCGCCATGTCGAATCGACCTTCCAGCAGGCCTTGTTCGATGGCTTGCCGTTCCTGTTCGTGGACCTCGATGGCCACGTCCGGATGCCAGTGTTCAAGCCGTTGCAGATGGTGCGGCAGGAAGTAGCCGATCACGGTATAGCTGGCGGCCACCCGCAACAGCCCGCTGGCGCGAATGTCGGGCAGCGGGCTGTTGAGGGCGTCGTCGACGCTGCGCAAAATTACGTAGGCCCGGTTGAGAAAGTGCCGCCCGGCATCGGTCAGGCTCATGCCCTGGGCCGAACGCTGGAACAACAGCGTGCCGAGCATGGCCTCCAGTTCCTTGATCGCAGTCGTGACGGCCGACTGGGAAATATTCAGATGAATTGCTGCTTGGGATATTTGCCCGATCTCGGCGGTGGCGACGAAATAACGGACCTGGCGCAGGGTCAGTGACATGAGCACTCCGAACGATGGGGTATCTGTTTTTCAGAAGATACCCTATCTGTTAATAGATCTTCCCAAGGGGGTGCCTGGAATCTAACGTGGCCTGCATGAAGTCACAAGTGTCAGGAGCAAGCGGCATGCAGGCAGTAGATTTCAACTCGGACATGGGCGAAGGTTTTGGTCCATGGACCATCGGCGATGGCGTCGACCATGAACTGATGGGCTTTATCAGCTCGGCCAACATCGCGACCGGTTTTCATGCCGGCGACCCCAGCACCATGCGCCGTACCGTCGAGCAGGCCAAGCGCCTGGGCGTGGGTATCGGCGCACATCCGGGGTTCCGCGACCTGGTGGGTTTCGGCCGTCGGCACATCAACGCCCCGGCCCAGGAACTGGTCGACGACATGCTGTATCAGTTGGGTGCCCTGCGTGAACTGGCTCGGGTTCAAGGTGTAGCGCTGCAACACATCAAACCCCACGGCGCGCTTTACATGCACCTGGCCCGGGACGAGGAGGCGGCTCGTCTGCTGGTGGAAAACCTCCAGCGCCTGGAGCCTGGGTTGCTGCTGTATTGCATGCCTGACTCGGTGATCTGGCGCGTCGCCAACGAATTGGGTCAACCGGTGATTCGCGAGTTCTACGCCGACCGGGAGTACGACCTCAGTGGTTCCATCGTCTTCACCCGCAACGTGCGTGCCTACGATCCGGCCCAGGTCGCCGCCCGGGTGGTGCGTGCCTGCCAGGAAGGCGTGGTGCGCACGGTCGAGGGACAGGATCTGGCGATCGAGTTCGATTCCATCTGTTTACACAGTGATACGCCGGGTGCACTGGCATTGGTTGAAACCACTCGCAAGGCGCTCGATGGCGCCGGGATCAACGTTCGCTCACCGCGCTGAACCTTTACAAAACACCCGGCGCCGAGACGCCAGGGTTTGAACACCTTTTCATTTTTGCCTGCCTTTCTACAACTATTCCAAGAGGAACAGACATGGCTGAACACACTGTAATTACCCCATTGCCCGGGACCTTCTATCGCAAAGCCACTCCGGAATCGGCGAATTTCGTCGAGGAGGGCGCGCAGGTTAGCGCCGATACGGTGATCGGCTTGATCGAGGTCATGAAGCAGTTTTCCGAACTGACCGCCGGGACGGCGGGTCGCCTTGGCGCATTTCTGGTGGAAGACGGCGATCCGGTGGAGCCGGGTCAGGTCGTCGCAACACTCGACGTCGAGTGAGGGCGCGATCATGACTCAAGGCATTCGTAAACTACTGATCGCCAACCGTGGTGAGATCGCCGTGCGGATTATCCGCGCCGCCCAGGCGCTGGGCATCCCCACTGTTGCCGCCTGCAGCGAAGCGGACATCGATTCTCAGGCCGCGCGCATGGCCGACGAGGTGCACGTTCTCGGCCCGGCCCGCGCGGATAAAAGTTACCTCAACGTCGAGGCATTGTTGGGCGCTTTGCACACCACGGGTGCCAACGCGGTACATCCCGGCTATGGTTTTCTTTCGGAGAACGCGGACTTTGCCGAGGCCGTGCTTGGGGCCGGCGCCATTTTCGTTGGACCCAGCCCGGAAACCATCCGGCGCATGGGCGACAAGGCTGAGGCGCGGCGCACGGCTCAAGAGGCGGGGGTGCCGGTGGTCCCAGGCTCACCCGGCGAGCTGTTCGATGTCGAATCGGCACTCAAGGCGGCAGAGTCGGTCGGTTTTCCGCTGCTGATCAAAGCCTCGGCCGGTGGCGGCGGACGGGGTATTCGCCTGGCGGAAAACGCCCGGCAACTGAGCGAGGAGTTTCCCCGTTCCCAGCGCGAAGCCCAGGCGGCGTTTGGCAATGGCGCGGTGTACCTGGAGCGCTTCATCAGCAAGGCCCGGCACATCGAGGTGCAGGTGTTGGGCGACGGTCAGCACGCCGTGCACTTGTTTGAGCGTGAGTGCTCGCTGCAACGTCGGCGGCAGAAGATCTTTGAAGAAGCGCCATCGCCGGTACTCAGCCAGCAACAACGCGAGACGCTCTGCGCCAGTGCCGTGCGCCTGACGGAGTCCCTGGGCTACAAGGGCGCCGGGACGTTGGAGTATCTGTATGACGACGCGACGGGTGAGTTCTTCTTTATCGAGATGAACACGCGAATCCAGGTTGAGCACCCGGTCAGCGAACTGATCACCGGTATCGACCTGGTGCAGGCCATGTTGCGCATTGCCGGCGGTGAGCCGTTGGGCTTCAAGCAGAGCGATATCCGGCTCAACGGTGCCGCGCTGCAAATGCGCTTGAACGCCGAAGACCCCGCGCGGGATTTCTTTCCCAGCCCAGGCCTGGTCGAGGCACTCGTCTGGCCGCACGGTGACGGCGTTCGTGTCGACACTCATCTGTATCAGGGGTATCGCGTTCCACCTTACTATGACTCGCTGCTGGCCAAGCTGATCGTGCATGGCGCTGATCGCGCCGAGGCATTGGCCCGGGCCCGAATAGCAGTGCAGCAGACCACGCTCGCCGGTATGGCCAGCACCTTGTCACTGCACGGCGAGTTGTTGGAGCAACCGTGGCTGCACAGCGCCGATTTTCACACCGGCACCCTGGAAGCCTGGCTGGCCGAGCGCCGCAGTGGAGGTGAAGCATGAGTCATCCAATCCGCTACAGCTTTGGCGCTGACGAGCATCTGTTTGCCGAAGTCAGCGACAGTATGTCCCTTGAGGCGTTCTTCAAGGGCATGGCGGTCACTCGTGCGGTGGAGCGTCTGGCGCTCGAGGGTGTGCTGGATGTGTGCCTGGCCAATGCGTCATTCCAGATCCGTTTTGACCCGGACCGCATTGCCCCTCATACCTTGCTCGAGGCCGTCAAGAGGGCCGAGGCCGACGCGGTCGCCGAGCGCACGCTGCACACGCGCATCATCGAGATTCCGGTGCTCTACAACGACCCCTGGACACACGAAACGCTGATGCGCTTTCGCGACCGTCATCAGGACCCGAGTGTCACCGACCTGGAGTACGCCGCGCGGATCAACGGCCTGGCGGACGTCGACGCGTTCATCGCAGCCCACAGCGGTGCACCCTGGTTTGTCTCGATGGTCGGTTTCGTCGCGGGGCTGCCGTTCATGTTCCAGATGGTTGAGCGTGAACGTCAGCTACAGGTGCCCAAATACCTGCGCCCGCGCACCGACACCCCGAAATTGACCCTGGGGCACGGCGGTTGCTTTGGCTGCATTTACTCGGTGCGCGGCGCCGGTGGTTATCAAATGTTTGGTGTCACACCGGCACCGATCTATGACCCGCAGCAGAAGCTGGCCTACCTGAAGGAGCACATGGTGTTTTTCCGCCCCGGTGACATCGTGCAGTTCAAACCGATGAGCCGCGAGGCGTATGACCAGGCGGTGGACGAAGTGGAGGCCGGGCGTTTCGACCTGCGAATTCGTCCGCTGGAGTTTTCGTTGGACGCTTTCCTGGCCGATCCCGTGGGCTATGCCAAGTCGTTGCAGGAGGTGCTGGCATGATCAAGGTACTCAAACCCGGTCTCGCCACATCCGTCCAGGATCTGGGCCGCGAAGGTTATTACCACCTGGGTATCCCGCCCTCCGGTGCGCTGGATCAATACGCCCTGAGTGCGGCCAACCAGTTGGTCGGTAACCCGGCAAGCGCCGCCGCGCTGGAATGCACGCTGCTGGGTCCGGAACTGGAGTTTCAGCAAGATGCCCTGGTGGCGGTGTGCGGTGCGCACATGACGCCGCGGGTCGACGGCGTGGAGAAACATCAGGACACCGCGTTCACGGTGAAGGCCGGCCAGGTACTGCGCTTTGACTTCCCCAAGGTTGGCGCTCGCGCTTATCTGGCCGTGGCCGGTGGGATTGACGTAGCGGTGGTCCTCGGCAGTCGATCTACCTATGCGCTGGGCGCGCTCGGTGGTTTTGAAGGGCGCAGGCTGGTAGCCGGCGATGAGCTGCCTGTCGGCATGGCCGGTGGCAAGGGCCGCGACGGAAACAGTTTACCCATGGCGTTACGGCAGTCGTTGGGGGGCGAAATCACCCTGCGCGTCGTGCCGGGTCTGTACTACGAGCGCCTGACCGACTCTGCGGCGAAGAGCTTTTTCGCCGAACCATGGACGGTAGGCTCGGAAGCCGACCGTATCGGTTATCGCTTCAAGGGCGGCAGCGCCCTGGGTTTTCAACCCCGTGAGCAACCGTTCGGTGCCGGTTCCGACCCGTCGAACATCGTCGACAGTTGCTATCCGATCGGCTCGATCCAGGTGCCTGCCGGGCTTGAACCCATCGTCCTGCACCGCGATGCGGTGTCCGGTGGTGGCTACGCGATGATCGGTACGGTGATCAGTGCCGACCTCGATCTGATTGGCCAGATGCAACCGAACCAGAAGGCCCGCTTCACAGCGGTCACCTTGGAGGAGGCGCTGGAAGCGCGACGATCCTATAAGAAAAAGCTCAGTTGCCTGAGCAAGCTGTTCCCTTCCTGATTCTGCCCGCCGCATCGCGCGGGTAATGCCAAACGGTAAGCCAGCGCCACACGTGGGTGTGGCGGCGGCTGCCCGCGCTTCAATCCTTGACTGGTTCTGGAGTTCACGCAGATGGCTGCTTTATCGCAATCGAGTCAAACCGGGCAAGACCCGGCCAATCATCCTGTTCCGCCGGCAGCGCGCATGGGGCGACTGTCCTTGACCATGGCCTGGTGGGCCGTGTGCAGTGCGATGTTCTACATCGTGGTGGGCGCTTCGCTGGCGTTGTCCTACGGCGCTCGCAACGCGCTGATCGGAATGGTCCTGTCGGTGATCAGCTATGGGCTGGTCAACAGTGTGCTCAGTCGTTTCGCGATCCGCAGCGGCCTGTCGGTGGCGTTGTTTTCACGGTTGTTGTTCGGCAGTACGGGGGCATGCCTGGCAACGTTGATCTTCTTTTCAACCGCTATCTATTACGCGGTGTTTGAAGGTTCGGTTATCGCCGTGGCGCTCAATCATCTTTACCCGGAGCTGGTCTATCCGCTGGCCGCCTTGTTGGTGGTGCTGTACAGCGTGCCGATGATTCTGGGCAGCGTGCAGCACTGGCTGGACAAGCTCAACGGCGTGTTGCTGCCGGTATATCTGGGGGGCTTGCTGGTGGCGGTGGGCTTGTCGATCGGTCGTTATGGCTACCAGCCGCAATGGCTGGATTTCGGCCCGGCGACGCCCAACGCATTTGGCTGGTGGGATTGCTTCGGCGCCTATATGGGCGTCTGGGTCTTGATGCTGTTCACCTTCGATTACGCCCGTTTCGGCAAGCCTGAGGACGCGGAGTATCACGGTCGCTGGAACTTCGGCATGCCGTTCTATGGGGTGACCTTTCTGCTTAACGGCGCGGCGGGCATTTACCTGGTCAGCAGCATTCCCCATCAAGGGGCACTGAACGAAGTCTCGGTGGTGATGGCGATCCTGCAGTTGATGGGCCTGTGGGGCCTGTTGTTTGTCTGGGCCACGCAAACCCGGATCAATACGGCCAATTACTACCTGGCGACACTGAACATGCAGGCATTCTTTGGGCGTTTTGGCATCCGCGGTTCGTACCTGATGTGGGCGCTGGCGGTTGGGGTGATCGTGTACGGGTTGATGCTCGCCGACGTATTTGCCTACTTGCTCAAGGCATTGGCCTATCAGGGCATTTTCGTGGTGGCCTGGGTCGGTGTGGCATTGGCGCAGATTCTCTACGGCCGCAGTGACATCGCGGCGCTGGAACGAGTGGCCGCATTCAATCCAGTGGGGTTGACGGCCTGGTTCGGCTCGACTGCCCTGGGACTTGCATTGATGTTCTCCGGCAGTACCCTGAGCAGTTTTTCCGCCCCCTCTACGGTGATATTTGCGTTTGCCTTGCAGGCGGGTTTGTCCCATCAACGCCGGTTGCGGTTGGCCTGATAAGCGAAATGAGCGGGAAGCCAGGCTTTTCGCTCATCCCTGGAGTTCGATCAGGCCAGGCGATCGGCCAGCGCCAGGGCCTGTTCGGTGGTGTTCTGGCGAGAGGCGAGGTCGACGTCGGGCCCGAGGATGGTTTTCTCTACGTACAGCGAATGCACGTCGGTCACACCAATAAAGCCCAGCCAGGCTTCCATATAGGGTTTCTGGAAGTCCATCGGTTGTGTGGCCGGTTCGGAAAAGTCCATACCTCGCGCGTACACGTTCACGGCGGTCTTGTTATGCAGCAAGCCTTGCAGGCCGTGTTCCGGGCTGAATTCAAACAGCACGTCTTTTTGCGAGACCACGTCGATAAAGTGCTTGAGCTTGTAGGGCACGGCGAAATTCCACAACGGAACGGAGAACACCAGTACGTCAGCCTGATGCAATTGAGCTGCGAGATCTTTCAAGGCTGTCCAGGCGGCATCCTGTTCCTCGGTCAATGGGGTGCCGCTCAGCCCGGCGTATTTGGCGTCCATCACCGGTCCGTCGAACTCCGGCAAGTCCAGGTTCCACAGGTCCAGGGTGACGACCTCGGTCTCTGGCGCGTTGCGCTGATAGCGGGTAATGAACTGGCGGGCGATTTCCAGGGAGGCGGAGCGTTGTTTGCGCGGCGAGCATTCGATATGCAGAAGGACAGTCATGGCGGGCCTCAGGGAAGGGGAGAGAAGACCCGGGCATTGCAACATAGCGCTACTTGAAATATAAATCGTGTTTTATAGCCTGATTAATCACGTATCAGCATATGTTCGATGCCTTGTTGCTCAAAACCTTTGTCGCGGTGGTGGATGAAGGCGGCTTCAGCCGCGCCGCGGCCCGTCTGCACCTGACCCAGTCGGCCGTCAGCGGTCATTTGCGG
>Ga0105855_1000846_pt1 | contig 11903 bp, 5 predicted proteins | sample OrgsoiDNA_201059_FD_89680 | JGI IMG/M metagenome (GOLD analysis project Ga0105855, IMG submission 89680) | Permafrost soil microbial communities from the Arctic, to analyse light accelerated degradation of dissolved organic matter (DOM) -... | ecosystem: Environmental > Terrestrial > Soil >... | reverse complement strand
TAAGGCGGGAGGCGACCATTCCATCTATCTTGCTCAAACACGACATTAGGATATTGCTGCTACACTTAATGTCGAGGCCAGATAGAGATGTCGGGGCTGCAGCTAATTAGAAATGTCGGGTTTCCTCATCTTTCATGTCTCTCATTCTTGAGGCTTTTGGGGTTGGGGCGGCGCAGCCGCCCCCCGTTCCCTCATCGCTTTTGCGCTGACTTTCAGAATGGCTTCGTTGATGTCGGCGAGCTCAAGCGCGCGCTGTTTCTTCAGCCCGACGAGCGCTTTCTTCGCCAGAACTTCCTCGCCGCGATGCGTGCGCGAGGGTGAACCAGACGCACGACGATCGTCTCGTTTGGCCTGTACGCACAGTGCTACCTCCAGCGCCTGCGCAAGTCGTTTGTTCTCGACCTCCGCGCCTTGTTCGATGCGCGCAATGCGGTCGTACGGCGTGCACGACAGCGCGACCTTATCGGCTTGTATTTCCACAGCGCCATCGGGATATTCGACGACTTCGATGTACTCATGGATCAAGGTGCGATTGGCCGGCGAGTCCTCCAGCAGATACATCACGCGGTCGTATTGCACGGTCAGCGCGTTGGTGACTTTGCGCGGCACGCGATAGGCGAGTATCTGCCGCAGATCTTCATTGGCACGCATCGGCCGGTGCGCGTCGTAGTCGCTCTTCGGTGGCTTGCCGAAACGCCGGTTAAACTCGGCGATGAAGGAGGGCGCATACGCGTTGGCGGCCTCACGCGTGCTGATAGCACGCAGCCGGAGCTCCTTGACGAGGCGGTCCTGCAGCGTCAGGTTGGCCCGCTCGACGCGCCCCTTGGCCTGACTGCTGTTCGCACAAAATGCGTCGATGTTGAGCTCATACAGCGCCCGGCCAAACTGCGTGACGCCTTTGCCCGCCGTCTCCGAGCGGCGCTTCACGTAGAAGACGCTGGCCTTGTCGCTGTAAAACGCCACGGGCTTGCCGTGCACATCCAGATACTTCGACAGCGCCTCGAAATAGCTGAAGGTCGACTCGGTCTGGGTAAAGTGCAGTGCCATCAGTCGTCCCGTCGCATCGTCAATGAACACCAGCAGCGTGCAGGCGGGCGCGCGTTCCTCGAACCAGCGATGATCGCTGCCGTCAATCTGGATCAGTTCGCCCAGGCACGAACGCCGGTTTCTTGGCTGGTGAATCTTGGGCGGGCGTTGCTTGCGCGGAATCCAAAGTCCCGAGGCCATCATCAACGTCCGTACGGTTTCAACCGCCAGATCGATGCCGTGGCATTCGCGCAGTTTCTCGCAGGCGAGCGTGGGGCCGAAATCCTCGTAACGCTCCCGGATCAGCGCGAGCGCTCGCTGCGCCTTACCACCAGCCAATTGATGATTGCCCGGGCGGCCGCGTTTGCCCGACACCAGACCCGCCACGCCGGCAGCGCGGTAGCGCAGCACCAGTCGCTCGACCTGGCGCACGCTCAAGCCAAGCCGTTCAGCGGCACGACCGGGCTTCAGTCGCGCCTCGGCAACTGCCTGAATGACCTTTAACCGATCCAGCTCACGCATCGACATCGTGATCGTCCCATTGGTGTTCATCGCCCACGCTCCGCACGTGCTTGCCTGGCCATGAACCTACGCCCAAACCCGACATTTCTATTTAGCGGAAACGCGACATCTGAACTTGGGACCTACATCTAAACAGGTGATAATTTATCTTATGTCAAATATCTTAGCGGTAGCTCGGAGGCGACCACGGCACGGTGATACCTCGGTTTACGCGACGCACACAAAAATTGAAGCCTCAAAAAAAGTCGGGGTCGCCGGTCCTGAACGAATTCCAGCGAGCGGCTGAATTACTACTCCAGCATTTTTTTAACGCTTCTGGAACGGAGCGTAGCAAAGTCAGATTGGTCATTCGAACTGGCGCGTACAGGCAGAAGCGATATGTCTAACTTTTGGGTTGTTTGTCAATCGACGCCGAAATCGGCGATGAAGGTTGGCTTGTGGGCAGTGCCGGCTGGGTGGCCAGGGCAAAAATCGCAGCGGTGGCGGCAAAGATGCCGACCACAAAATTCAGTATCGACTGCCCAATCGTCCAGTCGTTTCTTTTATGCTTAATCCGTCGAGAGCCTCAGACCAAAAGAATGCCGGACGCAAATAGAAGCCCACTGCGCAAGAGCCATTCAGCGGGGATCGCTCTGGCGTCGATAATAAATGAGGCAACTAGGATAATTGCAAATAACACCCCAACTGCAAGCGAAAAATATCCAGATCGTTTCGGCTTACCTTCAGACATTTCAGTTTGCCTTTGCGCGCTATATTCAAGTTCAAATGTGGATATGATTTGCGCAGGCTTGAGTAGCGCGCCGACAGACGGGGCATGATTTGTAGAGCGTTCTTGCGAATTCATTTTGGGTGGGTAAAGTGTCCGCTTTCGGGATCAGTCAAAGTCGCCGGCGACGAGAGTCTTTCGAGCCTGCTTTTAAAATAGCAGACAGGCCTCATGTATAGCTTATGTCAGATTGGCGAATCCAGGTATCTATCGTTCTTGCCGTTTCATTGTCCAAGCCCGAGGCGAACGGGTTGCCTGTAAGAAGCGCGGACCGAACGCGATCGATACGCCTGACATTGCTTATATTGCCGATGAGTAGAATCGATAGCGATGAATGGGCCACAAACCCCGCTCCGCTATCGCTCGCGGGCAGGCAAATGAGCAGCACGACGCGCGGCACGAGACACTGAGCGACGCTTCGAGCACCTGAGTCAGGTCTACTACGCGCTCAAAACTCTTGCCTACACGATGATCAATCAGCGGCACTACTGCTGACCTCCAGCGTTGATGCGAGCAGCAGGGTGATAGTGGTTCACGCCATGAAGTTGCATCGCTATTTAATATGGCGTACTGATGAATAATAATTCCACTTCACAAAACACGTAAAACCATTCACAACCAAACATGCACCTTGACCGTCCTCACATTTCATCGCACCGCCTCCGGCTTGCGCTGCACCGAAGCAACGCGCTTCACGCTCGACGCCTTGATCATGCCTGCACGTTCGGCGGCCTCAATCGTCGCCGCCAACAGCGTCTTCGACGCCCGCTTCACCAAGGCATTTGCTCCAGCATGTCAGGCTCGACGGATCAATCGGCGGCTCGGTTTGCAGGAACGTCCCGCCAATGAAGACCTGCCCATAGCGGTTCTCGACCCATTGCCACACCACGTCCTCATCAGCAGGTCATTTTTCAGGGCGAACTAACTACGGTCCGCAACCGTAGCGGGCAAGGTGAACTGAAAAGTTGCGCCCCGCCCAGGGACGCCGGCGACCCACAAGCGCCCGCCATGTGACTCTACGATTGAACGGCTGATGCGAAGCCCCATGCCGGTGCCGTGCGGTTTTGTGGTAAAGAACGGATCGAAAATCAGTTCCGCGAGCTGCGGCGGAACCCCTATGCCGGTATCACTGACTGAAACGAGGATCTGCTCGTTTTCGGCCCGCTGCGACCTGATGACCATCTCCCGTATTCCATCAACATCCCTCATCGCTTCGATGCTGTTGACGATCAGATTCATCGCGACCTGCTGCAATTGCACGCGATCTCCGACGATCTGGGGAAGATCGGCTGCCAGCTCCGTCCGGACCGAAATTTTGTATCGCACTGCCTCGCCGCGTAGCAGGCCGACGGTTTCCCGAATGATCTCGCTTACACCAAAGACCACCCGATTAAGGGCGCCCTTCTCGAATTGTGCGCGGATCCTGCCAATAATCTGGGCAGCGCGCTGTCCGTCGCTCACCATTCTGGTGGCGGCCGCCCGCGCTTCATCGAGATCCGGCTTGTCACGCTCAAGCCATCGCAGGCAAGCGTTTGCATAGGTGATAGCAGCGGTAATCGGTTGATTGATCTCGTGTGCCAGGGAAGCCGTCAACTCGCCCATGGTGGTCACCCGGTTGATGCGTGCGAGGTCGGTCAGTGCCTGGCGCAAAGCCTCTTCAGCCCGCTTGCGTTCTGTGATGTCACGAACGGCTCCTATAAAATCAAGGTTGCCTGTATTCACCGCCCGGCCCGTAACGTGGACGTGCTTGACTCGTCCGTCCGGCATGAGGAACCGATGTTCGCTATCAAAATCCTTCTTTTCTCTGATCGCCTCGTCGAGAAGCCGTCGAACACCGTTGCGGTCATCGGGATGCATTCGCCTTAATGCGAGTTCTGCGGAGGCCGGGACACTGCGATCATATTCAAGGAGGTTGTAGCCTTCCTCCGACCAGTAATACTCTCCGCTTGCAACACTCCAGCCGAAGGTACCGGTGTGGCTAATCCTTTGCCCTTGAGCGAGGAACGCTTCGCTGCGTTGGAGGTCGGTATAGAGCGCGGCATTCGCCAGTGAAATTGCGGCCTGCGAAGCCAGCAACTGCAGTACCGCAACCCGGTCGGATGTGAAGACGCGCGGTGCCAGGCTGTTCTCGAGATAAAGCGCGCCGACCAGCTTCGCCTGCTTGACGATCGACAGGCACAGTACGGACCGAGAGCGCTTCTGCCGCACATATTCATCCTTGGAATAGACGTTGTCCGCCGAAGCATCATCGAGGAGGACGCGCCCCTGCGTCCGGATGACGTAATGCAGCGCGGATTGCGGGAGGTCGGTCGGCGTGACGGCTGACTGCCGAACCGCAACCTCGATCCCGCCGGGTCCACTGACAGCCTCCGCTTCGATTCGCGGCTCGCCGCCCTCAGCTGCGCCCCGGAAGAGAATGAGCAGACCCCGCTCGGCCCCCGCATTCTCTACCGCGAGCCGTACCAGCTTCTCGATCAGCCTCGGAAGGACGATCTCGCTCGACAGTGCCTGCGAGACCTTGATCACCGTGGCCAGATCCAGCAATCCGGTCGGCGCCTCAATGGTGCCCGTCGAGCCCACGGCCGCTTGTTCGTCTTTAATGGGCGGATACAGCTGGTCAAGCTGTTCTACCTTGCCATCCGCTCCCCAGATGAGGTAGCAGTGCCGGGCATCGCGCAGGTAAGCAAGGGCGGTCTTGTTGAATCCCCGTGCCGCATAGAAACGCGCCGCCACTTCATTCGCGATCGCTTCATTGTGCAGAAAGCTGTTTGCGTGTGCGGAGCGGATCGCCCGCTCGTAGAGGCGCATGGAGTCGAGGTCACGCCCTTCGATCCGGGCGATTTCCGCGCCCACCAGCGCGGCTCGGTTTTCAAAATTTTCCGGGCAATTCTCCGCCCATATAGCAAGCTGCCTGTGGTGGCCGACCAGAGCCTTGAAGTGCTCCTGCCGCGCGCCCTCACCGGCGGAATCAAACGCGCCAGCCCGAGCGAGAGCGACGCAAAAGTGATATTCCGCCACTTCAAAGTGCGAGTGCGATGACCAGAGGAGGCGTTCGGCATTCAATGATGCCTCGATTGCGGAAGCGTAATCTCCAGCAAAGAAACGCGCCTGTAACTTCCGGATCCAGTAAAAACACGCTCGCGTCGCCAAGGTAGCGTTATCGGACAGGTGACGCTCAAACTGAAGCTCGTCGAAGTGATCGTCATTGAACGAACCGAATTTCGTTGTCAGGCCTCGAAGCGTCCGGACAAGCGCGAGTTGCGTTGTGAGGTGGTCAATGATACGGCTGAAACGCACTTTTTCTGCAAACTCGAGGCCCGCCTCAGTTTGACGCTGCACCTCGGCCAAAGGGTCGCCCGAGGCAAGAAGATTTGTGTTCAGGTGATGACAGCTATAGCCTGCAAAAGTCAGGTCTCCCATCCTGTTCGCGGCGTCGAAAGCGCGCCGTACGAGCTCCCGTCCTGTCCTGACGTGTCGCTTCCATGGCATGACACAGTTGCCAAAACGCAAATAGACGCGAGCCTGATAGCGGTACAGTCCGTGCTTTTCCACAAGATCGTAGCCAAGCTTGCCGAACTGGAATCCGGTCTCATAGTCCCCGAAACGAGACCCAGCGAGCATACCCAGCGATACGTACGCGAAGCACGCTGCGTCGCTGTTGCCATGCTTGAGGCCGAGGCTGACCATTCGGCAAAGTACGAGAGCATAAAGATTCCCATGGGTGAACATCGCCGACATGGCAACCTCAGTGAAAACATCCAGAACATCGAGCACATCCGGATCGGTGATCAGGGGCAGGTCAACGAGTTCCTCAATGTTTCGGGTTCCCACCAGAGACCTGATCTGGTCGTATTCCCGCGATACTTCCTCGTTGGTGGGACATGGCGACCAGTCCTTGCCGTGACCCCGCTGATACTCGATGAATACCTCCAGGCCGCGGTTGTTGCGATCCAGAAGGTTATACAGCGTCAGGCGCAAACGTGTGACCAGCGCAATATCGTGGGCGGTTGCTGCGCGATCGGCCAGCATGGAAAGCCGGGTTTCCGCAGCAGCCAGGTTAGCGGTCAGCACTTCGCATTCGGCCAGCAGATACTCGATTGGGAAGACAAGGTCGTAGTTGCGATTCCAGGTCTCGTCCGTCAACATTTCGCGCCCGGCGTGGAGGTACTTCAGTGCTGAGGCATACGCCGTTGAGATCTTCGCGCGTCTACCCGCGATGAGATTCAATTCCGCAATGCGTTCACGCTCCGCAATCGACGTGACCAGATGAGCGCCATGGTCGAGTTGATTGACGATCTCAAAGATGCCTTCCTCAAGTTTGTCTGGCGATGTGTGTGAGACCATCGACCTGCCGATCCGCAGATGCGCCTCTGCGCGCAATTCCTGAGGGATCAGAGAGTAGGCTGCTTCCTGCACACGGTCGTGGAGGAACCGGTAAGCATCTTCTGACCGGAAAAGGAAACCGGTTTGGACGGCTTCCCACAGCTGTCCGTGCATGTCGTCGCTTGAGTCCTGGAAAACCATGCTAAGCATGGAGAAGTCGACGCTGTTGCCAAGGCACGCAAGCTGCTGTAGGGCTCTCTGTGTCTCGATAGGCAGCCGACTCAACTTCCCCACCATCAGGTCCACCACATTGTCGGTAAAGCCCTGAGCGCGGATGTGATTCAGGTCCCAACCCCACTTCCCCTCCGCGTGATCAAAGGTGAGCAATCCCTCTTCAAAGAGTGCATAAATAAACTGAATGGCGAAAAATGGGTTCCCGGTAGTCTTCTCCTCGACCAGTTCCGCCAACGCTTCTGCACGTCCCCGTTCACAATGAAGGGAGTCCGCAATGAGCTCTTCCAGGCTGCCACGCGTTAGAGGAGCAAGTACGATGTCATGCACTAGCGCTCCAGCCTGGCGAATTGCTTCCAGCTTGCGCATCAGCGGATGTGTGGAGGCCACTTCGTTATCGCGGTAGGCGCCAATCAACATCAGATGCTTCACGTCCGGATGGGTGAGCAGATCCTCCATTAGATCCAGCGTAGCCGCATCAAGCCATTGCACATCGTCGAGGAAGAGGGCGAGGGGATGCTCCCGCGTGAACACGCCAATAAAACGACGAAATACCAGTTGGAAACGGCTTTGCGCGTCCTGTGGCGGAAGTTCCGGGACCGGCTGCTGCTCGCCAATGATGAGCTTTAGTTCGGGGATTAGATCCACCATGAGCTGGCCGTTCGGACCGAGCGCCTCCTCGATTGCATCGCGCCAGCGGCCCAGCTCTTCTTCGTTTTTCACCAGGATTGGACGGAGGAGGCTCTGGAAGGCCTGCGCGAGGGTCGCATACGGTATGTCCCGCTTGTACTGGTCGAATTTGCCGGACGCAAAAAGGCCGCGAGGCGATACGAGTGGTTTATGGAGTTCATTGACAACAGCGGACTTGCCAACACCCGAATAGCCGGAAACAAGAACGAGTTCCGGATTACCTCCCGATACGACACGGTCGAAAGACGCCAGCAGCGTATTGATTTCGGATGTCCGTCCGTACAGTTTCTCGGGAATCAGCAGTCGGTCCGGCTTGTCGTGCCCGCCAGGCAGGAACTCGTCGATGCGTCCACGACTCTCCCATTCCTTGAGACATCGCTGAAGATCACGCTCCAGCCCCACCGCCGTCTGGTATCGCTCTTCGGGGATCTTGGCGAGCAACTTCATAATGATGGCCGAGACTGGACCGGGAATGCCTGGTGCCCGGTCGCGTGGCGACAGAGGCTGTCTTGCGATTTGGCAGTGCACCCATTCCATTGGATCAGAAGCAATGAAAGGGAGGCTACTCGTCAATAATTCGTAAAGCGTGACACCCAGAGAATAGAGATCACTGCGGGAATCGATCGAGCGGTTCATGCGCCCGGTCTGTTCAGGGGACATGTAGGCAAGTGTGCCGGCAATGATCTCGGGTGGCAGGGGCGGCAGGCGCTCATGGGGGAGCCGGGACGCAATGCCGAAGCCGGTGAGCCACACGTGACCGGCGGCGTCGACCAGTGCGTTCGCAGGCTTGACGTCCTTGTGGATGAGGCCTTGCTGGTGGGCCTGACTCAGCGCTGCAGCCAGACCGATTGCGATGCGCAGGAAGCGGGTCAGCTCGATCAGGTGCCCCTTGTGCTGCTCAATGACACTATCCAGGGGTTCGCCACCGGGATCCTTGAAAATGAGGACGGCTCGCCCCTGGTGACGGGTCAGCGCGAGCGGCTGCGCTGCCCATGCCGGATCGAGTTCGGTTGCTAGCGAGTATTCGTGTTTGAGCCGCCGGAGGCTCTGAGGTGACGGTTGGTGAGCCGTAACCGCCAGGGCCAGGACCGGCATCAGGTTGCCGAGCTTCCTGCCGCGGTAGAGTGTGAAGTCCGCCCCTTGGCGAAGCCGCTCCAACATGTACCCGGAATCCTCTGCCATTGAGAACACTCGCGTTGTCAGGGAAAAAAGCCGCTTCTTTCGCAGAGAGAGAACTGGATTCCTGAAAATCCGCAATCGTGGGCAATGCTATTGTCTGACTTGGGGAGGCGCCGAAGTTCGGAGGAGGGTCTCCCCCGCCGCCAGACATGTGGAGTGTCTCATACCGATTCTGACTTTCGCGTAAAAGTGATTTCAGCGGGGCTAATCGCACGGAGAGGTTGCTCAGGGGCCTTTCCAATTCTCCTTTTGAACGAGCTTAGGCAAACAAAAGACGAGTGAGGCAGCGAAGGACATCAAGCCAGCGATGATATAGAGCCCGAGCGTGGTCGAATGCGTTGCCGCTCGGATCGCACCGAACAGCGAAAGACTTCCATACGTGACGAGGGCCGCAACGGAGTTGATGAAGGCAATGCCGATGACCGCGGCGGTGTCCTTGAGGTACGCCGTCGTATAAGCCCAGAAAACGCAAGTACAGGATAACGTGCCGACGTAGGCCAGAGACAGTCCGGCGACAGCAATCGTTGGCTGATGGGCATGTGCACAGGTGATCAATAGTCCGATCGTGCCCAGAACGGCCGCTACCGCGTAGTGCCATCGACGTTCTTTATTTCGGTCAGAAGAATACCCCCAGAGGTACATACCAATCCCGGCACATATATAGGGAATTGACGTGACAATACCATTTACCCGTAAGTTCGTTACTCCAAGATCATGGATAATCTGGGGAAGCCAAAATGAGAAGCCGCTGTTTGCCACCCCGCCAATGACCTGGAGAATTATCAATACGAAAAAAATCGGCGAGGTCAGCGCGTGTCGCATACTGGCTCGACTCTTACCAACGTCGGATTTCGTGACGTCGAATTCAAGCGAGTTTGCAATAATGTGTTTATCCCTGGAACTTAGCCATTTTGCGTTTTGTGGCGAGTTTTCAAGGAAGTAATAGGCAATTACTCCGACAATTACCGACGGAATTCCCTCGATCAAGAACATCCATTGCCAACCTTTGAGTCCGTTGACGTCGTGCATTGTGTCGAGAAGATACCCGGAAAGAGGAGCCCCAATAATTCCAGCTACAGGGATAGCCGCCAAAGATAGGGCCAACATCTTCGCACGGAGGTTTGCCGGGAACCAGTACGTCAGATAGAGGAACACGCCTGGGAACAAACCGCCTTCAGCGAGGCCAAGGGCGAATCGAAGGACATAAAATTGTGTCGGGCTACTGAGGAACATCATGGACGCCGAGATGATGCCCCACAGTATCATTATTCGCGAGATTGTTGCGCGAGCTCCGATTTTATGGAGAAACATATTACTCGGGACGTCCGACAGCATGTACCCGATGAAGAAGACGCCAGCGCCCATTCCATAAACCGTGTCGGAAAATGCAAGATCTTGGGAAAATTGAAGTTTCGCGTACCCGATGTTTATGCGATCAACCATTGCTAATACGAAGATCAGAAAAATGAATGGAATAATCCTTCGCGCCACTTTCCTGAATACGCGATCGGACTCGCTCATCGAAATGGATCGCAATTCTGCCGAAATGGGACGCGGGTGGCTATCTGGCACTCCACATCTCCGGTTGTTAAAACGCATGGAAATAATTGTCCAGCTGATTGGCGGCCTTGTGAAACAGAGCACCGGTTCCGGCAGAGGCCTCGATTCACTGCGAGTGGAGCTAGTGTTATTCGGCCTGTCATGGTGAATATCGGACAATCTCAACTAGTTCGCCAGCCTCACCAGTATGCTCGGAAGTGGCGTGACCCCAAATGTCTTTTTCTTCTAGGAATTGAGAGCGGAGAGGCTAGCACTCGCCTTTCCAAACAAGACACTTCAGATCAAACGGCGAACCCATAGTCTAGGACTTTGTTCTGGATCGTGATTGCCTTCAGATGCGAGTATTTTAGTGCGAGTTAATCGACTTGGTGCACAACATCGTTCTGGTGGGCGGACCCGGCCCTGGCAACACCCATCTGGCAACCGCGATCGGTGTGCGGGCTCGCGAACATCATCGCCGCCGCGTGCGCTTCATCTCCACCATGGAGTTGGTCAACGCACTCGAACAGGAGAAGCTCGTGCGCAAGCCATTGAATTCAACTACCAAAGACGAAGTTATCGCCCGCCCTATCCCCTTTCTGCAGAGGTCAAGAACGTGACCACGAGCACCGAGGTCGAAAGCTACACATTGTCCCAGTAAGGGGGAGACCCGATCGCATCGCCAAGGAAAGCGGATACCTCGCGCACTTTTCGGGACCGCAGCCTGTTCTCAGCCGAGAGAATCTGAATGTATAGCTCGTCAACGGACACGGAGATCTCCCAGTCTGTCAGCAAGCTCACAAGCTTCCGATCTTTAAAGCTTGCCGGAGCGAACGCCCAGCTTGGGAAGAGCACGATTCCGCGTCCTGCCGAAGCAGCAGCCACCAATACCTCGGCATTGTTGCTTCGCAACGGGCCACTGACGTCCTGCGGCTTAAAGGTCTCCTTGGACGAGCGCCTGAAATACCACCTCTGCGGTGCTTGCGTACCCTTGAACAAGAGGCAACTGTGCTGTAAGAGATCATCCGGGGTTTGCGGAGTGCCATGCAACGCCAGGTATTCAGGGCTCGCAGCAAGCAAGTATCGAAGAGTACCCACGACCTTGCCTATCAGCCCGGAATCTATTAGTTGCCCTACACGTATCGTGATATCCACACCTTCCTGCACCGGATCAATGACGCTATCCGTGAGAGTGAGTTCTACCGACAGGTCGGGATATTTGGCTTGCAGCTCATTGACAAGATGGGCGATATGGAGCCTGCCAAGCGCCACTGGCGCATTGATCTTTACCAGTCCTCGGATGTCGGCATCTCTATGGGCGAGCTGATCGGCAGCGTTATCCAGCAGTTCTACAGCCTCACGTACTTGCGAATAGTAGCGCTGCCCCTGCTCGGTGAGCGTGACGGCACGCGTGCTCCTGTAAAAGAGCTGCTGTCCCAGTTCCTTTTCCAGAGACGCAATGAAACGTGTCACCGACGAAGCCGGGACCTCGAAGTGGCGGGCAGTCGCCAGAAAACTCCCGGTCGTCGAAAGCATCAAAAAATAACGTAAGGCCTCGACTCTCATGGCTGCCTTGTTGCGAAGAGGGGATCCATACCTTGTAGACGACAAACGGACGCATGGGCGG
>Ga0105855_1000840_pt1 | contig 11967 bp, 12 predicted proteins | sample OrgsoiDNA_201059_FD_89680 | JGI IMG/M metagenome (GOLD analysis project Ga0105855, IMG submission 89680) | Permafrost soil microbial communities from the Arctic, to analyse light accelerated degradation of dissolved organic matter (DOM) -... | ecosystem: Environmental > Terrestrial > Soil >... | reverse complement strand
TTATGGCTACTCCGTCCCCATCGCGGATAAGCCCTAACAAAAGATGCTCCGTCCCTATATAGTCATGCCCGAGACGCAAGGCCTCTTCTCTACTGTATGAGATCACATCTTTAACCCGGGGCGAAAATTTAGCTTCCATATATATACCTTTCAATTATTTTGAAACGCCCTAATCTAATAATTTGTTACTATTAAAGGAACGTTATTTCACTAACATATCAACAATATTGCCAACCTTAACCGACCTGTAAAAACAGACATTATAATGATATAACACCTGCCACCCTTAAAATCAGCACATTATTTCCACTAAAATATCCTGTCTTTGTAAATATAAACAGGCTTATCCGTTAAAACAAACTACTGTTATAACAATAATTAACGTAAAAAGTGCTTCTACAGTTTAACTATTTATCAGCTGGCTGTAATTAAGTCACCAACCCTGCCAATTAGACATACGGTTTAACCCACTTAAAGGTTGCATCAGTTAAATGCAATACTAATTTATTTGTGCAATAAATTATACGGCCGGGGCAAAAATTGACCGTTTATTTATAAACAAATTTTCCACCGGGTTTTGCAATGATTGAAGGATTGAGTTATTTGATTTCGGATTTCGGATGTTCAATTTCGGATTTGTAGAATTATTTGCAATGCAATCCTCGACCTACAGGACTGTTTTAAAAGTCTTTTTTACTTTTACATTTTGACTTTTCCTCGGGCGTTTCCCTTCGGGCCGCGCTTTTCGCTCATACGCCTGCAGGCCTTAACCACAAGCCGGTACCCGCTACAATCGCTAACGCAGGCTCTGTTTCCAAAGCCGCCTTGCACGTCCTTTTTGAATTTTGGTTTTTTAATTTTGACTTCAACAACACATCGGTATTCTTCGGTATTTTTTACGGTTTTTTTCATCATACCCCTCTGTAGTCAACCTAAATACTGTTTTCAGAATTCTCACTTGAAAAGCACATGGGTACTGCATCGGTATTGCATAGGTATACTTATGTTTCATTTTTTTATTTCCTCTGCTTCACACAAGACTAATAAACTAATGACTAATAAACGAATGAACCAAACCAGGGGGGGAAATTGTAAGAATTTTTTCGATGTTCCACTACTTTCAGCTTCGCGCTTTAAGCTTTCGGCCCTACCTGCAATATACGGAATTTTGCGAAAAAAACGCAATTAAAAACAAGTAGTAAACCCTAAAATTTAAATACTTCGCTTTGTATCGCATACAAAACCAGGCCCGTTCTCGATTTCAGATTTAACTTTTGAAACAGGGCTTCACGGTAGTTATCTACCGTGCGCGGACTAACAAACATCAGGTCGGCAATTTCTTTGTAAGTCAATTCTGAGCAGCATAGTTTCAAAAACTCAAGCTCCTTTTTGGTGAGCTCGGGCATATCATTATTGGTAACCGAACGCAATAATTTACCCGAAACCAGTTCATTAATATAAACACCTTTGGTATAAACTGTCTTGATAGCTTCCAGCAACTCCCGCGGTTTCGATTCTTTTAAAACATACCCGCTTGCGCCGCATTTCACCATTTGAATAATAGCCTTATCATCCTCAAACATACTAAGTGCCAGCACCTTTATCCCGGGGTAGTTTGCTTTTAGCCATTTGGTGGTTTCGTACCCGTCCATCACCGGCATATTAATATCCATCAGTATCACCCGTGGCGCAGCATGTTTTTTCAGCATTTGCTGTAACTGCTCACCATTCTCAGCTTCAAAAACAATATTCAGCTCGTTAAATTCACCCATCAGGGCGGCCACACCATTCCTAAAAAGGGTATGGTCGTCAACAATGGCAATATCAATTTGTTCAGTTTCCATTTGTTTAAGGGTACGGAATAACAATAGCAACGCAGGTTCCTTCGCCCATTTGCGATTTAATACTCACCTCGCCACCAACTATTGCCGCCCGTTTGCTAATATTCTGCAAACCCATTCCTATCTGGTTTGCAGGTAAGCCATCTGTGCAAAAACCTATACCGTTATCCTCTATTTGTAATAGCAGTAAGTTTTCCTGATAATCTAATTTAATGTTTATCCGGGTAGCGCGGGCATGTTTAATGATATTGTTCAATATCTCCTGCAAAATGCGAAACAGGATCAGGTCGATATTGGGGTTATTCTCGGCCGGCATTTCGCTCTCCTGGTTATAATTGATCTCGTACTGGCCCGCGCGCTCCAACCAGCTGATCTGGTAACGTATCGCCTCCGGCAAACCCAACACCACTAACTGATCCCCTTGCAATAACTTGCCCAGCAAGCGCATCTCCTTGATCGACTGTAAGGTCAGGTCGATAGCCGCCTCTATCTTCTGCTGCGATTTCAGCCGGTTTTCTATCTCTATGGAGTTCAGCGTGAGCGACGTTAAACTCAACAACTGCCCGATGTTATCGTGCAGGTCGGCGCCAATGGTTTGCATGGTTTGCTCCTGGATCTCGAGTTGGGTTTTGGCTATCTCCGCCTCAAAGTTTAGTTTCATTTGGGCCTTTTCTTCGATGTGGCGTTTTTTGCGTTGATTGTAAATTATAACATAAATTATGATAAAAGCAGGCGCGATCAAAAAAATAAGCGTAATAATTATAACGATGTTTCTAATTTCTTCGTTTGCCATTTTCTACAGATAAATGAATAGCTCCAACAAGTGTATAAAATGATATTCAATCCTTTGAACACAAAATAACTTAAATGATGATTTGATACTATCGTTATGGAATACAACCGCTCATAAAATATATTGCAGACGGTGCTTCCGAAATAAAAGAACAAAACACCGGCTACCCACCAAAATTCTGGAGAACTTGTTAGATTTAAATATTTATCATCCGATAACACCAAATAGTAATAATACAGACTATATAAAACAAACATAACGGACATTGTTGTAAATGTCAGATTGTTGTACTTAAAAAGCCCATGGTCTAAAATCTCATAAAAATAAAGTGCCATTAAAAGAACAACCCCAACTAAAACTATGAGGTTGTTCTTTTTATATTCTTTAAGGAGGGTACTTATCACTAAAAGAGTAAAACCAATTTCAGGCAGCAAAAAGATATTATATACCCAATGATTATTATGGTATTTTTTGGCTGTATAAATCCCCGCCAATTCTACTAAACAAGTTAGTAGCAAAAAAAGAATCATAGCCCGCCAGATTATATTTGAATCCTTTTTTAAATATATTATTGAAAATAAAAAGCAAACAAATTCAATTACGGTATTGGGTGTTATATATGCGATCATTTTTATAAATTACTGTGGAGGATCAGGTGTATATAGTGGCGAACTTGGGTCGCAATGGTCTGGGCATAGTTCGCCTTCATCTACCCCATTGGTGTCGAACATTGCCCGAATCTGCGCATCTGTTATTTTAGCATTTTGCTCTACAGGTATTTTGGCTCTAACTTTCGCAATAAGGGCTTGAGTAATTAATGTTTTTGGCTTTTTAACATTACGTGCTTTCTTAAGGGCAGGTACTTTCCTAAGAGCGAGTGCATTCCTAAGGGCAGGTGCCTGGCTTGCTGTATGGCCGCTGTTAAAGCTATCCTGTTCAACACCGACGCCATTTATCGTTACCAATTTTGTATTCTCAATTACAAATGCATCTTCGTTCTGATAGCGAGTGTCAATTTCCGCCATAGTACGCCTCCCAAAATATATCCTCACGCCGGTATAATTATTATCGTCAAGACGTTTGATGGCATCCAACGGGAACCATTCCGCATGTGAATTGATTTTTTGATTCGTGTTGAAATTTGAAACCATTTCTTGTGCGTATTTTCTTGTTATTTGGTTTGAGCCAGGTTGATAAGATGCATCGTCCATACATAGGCATGGACACGGTGGTGGGGGTCCAAGCGTTTGGCATTGGACATATAATTGAGCTCCGTCCGAACCGTCATTTGCATTGCTAATATCTCCATTATTTGCAGGTACTGATGTCTGAACGTGGTCAAAATAATCGGTATGTCCCCCTGCTATAGCATAGGTAGAGACCAAAATAACAGTGTTTTGATTCCTGGTTAAGTCGTAGCCAAAGTATATCCTTACGCCATCGGGTGGATTGGGGCGATTTTTTTCCGATACCAGTAGTGTCTTAATCTTATCAATAGTAGGCATATCGAACCAAACGCTTGTCGCTTTTTGCACTCCTGTATTGTTTTGATTAAATGCTTGCACCATGAGCTTAGCGTTATCCCGGGTATAGCCGTTTAAGCACCAAAATGTTTGAGTTTGTGAATGTACTGAAATGGCAAAGCCAATCATACAAATTACAATTAATAGTTTTTTCATAATGTTCAGGGGTTAAAGTTTGAAAATAATAAATTAATTTAATATTTCAATATTCCGCAATAACTTTCACATAATCAACGCATTTATACCTTTAATATACCGTAAAAACACCTTATTAAAAAAGGTTAATGTTACGGTATTCTGCTTTTGACAAGTACTGATATTTGATATAACAAATTCACAATTAATCATTTAAACTATTTGCCATGAAAAAGATCCTCTTATTATTGCTAACATTATCACCATTATGGTTATTCGCTCAAAAAAAATACACATTTACGTATGACTATATTCAAAAGAAAATCATCACGTACACTGTTGATGATAAGAAAGAAGATATTGTTGTAAAAGATAACGATATCTCAAAAATCATATTCAATAAAGGAGATATAGTAAAAATTATAATTCCCAATATTAATACCTATCTGTACACCGTATCCATTACTATTGAAAATCAAACATTTAACAACACGCCGCCGCCTTTGATAAGTAATATATTTCCTGTACTCGACCCATCTACTTTCGCAAGTGCCTTCAAAATTCAAGATGCGGTAGCGTTAGTTGATTCGAAAGTAAAACCGAAAGCTACCCCAAGTTCCGATTATTCGATAAAATTAGCCGATGATATTAAGAAGGTAAATTCTGCGATTAAACCATTTGCCAATAACGACCTTGCACTCTCCTATAAATATTTTGACGGCAATACGATATCGCGAATCGCGAATATCAGGCAAATGGATATTGCCACGCTGTTAACAAATTATGACAATGCTATAGCTTGTGTAGACACTGTGCAATCAGATTATCTTAAGTATAAGTCAGCATCAGACAGAACAACTGAAGACGATGCATTACTTGACGCGCTATACAACGCTTTTATAGCGAATAAATATCAAGATGCGTTAAAAGCTTATCTCAGTGCCCAAATAAATGTCCGTCCTTCAGATTTCTCTTATGAAACGCCTGATGTTTTGGTTACGGGTGAAAATGTCCATATAACGGTAAATATTTCTCCTGCCCTTGTATCCGATGATAAAAAGGCAGCTTCTGTAAATGAGGCGGAAGTAAGACAATATGATATGAAGGTTAAAAACCTGTGGCATTGGAGTTTTTCAACCGGATTTTTTATATCAAATCTTGCTTCTAAAACATATATCACAAAACCTAATACAAGCACTAATAACAGTCTAAAAAACCCCGTTGATACGATAACCGGATATAGAATAGTTGAAGACAATGACCCCAAAGTAGCTATCGGCGGAACCGCGTTGATTCATTACACCTATAAAATTACTCCGGGATTTGAATTGGGCGCACATTTTGGTGTCGGGATACCAATAAATTCAAAACTAACTCCAAATTATCTATTAGGGCTAAGCACCTTGTTTTTCAATGATAATCGATTGGGAATCAATTTCGGTTTTGCTGCTGGTTATACTCAATACCTTTCGCCTAATGTTAATACAAACGTTAATTTTAAGAATATGACAGATGTACCTATTTCTTATGTTGACAAATTTAAAATAGATAGGGTACAACTATCAATAACTTACAATTTGAGCGATCTATTTAAAAGCTCAACTAAATCTACTTCTGACGCAAAAAGTACAAACTAAATCATTCTTTCATAAGCGTGAAAGGTGGTGGAAAGTACAATGTATTTTTCACTACCTGTTTTTATTTTACTCCTTTGTCTCAACTTTTAACGTATCTCCCATTAACTAATCACTAAAATATTGATATTTGCTCCCATGGCAGACGAAAAGATCATTTTTTCGATGGCGGGCGTAAATAAAATTTACCCGCCGCAAAAACAGGTTTTAAAAAATATTTACCTCTCGTTTTTCTACGGGGCAAAAATTGGTGTTATCGGTTTAAACGGTTCGGGTAAATCTTCGGTGTTGAAGATCATCGCCGGGTTAGATAAATCGTACCAGGGCGAGGTTGTTTTTTCGCCGGGCTATACCGTGGGTTATCTGGCCCAGGAGCCCGAGCTCGATCCTAACAAAACCGTACGCGAGGTAGTGGAAGAGGGTGTATCCGAAATTACCGCTATATTAAAGGAGTACGAAGACATTAACGAGAAGTTTGGTCTGCCCGAGGTATACGAAGATGCCGACGTGATGGATAAGCTGCTGGCACGCCAGGGCGAACTGCAGGATAAAATTGATGCTACCAACGCATGGGAACTGGATACGCGTTTGGAGCGTGCCATGGATGCTTTACGTTGTCCTGATCCAGAAACTAAAATATCGGTACTATCGGGTGGTGAACGCCGCCGCGTTGCTTTGTGCCGCCTGTTATTAAAAGAACCAGATGTTTTATTACTGGATGAGCCTACAAACCACTTAGATGCTGAGTCGATCGACTGGCTGGAACAGCACTTGAAACAATATAAAGGTACCGTTATCGCGGTAACGCACGACAGGTACTTCCTGGATAATGTTGCCGGATGGATCCTGGAACTCGATCGTGGCGAAGGTATCCCATGGAAAGGCAATTACTCATCATGGCTGGATCAAAAAGCAAAGCGCCTGGCGCAGGAAGAAAAGACCGAGAGCAAGCGCCAGAAAACTTTGGAGCGCGAGCTGGAATGGGTGCGTATGGCTCCAAAGGCCCGCCATGCCAAAGGCAAGGCCCGTTTAAGCAACTACGAAAAACTGGCCTCCGAGGACGGCCGCGAGCGCGAAGACAAACTGGAGCTGTTTATCCCGCCCGGCCCGCGTTTGGGTAATGTTGTTATCGAGGCTACCAACGTTAGCAAAGCCTATGGCGATAAAATATTGTTCGATAACCTGAGCTTCTCGCTGCCACCAGCCGGCATTGTGGGTATTATCGGGCCAAACGGCGCGGGTAAAACCACCTTGTTCCGGTTAATTACCGGTCAGGAACAACCCGACGCAGGCACTTTCCGCGTAGGCGAAACGGTGGCTTTAGGATATGTTGATCAGATGCACGATGACCTGAACCCCGAAAAATCGGTATGGGAAAACATTACCGACGGTAACGAAACCATCTTATTAGGAAACCGTCCGCTAAACTCAAGGGCCTATGTATCTAAGTTTAACTTTAACGGTGCCGATCAGCAAAAAAAGATTAATGTCCTTTCTGGTGGCGAGCGTAACCGTGTACACCTGGCTATCACACTAAAAAAAGGCTCAAACGTTTTATTGCTCGATGAGCCGACCAACGATATCGACGTTAACACGTTGCGCGCTTTGGAAGAAGCACTGGAAAACTTCGCGGGTTGCGCTGTGGTCATCAGTCACGACCGCTGGTTTTTAGATCGTATTTGTACCCATATTTTAGCTTTCGAAGGCGATTCGCAGGTTTACTTTTTCGAAGGTAACTACAGCGACTACGAAGAAAATCGCAAAAAACGCCTCGGCGATATCGCACCGAAAAGGATCAGGTATAAAAAACTGGCAGGATAATCCATGTTAAAAGGCTCCCGAGAAAAGCGGGAGCCTTTTATTGATCAGCGAAAAAATCAGCCTAAAGCGTTAATAAACAGCTGATACATTATATAAAAAGCAATAAAAAGACCGGCATACAGGTGTATGGGGTACACTATTCTCCATTTTTCAAAAAACTCTTTCCACTTGTATTATTTTTCCTAAATTTGCGGGCTAATTAACGCTCATTGAAATCGCTCAAAACATATTCAATACCGTTTACGGGCCTAAAACTGGGGAAACATCAGTTTGATTTTGAGATAACTGACGAGTTTTTTGATCAGTTTGAATACTCATTGGTTAAAAAAGGCAGGTTAAATTGCCGTGTTGACTTAGAAAGGCAGGAAACGATGCTGATATTAAATTTTGATATCAGCGGCAGTATCGATCTGTCGTGCGACCGGTGTTTGGCCGAATATCCGCAGCCGGTACATATTGCCGAGCAGCAGATAGCTAAGTTTAGCGACGAGGAGCTCATTGATAATGAAGATATTATCACACTGACAAAAAATGATCACGAGATCAACATTGCCGGTTTGGTGTATGAATATATTAACGTTACCATGCCTTTTATAACGGTATGCAGCGAAGAAGGAAGAACACAGTACTGTGATAATGATATGCTCGACCGCATTGATAAATTGGCGGCAGGCGAAGAACAACAACAAAACGATGAGGAAGCGGACCCACGATGGGACGCACTCAAAAAATTAAATAAGTAATACCCAATAAAGTTATGGCACATCCAAAACGGAAAATATCCAAATCAAGAAGAGACAAGCGTAGAACACACTACAAAGCTGAGGCTCCAACTTTAACAACCTGCAAAACTACAGGCGCAATCCACTTGCCACACAGAGCATATACTGTTGATGGTAACCTGTACTACAACGGCAAAATTTTGATCGAGCATACTGCTGTAGCCTAAGTTAATTTTCTATATGAAGATTGGCTTGGATATTATGGGCGGCGATTACGCACCAAAAGCAACGGTTTTAGGTGCTATTGACGCTTACAAAGAATTATTATCTACCGAACAGCTTGTTCTGATAGGTGATAAAGATATTGCTGTCAGTATTCTGAAAGAAAACGACTTTAACCCCGATCACTTTGAGTTTGTACATACAACCGAAGTGATAGGCATGGGCGAACACCCCACAAAGGCAATAGTTCAAAAACCCGATTCGAGTATTAGCGTTGGGTTTAAAATGCTTAAGGATGGCGACATTCAGGCGTTTTCATCGGCAGGCAATACCGGTGCAATGCTGGTTGGCTCGATGTTTAGCGTAAAAGCTATACCCGGTGTAATTCGTCCGGCAATGACGGCTATCGCACCTAAATTAAAAGGCGGGTTTAACATTTTGCTTGATGTTGGTGCCAATGCCGATTGCAAGCCCGATGTGCTTGTACAATTTGGCGTTTTAGGCAGTTTATTTGCCAACTCGGTATACAATATTGAAAACCCGCGCGTAGCACTAATGAACATTGGCGAAGAGGAGGAAAAAGGCAATTTGCTTTGCCAGGCTACCTACCCGCTGATGAAAGAAACCGCGCTGTTTAATTTTGTAGGGAACGTTGAGGGCCGCGACTTGTTTAGCGATTTGAGCGATGTAATTGTTTGCGATGGCTTCACAGGTAATGTGGTACTTAAAATGGCCGAATCTTTTTATGTGGTTACACTTAAAAAAGGCTTTAAAGACGAATTCTTCGATAGGTTTAATTACGAGCAATACGGGGGCAGCCCTATTTTAGGTGTTAATGCCCCGGTTGTTGTTGGCCACGGCATCTCAAGCCCAATGGCCATCAAAAACATGGTGCTTCTTTCGCGCGATATGGTCAATAGCGGCCTTGTTGACAAAATCAGACAGGCCTTTCAATAAAAAAATAAATAAATGAGTAAAATTCATGCTGCTATAACGGCTGTTAACGGGTACGTACCAGACTATGTTTTAACTAATCATGAGCTGGAAACAATGGTTGATACCAACGACGAATGGATAACCACCCGAACAGGCATTAAAGAGCGAAGAATACTAAAAGGCGAAGGCCTGGCTACATCTGATATGGCAGTTCCCGCCGTACAGGGCTTACTAAAAAAACGGGGCATTTCTGCCGAAGAGATCGAACTCATCATATTCTGCACTTCAACACCCGATATGCCTTTCCCGGCAACGGCAAATATTTTAGCCGATAAAGTTGGCGCCATTAATGCCTGGGGATATGATTTGAATGCGGCCTGCTCGGGCTTTATTTTTGGCCTGGCAACAGGTGCAAGCTTTATCGAGAGTGGCCGTCATAAAAAAGTATTGGTAGTTGGCGGCGATAAAATGTCGTCCATAATCAACTATGAAGACCGTGCTACCTGTATTATTTTTGGCGATGGCTGTGGCGTTGCCCTGCTTGAGCCCAACGAGGAAGGTAACGGCATTATCGATTCTATCTGTAAAAGCGATGGCTCAGGCCGCGAGTTTTTACATCAAAAGGCCGGCGGTTCGTTAAAGCCGGCATCGCACGAAACCGTCGACGCTAAAGAACACTACGCTTTTCAGGAAGGTAAAACAGTATTTAAATTTGCTGTTACCAATATGGCCGAAGTTGCCGCCGATATAATGGAGCGCAACAATTTAACTGCCGACGATATTGACTGGCTGGTACCACACCAGGCCAATAAACGTATTATCGATGCTACTATATCGCGCACAGGTGTACCGCCGGAGCGTGTAATGGTAAACATTGAGCGCTATGGCAATACTACTAACGGCACTATCCCGCTATGCTTATGGGAATGGGAAAGCAAACTTAAAAAAGGCGACAATTTAGTATTGGCAGCCTTTGGCGGTGGCTTTACCTGGGGATCCATTTATTTAAAATGGGCTTATTAATTTAACGAAACTTTTTTCAGTTATTTTGTTATAACTTTAGACTGCTAATTTTATCCAAAACCACTACAAACCGAACTAATGGATATTAAACAAATTCAGGAACTGATCCGCTTCGTTGCCAAATCAGGCGTAAACGAAGTTGCTATTGAGCAAGAGGATTTTAAGATCACAATTAAAACAAACCAGGCACCAACTTATGTAACGGCAACCGTACCCGCCGCTGCTCCGGTATACGCCGCAGCTCCTACAGCAGCTGCCCCTGCCGAAGAAGCACCTGCCGCACCTGTTGCACCGGTACCCGATACCTCAAAATACATTACGGTAAAATCGCCAATGATCGGCACTTTTTACCGCTCGGCCAGTCCCGAAAAGCCATTGTTTGTTAACGTTGGCGACGAAATAAAACCAGGCGATGTACTTTGCATCATCGAAGCCATGAAACTTTTCAACGAGATCGAATCCGAAGTTTCGGGCCGCGTTGTAAAAATACTGGTTGATAACGCATCACCTGTCGAGTACGATCAGCCATTGTTCCTGGTTGAACCTATTTAATTTGATTACACCGATTATTTTTTGATTCCACTGATGTGGGATGTTTACCGATCAGTTATCGGTGAAAATCAATTTATAAAATCTGTGAAATCCAAAACAAAAAAAAGATGTTCAAAAAGATATTAATAGCTAACCGTGGTGAAATTGCCTTGCGAATCATTCGCACCTGCAAAGAGATGGGCATCAAAACTGTAGCTGTATATTCAACTGCCGACCGTGATAGCCTGCACGTACGCTTTGCCGATGAGGCCGTATGTATAGGCCCGCCGCCAAGTCGCGACTCTTACCTTAACATACCCAACATTATTTCGGCTGCCGAAGTAACCAATGCCGACGCAATACATCCGGGCTATGGTTTCCTTTCGGAGAACGCTAAGTTCTCTGCGATTTGTGCCGAATACGGCATCAAATTTATAGGCGCTACCGCCGATCAGATCAATGGCATGGGCGATAAAGCTTCGGCTAAAGCCACCATGAAAAAGGCCGGTGTGCCTACAATACCAGGCTCAGAAGGCTTAGTTTCTGATATTAAAGAAGGCATCAGCATTGCCAATAAAATAGGTTATCCGGTTATACTCAAAGCAACTGCCGGTGGTGGCGGCCGCGGTATGCGCGTTGTTTGGAAAGACAGCGAGTTTGAACCGGCCTGGGATTCTGCACGCGCCGAGTCGGGTGCAGCCTTTGGTAACGATGGCTTATACCTCGAAAAATATGTAGAAGACCCGCGTCACATCGAGATACAGGTAGTGGGCGACCAATACGGTA
>Ga0105855_1000837_pt1 | contig 12013 bp, 7 predicted proteins | sample OrgsoiDNA_201059_FD_89680 | JGI IMG/M metagenome (GOLD analysis project Ga0105855, IMG submission 89680) | Permafrost soil microbial communities from the Arctic, to analyse light accelerated degradation of dissolved organic matter (DOM) -... | ecosystem: Environmental > Terrestrial > Soil >... | reverse complement strand
TATTGATTACTCATTGCCTGTTTGATACCGGTGATGATTGTATTGCCATAAAATCAGGCCGTGATGAGGATGGCAGGCGTATTAACCGCCCGGCGGAAAACCATATTGTTGAATGGTGTACCATGAAAGATGGTCACGGTGGTGTGGGCATTGGCAGCGAAATATCAGGCGGCGCCAAAAATATTTATGCCATGAATTGTGATATGGATTCACCGAACTTAAATATCGTTTTACGATTAAAAACAAGTTCATTCCGCGGCGGTATCATTGAAAACATATTTATGAAGGATGTTAAAGTAGGCACGTTTAAAGATGCAGCTGTATCCTTTAATATGTATTACGAGACCCCAAAAGACGGCAAGCCAGGCGACTTTATGCCAACTATCCGAAATATTTGGGTAGAGAACCTGAGTGTTGAAAAGGGTGGCAACTATGGTGTATTTGCGCATGTCTATCCTCAATCACCGGTGCAAAATCTGCACGTGGTAAACTGTGATATGCGCGGCGTCAAAACACCAACCCAGGTTGACAACGTGACCAACATGGTCTATGACAACGTAAAAATGAATGGTGTAATAGCCGCTGTACCCGCTATTAAATGAAAAAACTAATAGCTTGTATAGTAATTGCTATATCCTGCCACGCAATAGCGCAAAAGCGCATAGTCGTGGCGCAGGATGGTAGTGGCACATATAAAACCGTACAGGAGGCGCTGAATGCTGTGCCGCTAAATAATACCTCGCCGGTGCTGATCTATATTAAGAATGGTATTTATAAGGAAAAGCTCAAACTGGACAGCACCAAGAATTTTGTAACCATACAGGGTGAATCTAATACTGGGACTATCCTAACTTATGATGACCATCCCGGCAAAGTATCGCCCACAGGCGGCACATTTACCAGCAGATCATCATACAGCTTTTTAGTTTTAGGCAACGATTTTAAAGCTGAAAATATCACTATCCAAAATGATGCAGGTTTCAATGCCGGGCAATCAATAGCGATTGAATGCCATAGCGATAAGGCCATATTTAACAATTGCCGGCTGGTGGGCAACCAGGACATCGTGTTTCTGAATAGCGAAAGCAGTCGGCAGTATTATTATAATTGCTACATTGAGGGTACAACTGATTTTATTTTCGGTGCGGCTGCTGCCTGGTTCGAGAAATGCCATATCCACAGCAAAAAGAACTCGCATATTACGGCATCATCAACCCCGCAAGACCACGATTTTGGCTTTGTGTTTAATAACTGTACACTTACAGCTGATACCAACCTGCACATGGTATCGCTGGGCAGGCCATGGCGGCCATATTCAAAAGTGGTTTATATGCACACCAATATGGGGCCGCAGATAAAACCCGAGGGCTGGTCGGATTGGAACAACGAACACCGGTCGGCCACCGCGCGGTATTACGAATTTGAGAATACCGGACCGGGCGCAAATACTGCAAAACGTGTCGATTGGTCACACCAGCTTACCGCTGCCGAAGCAAAATTGATAACCGTAAAAGCGGTGCTTAGGGGATGGGACCCATCGGGCACTGTTAAATAAAACAAACAAGACTAACTACCAAAAAGAGCCTGATACATGAGCGTAAGACGTACCTTTTTAAAGCAAGCCGGTTTAGGGCTGTTGGCCATTCCGGCAACATCCTTAGCTGCAAATTTAAGTACTGATCATATCGATCATTCAAATATTGAGGGCAACGGCCCAACCCCACTGGCAACGGGCGATATTGCCCTTAATGTTAAAGATTTTGGCGCAACAGGTAATGGCACAACAAAAGATACGGTAGCCATACAACAGGCAATTGATAGGTGTAGCATACTTGGAGGTGGTATAGTAACAGTACCAGCAGGAGAGTATTTGACGGGCGCGATAGCCTTAAGATCGAATACCACCTTGCATTTAGAGAAAGATGCCATCATCCGCGGATCATCAGATTTTAAGGATTATGTGGTAATGCAGGTGCGTTGGGAGGGTAAATGGATCCAGGGCTACTCAGGGTTGATATATGCCCTTGGTGCGCACAATATCGGTATCACTGGTCCTGGTAAGATAGCAGGTAGCAAAACCACAGGAGGTAGGCCCAGTGGCCCTGATGGCTTGCGCCACCCGGCATTGATAGAGCCTATAGATTGCCAGGGTATCAACTTCGACGGTTTTTCGACTGAGTATCAATTGATGTGGTCGATGCACCTCACGTTCTCTGATAATATCACAGTGAAAAATGTAACTATAAGAAGCACGGGCGGCAATGGAGATGGTATAGATGTGGATTCGTGCCGGAACGTAACCATCGATAACTGCGACATCACGGCGGGCGATGATTGTATATCACTAAAATCAGGTCGTGGCATGGAAGCTTATAAATTGCTGCGCACTACAGAAAATGTAACCATTACAAATTGCACTTTTAAAGGTCTCATATTCGCGTGTATAGGTATCGGAAGCGAAACGTCTGGCGGTATCCGTAAGGTAAGAATAGAAAAATGCAAGTTTGTGGGAGCCAAAACTTTTGCCCTTTATATGAAGAGCCGGGTTGGCCGCGGGGCTTTCCTGGAAGACATTACCTGCAACGATCTGGACGTAGAGGGATGCGAAGGCGGTATGCTGCGCTTTAACCTGATGGGTAGCGGTCTGCAGGACCAGGTGCCGGTACCTGGGGATGAGGGCATCCCAACCACCAAAAACTTTAAGTTTACCAATATTCGTGTGAAAGATGTACCGGTGTTGGTTGATGGCGGAACAGGGATTCATCCAAATAAACCACTGCAAGGCTTTGTGCTGAGTAATATTACAGGTACGTGCAAAAAAGGTATATCTCTGGTAAATATAAAGGATGCTAAAGTAAAAGATATTAATGTAACCGGCTTTACCGGACCATTGATGACTGTGTACAACGTAAGCGGTAGTATTCCTAAAGATGCAGTAACAGTCGATCCTCCTAAATTCCCGGATCCGATCGCTGCGCCGGCTACACCATATGTTTTGAAATAGTTAAAGGAAGCACTTATTAAAAACTACATAAAATGAACTCTAAAAATTCAATACCCAAAAAAATGTTATGGCGGCTGGCCATAGCGGCTATGGCAGTATGCTGTAACGGATTGGCGAATGCACAAACCGGCACAGCATTCAGTTATACACAAGTTGACCCGCGCCCCTTTGCAGATAACGCCGGGCATTGGTACGGTATATTTGACAAAAGCAATGTAATTAATGCCCGCCCCGGCAGGCCTAAATATCAGCCAACGGAATTAACTAACATCGCCGATAATATCTTGCTATTTCAAAAGGATAACGGGGGATGGCCTAAGAATTACGACATATTTGCAGTATTGACACAGGATCAAAAAGACAGCCTTATAGCTGCAAAGAAAGTATTAAATACCACTTACGATAACGGTAGCACTTTTACGCAAATAGATGTGCTGTGCAACGTGTACACCGCTACAAAGGTGGAAAAATATAAAGACGCGGCACTAAAAGGCTTTGATTATATTATGGCATCGCAATACAAAAACGGAGGCTGGCCTCAATACTTCCCGCTGGAGAATAATTACAGCAGGTGTGTGACATATAACGACGGCACATTTCAAGGCATTATGGAATTGCTGCAAGGTGTGGTGGATAACCAAGCAGCATATGCGTTTATAGATAAAGCGTCGCGCAAGAAATTGGTGGCCGCTTACGATATGGGTATGGATTGTATTGTGAAAACCCAGATAAACGATGCAGGTAAGCCAACCGCCTGGTGCCAGCAATATGACGAGGTAACCCTTCAACCCGCCTGGGCGCGTAAATTTGAACCACCAAGCATTTGCAACCAGGAGAGCGCTAACCTGGTGGGTTACCTAATGACGCTTGAGCATCCTAAAAAAGAGGTTGTGAAAGCAATTGAAGACGCTGTGGTTTGGTTTAAGGAATCGGAAATTCAGGGTATCCGGGTAAAAGTTATCCAGGCACCGAGGCTGGTAACCCCATTCAGGATATCAACGGCTGATAGAGTTGTGGTGGAAGATCCCGCCGCTCCGCCAATTTGGACACGTTACTATGAATTGAAAACACACAAGCCGCTGTTTTGTAACCGCGACAGCAAAGTGGTATACTCCTTAGCTGAAGTTGACCGCGAACGCCGGGACGGTTACTCGTGGTATAACTATGCACCGCAAAAAGTGCTGGATAAATATCCCGAATGGGAAAAGAAACATGGGGCATCGAAATAGTGAAGCTGATATTGAGAGGGGCCGTCTTAAAAGACGGCCCCTTTTTTGTCACATAATCCATCTTAATTGATACAAAGGCTGTTTTTTTATCTATACATTTGTTTCTATATTTAGATGCCCTTGCCAATTTGGGGATTTTGACCAATATTTTCCAGTATTTGAATGAAGTTTAAAGTAGCCTGTAGGGTTTTTTATTTTGCTGTATTTGTATTGCTGGTTGCCGGTGGGGCAAATGCGCAAATAAAATGCAAGATCGAACATTATTCAACCGAAGACGGATTGTCGCACAACCGGGTAATGTACATGATCAAAGATCATGAAGGTTTTATGTGGTTTGGCACCTGGGATGGCATAAACCGCTTCGATGGGCATAATTTTACAGTTTACAAATCGCGCCCGGGCGATACCTCCAGCTTAAAAAACAATCGTGTAGATGATATAGTTGAAGATAATGCGGGTTATTTATGGCTGAGGACTTATGACAACCGTATTTACCGATTTGATAAAAAGAAAGAACAATTTTTGGCAATAGCCGCTAAAACCTCAGGTAAGGTAAGCCAACCGGTTTTTAATAATATTATATTAACCAGAAGCGGGCAAATATGGCTGATGACCAAAAACCAGGGTGTGTTTTTAATTCCCCAGCCGGGTTCTCCCCATCCGGAGTACATCCAATTCGCTGCCGAATTTGACAGTGGTTTACATATCCCCTCCAATACCATTAACTTTTTTTATGAAGACCGGCAATCCGACATATGGGTTGGCACGCCAAACGGCATTTGCTGCTTAAAAAAGGGAATAAATGGAAAGTACAGCAATATTAACCAGGGCCCCGATTTTTCGACTAAAGACAATTTTACCTGTGCTGTCGACGCCGGAGATAAGTTGTTGTTTGGTACTAATACGGGTGATTTGATTTGTTATGAAAAGCCGACCAGGAAAATTATCCGCGAAAAGATATCCGCCCGCAGCTTAAACGCGCTTTGCGTATCAAAGAAGAGCGAACTTGTTTATGCGTCAACCTCGGGCGGCGAGATTATTTCGATAAACAACGGTGATTTAAAGACGCAAGTATCAACCATGCCCGAGGCCGACCAATTTTTCTCGTTATACGAAGACCGGTCGGGCTTATTATGGGTTGAACCTGAAAAACGCGGTGTCATTAAGTTCAACCCGGCCAATAAATCGTTCAAGCGCTTTTCCCAGCAAACCGATGCCTATTATAATCATATCGACCGAGTTTTTAAGGTTTTTGAAGATAAGAATGGGTTGGTTTGGGCCAGTATGCAAGGTGGGGGCTTTGGCTATTATGACAAAGCAAAAGATGCTATTGATTATTTTTACGATGAACCCGGAGCGCCCGACTATCATTTTTCGAATATTGTCATCTGCTCGTACCTTGACCCAACAGGGATATTGTGGCTAAACACGGATGATAAAGGACTGAATAAAGTTGTTTTCCAGCGGAATGATTTTAATCAGAAGCTTATTGTTGATCGTACTGTGATCCGGTCGGACAATGAAATTAGGGGCATTTGTAACGACAGCAAGAACAGGCTGTGGATGGCCTCTAAGTCTGCAGGCTTATATGTTTATAATAACAAGGGGCAGCCGGTAAACATTACACTTTTAAATAAACCGGCTGAGGGAATTGGTGTGGTTTACAATATTATGCAGGATAAAAATGGTAATATTTGGCTTGGTACCCGGGGCAATGGCTTATTTAAAGCCGAGCCGATAGACGCCGAACAAACGGTATACCAGTTAAGCCATTTTGTTACAGATAAGAACAACCCGTATAGCCTTAGCAGTAATGTAATTTATTCTTTATTACAAGATAAAAAGGGACGTATTTGGGCCGGTACGTACGAGGCAGGTTTAAACCTTATAGACGTTAAGGGCGGGCAAACCCAGTTCATCAACACAAGAAACGCGTTTAAAAACTACCCAAAAGGCGCTTTTGTAAAAATAAGGAACCTGGAAGAAGATGCCGGCGGAAGATTATGGATAGCTACTACCGACGGCTTGTTGGTGGTTGATGCTAACCAAAACGATGTAAACAATTACAGGTTTGTCAGTTATAGTAAAATAGCCGGTGATAAAGAAAGTCTCGGTAAAAACGATATCCAGTTTATTTATCGCGATATCGAAAATAACATGTGGTTATGCACATCGGGCGGGGGGTTAAACAAGGCTATCGGCAACGATCCTTTTAACAAACTGAAGTTTAAGGTGTATACAACTGATGATGGACTGACAAGCGATTATATTTTAAGCTGTATAGAGGACAATGGCGGTAATATTTGGTTGGCAACGGAGAATGGTTTGTCGAAATTTAACGCCAAAACTAATAGGTTTATCAATTATGATTCGTACGATGGGCTGCCTAAAACAGGGTTCTCTGAATCGTCGACCTTAAAACTGCCTAATGGCAACCTGGTTTTTGGCGGTATTACAGGCTATGTATCGTTTAACCCGGCCGGAATTGTTAACCACAAGATCAACGTAAATATGGCCCTAACCAATTTACAGATCAACAATGAAGATGTTAAACCGAGCGATAACGACCACGTGTTGGCAGCAAATATTGACGACGCGCAAAACATCAGGTTGAAATACAATGAGAATATCATTAGTATTGATTATACGGTGCTTGACTATCGATTGGGTAATAAGCAATCGTACGCCTATCGTTTACAGGGGTTTGATAAAAAATGGCATAATAACCAAGGCCAGCGCCGCGCTACCTATACCAACTTACCCCCCGGCGACTATACCTTTGAAGTTAAGAGTTTAAATAGCAACCTTTACTCAAATGTCCCGTATAAAAAGGTGGGCATTACCATATTACCTCCGCCCTGGCTTACCTGGTGGGCTTATTTAATATACGCTATTGTTACCATTATTGCCATTGAAGCAGCTCGGCGTATTGCTTTGACCATGCTGAAATTAAGGCACCGTATCTCGGTAGAACAAAAACTGGCTGAACTGAAATTGAGTTTTTTCACCAATGTATCTCACGAATTACGTACTCCCTTGACTTTGATATTAAACCCGATTGAAGAAATATATAAACGTGAATCGCTGTCAGCGCGCGGGTACGAGCATATTAACACTGTACGTAAAAACGCCAAGCGCATGGTGCGGTTTATTAACCAATTACTGGACCTGCGTAAACTGCAAAGTGGCAAGGCGGTGCTAAAGGTATCGCAGGTGGATATTGTGTCCTTTGTGAGGAAGATAAGCGAATACTTTACCGACGCCGCACGCGAGAAAGACATCAACCTGGAAATTATAGGGATGGAGAATGAACTTTACGCCTGGATTGACGCGGAGAAGATGGACATCGTTATTTATAACTTACTGTCTAACGCATTTAAATTTACACCCAAAGAGAAAAGCATTAAAGTTATTATCAATAAAGTAGCAGGTACAGACCGGCTGTTGATTGATATTGCCGACCAGGGCCAGGGTGTTGCCGAAGATAAGCTTGCTGATATATTTGAATTATACTACGAAGGCGAGCACAGCGAAGGTAAAAACCTGAAAGGTACCGGCATAGGTTTGGCCCTATCAAAAGAATTGGTTCAACTGCATCACGGTAAAATATCCGCTAAAAACAATGTCGACAAAGGTCTTACGGTAACTGTTGAGTTGAAAACCGGCAATGAGCATTTAACACACGATGAGGTAATATTTGTTGATTTGCCCGAATTACCACATGAACTTGAGGAGACATTGGAAGAGCTTTCGATACACGCGACGCAGCATGTGGGTTATCAGCATAATTCAAGTACGCCGCTTGTGTTATTGGTAGAAGACAACCGGGAGTTACGAGTGTTTTTACAGACGCAACTGAGCGGAGCTTATCGTGTTGAAGTGGCCGAGGACGGGGAAGAGGGATTGAAGAAAGCGTTTAAGCTTTTGCCGGACCTGGTTTTAAGCGATGTAATGATGCCTAAAATGGATGGCATACAAATGCTGGACAAGTTGAAAAATGACACCCGTACCAGCCACATCCCAATTGTATTACTTACGGCCAAATGTTCGGTTGAAAGCCAAATTGAGGGGCTGAAATATGGAGCTGATTTTTATATCACCAAACCATTTCAAAACGACTTTTTGCTAACCTGTATCCAAAACCTGATCACTCAGCGAAAAAAAATATTTGAAACCCTGCTGGCCAGGAAAAAGTCAATTGAACTGAACCCTGGGGAGATCACGATAACCCCACAGGATGAGGTCTTTTTGCAAAAGATCATCAAGATTGTAGAGGAACATATGTCGGACCTGGAGTTCAATATTGATGCTGTCGCTGAGTCGATAAATATGGGGCGATCTACTTTTTATAAGAAGTTTAAAAGCCTGACCAGCCTGGCGCCGGTGGAGTTTGTACGCGAAATGCGCCTGAAACGAGCCAAGCAATACCTTGACGCAGGCGAACATAATATTGCCGAAATTGCTTACTCGGTAGGGTTTAATAACGCCAAGTATTTTAGCACTTGTTTTAGGGAACAATTCCAGTTATCGCCTACCGAGTATTTGAAAATGAAAACGACCAAAGCATAGCAACCGGGCGTAAAATAAAACAGCGCCGACTATCCGGCGGTAGTATAAAAAGGAAAAGCCTTTAGCATTACGCTAAAGGCTTTTTTATTGTATAGCAGCAGGGTCTGAATAAACTTTATTTTCCGGGCATCAACACATCATCAATACCATCGATAACGCCATGCGGGTCTTTCATATCAAAGGCTAAAAAATGGCGAATATTTCCTTGGCTATCTTTAATTAACAGCTTATTATCTTTTGTTTTGGTTATCACTAACGGTTGCCCCAGCAGGTTGGTTAATGTAGCTTTACCTTTGCCCAATGTCATTTTCTTGGTAATATCCATTGTAGTTAACTTGCCTTTAACAATGTGAGCTTTTACAAATGCCTCCAACTTGGTTTGATCACCGGTTAGGCTATCCAACTTTCCGGGTGTCATATCCCTAAATATAAAATTATCAGGCGCGAATACGGTATACGAGCCTAAGGCTGTTAAAGCAGCATCCATATTAGCCTTACGCACCAGGCTGGCAAATTTGTAGTAATCAGATTCATCGCCAATGCCGCTTAGTGCGTTGCTTTGGGCCGATGCCTTATGCGAAATAAGTCCTACCGACACGGTAGTCAGTAACAATACAATAAGTAGCTTTTTCATACAGGGGTATTTAAAATTAGAATGATAAATAATGGCAGTTTTTATGTTATTAAACAGGGTTGATATTAAACAAACAGTTTTTGAAAGGTTTAAGTATTCGTCGATAAAAATAATAGAAAGGTTTAATAGTTTTGTTGCGCCTTTTGCAACAAATTTTATACAATTGTTATCAAATCTTTAATAATTGAATGTAAACATCGCAATTCTTCAAGCCGTTTTAAAACTAAAAAGGCCGTTTGTGCTTAGCGGAGAGCATTTTACGGCTCGCGGGGTTTAAATAGCCTGTTTATTAAGGAGGCTGAGATATGAGATTAGAGCAATGTAATAATTTTAATACGTTGCCTTTTTAAATTCAATTCCACTTGCTGATAAAGCTGTTAAATGCTTCTTTATACTGATCGCCCACCGCGATATTGATGCCACCGATTTGTAAAGTATTGCGGGTAACTGATATGATTTTTCCCAACGAGACGATGAACGACCTGTGCACACGCATAAAACGGCGTGCAGGTAGTTTTTCTTCGAGAGCTTTCAAACTGGTGAGCGTCATTAATGGCTTGGGGTTGTTTTCCAGCCAAATTTTAACATAGTCTTTCAGGCCCTCTATGTAAAGAATATCGTTTAGCGCTATACGTACCAATTGATATTCTATGCGCACAAAAAGATATTCGTCTTCTTCCTTAGCATCAGTAGGTGCTTTAGCAGTTAGTTCTTTATAGTGAAGTGCCTTTTGAGCGGCACGTAAAAATTCCTCGTAATTAAATGGCTTTAGCAAATAATCAAGGGCATCAACCTTGTAGCTTTCAATAGCAAATTGATTATAGGCTGTAGTAAATACAATACGTGGCTTATGCGGCCGGCTTTCCAACACCCTGGCCAGCTCTATCCCGTTCAAATCAGGCATCTGTATATCCAGGAAAATCAGGTCTGCCTCATTGTCGTTGATGGTGTTTAAAGCCTCAACCGCACTCAAAAACCTCCCTTTCAGTTTCAGGAAAGGCGTTTTCTCAATAAAACTGCAAACCAGGCCCAGTGCCAGCGGCTCATCATCAATAGCAATGCAATTTAGTATCATGATAGGATGAGGAATAATTGTATTTCGTATTTATTATCATCGGTCAGCTCGTTTATCACTAGTTTGTACTTGCCCGGATACAGCAAATCCAATCTGCGCCTGGTGTTATTCAGCCCAATCCCGCTGTAATCATCTAAGCTGGCACCTTGATCTTTCATGATCGTGTTTTTTACCGACAGCTGCACACTCATGTCTTCTTGTTCCACCTTGATAGATATTTCACTGGGCTGGCTAACACTAACGCCATGCTTAAAGGCATTTTCCACAAATGGCAAAAATATCATCGGCGCAATGGGTACATCCCTCAATACGGCAGGTGTTTCGAAACTGATTACCACCGCGTCGGTTAGCCTTAACTGCATCAGGCTAATATAGTCTTTAATGAAAGCAATTTCCTGACTGAGCAATGTATGTGTTTGTTGGGTGTCATACAGCAAGTAGCGCATCATTCGCGATAGCTGGTGAATAGCCTTGCGCGACGTTTCGGCATCTACATGGGTCAACGCATAGATATTATTAAGGGTATTGAAAAAAAAATGCGGGTTGATCTGTGCTTTTAAAAAAGAAAGCTCTGAGGATGTTTTTTCCTGCTGAAGTACCAGGTTGTACTGTTTATCGGCCTGCCATTTTTGTATAGCGGTAACGCTTGTGCCAATACCCAAAACCAGGGCGGCTATCATCATCGTAACAGTATCGAAATGAGCGCCACGATCACCACGGCGCATACGGGGCCCGCCCCCTTGCATGCCGTGCGGCACTGGGCCCTGGCGGCCATCCATGCCCGGGGGGCTATGCTGGTGGAAAACGGCTTCCATCAATTGATGTATGTTGAGCCATTTATCCATAAAACTATTTATGAGCACAATGCCTGCTATGATCAATATGATAAACAGGAAGTAGTACGCCATGCGGTTTTTTAACAGAAAAAGCGGTACAAGCAGAAACGAGTTTAGATAGTAAGCCCCGGCGAGCATCAACAAAAGGATGATTTGCTTTACCCAAACCTGGTATGGCACCGCGACATCGCCCATCCACGGCTGTGAAAACAATAGTGCAATACCCAACACCAGCCATATTAATATATGGATAACGACGGCAACCATATTGCTTCTGGATTTTGCAACGATCATCATATTGCTTTACTTGCTATCAATGCCGTTTATCCGGCAAACAATATTACAAATCAATAAAGTCGCGGGCAATCAAAATCTACCGGTAGGATGAATGTACCGACGAAAGATAAAACAGACACTTTAAACGCTCCCGAATTTGTAAGACAAAAAAGACAATAGATTAATAGCCTGCAGGCACCTGTCCGTCGGTGTTTTAACGCTGCCGGTCTATTTTGTTTTATAACTGATAAATATTTGCTTGCTTTGATTGTTGAAATAATGTTATCCCTAAAATAATTAAACAATGAAAACAATAAAAGCATTTAAAATAAGCCTTTATACCTTGCTGATTGCGGGTATAGGCTTTTCGGCATCTGCGCAGAAAAACAT
>Ga0105855_1000833_pt1 | contig 12050 bp, 8 predicted proteins | sample OrgsoiDNA_201059_FD_89680 | JGI IMG/M metagenome (GOLD analysis project Ga0105855, IMG submission 89680) | Permafrost soil microbial communities from the Arctic, to analyse light accelerated degradation of dissolved organic matter (DOM) -... | ecosystem: Environmental > Terrestrial > Soil >... | reverse complement strand
ATGCGCGACGGCCTAAAAGGTGGCTGGAGCGATGTGAAAGCCAAAGGTTTTGTGAGTGGTGCGCCGGGTAATGCCGAATCGGTAAAGTTTGGTATTGTGGCAGCGACACCGCACCCGCAGGTTAATTACCAGGCGGTTAACTACTCAAAAAGTCCATGGGCTGCACAGCCATATCAATGTATCAATTATGTATCGTGCCATGATGATAATACACTGTTCGACCGACTAAAAATATCCAACCCGACCGCTACTGAAGATGAGTTGATACGGATGGACAAATTGAGCAATGCCATTGTGCTAACCTCGCAGGGTGTGTCGTTTTTACATTCGGGAGCGGAGCTTTTGCGTACCAAACAGGGCGTAGCTAATTCTTACAATTCGCCAGATGCTATTAATGAGATAGACTGGAGCCGCAAAACAAAATACGAGGCCGTATTTGACTATTATAAGCAAATGGTTTGGCTACGCCGCAACCACCCGGCTTTCAGGATGCCCAATACGCAAATGATTTCGAAGCACTTGTCGTTTGTGGATACATCCGACCCGTGTCTGATCGTTTATCAAATAAAAGGCAACGCCAACGGCGATAAATGGAAAAATATATTGGTTGTTATTAACGGTAATGCAACATCCCGTAAGGTAAAAATACCCCAGGGCAACTGGACCCTTGCGGGCGATGAAAATAGCGTTAATGAAAAAGGCATTCGTTCAGGTATTAAAAACGATCTAAACATTCCGGCAACGGCTTTGTATATTTTACATGATTGATCTTATGATGAAAAGGACTTCGCTGTTATTCGTTTTGGCAATATTACTATCGGCGGTAAGCTGTGGTAAAGGTGGCAGCAGCGATGGTGGCGGAACAGGCGGTACTACCCCAACAACGATAGGTTTGCCCGCTACCTTTGCCAAAGGCGCCGATGTGAGTTGGCTTACGCAGATGGAAAGCAGTGGCTATAAATTTTATAACAGTAGCGGTACCCAACAGGATTGCTTACAGATATTGAAGGATAAAGGCATTAACTCAATCAGGTTAAGGGTTTGGGTTAACCCATCCGATGGCTGGTGCAACAAAGCCGACGTTTTGGCCAAGGCTATGCGCGCTAAAAATATGGGGATGCGTATTATGATCGATTTTCATTACAGCGATAGCTGGGCCGACCCGGGTAAACAAACTAAGCCGGCCGCGTGGGTAGGGCAGGATATTAACGCTTTAAAGACATCGGTATACAACCATACCCTTGATGTTTTAAATACCCTAAAGGCAAACAGCATTACACCCGAATGGGTACAGGTTGGCAACGAAACCAACGACGGTATGCTATGGGAAGAAGGCCGCGCTTCAACAAATATGGCAAATTTTGCGGCACTGGTTAGTAGTGGTTACAGCGCTGTTAAAGCGGTGAGCACAAGTATTAAGGTAATTGTGCATATTTCTAATGGTTACGATAATAGCCTGTTCCGCTGGATGTTTGACGGGTTAAAGGCCAATAATGCCAACTACGATATCATCGGTATGTCGTTATATCCAACAACAACTAACTGGGCCGACCTGGATAACCAATGCCTTGTTAATATGAACGATATGGTGGCGCGTTATGGTAAACCGGTTATGATATGCGAGGTTGGGATGGACGTAAATTCGCCCTCGGTAGCCAATTCTTTTCTAAAGGATATTATCACCAAAACCAACTCGGTTAGTGGTGGCAATGGCTTGGGTGTGTTCTATTGGGAGCCCGAGTGCTATAATTGGCAAAGTTACTCGTTAGGCGCGTTCGATAATTCGGGTAAACCAACCAGCGCGATGGACGCGTTTTTGATCAATTAATCACCTTCATTCAAATCCTTTTCAGTAGGGTTTAAGGTATACTCAAAATTTTCGTGGTTGTTGTGAAAGATGAATTTTAGTCTTTCGGGAGGAGTATCAATATCCAGCGAAAGCGCGCCGATCACTTCGGGCAAATTATCGCGGATCAGTTTCAGATCGGTCACATTAGGCATTGTGATCAAAATATCATCACCTTGCGCGGTTATTTCCCAATGCCTTAGATTAAGATTAGCGGCTTTTAAAACCTGTAACCATTTTTGCTGATAGGTATTCATGGAGTTGAACGTTAAATTAACACCTGTGTATTATAAGGATCAGAAGAAAAAATGGTTTTTGTTATTTGAAATTTTTAGCTTTAGTTAATCAAAAACCAAAACCTATGGATCGTCAAATTATTTATCCAAATCCGGATAACAATCTCGAAAGAACCCGCTGGTATATGGGCGGTTTTTTAACCTTTATTGCCACCGCTAAAGATACAGCCGGTAAATACGCTTTGATAGAAACGATTATGCGCAAGGGCCTGGAGCCGCCGGCACATACTCATACCCGCGAAGATGAAAGCTTTTATATTTTAGATGGAGAAGTACTGTTTACTGTTGGCGAAAAGCAAACGCTGGCAAAAGCAGGCGATTATATTTACCTGCCAAAAGGCATTCCGCATAGTTTTAAAATACAAACCGATACCACAAAATTCCTTCTGCAGATAACTCCGGCAGGATTGGAAGAGATGTTTATTACGGTAAGCCGCCCCGCCGAAAAGCTTGAATTGCCGCCACCACCATCCGGGCCACCAAGTCCGGATTTTATTAAATTCATGGGCGAGTTGACCGTTAAATACGGTCTACAGAACCTTGACCATACACAGGTTAAGGCCGCCAACGTTTAGCCAGAAATAAAAAAAGCCATCCTTTTGGGATGGCTTTTTTTATTTCTCAATATCAGAGCAGCCTATTTATCAACCAATCCGCGTTTAACTAATAATCCGTGGATATTTGGCGCATGCCCGCGGAAATCGGCAAACATCTTATTATAATCTTCGGTATTGCCGCGCGACAGGATCATATCGCGGAAACGTTGCCCGTTTTTACGGGTTAGGCCGCCATTTTCGGTAAACCAGGCAAAGGCATCGTCATCCAGCATTTCGGTCCACAGGTAAGCATAGTAACCGGCGGCGTAACCATTGCTCCAGATGTGTAAAAAGTAGCTTGAACGGTAGCGTGTTGGCACCTGTGGCATATCCAGATGAGTGTTATGCAAGGCCTGCGCCTCAAACTTATCTACATCCTGCAAAGGTGTGTTAGCGCCTAAGGTATGCCATTGCATGTCGAGGTCGGCAGCGGCCAAAAGCTCGGTTAAGGCATAGCCCTGGTTAAAAGTGCCGGCTTTCTTTATTTTATCAACCAGATCCTGAGGCATTGGCTGACCGGTTTTGTAGTGAATGGCATAGTGTTTAAACACTTGTGGATCGAGCGCCCAATGCTCGTTAAACTGTGATGGGAACTCTACAAAATCGCGGGCGGTATTGCTGCCCGAAATGCTTGGGTATTGTTGGTTGGCAAAAAAACCATGTAAGGCATGTCCAAACTCGTGGAACATGGTGGTTACATCGTCGAAGCTAATTAATGCCGGTTGGCCGGGAGCGGGTTTGGTGAAGTTACATACGTTATAAATTACCGGTTTTTGACCCAGTAGTTTTGACTGATCGACCATGTTGCTCATCCAGGCGCCGCCCGATTTATTATCGCGTTTAAAGTAATCACAATAAAATATACCTATCTGGCTGCCATCCTGATCGATCACATCAAACACACGAACATCTGACTGGTAAACCGGGATATCCTTGCGCTCTTTAAATGTTAAGCCATAAAGCTGATTAGCGGCATAAAACACGCCATTTTGTAATACATTATTCAACTCAAAATATGGCTTTATCTCGTTCTCATCTAAATTGAATTTAGCCTTGCGTACCTGTTCGGCGTAAAAGTTCCAATCGTAAGGCTCTAATTTAAAGCCGCCCTTTTGCTGGTCGATGAGCGCTTGTATATCGGCGGCTTCGCGGCCTGCTTTGGCTGTTGCAGGGCCAACCAGCTGGCTCACAAATTTTTCGACGGCTTCGGGAGTTTTAGCCATTTGATCCTGCAGTTTCCAGGCGGCATAATTGGCAAAACCCAATAGTTTGGCTTGCTGGGTGCGGATCTGCGCTATACGCGCAATGGTTGCACGAGTATCATTAGTATCATTCTTTTCGGCACGGGTGTATGATGCTTCAAAAAGTTTTTTGCGCGTTGCGCGGTTGCTCAACGATTGCAGGCTTGGCTGTTGCGTGGTATTTTGTAAAGGTAACAACCATTTGCCATCCATTTTATTGGCTTTGGCGGCTTGTGCTGCCGCATCAAGCGCGCCCGGCGAAAGTCCGGCCAGTTCGGCCTTGTCGCTTACTATAAGCCCGCCAGCTTTAGCTGCGCCCAGCAGTTTGTTGGTGAATTTGGCTTCGAGGGTGGCATCCTCGGCGTTTAATTTTTTTAATGCTTCTTTATCTGCATCGTTTAGGTTGGCGCCGGCAAGTGTAAATTTTTGATAGTAAAACTCCAGCAGGCGTTTTGATTCAGGATCGAGTTTCAGGGTGTCGCGTTGTTTGTAAACCGTTTCCACCCGTTTAAATAATTTGCTATCTAAAAATATAGCATCCTGGTTGGCGGCAAGTTTGGGTGCTTCCTCTTCCTGTACCTTTTGTAGCGTCGGGTTGGTATTGGCACCGGTTAATACGTTAAAAACGTAATTAACGCGGGTTAAAAGCTGCCCGCTTTTTTCGAGTTCAGCCAAAGTATTTGCAAAAGTGGGTGCATCCGGATTGTTCGCTATTTTTTGTACTTCGGCAAGGCGCTGCTTCATGCCTTCTTCCATAGCGGGTTTAAAATGGGCATCCTTAATTTTATCAAACGGTGGAGCCTGGAAGGGTAAAGTGCTCGCCTGCATTAATGGGTTATTGGCAAGGCTATCGGCCCCGCTGCCTGATTGAGTACTGCCCCCACATGAGGCTAAAGCTGTTGCCATGGCAATTAAAGGTAAAAAACGCAGTTGTTTCATGCTTTTGGTTAGATGAGTTGAATAAATAATGGGTCGGGTTTAAAAATTAAAAGTACGAACATTCATCTGCGAAAGCAAGGCGTCAAAATTTTGAAACAAAGCTCTTGCATGTCAGCATAGTGTACAAAAATGGCCCCATTGTCACTTGATATTAACATTTAAAGATTTTATGCAAACAACTTATAATGAGTATTGTAAAACTAATTTATAAAACTTACCTTTGCACCTCGAAACAATATTGGCTCAAAATGCGTTATAGCACCAGAATCAATAAAATTTGTAGAGGGTTGTGGCTATCAGTTTGCACCAATTACTTATCAGTATTGTGTCATAATACAATGAGGGTATAGTCAGATAACAATTTGCAAATAATTTATTTCGTTAATAGATATATCACGAAAGTAATTGACTACATTGTACAGCATTCATAACAGAATGTATTTATTCACCAGATTTCAAAAATGAGACAACTCAAAATTTCCCAATCCATTACTAACCGCGAATCTCAGTCGCTTGATAAATATTTGACCGAGATTGGCAAAGTAGATCTGATAACCGCTGATGAAGAGGTTATACTGGCACAAAAAATACGGGAGGGAGACCAGGCGGCTTTAGAGCGCTTAACCAAAACCAATTTGCGTTTTGTTGTATCGGTAGCTAAACAATATCAAAACCAGGGCCTAACCCTTGGCGACTTAATAAACGAAGGTAACCTGGGTTTAATTAAAGCAGCTAAACGCTTTGACGAAACCAAAGGATTTAAATTTATATCGTACGCCGTATGGTGGATCCGCCAGTCTATCCTTTCTGCAGTAGCAGAGCAATCGCGTATAGTGCGTTTGCCTTTGAACCAGATCGGATCATTAAATAAAATACGCCAGGCTTTTTCTAAACTGGAGCAACAATATGAGCGCGAGCCATCACAAGCCGAATTAGCTGATATTTTAGAAACCACAGAAGAAAAAATTTGCGATTCGTTAAGTAACTCGGGCCGTCACGTATCGATGGATGCCCCGTTTGTACAAGGCGAAGAGAATACCTTGCTTGATGTTTTACAAAACAACGAGCCTACTACCGATGACTTTTTGATGGAAGAATCGCTTTCGCAAGAGATCATGCGATCGTTGGTAACATTAGCCGAGCGTGAGCGCGAGGTGATTGTATTGTTCTTCGGCTTAGGTAATAACTACCCGCTATCGTTAGAAGAGATAGGCGAGAAATATAACCTGACACGTGAGCGTGTTCGCCAGATAAAAGATAAAGCTTTACAGCGCCTGCGCCATACATCGCGTAGTAACCTGTTACAATCGTATTTGTAACAAGCAAACCATAATGATTTAGAGAAGCCTTCCGGAAAACCGGGAGGCTTTTTTGTTTGTAGGTAATTTACGCTGAGCGACATTATTTCAATACGAAATTTTAAAGTAACTCAAAAAATACAATCTTATTCGCATATATTATCTTGTTTTATTAAACTATTGTCAATTAAACACGTCAAAACATTGAAAGATCGTTAAAAAAATATCTGATTGCTTAAGGATAATTGAATCTTTGCAAAGATTATTATATAATATTGCGATATTTTTAAAAATAAAATTAATTTGTTGATAATTAGATAATGTACTATCTTTGCTATTGAAATTAATTTATTAAAACAATTAAATCATTGTCATTATGAAAAAAGTATTAATACTAATTTCTATCTTCTCATTAGGATTTGGATTTTATGCTAAGGCGCAATATATAGGTACAGGCGATCTGCCTGCCGACATCACTCAGGATTTTTCGACTAAGTATCCAAACATGACCAAGGTAGATTGGGAAAAAGACGGTAAACATTACAAAGCAACTTTTAATGTTGACCAATGGGCACATCAATTGGTTTATGACCAGAATGGTAAAATGATATCGCAGCAATTTGGTTTGCCGGTATCAAATTTGCCTGCCGATGTATTTAGCGGATTGAAAAAGAACTTTCCTGAGTTGAAGATCGCAGAAGCTAACCAGGTTGAGGAAAAAGGCAAAGTATCATACAAGCTTAGCCTAACCGACGAAGGCAACAGTACCGAAAAAGTTATTATGGCACCAGATGGCCGTGTGATCAGAACAATAATTGATCAGGAATAAAACAAAATTAGTTAACGACTTGTAAATTAAAGTCCTGCTTGTAAAAGCGGGACTTTTTTTATTTGTATAATCTGATACAATTTGTGTAATATTATACGTTATACGTACACTGCTGTTGAGCCCATCAGGATCTAAAATTTAATTTTTTTGACGAATGAATAAATATATACTCTTATTCATCGCTTTTTTCACCCTCGGGGCCACTGCACAGAACTGTCCGCCTAATATCGGATTCGAGGAAGGTAACTTCACCAACTGGGATTGCTCTGCAGGTACGGTAGATCAAAGCGGCGTCTTACATTTAAGTCCAACAGGCCCGGTGTATGGCCGGCATACCATGTATTCAAAAACCGGCAATCCGGGGATTGATGCCTATGGAGGCTTTTCGCGTATTTGCCCTAACGGGAGTAACTATTCTATACAGTTAGGTAACTCAGATGTGCCGTCGATAGCCGAGCGAATTTCGTATACCTTTACCGTTCCCGCCAATCAGTCGGACTATACAATTTTTTATAACTATGCCTGCGTACTGCAAGACCCTGCTCCAGGCGGCACAAACCACACTACCGAACAGAAGCCATTATTTTCGGCCCAGATATATGATGTGGCAACCGGCCAATATATTGCCTGCGCGTCGTTTTCATATAATGCGGGGTCAGCCTTGCCCGGCTTTAAGCAATCTCTTTTTAACAATAGCAAAGGCATTGTTTATTATAAGGATTGGACGCCAGCCAGTATAAACCTGCGTGGTTATGGCGGCCGGGTAATGAGGCTTGAATTTACCGCGCGTTGCTGTACCCCCGGCGGGCATTTTGGCTACGCTTACCTGGATGTTAACGAAGGTTGTAGCTCGGCAATTACCGGCAACGCCTTTTGTACTAATGAAAAATCGCTAAAACTTTATTCGCCGGCTGGTTTCGATCAATACTTTTGGTATAATGAAGACTATACCCAACTGCTTGGTACGCAATATAGTTTAACCATAACACCGCCGCCTACAGATCAAACCAAATATAACCTCATTATAGTGCCATTTGCCGGTTTGGGCTGTCGCGATACATTGCATACCACCATTAATGCCATTAATGCCGAGTTTGACTTTAATTTACCCGACTCGATAGCGATATGCCCGGGCCAGGGAACAGTAGATATCACAAAGTCATCAGTCACGAGGGGCAGTAGTCCCAACTTAACTTATGCGTATTATAGCGATCCCGATGGGGTTAATTTTCTGCCAAACCCAACTTCGCTTGGGCCAGGTACGTATTATGTTAAGGCCAGTAATCCTTTTGGCTGTTCCAATGTTTTGCCTGTAAAGATTGTTATAAGTACCCCAATTTTTAATCCTGTAAGGCCGCCTGCAGTTACTTACCCCGAAGGCATTGATCTTTCCACTACTTTTACGGCAGATACAAGTTTAACATACTCTTACTACAGCGATCCGCTGGCAACTGTGCCTTTAACCAATTTTAAGGCGCTGCATTATAGCGGCACCTATTATATTAAAGCAGTAAATAAGTTTGGTTGCTACACTATTAAAGCCATCACAATTACAGTTAACCCGCCGCCGCCGCCAACAATTACGGCCCCTAATACCTTCACACCCAATAACGATGGTGTAAACGACTTTTTTGGTGTAACCATAACTGGTTATGGCACATTTAAAAACCTGAAGATATATAACAGGCAGGGCGAGCTTTTGTTCACAAGCTACGATATCAATACCCTTTGGGATGGCAATTTTAAAGGAAAGCCTGTACCCGAGGCTACCTATTATTGGGTTTTAACTGCTGTTAATACCTATTTCCGTACTTCAATAAATACTTCGGGGTATATTGCGGTTCTAAAATAGGATCAAGTTAAACTTTAATAAATATTTTTCTGTTGTACATGATCCAAAGGATGAGCATAAAAAACAAATTAAAGCAAATAGCCCATGCTAACGATGCGTTTACCGGCGAAAAGTGTGGTTTAAAAACGGTTTGAAAAATATACTGACTTACGGTTAGTTTTTTCTCGGTTACATGTATAAATCCAAGTGTGCGTACCAGTAAGGCCGAAAAACTGAATACGAAAATGGCGTTTACCCCATATACCACTAACGGTTTGGTAAACCTGTTATAGCCTTGCACATCAATTATCCAATAAAAAAATCCCAGACCAAGTGTCGCCAATCCGCCGGCATACAGTACGTACGAACTTGTCCACAACGCCTTGTTGATTGGGAAGAACAGATCCCATAGTAAGCCTGACATAACCGCACCGAGACCGATGCTAAACATCCAGGCCAATTTGGTAGCCTCGTCTTTGTCCTTACGTTTTAGCCAGGTGCCTATCAAAATACCAAACAAGGTAGTGCCACAGGCGGGTATGGTGCCTAATAAGCCTTCGGGGTCCCACACCTTTGATTCCTTCCATAAATGGCCTTCACCTATCAATGTGCGATCTAACCAGGCACCCAAATTAGTTTCGGGTTGTAAATTTGCAGCCCCAAAGCCGGGTACCGGTACAAAGGTCATGATGAGATAATAGGAAATTATAAATATCCAAAATAGATATAGCTGGGTTTTGCGCGTGGTATTTAAATAGATGCTTGCGCAGATACCAAACACTATTCCGATACGTACCAGTACTCCCGGTATACGTAAAGTATGCAGGTCAATAAAATGGTGTTTCTCAAAATTATAGAATGGATATGCCGATAAAAACCAGCCTAAAAACATGATGATGGCCGCACGCCTTAACACATTCAACATTAGTTTCTTGTGATTGGCAGGGTCGGCCTTTTTAGTTTCCATGGCATATACGATAGAAACGCCAACAATGAAGAGAAAGAAAGGAAATATCAGGTCGGTGGGGGTGCAGCCGTTCCATGAAGCATGCTCCAGCGGAGCGTAAATATGCCCCCAGTCGCCGGGGTTATTAACCAATACCATGGCCGCAACGGTTAGGCCTCTAAAAAAATCAAGCGATAGCAGCCGCTTTGGGGCCAGGTTTGTAGTCATATCAAAACGAGTTTTATCTGGGTTAATAAAAATCCAAGTTATAAAAATAATTATAAACTGATCACAATATAACTACATGAGACCCAAACCGGCCGCTAAAAACTCAATATTTGTACCGTACAAAAGCCTCCATCGCTTCGTACTCGGCAAGGCCAAGTTTATCGTACTGCGAGGCGGTTTCGCGGTTGCGGTCTTCGGCACGAACCCAAAACTCGCGCGCATCTTCTCCGGGGAAAACCGGCCTGTCTTTTTGCGACTGATGCTTGAAAATGGCATTTCGCTTGCGCTCAACTTCCTGTGGTGATAGTGGTACGGCCATTTCGATTTCGTGAACCTCAAACTCAAACCAGGCACCACGGTATAGCCATAGCCAGCAATCTTTAACCCAGTCTTCTGTTTCTTTTAAGCGGTTAAGTGCTGCCAGAATTATGTTAAAGCAAACCAGGTGTGTACCATGCGGATCGGCAAAATCGCCTGCGGCAAATATCTGCTGCGGCTTTATTTTTTGCAGTAGCTCAATGGTTAGCTTGATATCCTTTTCGCCAACAGTGTTTTTCTGGGTTTTGCCACTTTCGTAAAACGGAAGCGCCATAAAATGGATATTTTTATCCTGAAGACCAGCATATCGCGCACCCGATATGGCTTCGCTTTTGCGGATAAAACCTTTTACATCGCGCACTTCGGGTGTATCGATCTCGTTAGGTTGTTTGGTGGCGATAAACTTGCGCATATCTTCGTATATCGCCTTTAATTTGCTGTTATCTTCGCCAATGCTGTGATTAAAATCGATAGCAAATTCCATGTAACGCAGTACATCATCATCCCAAACCGCCGTATTTCCAGATGTTTGATAGGCTACATGTACATCGTGTCCCTGATCAACCAGGCGAATGAATGTTCCGCCCATTGATATCACATCATCATCCGGGTGTGGCGAAAATATAACCGATCTTTTTTGTGCAGGATATGCACGTTCCGGCCGTTCGCTATCGTCGGCATTGGGTTTACCACCCGGCCAGCCGGTTATGGTGTGTTGTATCTTATTAAAAATATCGATGTTGATGTTATAAACCGGGCCTTGCTCTACAGCTAACTGTGCCATGCCATGATTGTTATAATCATCTTCGGTTAGTTTCAGTACCGGTTTATTTACTGTTCGCGCCAGCCATATAACCGCTTTTTTCTTTAATGAATCTTCCCAAATGCAATCTTTAACCAGCCATGGTGTATCGAAACGGGTTAACGATAAAGCGGCTCCGGCATCAAGTACAAACTCCACATTTTCCGATAGCTGCAAAAAGGTTGCAGGTACATCGCCCGATATTTCTCCTTCAACCGCCTTTTTAATGATGGAAGCTTTTTTCTGGCTCCAGGCCATCAAAATAATTTCGCGGGCTTTAAATATGGTGCCAATACCCATGGTGATGGCTTTGGTCGGTACATTTGATTTACCCCCAAAATCGCGCGAAGCATCACTGCGTGTCAGGTCGTCGAGTGTAACCAAACGGGTACCAGAGTTCGGCGCCGAGCCTGGTTCGTTAAAACCGATGTGTCCTGTACGGCCGATGCCTAATATTTGCAAATCGAGGCCGCCGAGGCTGTTTATCTTCTGCTCGTAGTCGTAGCAAAATGCCTGTATATATTCTTTTTTTAAATTGCCATCCGGTATGTGGATGTTGTTTTTGTTAATGTCGACATGATTAAACAAGTTGTCGTTCATAAAGCTCACATAGCTTTGAGCAGCTTTGGGCTTCATGGGATAATACTCGTCCAGGTTAAACGTAATTACGTTGCTAAAGCTCAAGCCCTCCTCTTTATGCATTCGTACCAACTCGGCATAAACCTTAAGCGGGGTTACGCCGGTAGCTAAACCTAATACTGCTTTTTCGCCTTTTTCCTTTTTGGATTTTATAAGCGTTGCTATGCGCTGAGCTACTTTTACCGATGCTGTTGCCTGGTCTGGGTATACAGTTACCGGCAGCTTTTCGTACCGGGTTTCT
>Ga0105855_1000832_pt1 | contig 12056 bp, 4 predicted proteins | sample OrgsoiDNA_201059_FD_89680 | JGI IMG/M metagenome (GOLD analysis project Ga0105855, IMG submission 89680) | Permafrost soil microbial communities from the Arctic, to analyse light accelerated degradation of dissolved organic matter (DOM) -... | ecosystem: Environmental > Terrestrial > Soil >... | reverse complement strand
GCTATGGCCAAGGTTTTTTGCAAGGGCGACTGGCGCGCGGGTTACTATCGCGACCAAACCTTTATGTTTGCCACCGGTATGAGCAACTTAAAAGAATTTTTTGCTCAACTATACGCTAATCCGGATATTGAAAAAGACCCGGCATCGGCAGGCAGACAAATGAATTGCCACTTTGCGACGCGCACTATTGATGAAAACGGCGACTGGAACGACCTGACGCAAATGATGAATTGCGCGTCGGATATATCAACAACAGGTGGTCATATGCCTCGCTTGTTGGGCCTGGCATACGCATCAAAACTATACAGGCAAAATAAAGAACTTGAATATCTTAAAAAGTTCTCAGTAAATGGTAATGAAGTGGCTTTTGGCACTATTGGCAATGCATCCACATCCGAGGGCTTATTTTTCGAGGCGTTTAATGCAGCCGGCGTTTTGCAGGTGCCTATGGCGATTTCCGTTTGGGACGATGCTTATGGTATATCAGTACCCGCAAAATACCAAACCACAAAAGAAGATATCTCCGAAATATTAAAAGGCTTTCAACGCGAAGACGGCACTAATGGCTACGAAATTTTTAAAGTTCGAGGATGGGATTACGTAGCCCTTTGCGAAACCTATGAGCGTGCTATTGAAGTGTGCCGCCGCGAACACGTTCCGGTACTGATACATGTAACCGAAATGACGCAGCCACAAGGTCACTCTACCTCGGGTTCACACGAGCGTTATAAATCTAAAGATCGTTTAGCCTGGGAAGATGAGCACGACTGTTTGATACAGATGCGCAAATGGATGATAGACACAGCGATAGCGACAGCACAAGAACTGGATGAGTTAGAGGATAACGCAAAAAAGACCGTACGAAGTTACCAACGCCAGGCGTGGAACGAACTTGGTGCCGAAATAAAAACGGAACTGGATCAGACAGTTGAATTTATACACGATATAGCTGAAAATTCGGAGTACAGAACTGAATTGGTGAAAATTATCGGAGAGTTAAGTGAAACCGTAGATCCGGGCCGCCGCGAAGTGATGGCTGCCACACGAAAAGTTTTGCTGTTAACCGTTAAAGAAATTTCTGATACTCGCACCAGCTTATTGGAATGGGTAAAATTTGAGAACGAAAAAAATAAAGAGCGTTTTAATTCTAAATTATTTACCGAAACGCAATACTCCCCACTTAATGTACCTGTAGTTGCGCCGGTTTATACCGAGGATGCCAAAGGTATTAATGGCAGCGAAGTATTAAATGCCTGTTTTGAAGCTAATTTTAACCGCGATAAAAGTATTGTAGCTTTTGGCGAAGATGTAGGCGCTATTGGCGATGTTAACCAGGGATTTGCAGGGCTCCAATTAAAATTTGGAGATCTGCGGATAACCGATACCGGTATTCGTGAAGCTACTATTATTGGCCAGGGTATGGGCCTTGCTATGCGCGGCCTACGCCCTATTGCCGAAATACAATACCTGGATTACCTGATGTATGCCATGAACGTTTTAAGCGACGACCTGGCAAGCTTAAGTTATCGCACCAAAGCAGGCCAAAAGGCACCGGTAATTATACGCACCCGCGGTCACCGCCTTGAAGGTATATGGCATTCGGGCTCGCCACTGGGTTTTATTTTGAACGTTTTAAGAGGTATACATATTTGTGTACCGCGTAATATGACACAAGCGGCCGGCATGTATAATACCCTGCTCCGCGGTGATGAGCCCGCGCTGGTTATAGAATGTTTAAACGGCTACCGTTTAAAAGAAAGATTACCAGAAAACGTGGGCGAATTTACTGTGCCATTGGGTAAAGCCGAAATATTACGCAAAGGAAGCGATATTACCATAGTATCTTACGGTTCAACGCTGCGCATAGTGCAGGAGGCTGCCGCCGATCTGGAAGCCGTAGGCATACAGGTTGAGATCATCGACCCGCAAACCCTGTATCCTTTTGATACCGAGCATGTTTGCATAGAGTCGTTAAAGAAGACCAACAAACTGTTAATCGTGGACGAGGATGTACCTGGCGGCGCTTCGGCTTATATTTTGCAACATATACTGGAAGTGCAGAACGGCTATTATAATCTCGATTTGCAACCACGCACCTTAACGGCCAAGCAGCATCGCCCTCCGTACGGGTCTGATGGTGATTATTTTAGCAAACCATCACACGAAGATGTTGTTGAAGCTGTTTATGCGATGATGGGAGAAACTAACCCTGGTAAATTTCCGCCGATATATTAAACTAAGATTCTTTAATATGAGACACGGGCGCATTTATTTACTGGCTATATTATTGTTTGTAATGTATGCTGCTTTGGCGCAAGCTCAAACCAGGACAGTTACCCGCACAACCATTACCACATCAAGCAGAACACCGTTAGATACCAACCGTATTGTTTACGATGAAAACGACAAACCGTTAAGGTATTACCAATATCAAAAGCTATTGAACACAGGCCAATATACTTTAAGGTCCAATGGCAATCCAAGTGACTCCGGCTCAAAATTTTATCTTAAAAAGCTAACTCCCGAAGAACACGCCCAAATGTTTGAAAGGATGAAGTCGTTTTATGTGAATAAGAGCCCTATGCTTCAGGAAAATAAAAAACTGGATATTACTCCCCTGCTTGGTGATGCAGCCACTCAGGATGAACTTGACCACAAGGTTATCGTATTAATATTTTGGTCGACTGAATGCCCGCCTTGTACTGAAAGTTTTGCTGCTTTGAACGACTATTTTAAGGAAATAGAAAATCCTGATAACATTATCATTATGGCTATTACCCGCGATAATGATTTAGCCGTTGCCGCAAAACTAAGAGGCAAGCCTTTAAATCACACTCGTTTTATTAATGGCGCGAGCAAAATAATAAATGCCTATCAAAACAGGCAGTTGCCGGCATTTGTTGTTGCCGATAAAGATCACATGATCAGGTTTTCGTTGATAAACCAGGTACCCGAATTTAAAAATGCAATAAAAGCTGCTTTGGCAGAATAACACAATCACTGTCTAAGTTCTTATATCATGCTTAACAACACCTCTTCCCTATTCGATATCATCAAAAACAGGCGCAGCACCAAGCCGCCAATGATGAATGGCAAAAAAATACCGAACGAGCAGATAAAACAGTTACTCGAGTTAGCCGACTGGGCGCCTACCCATGCCAATACTGAACCCTGGTATTTTATAGTATATGCCGAGCCAAAAACCTTTTGCAGCGAACACGCCGAATTATATAGGGATAGTACGAGTGCCGAAGACTTTATGCAGTTTAATTACGAAAAAATATTGCATAATGGAGATAAGGCATCACACCTGATTATTGCTGTGATGAAACGTGGGCATTTACCTAAGATACCCGCGTTAGAAGAAATTGCGGCTACGGCATGTGCAGTACAGAATATTTTATTGGGAGCAACCGCTTTGGGTATTGCAAGCTTTTGGAGTACAGGCGGGATGGTACTCAACCCGGCTATGAAACAGTTTTTAAATCTTAATGAAGAAGATATTGTAATGGGCGTTTTATACCTTGGTTATAGCGATAGTGTGCTATCGGGCGAACGTATAATTCCGATTAGCGAAAAGGTAAAATGGATTGGCTAATATAAAGGTAAAATGGATTGGCTAATATTTAGAACGTACGCTGCGGACAGGTTACCTTATACCTGTTATTGAGAAATATACCTAACACAATCTCGTGAGTGCCGTTACTTACTGTATTAAGATTTGAAGTAGTGTAATCATACGAATAACCAAGACTCATAAATGAGCCGATATTAAAACCTACCATGCCCGCCACGGCGTCGCCTTCGCGATAGGCACCTCCTATCCAGAAATGATCGCGAAAAGCAAGTTTCAAATTAATATCGTAACTGGCCGGTACTGGGTTAACCACTTTAACCATAACCGAAGGCAGTAAAGTGATATCATCATCTAAAAACAACTTATAACCTGCTGTGAAGAAAAAGTGCGGTACAGTTTTGCCCTGGTTATAAATAGAATTACTGCTAAAGCTAATAGTTTGAGGCAGCAATTGCTGTACTGAAGCACCAATAAAATAAGTTGCGGAATATGCCCAAAGACCGGCGCCGACATCGGGCTTAAACTGGTTATAGTTACCACCATTAATTGCAGGGTCGGAAAACTCGGTAGTTACTTCGGCTGTATTCAGAGTGTAGTTAGATATTCCTGCAGATACGCCTACGGCGAGGTTCAGAGTTGGAGAAATGCCCAAATGATAGGCGTATGTTGCATCAAAATTTGTTTGTCTGATGGGGCCCGCCTTATCGGTAACTATGGTTAAGCCGATACCATGGTGGGGCTCGGCCGCCATATAGGTTTGTGTAAACGAGCGCCCTAAAGGGTTATCGCCATTGGCCGGACTTTGAGTAGCATCGCCCTCAATAAAATTCCGGCCTAAAGGAGCGTTAATTGTAAAATACGAAGTAACAGGAGCGCCTTGTAAACCCGTCCACTGACTGCGGTAGCCGGCTTTAACATCGGTATAATTCTCAATACCGCTAACGGCGGGATTAACTAAAATAGGGTTAAAAACATACTGGGTATACTGAGGGCGTTGTTGGGCCTTTAATTGTAACCCAGCGATAACAAACAAAACTATAGTACAAAATCTCTTCATTTATATGCTTATTGTAACAATCCCCTCGGTTAGTAATGATGTTTTGTTTTTAAAAATTGGCCTATACGCTTCGATGGTTAAACAGATCGGATTTACAGATAACGTATCCAATCTTCTTTCAGTATCTAACAATTTACGAATATAACTTTTCTACACTTTTTACTGGTACCAAACTCAATAAAACATAAAACTTACCGCAAAATAGTAATATATCCCGAAATAACCTCACGCCCGTGTTTAGGATTGATGATATAGTAATAGGTGCCTATAGGTAAAGGTATACCCTTGTAGCGCCCGTCCCAAGCCTTGCCATATCCTATCGATGAAAATAACAGGCTGCCATTACGATTATATACTTCTACCGTACAATTAGTATAATCGCTCAAATTGGTAATATTCCAGGTATCGTTTATACCATCATTATTCGGTGTAAATGTGTTAGGCACTATAGGCGGCAGCAATACGGTTATTTTGATGCTCGCGGTGTCGCTGCATATCCCCTTCCCGGTAACGGTTAAAGTGTAAGTAGTTGTACCTGCCGGGCTGGCTACAGGATTTAATACATTATCGGCGCTTAACCCTGTCGAGGGAGTCCATTTATAGTTCAGACTATCCCCCGTCGCAGTTGCGATGATACGGATACTACGTCCCAGCAATACCGAGGTATCGGGGCCAACTGTAACTACTGGCAAAGGGTTCACGGTGATCGTTTGTGTAACAGTATCTGCACACAAATTATTCGGCGTAAAAATGTAGGTTAAAGTATGTGTACCAACGCCTGCAACTGCCGGGTTAAATATTGTACCACTTACACCACTTCCGGAGAATACCCCTGCCGGGCCAGCAGGGCCTTGCGTTTCGGTAGCGACAAGATTAACGACGGCCGCATTAACACAAACCGGTGCCAATGCCGGGAACGATAATAACGGAACCGGCAACAAAGTAATGGTAACATCAAGTGGATTTGAACATTTGGTGCCCGAATAAGCGATCATATGTACAGTATACGTTTTGGTACCGGTATAAAATACCGGGTAAGAGTGCCGGAATATCTGCCCGATGGTAGGATGATTATAGGTCACCAATGAGGTTGGATCGCTGGCATCGTAGTACATCTCAATTTTGGTAACTGAACCAAAATCGACGGTTGAACTGTTCACAAAAAACACTTCGTGATCGCTGCATAGCTGCGCTGGGTTAAGCACAGTGAAACCCGCCTTAGGATTAGCTCCATTCACAGTGAATATTGTGTCTTTTTTAACACTGCACCCATCCTTTGATGTCACGGTAAGGCTCATATTATAATTACCTGTGCTGGTATAAATATGCGATGGATTTTTAGCTGTTGATGTATTGGGATTGCCGGCCGTAGACGCGGCATCGCCAAAGTTCCATAAATAGATAAATTGGGCCTGGCTGTTATCGGCAATGGTACTGCTATCGGCAAATTGTGCCGTACCATCGGTAATACAAATATCCGGCAATACAGGTTTAACTACAGGTAAGGGATTTACTACCACGTTTTTTGTTGCCGTATTACCTGCGCAACCTTTATCGGTAATGTTGTATAACTTAACGGCATAAGTGCCGGCCTTTGTAAACGTATGTGTAAACGGCGAATTATTGGTTTGCGTTTGCAGTGCACTCCCATCATCAAAATCGTAAACCCATTGGGTAATAGGCCTCTCGGCCGATGTGGATTGATCTGTAAAGGTTACGGTGCGTGTTTCACAATCAGGTTGCGATACCGCAAATGCGGCTACCGGGCTGGCTTCTACATGCACCTTTTGCTGATACGGAGTGCCAATACATCCGGTTGATCCGGTAGCCACCAGGATCACTGTAAAATCGCCTGAAGTTAAATAAGTATGGATGGGGCTTTGCACTGCCGAAGTATCGCCATCGCCAAAATCCCAATGCCAGGCGGCTATATTATGGCCAAGGCCATTCGTTTGATCATTAAACTGAATAGTATCGGCAAAGCAGATATCGCTGCGCGATGAAAATTTGGCTACCGGCGGATCAATAATATCAAAGCTCATATCTACTTCCTCATCCGAACCACAGGCATCGGCCACCGGGTTAAATGCGATAACTTTTATAGCGTACGAACCTGCAGTAGCATAGCTTACCGGTGTTGGATATTGATAGGTGTAAAGCGTTTCTGTTCCTTTTGTAGTGATCTGGACAGGCGTAGGACTTGAATCGGTATAAGTTGGCGAGCCATTTTTAAGATCCCAGGTTAATTTGGTTGTTGCGAAGGGCAAGGTAACATCGGCACTGAAACTTTGCGCCGTACAGCCGCTGGTTACCACCTGATGGGTTGCCGGGTTGGTATATTGTACATATTCGTTTAAATCCTGCAGGTTGGCGCCTGCTGCGTAGCCATAAGACTCAAACTGCCCAAAACCATAGGCAATAGCATTAAAACCTCCTGTGGCTGATATATTATGCGTACCAGCGGTAACCGAAAACTGCGCATACGAATAGGTTGGATCGCTTGCAAAAGCTGTAAAACCGGCTGCTTTATTTACGCCGTCAATAACAAACGACGGTGCATCGGTTGTTTTAATAATAACATTAATGTATTGCGCCAGGATATTTTCTTTTGGGGTTGAGTAAAGCGTAGCCTGTTGAATGGTTTGCTCTATAGGTGTTAAAAAGATCATTTCAGGGTCGCCCACATCGTTACTGTCATAAGCACAGGAATTAGGCATTTTACCCTGAGTAACCGCATATTGAATAACCTGTATGGGTTTATCGGCCTGGATAATATTGGGTGTGGTGCTGCTGAACTCGTAGTAAAACCCATTAACAAATTGCGACGAGGAAATTGGGTTTCCGTTAAGCGTTACGGTTGTAGTTGGATCACTCAACGCAATGCGATAAATATCGTAATCGCGATTTTTTAATGGTGCTGTATAATAATTTTTTCCCCACGATGCTGTTGGATAAACTTGTTGAAAAAGATTATCGGCGGTATTATCAGCTTGTACATTACTAAAACAGCCGATCATGATCTTGCTGCTGCCCGAAAAAACGGCTATTTTTTTGCACGTACTGCCATTAGAGCTGATAGATTGGATGCGTGTTCCGGTAAGATCTGTAGCCGAAAGCCCCTGGAACAACTCTCCTTTTTTTAAATTGAGGGTAAAAGACGAATTTGCAGCTTGCCCCGTAGTTAAAGTAGCTGTAGGAGTTACCTGCACTACTGTACTATCTTCGGTAGCAACCACAACAAAGGCTGAATATGACGGAGCTTCGTTTGAAACCTGGGTATAATTAAGTGAGTAATAATCTTTACCTAAGGTGTTTACCGGCAATACCAGCGTTGCGCCCGATACGGCGGCGGCGTGAATATGGGCGAAAACTACAATAGGCTGTACCGATGTAATATTAATACCTTTCAGAAATTGCCCCGCGCTGCTTAAAAACTGGCTTTGCGGTATTAGAACAGGTGTAACCTGGTTAGCAGTTACGGTAAAGTTAATAGCTGAAGTAACACCATCGGCAAAGGTTATGGTACCAGTTGTACTCACATCCGATGTAATGTAGACATCTAACTGGGCAATGGTGTTATTTGCAATAACCACACCGCGAATATTCTGCATGTATCCCAGCCAAAAGTTTGTGCCCTTGTTTGATGTATTTACCTGGGCATATCCTTTTGCAGAAATAAAGCAGATCGCAATAAATAGTAGTAGAGTTTTATAAATATTTTTCACCTCCAGTAAATATACCTGCCTGTTTTGGCGGGCATTAGCATATGTAACGTTGTTACCTTATAATTGTTACCACGCCTGCTATTTTACTCCGGCCATGCTTAGGGTCGATAATATAATAGTAAGCTCCTAACGGCAAAATTACACCATTATAACGACCATCCCATGCCGATCCGTACCATGTTGACGAAAAAACTTTTTCACCATTACGATTATACACATCAACTGTACAACCCGGATACGAGTCGAGGTACTGAATCTGCCAGGTATCGTTAACACCATCGCCATTAGGAGTAAAAGCGCTTGGTACAACCGGGGCAAGTAATACCTTCACCGAAACAGAATCGGTTACGGGGCAAGCTGTACTATTGGTAGTTGAGGTTACTGTTAATTTGTATTTGGTATCGACAGATGGTGATGCTATTGGGTTAAGAATTTTATTGTTATTTAAACCGGTAGATGGTGTCCATAGATAAGTCAAATTATTACCTGTTGCAGTTGCCTGTAGCTGAGCCTGACCGCCGGCAAGTATCAATACATCATATACCGTACTAACAACCGGGGCCGGTTCAACTGTAATATTTTGTTTTAAAGTATCGGCACACGAATTGGCCGATGTATAAATACAACCTATCACATGTTTACCTAAACCTGCTGTGGCAGGATAAAATATACCATCGGACGAGGTAGCACCATCGATAGTAAATACCGGTATGCCTACCGGGCCGTTTTGTATAGTTACAGCTGATGCGAGCTGAACAACATTCCCATTTATACAAACCTGTGAATCGGTTTTAAATGTTACCACAGGGACAGGCAATAACGCAATAGTCTGATCAAACGTCGACACGCAGGTTGTTGTTGGATAAACGCCCGAATAGGCTACCATATGTACCTGGTAGCTTTTATTTGAGGTAGTATTGTTAACCGGATAACTATGCCTGAATAGTTGCCCTAAAGTGGGGCGCTCGTAATGCGTTTTAACCGTTGGTTTATTGGCATAATCGTAATACATATCGATACTGGTCACATCGCCGTTACCAAAGCCGGGCACCGTAGCATTGTCGATAAAAAACACCTCGCGGCTACTGCATAAGGTTGTGCTATTGAGTACAGTAAAATCCGCTTTAGGCGATGAGCCGTTTACTTTGAACTGTTTAACGGTATCGGCCGAGCAGCCATCTTTAGTAGTAACTGTAAGTTTGGCATTATATATACCAATACCTGGGTACGAGTGTGTTACGGTTATGCCGGTAGCGGTATTAGGGTTAGTTGCCGTCGCCTTTACATCGCCAAAATCCCAGGTATAAACCAAGCCATTTTTATCGGGTATGGCGTTAAAAACCGCAACACCATCATTCGCGCAAACATCTGGTATTACAAAATCGGCTACAGGTAATTGGTTTACGATAACCGATTTACTAACAGATACGCTACTACAACCCAGATTAGTGGTAACTATCAATGTAACTACATAGTTTTTATAGGGACTGAAGATATGTGTAGGATTTTGCAATGTCGAAGTCATGGAGCCATCACCAAAATCCCACAGCCATGATGTGACAGTACCCTCGGCCGAGGTGGACTTATCAGTAAATGTAATGCTTTGGCTATCACAATCCGGGGTAGAATAAGTAAAATCGGCAACAGGCTTTTTATTGATATGGATGGCTTGGCTATAATTAGTTGTGGAACAACCGTTATGACCTGTAACCGTTAATTTCACCACGTAATCACCCGAAACTATGTAAGCATATTTGGGGTTCTGCACGGCGGAAGTATCGCCGTTACCAAAATCCCAATGCCACGCCGAAACAATTTTATTGGTGCCATCGGTTTTATCGGTAAATAGAACGGTATCTCCGGGGCAAGCAGTGGCAGCAGCAGTGAAATTAGCCTGGCCGCTAACTGTGAAATCTTTGATGCTTGTAACAATGCAAGTATCTTTCGATTTTACGGTTAAACTAATATGATATATGCCCGCTTTAGTAAATTGATGCGTTGGATTTTTAAGGAAGGATGTGTTGGGGTTTACAGTCGTAGCATTTGCATCACCAAAATCCCACAGGTACTTAAACAATATGCTACTCGAATCGGCGATGGTGGTATTATTGGTAAATTGTGCTGTTGCATTTGCCAGGCAAACATCGGGCAAAGTAAAATCAACAATAGGATGCGGATGAACTACTACAGGATAACTTATGGAACTGCTAAAACATCCGCCACTGGTTGAAACCTGTAACTTAACCGTATAGGTGCCAGCACTGGCAAATATATGCTGAAAGGGTTGATTGGTAGTTTTGGTATCGGCTGCTGTACCATCCCCATAATTCCACACCCACTGTGTTATTTTATCCTCGGCTGTAGTTGAAGCATCTGTAAATGTAATGGCCTGGGTTTCACAATCCGGATATGAATAGTTAAATGCAGCAACAGGCAAGGCTTTAACGTGGACTTTTTTTGTACCAACATTAAAACAACCAGATGTACTTGTAACCGCTAAGCTAACGGTATAATCGCCGGGCTGCAGGTATTTGTATACCGGGTTTTGTACCGCCGATGTATCGCTGTTGCCAAAATCCCAATGCCACGCCTTTAAGGCATTACCTAAACCATTGGTCTGATCTTTAAAACTTATGGTATCGGTGGTACATACAGAGTCGCGTGAAGCAAATTCAATTTGGGGGGGATCGGAAACTATATAATTCAGATCTATCTCTTCGTTCGAACCGCATATTGTAGTAATAGGATCTACAACCGTTACCTTAACCGCGTAAGTACCCGAAGTCGAATAAGTTACCGGCGAGCCGTAATCATAAACATATAAGGTGGTGCCGTTTTTACTAATAGTGCTTTTAAGTGTTGGATTGATTTGCACTACCGGAGTTGATCCATTACCCAAATCCCAGGTAATACTTGTGGTTTGATAGGGTATAACAACCTGGGGTTCAAAGCTCGAGCCTGTACAGCTCGAGGTATATGTCTGGCTGGTTTGCGGATCGGCATATTGCACAAATTCGTTCAGGTTTTTAACATTGGTACCTGCTGCATAACCATACGATTCGGTACCTCCAAAACCATAGGCAATGGCATTAAAGCCCTGGCTTGCGGATATGTTATGTGTTGATCCTACGCTAACGGTAAACTGCCCGTAAGAATAGCCGCTGATACCGGGCACAGCTGTAAAACCACTTGCGGGCGCAGCCCCATCAAGCAAAAATGAAGATGCGGCAGTTGTCGGTATCACAACGTTAATAAAACCATTTAAAATTTTATATTTATCTGTAGAATATAACGTTACATGGTCTATGGTTTGCTCCAGGGGGTTAAGGTAGATCATCTCAGGGTCGCCAATATCGCCTGCCACTGCTTTGCCATTAATGCCATTACCTTGCGTAACTGCATACTGAACTACCTGGATGGGTTTATCGCCGGTTATTATGTTTGTTGCTTGGCTGGTAAACTCATAATAAAGGCTATTTATAAAACTACCTGCTGGCACAACGCTCCCATTTAGTGTAACTGTTGTGTTAGGATCGCTTAAAACAATACGGTAAACATCGTAATTTCGCGATTTTAAGGGCACTGTAATGTAGTTCTTTCCCCATGATGCGGTTGGGTAAACCTGATCAAACAGGTTATCGGCGCTGTTATTTGGCTTGCCGATATAGATTTTATTGCTACCTGAAAATACTGCTAT
>Ga0105855_1000830_pt1 | contig 12061 bp, 7 predicted proteins | sample OrgsoiDNA_201059_FD_89680 | JGI IMG/M metagenome (GOLD analysis project Ga0105855, IMG submission 89680) | Permafrost soil microbial communities from the Arctic, to analyse light accelerated degradation of dissolved organic matter (DOM) -... | ecosystem: Environmental > Terrestrial > Soil >... | reverse complement strand
GCCTCCGTGGCGCAGAGCCTGGCACCCTCGGTGTTCTGGCTGGATATCCTGCGTGCCGTGCAAGGCGTTGCCGGCGCGGCGGCACTGGCCAGTGGTTCGGCCGCACTGGCGCAAGAGTTCGAAGGGCATGCCCGTACCCGGGCGTTCAGTATGCTGGGGACGACTTTTGGTATCGGCCTGGCGTTTGGCCCGCTGGTGGCGGGTGTACTGATCGAAGCCTTCAACTGGCGGGCGATCTTTGTCTTTACTGCGTTGATTGGTGTGATCGCCATGGTCTTTGGCCTTCCGCGCATGCGTGAAACCCGCGACCCGGATGCCATGGGCCTGGACTGGCCAGGCACGATCACCTTCAGCGCGGTGCTGGCCTTGTTCACCTTCGGCGTGATCCAGGCGCCTGACAGCGGCTGGGGCAGCCCATTGGTGGTCTGCCTGCTGGCGGCCTCGGCCGTGTTGCTGGTGGCATTCGTGATGATCGAGATGCGCGTCAAACGGCCGATGCTCGACCTGACGCTGTTCCGGTTCCCACGGTTCGTCGGCGTGCAGATGCTGCCGATCGGCACCTGCTACTGCTATATCGTCCTGGTGGTCATGCTGCCGTTGCGCTTTATCGGTGTCGAAGGCCTGAGTGAAATCGACGCCGGCCTGCTGTTGCTGGCGCTCTCCGCGCCGATGCTTGTCGTGCCCATGCTGGCCGCCTCGCTGACCCGTTTTATCTCGGCGGGCATTCTCTCGGGCGTGGGTTTCCTGATTGCTGCCGTGGGGCTGCACTGGCTGAGCCTGTACAACGTCGGCGAGCCGAAATTCGGCCTCGTCGGCCCGATGCTGTTGATCGGTATCGGCGCGGGCCTGCCCTGGGGACTGATGGATGGCCTGTCGGTCAGCGTCGTGCCGAAAGAGCGCGCGGGTATGGCCGCCGGTATTTTCAATACCGTGCGGGTGGCGGGTGAGGGCATTGCCCTGGCCAGCGTTGCCGCGATGCTTGCCTCCTTGTTGCACACCCACTTGTCCGACGCCCTCCAGGTGGTTGCCGGCAGTGCCGATGCGGCGTTGATCGCCGAAACCGCGCACCGGGTCACCACGGGCGACATGGCCCATGCGATCAACACGATACCGGGCCTGGCCAACGAGCGCCTGGTGGCGGGTTATGCGGCGGCGTTCCAGTACCTGTTGCACATCCTCACCCTGATCACCCTGGCCTCCGCCGCCGTGGTGCTGGGCCTGTTGAGTAAAAACCGCACGGTGTCCGAGGAGGGGGCCAGTGACGCGGCTTGATTGTCGCCCAGTGGTCTACAGAGCATCGCTTTACGGGTTGTTTATCAACAAAACTTGAAAGCACACACTTTATCCATCGCGCCCAACCAGGGTCCGACTCACCGAACTCACTTCAGGTATCGCTATCATGACCAAACTTTATATCGCCAATCAGACCTGCTCCCAAACCGTCCAGATCATTGCCAATGAACTGGGCCTGAGCCCGGAGTTGATTCACTTTGATGTGTTCGGCAAGAGCACTTCCAATGGCGATGACTTCAATGAAGTCAATCCATTGGGTTATGTACCGGTTCTGGTGCTCGACAATGCCCAGAACGATCAACTGTCTGAAACCGTCATTATCTCTTCCTACCTGGCCGACCAGTTTCCAGAGTCGCAACTGACACCTCCTGCCGGTACCCTGGAACGTGCCAAGTTCGATCAACTGCTGAATTTCCTGGCGACTGAAATCGCCCAGAAACACATCCCCCTGATGCGCAAGCTGATGACCGAAGACGGGATCAAATGGAGCCACGCCAAGCTGGCCAGCGCCTACGGCGTACTCGATGCGCGTCTGGCCGATGGCCGGGCTTATCTCACCGGCGATACCTTCACCGTTGCCGATGCTTATGTGTTCGGTACCTGGTGGCATGAGCGTTCCGGTGCACCGATCACCCACCTGAAAAATCTGATGGCGTACAAGGCACGTATTGATGCCCGTGCTTCTGTACAGAAGGCACTGAAAGACGAAGCCGAGATCGTTGCGCTTCATGAAGCGCGCAAGTCAGCCTGAGGTTGATATCGTTATGTAGGAAGGCCGCTTCTGCGGCCTTTTTTATTGGCAACTTTCTGCCGGAGGAGATGGCCTAGCGCAAGCGATCCGCCAGGTAGTTCAGCACGGCGCGGATTTTCGCCGGCATCCGGTGGCCGAGGGGAATCAGGGCGTGAACGGGCGGGCCGGGTGCATCCACAGCGGGCAACACACGCACCAGCCTGCCGCAATCCACGTAGGGTTGGGCGACCTTGTCGAAGAGTTGCGCAATGCCGAGTCCGACAACGGTGGCATCGATCACGGCCTGGCCATCCGAGACCACCAGCACCGGGGTGGGGGAAAACTCCCGGATATGGCCATTTTCAGCCAGTGACCAGGGCCGTAACCGACCGGTGAAGCCACGAAAGATAATCGCTTCGTGGTGGACCAGATCCGCCGCGGACTCTATCGGTGCATGGCGCGCGAGGTAATCGGGGGCGGCGTACAGGGCGAGCGTTGTGTTGCATAACCGGCGCACGGTCATTTCGCTGTCCTGGGGCAGTTCGCCGGCCCTGACCACGATGTCCCAGCCTTCGCCCACGGCATCGGACATGCGATCGGTCATGGACAGTTCCAGTGTCACCTGCGGATAGCGCTGACGAAGCTCGGAAATGGTCGGCAGGAACAGTTGGCGAAAACCCGAGGGGATGTCCAGCCTCACCCGGCCAATGGGTTCTTCCTTGCGGGCCGCCAACGCCTGCGCGGCATCGCGCAGTCCATCGAGGGCTGCGATGGCCGCCTCCAGATAGGTTTCACCGTCTTCGGTCAGGCGTACGGCGCGTGTGGTGCGCTGGAACAGCTTGGTGCCGAGCCTGGCCTCCAGGCGCTGGACGGCCTTGCCGACGTTGGATTTGCTGGTTGAGAGGTTCTCGGCGGCGCGGGTAAAACTGCCGGTCTGCGCGACGCCGACAAAGGCGGCAATGTCCGGAAATGAAGCATCGATACGTTCCATTATTGTCTCTCGTTGAGCGCCAGGGCGTCTTGCCGCGGGAAGTCCTTGCAGGAAACCATGATCAACTATGGTTCATAATCGGCAAAATGTATGCGCAGCGGAAAAAATCGACGAGCCAGGCCCGTGGGCCTGGCATCGATAGATAAGCTGATGTTTTCGAAGGGAGTGTTGTCAGGCTGACGGGCGTACGGCGCAATGCTGTTGCCAGCCGTCGGCGGGTTCTGGCCAGGCGGACTATATAGGTTATTCCTCCTGCGATTGGGGCCTTTTGGGCGACACATTGTCTCTCGACGAGCGGTAATATTTCGTTCGCCGCTCTGCGGGATGCGGGATCATGGCCGGGTGGTTCAATGCCCGACCAATTCGTCCAGCAGTTGCTCCTTGTAGCCTTGCAACAGGCTCGACGTCCGCTCCCGTGGATGGGCCAGGTCGACCTTGATCTCGTGTTTGATCCGGCCCGGGCGGGCGTCCATGACGATGACCCGGTCACCGAGGTACAGCGCCTCCTCGATATCGTGGGTGACCATGATCACCGTGCACCGCTGCTTGACCCAGATCCGTTGCAGTTCATGTTGCAGGCGCACCCGGGTCAGCGCGTCTAGAGCCCCCAGCGGCTCGTCCAGCAGAAGCACCTTGGGCCGGTTGATCAGCGCCCGGGCGATGGCCGCCCGTTGGGCCATGCCACCGGACAGTTGGTGCGGGTAGGCGTTTTCGAAGCCCTCCAGATTGACCAGGGCAATATGCTCGGCCACCAGGCAGTCCTTTTCCGCCTGGGAGAGTGGATGGTTCTTCAGGGCCAGGGCAATGTTCTTGCCCACACTCATCCAGGGAAACAGGCGGTGGTCCTGGAAGACGATGCCGCGCTCCAGGCTGGTACCGACCACGGGTTTGCCGTCCAGCAATATCTCGCCTTCGTATTCCGCTTCCAGCCCGACGATCAGGCGCAGCAAGCTGGACTTGCCGCAGCCGCTGGCCCCGACAATGCCGATGAACTCGCCGGGGCGAACCTTGAGGTTGATGTCTTCCAGCACCGGCAGCGGCTGGCCTTCGATCCGATAAGCCTTGCTCAGGCCGCGAATCTCCAGGGCGCCGCTGTGCAGCGTGGTGTCGGCGGGCGGGGGCGGGGCGTGTTGGGCGATTGCGTTCATGTCGGGGCCTTTCAACGGGTAGCGCGCCAGCGCAGCAGGTGCCGGCTGAGGCGGGTAAACAACAGGTTCATCAGGTAGCCGCACAGGCCGATGCAGAGCACACTGAGCATGATCACTTCCATGCGCGAGCCGGCCTCGGCGTTCATCATCAGGTTGCCCAGGCCGGCGCCCGAGGACAGGAACAGTTCACTGCCGACGGTGGTGACCCAGGCGAACGCCAGGGTCTGCAGAGCGCCGCTGGCGATACTCGGCAACGCGGCCGGGAGCAGCACGTGGACAAACTGCTGCGGGCGACTGAGCACCAGCACCTGGGCGACTTCCCGATAGCGTTGCTCGACATGGACAAAACCCTGGTAGGTGTTGAGCACCATCGGGTAAAGCGCCGCGAGCGTGACAATCAGCACCTTGGAAAACTCGCCATTGCCGAACCACATGGCGATCAGGGGAATCCAGCCGAGCATCGGCACCTGGCGGATCGAATGGAACAACGGGCCGATCAATCGATTGGCCAGCGGCGACAGGGCCATCCATACCCCCAGCGCGACACCGAACAGGATGCCCAGGGCCAGGCCGCTGCTGGTGCGGGCCAGGCTGGCGGCCAGGTTCACCAGCAGTTCGCCGTTGCCCAGCAATTCCAGCAAGGCCGCGCCGATGCTCGACAAGGGCACGAAGGCGTAGGCCCCCGCGGCGTCCTGGCGTGACAGGTATTCCCAGCCGCCGACCAGCAGCAACGGCAGTAGCAGGCCACGGTATTTTCCGAGTAGTCGAGGCATGGGTGGCTCCTAGCGGGTCTGCCAGCGAAACAGCCGCTGTTCGAGTTGGCGAAAGGAAAAGTCCAGGGCAAAACCGATCACCCCGGTGACGATGACCCCGACCATCACCACGTCGATGCGCAGCATCTGCCGGCTCATTTCGATCATCTGCCCCAGCCCGCTGTCGGCGGCCAGCAACTCGGTGGCCACCAGCACCACCCAGGCGCGGGTCAGGCTGATGCGAAAGCCGGTGATGATCGAGGGGACGGCGGCGGGCAGGGCGATCTCGCGGACCAGGGTCGGCCAGCGCAGGCGGTAGACATCGGCGACTTCGAAGTAGCTGCGCGGGATGGCCTTGATCCCTTCGCTGGCGGCCAGGGCTACCGGGAAGAAGGCGGTCTTGGCGACGATGATGATCTTGAAGGTTTCATCGATGCCGAACAGCAGGACGAACATCGGGATCAGCGCGATGCTGGGGATCTGGCGCAAGGTATGGAACAGCGGTGAGCAGTAGGCTTCGACCTGTTTCGACAGGGCCATCAGGATGCCGAAGGCCAGGCCACAGAGCGAACCGATGCCGAAACCCAGGCCCAGGCGGGACAGGCTGTTGCGCAAATGTTCGAGGAGCTCGCCGCTGGCAACCAGGTCTTCGAAAGTGTGCAGGACCTGGGTGGGTGGAACCAGCAGATTGCGCGGGAAAATCCCGGCGTCGGCCACCAGTCCCCAGAGCGCCAGCAAGGCCAGTGGGGAGATGAGCCAGGTCAGTGGGTTCAGCAGGCGATGGGTGGGCATGGGCGATTTTGTTCAGAGGAATACCGGGGAGGTATCGCAAGAGGTGTGCCAGCCGGGCAGGCAGTGAAGGGGCCGACGCCATCGCCAGCCCGCCGGCTCCTGCAGGTTCGCGTGATGCTCTGACACAACGCAGAGTTGCAGGAGTCGGCTGGCTGGCGATAGCGCCCGAACGGACACCCAGAATTGATGCCCTGGCAGCACCTCCTGCTGCCCCAGCAACACCCCGCCAGCAGTCGTATCAGAAGTCGTAACTCACACTGGTGTAGTAGAACGCCCCCTGGGCCCCCTCCGGACTGGTGATCGAATACTTCGGCACCCCATACAACTGGGCTCCGGCGGCCTTGTCCGGGTAGGTATTGAACAGGTTGATCGCCCCCAGCGACACCTTGACCGCCTTGTTGAAGGTGTACGACAGGTCCAGGTCGGTGACCCACTGCGGGCTGAAGGTCTGGTCCAGGGTCGGGTTGCTGGCGTTGAGGCTTTTCCATTCGCCATAACGCCGCTGGGCGATCGTCACGCCCCAGTTGTCATAGAGCCAGTTGGCGCTCAGGGTCAGCTTGGAGTCCGGGGTGCCGTCCTCGATCAGGCCCTGGGTGGTCCGGCCGACGATCTGCGAGCCCTGGATATTGCCGACATCGTGCAGCGCGGTGATCTGCGTCCTGTTCTTGCTGAAGCCGCTGCTCAGGTTCAGGCGGCCCCACTGCTGCAGGTCAAACTGGTAGTTGCCGGTCAGCTCGATACCGTCGGTGCGGGTGTCGGCGACGTTGGTGTAGAACGCCGCGCTCTGGATATTGGCGTAAGGCGTCCCGGCAAAGATCGGCGAGACCACCGAGGCCGGCAACTGGTCGGAGAGGGTGATGCGGTTGTTGATATTGATCCGGTAGGCATCCGCCGTCACCGAGGCATTGGGCAGCGGGCGCCAGACCAGGCCCAGGGAGTAGTTGGTCGACTCCTCCGGCTTCAGCGCGGTGCCACCGAGCAGCCTGGCTTCCGGGCTGTCGGCGCGCAGGGTGCGCTGCTGGACCTCGACATAGTGGCCGCTGCCCGGCGGTTGCTCGACCACCTGCACGCTGAACGATGACATGCCGCTCTGCACCAGCGACGGCGCCCGGTAGCCGGTACTGGCGGTGGCCCGGGCGGCGAGCTGCGGGGTGAAGTCATAACGCAACGAGAGCTTGCCGTTGGTAGTGTCGCCGAAGTCCGAATAGTGTTCGCTGCGCACGGCCACGCCGGCCTGGAATTTCTCGGTGACCTGTCCTTCGACGTCGAAGTAGGCCCCCAGCACCTTGCGCTCCAGCGACGCGGCATCGACCTGGGTGATCCCCGAGTAGTAGCCCGGCAGCCGCCGGCCGGTGATCGGATCGAGGGTATTGAACAACGGGCCGTTCTGCCAACCGGCCGCTTCACCGGCGCTCAGCTCGTAGTTTTCCTTGCGCCAGGCGAGGCCGGCGGACAGGGTCAGTGGCTTGAACAACAGGTCGGTGGGGAAGTCACGGACCCAGTCGAGGGTGAGGTTGGTCTGGCTGGCATCACGATCGCCGGTGTAGATGCTGTCGGGGCTGTTGACGCCCCAGCTCGGGTTGATGGCGTTGACGTCCTGTGACCTCAGGCTGTTGTCGCCATGGTTCAGGGCCAGGTCGAACTTGCCCAGTTGCTCATCTTCGTAACGCAGGCCGCCGGTCAACGCATAGTCTTCCAGGTAATAGCGGGTGATCGGCAGGCGGCCGTCAGGGTAGCGCTGCAGGGCGACGCTGCCGTAGTTGTTGTACAGCGCCGTGGGCGGGTCGAAGAAGCCCGAGGCATCGGTGTTCTTGTGCGAGTAGGTAGCGAAGCCATAGGCGCTCAAGCCTTGGCCGAGACCCATTTCGCTGTTGACGGCGAAGTTGTACTGGTCGGACACACTGTTGGTGCCCCAATCCCAGGTGCGGTAGCGATTGTTCTGCTCCCGTGGTGTGTTGGTGCTGGTGTCGCCGCGGTAGAAGATCCGGTTGTCCGGGTTGGTGTCACTGGCCGGGTCCTGGCTGCCGGCGTCGAAGCTCAGGGTGACGAACCCGTCATTGGGCAAGGAGAAACCCTTCCAGCCGCTGTACTTGCGTTGCAGGCCGTCACCCTTCTCGTAGCCGCCGAAGCGGTAGCCGATGTTGCCACCGTCGTCCTTTTCCTTGAGCACGATATTGATCACCCCGGCGATGGCGTCGGAGCCATATTGGGCGGCGGCGCCGTCGCGGAGGATTTCCACGCGTTCGATGGCGCTCAACGGGATCAGGCTGAGATCGACCGCCGCCGCGCCCCGGCCATTGGCCAGGCTTTGCCGGGTGATATTGGCACTGGTATGGCGACGCTTGCCGTTGACCAGTACCAGCACCTGGTCTGTCGCCAGGCCGCGCAGCGACGCGCCCTGGGCGATGGAGCCGGCGAAGGCCCCTTGTGGCGATTGCGGCATGCTGAAGGACGGCGACAGGGCGGTGAGGGCGCCGGACAGATCGCTGGCGCCGGTCTGCTGCAGTTGCGCGCCGGTCAACACGTCCACCGGTGCGGCGCTTTCCAGGGCGGTGACGTCGCTGCGGCGGGTGCCGAGCACCACCACGGTGTCCAGGCGATCGCCACTGGCGGCGGGTTTCGGGGGGGAATCGGCAGCGAAGACGGGCACGGCAAGGCTGCCAATGACCAGCGCAACGGCGCCGGCCAACGGATGACGATGGAACATAAGAAAATTCCTTTCAGGCGAAATTTTTCCCCAGTCAGACCGATCGGCCGGCTGGGCACTCTGTTGATCTCACGGGATCTGCTCTTCGTAGGCGCCGGCTGGCTGGCGATAGCGGCCGCTCAGGCGCCGCCAGGCTCACTGGCCCCATCGCCAGCCAGCCGGCTCCTACAAGGGAGTTGCGTGGGTTCCGGGCTATGCGGCTTTAGAACCGGCTGGTGACGCTCAGGCCGACGGTGCGTGGGTCGCCGTAGGTGATGACGTATTGCCCGGTCGTACCGTTGGGGCGGCCGTGGACCTGGTAGCGCCGGTCGGTGATGTTGTTGACGAACCCGGTGACGCTGAGTTTTTCATTCGGGCTGTACCAGGTCAGCCGGCTGTTGGCCAAGGTGTAGTGGGGTTGGCTCAGCAGCGAGTCGGCACTGCTCTGGCGGTCGGCGAGGAAATACTCCTTGTCGCGATAACTCACATCGGCACCGGCCACCAGCTTGCCGCCGATCTCCAGCGGGAAGGTGTAGTCGCCCCCCAGCGACACCACGTTGCGCGGCGAGCGGACAAAGCTGTTGCCACTGTAGTCGCCGGTGATCGCGCCGGTGCTCGGATTGATGTTCTTGAAGTCGGTGTACTCGGTGTCGAGGAACGACACGGCGGCCCGCAGGTGCAGGTAGTCGGTCGGCTGGCCTTCGAGTTCCAGCTCGGCACCCTTGACCTTGCCCTTGGCGCCGTTGGTCAACGCCGTGGTCAGCACGCCGTTGTTGACCGTCAGCAGGTTGACCTGGATGTCCGAGTAGTCGTAGTAGAAAACGTTGGCGTTGGCGGTCAGCCGGCGGTTGAACCACTCGGATTTCAGGCCGATCTCGTAGGCGTCGAGTTGTTCCGGGTTCACCGTGGTCAGCTGCGCCAGGCTGGTGGACAGCCCGGTGTTGAAGCCGCCGGAGCGGAAGCCGTGGGCATAGCGGAAGAACACCCGGACGTTGTCGTTGATCCGGTACTCGGGGGTCAGGTCGTAGGTCCAGGCTTCCCAGGTCTTGCCTTCCTGGCGATTGCCATTGGTGCCGGTGCCGGCCAGGGGGATCAGCGGGCCGGTGGCGGTGGCCCGGGTCAGTTGGGTCAGGTTGAGGTCGATGTCTTTCTTTTCCTGGGTCCAGCGCAGGCCGCCGGTCAGGCTGAAATTGTCGGTGAAGTCATAGGTCAGGTTGCCGAATAGCGCGTAGCTGTCGGTCTTGTGGGTGTAATTGAGGTTACGGAAATCCGTGCTGCCGCCGATCTGGTTCGATCCGGTGCCGTTGGGTGTCGGGCCCGGGGCGACGATGCGCACGGCCGAGCTGTCGAGGTCTTCGTGGAAGTAATGCGCACCCGCCAGCCAGCGCAGGGTTTCCTGTTGCGGCGAGGCCAGGCGCAGTTCCTGGGAGTACTGGGTGTACTTGTTGTCGCTGATCCCGGTGCCGTTGACCTCGTAAGGCGTGTAGTCGGCATCGCTGGTGGACTGCCCGCGTATGTAGTCATAGGCGCTGATGGAGGTCAGGGTGTAATCGCCCAGGTGCCAGTTGAGGGTCAGCGAGGTGCCATCGTGGTCGAGCTTGGAGTCGTCATCGACATTCTGGTCGACATCGCGCCCGCTGGGGCGTTGGTAGCCGACGTTGTAGTAACGTCCGATGGGTAGCGTGCCGTTGCTGCCGTCGCCTTTGAATTCGCGACTGTGGATCTTCAGCAGGGCATCCAGGTCCGGGTTGAGCTTGGCCAGGAACTGCAGGCGCACGGCTTTCTTGTTGACGTCGCCGTAGGTGGAGTCATCGAAGAGGTTTTTCTGGAAACCGTCGCGCTCTTCGGAGTACAGCGAGATCCGCGCAGCCAGTTTCTCGTCCACCAGGGTGCCGCCGATGGCACCGCTGAGGATGCGCTCATTCTTGCTGCCGACGCCGAGCGTGGCGAAGCCGTCGGTATCGAAGGTCGGCTTTTTCGAGATGATATTGACCGCACCGGCGGTGGTGTTCTTGCCGTAGAGCGTGCCTTGCGGGCCGCGCAGGACCTCGATGCGTTCCAGGTCGAAGAGGGGGCCGCTACCGGCAATCGGCGCATTCAGGTACACGTCGTCGGCATAGATACCCACCGGAAAGACCGTGGCCGCACCGGTGTCGCCGGTACCGAGGCCACGGATATACCAGCGCGGGCGGCTGTCACCGTCCGGGTTCTTGGCCGAGACGTTGGGAATGAAGGTGGTGATGTCACGCAGGTTGAGCTGGCCATCGGCCGTGAGGTTGCTGCCCTGGACCGCGGAGACCGACACCGGAACCTCTTGCAGGGTTTCCTCCCGGTGTTGGGCGGTGACGGTCACGGTTTTCAGGGCTGGCTCGCCAGCGTTATTGCCGGTCTCGTTATCGGTGGCTTCAGCCGCCAGCAGTCCTTCGCTGAAACCACCGCCGGCCAATGCCAGGGTGAGCCAGAGGCTCTTGCTGATTGGATTGAATATGTGCATTAAGTCTCTCCCCTTGAAAGTATCGCTAAAGGGGCTAGAGCAGAGATCGTGCCAAGAGATTTGTTGAGGTTTGTTTTGACGTCTTAGTTTTGTCAGATAATTGAAAATAAAGGATTTTATTTATTTTTAATTTTGATCTGAAAGTTGTTTTTCGGCTGGATTTAAAGGGGCTGCGAACAGCCGAAAACACGCTGCAGGGGATTCAGCAGAAGTTGCTTGGAGGGTGCTGCTGGAGCAGCAATGTTTGTGGGCGTTGGTGTTGCTGGGTAAGCACATGGGTTGGGGGCGCAGGTGAATGTTCTGCCGTCATCGCCAGCAAGCCGGCTCCTACAGTTTCGCGTTGTGTCAAAGCATCACACGAACCTGTAGGAGCCGGCTTGCTGGCGATGAGGCCGGTACAGACAACGATAATTTCAAACCGCTACACGAGACGTAGAGCCGATCACCTTCTCCAGCACCCGGAAATCAATCCACTCGCGGACATCGAACCGCCGGGGAATAAACTCCCAGCGATGCAGGAAATCGGTGAAGTCCTGCAACGCTTCGATCGAGCGACCATCCAGGGTCGTGCGCAAGCGCCGATGGGCATCCTCGCCATACGCCGCCGTGACCCAATACTCGCTGGTGTTCAATTCCTGCGCGAGAAAGCGTCGGGTTTCCTCCGGATTGGCCCAGGCCCATTGTTCGGTACGCAGCACGGTATCGACGATTTTCACACTGGCGTCGAAATGCTCCTCCAGCAGGTTGATGTCCACGGTCAGGGTCCGCGGCGTGCCGTTGTTGGAGCGGATCAGCGGGTCGGGGTGCGAGCCGGTGTCGACCACCACATGCAAACCAAACTCGTTGGCCAGGTGCACGGCATGGGCGCCCTTGAGGAAAATCGCATCGATATCGCCACGCAACAGGCCGATCAGCTCATTGTTGCGGCGGCTGTAGCGGGTGACCCCGAGGCTGACTTCGGCGCCATAGACATATTGCGTCGGGTTGTCGCTGTAGGTGCCGCCGTAGGGGTAATCCACCAGCTCGACATCGGCCACGTTCAGGCCTTCGAGCTTGAGGGCGTTTTCCAGGCCGCGCAGGGCCTGGGCGCGGGTGAAGTCGATCTGCACATTGGCCCATTTCGGCAGGCCGAAGCGACGGTTCTTCAAGTCGCGAATACTTTTCACACCGCTTTC
>Ga0105855_1000821_pt1 | contig 12158 bp, 10 predicted proteins | sample OrgsoiDNA_201059_FD_89680 | JGI IMG/M metagenome (GOLD analysis project Ga0105855, IMG submission 89680) | Permafrost soil microbial communities from the Arctic, to analyse light accelerated degradation of dissolved organic matter (DOM) -... | ecosystem: Environmental > Terrestrial > Soil >... | reverse complement strand
GATATGCACGCAGCGGTTTTCAATTTCGGCCGTCTGCGGGTATTCGTCCTTGTCGATCATGTTCTTGTCGATGGAATCGGCCATCAACTGTTGGACTTCCGGCTCGACCCAGGTGGTGCAAAAGGTCGCCAGGTTCTGCCGGGAGTTACCATCCAGCAGCAACTCATCGCGTACCAGGTTATAGGCCGTTGAGGGTGCGGTGGAGTGGTCGGGCAGGCGGTATTTGGGTAATCGGCGCTCTGAGGCACCGCTTGAGTAGACGTCTTCAATGGAGGGGTCGCGGGTTTCTACGGTCTGGTGCAAAGCCATGAAGTAACTCCATAATCGGCAACGGAGCCAGGCAAACAGTAGGGCGTGCTTGGGCTCGGCCCGGGGCTCAATCTGACCCTCGCCGCACTGGCCGGCAATCGCCTACGGCGCCATAGCCTTGGCATCTGGCGCCATCTGCGTCGTTTGATATGGACAGCGCCGTGACATGAACGTCAGCACAGTTCGATGGTCTATCGCCAAGCAGCGCTGTGCTTCACAGCAACCATCAAGGAACGTCCATGCCTGAGGTCATCCCCTCATTAGCGCATTTCATGATCGACGCCTTGCGCTCGACTGGGCTGGACATCGACAGTTTTTGCCAGACCGTGGACCTGGACGTGCAGGCCTTGAGCTTCGACGAGTCATGGATTCCGCGGGTCAAGCTCTACCGCCTCTATACCCTTGCCGCCGAACTGTCCGACGACCCCGACATCGGCCTGCGCGCCACCTCGCAGACCGGCCCCGGAATTTTCGATGTGGTGGGTTATGTGATGATGTCCAGCGCCACGTTGCATGCGGCACTGGAACGGCTGGTGCACTTCGTGACCCTGCTCGACACCTCTATCGCCATGTCCTTGCATAAGGAGGGCGGGCAGCATCGGTTCTCCTGCCACTTTCTGGACGCCAACCAGGTCCCGCGCCAATACGGGGATGCCGGTATTGCGATGATGTTTGGCCTGTGTCGAATGCTGGTTGGGCCGGCGCTTCAGTTGCGCGGAATCGGTGTGATGCATTCGGTGCCGGCGGATGTTTCGGTGTATGAGCAAACCTTCCATTGCCCGGTGAAGTACGGCGAAAGCTGCTATTCGATTGTGTTGGCCAACAGCGATCTGGAAAAACCGCTTTCGTCGGCGAACAAGGAATTGGCCACCTTGCATGAACTGGTGGCCGAGATGCACCTGTCGACCCGCCGGTATTTCTCGGTGCCGGGGGAAGTGCGCAAGATGATTCTGGAGTCGCTGAGCGAGGGCGTCCCTCATATCGAAGACATGGCCAGGAAGCTGTGCATGAGCAAGCGGACTCTGCAACGGCTGCTGCAGAAGGCTGGGCAGCCTTATAAGGAGTTGGCCAATGAAACTCGCCGGGGACAGGCGGAGTTTCACCTGGGCAATCTGTGCTGCACCTTGCAGGAAGCGGCGTATCGGGTGGGGTTTCGGGAGTTGAGTAGTTTTTATCGGGCGTGTCATCAGTGGTTTGGTATGACGCCGGGGCAGTATCGGATGCTGTTGACGTCGAAGACTCGGGATGCGAGGGAGGGTTTGTTGGGGGATGGGGTGGCTAGGGGGTTGTCGTGATTTTTGAATATTGAGGAATGTGAGGCGGATCAATCCGCCCCCCCTCCCCGTCCTGCCGCGACACCGGGCGGCAAAAGCTCAACGCACTATCGCCGTCTGATGCTGCCCTCACGAAATATCTGCCCACAATCCCTTCGTTGACCGACCTTTCCAGCTATCTATCATGCCTTTCTACATACCCGCCAAACCGAAGCCAGCCTTGCGCCGATGATTCCGAGGCGTGCGGGTCGCTCTTCATGGGCCAGCCCAAATGACAGACGAAAAATTCGAGCCTGAAATGTTGCTTCTTCAGAAACGAAAAAACCCGCCAAAAAAGCGGGTTTTTTCGTTGTTTCATCTGTCCTCGGGGGGAGGCTTGCGCCCGCGTTTCCCGTGGCTCGTAAAAAAACTATAAGGACCTAAACTCCTCATGTCAACGCAGATTACCGATATCGTCAGATGCGCTTTGTCAGCTGCTCGCATGGCGACCTATGAAGCCATCGCGCACGACGCCGACGCGGCGTTGGCGTTGTATGCCTGGAATGCGCAGATTTGTGGAGCATTGCTCCCGCCCCTGCACATCTGCGAGGTCGTCGTGCGCAATGCTGTAGCGGACGCGTTCGAGGCAACCCATGGAGCCAGGTGGCCGTGGAACCCCGGCTTCGAGCGTAGCCTCCCACGCCAACTCAGTCCTGGCTATAACGGCTTAAGTGACCTGCAGGCAGTACGGAACAAAGTAAAGACGACAGGACAAGTCATTGCCGAGCTCAAATTCGTCTTTTGGGAAAAGACGTTCACCAGCCGACATGACAGCAGAATCTGGGAGCCACAGCTGATGCGTGTGTTACCAAATCTTGATGCGGACAAAACGGTGGCTCAGCATCGAAAGCTGATCTTCGATGACCTCAATCAGGTAAGACGTCTGAGGAACCGAATTGCCCACCATGAGCCTATCTTTGCGCGAAATCTGCTCGATGATTTCCGGACGATTCAGCGATTGATTGAGGCCAGGTGCCAAGTCTCGGCGGATTGGATGGTGTCACAGCAGCGAGTCATTGATCTGATCAGGTCAAAGCCTTTCTAGATGTTACAAACGACTCAGTCCAGCATCACGTAAATACAACTTAAGTTGAAGCCTGAAGATGGCCCTTTGGCTAACCAATGTACAATGGCCAATCGGACAAGGATTTTCGGGAATCAACACATTGGCAGCCTACGACCAAGCAACTCTCCTCGCGATACTGGACTACTGGCATAAGGTTGAGTTCTTCATCCCCTATGGGCTGGAGCAACATCTCGATGATCTCGAAGAGTGGCAGTCTAAAACCCTCTCCCGCAGCAGGTTGGAAAGCCAAGACGCCAGTTGGCAAACCATCGATATCCTTGAAGACAAGGAGTTGCTCGGCTATGACCTATTCTTGGGGGTTTTCGACAAGTCCGCTATCAGCCAAGTCTGTGAGCATGTCCTGCCCAGCTTCGACTCCACAGGCAGTGCAGGAGCTTTTGAAGAAGAGGCAAGGACAGACCTCGAAGGCATGACCTGCTTTGCCAAGCTGCCACTGGATAAGTCTGGCCATCCCATCATCGACTCAATCTCTATTTCGACGGCCCCCTGGGCGCTGGGACAAACGCTGACTCACGGCCTGAACTCGTTAAATCACGACGCGTTCGATGCAGCCCAAAAAATGCTGACGGTGATGCTCCGCAACTTCATGAGTGAGCGCGGCAGCTCCGCAGGTAAAGGACTAGATGCATCAGAGGTGCTTTCGCTGCATGCGTTACTGTGCAAATGGGCAGGATTCACACCCTCGACAACACAGCCCATTGCAGCTATCACAGCAAAGGTCAAAGCCCGCAAGCCCGCAACGACAACGGAAAAAGCATCTCCCGAACCAGCAACCTCGTACTTCGAAGACGAGGATGACGAAGCCCCGGAAGAAGAGCTAGATATCCTGAACAGCTTCTACATTCGCGATATCGAACGAGCCATCAACAGCGTACGTACCGGCAATATTCCACAAGCTCTCGGGCAGTATCTAATTCCGCTTGCGGCCGATAAACGCATCGACCTCTATTCCAGAGAGGGCTGTTTAGCACTATTACAAGCACTGCGCCCACGGCATATCAACCCAGGACACTGGATGGCAGAGCCCGGCCAACCAATGAGTTTGATGCAACAGTTCGCTCTCAATCAGATACGACAGGACCTTAAGGACAACGGTCTTTTTTCGGTCAACGGACCACCTGGCACCGGCAAAACCACGCTTTTACGAGACCTGTTCGCTGACAATATTGTTCAGCGCGCGCGGATACTGGCGGACCTGACTAAAGCGGACGATGCCTTTGCCAAAAAAGCATTCACAGTACGCTTCAACGGTGACTCAAACACGATCCAGTTACGCCCCCTCATCGACTCGCTGACCGGCTTCGAGATGGTCGTAGCTTCGACTAACAATGCGGCGGTCGAAAATATTTCTGTCGATCTGGTAAAGCAAAAGGCGTTGGGCAAGCCATGGCGACACTTCGGCTATCTGCAACCCATAGCACACAACCTGGCGGTCCAGGAGACCAGGCGCGGCGGCATTTCTCCCGAAGGAGACCAGATGCCCTGGGGGCTGATCAGTTGTGCGCTGGGTAACTCTACTAACCGTCGCCGCTTCAACGAACGCTTTAGCATGTTCAGCCTTGAAACAGCCAGCCAAGAAAAGGCAATGCGAATCTGGGATTGGTTCGACAAGCCAAATGAACTGACCTTCAACCGAGCCTGCGAAGCATTCAAGAAGACTGACCGCGAATTACGCGATGCACTCAATGATCGCGAACGACTGGCCGAGCTGCTGGACATCCTGGGCGAAGGAACCGAGTCTGACTTCATCGCCGCCGCGACGCTCAAAGTCAACGAGGCTAAAGGCGAAGCTGTTACCCTCAATGCATCGCACGAGAACAATCTTCGACGCCTTCAAGTTGCGCAGCAAAACTTCGTACAACTAACCGAGGAGCAGCGCCTGATCGAGCGCACGGCTCCACACTGGTGGGCGCGCGTATGGCGTACGAAAGATGCGAAGGCCTACTTTGAGCGTCGCAAGCTCAACGCAAATAACCAGCTGCACGTGCATGAAGAGATCCGTGCTGTACGTCAGGACGAGAATAATCTGGCGGAAAGGCTTCGCAACACGATGGAACGGGTCCAGCTTCACGAACGCCACCAGACGGAACTCGCTCACCAATGGCAACGCCAGAGCGAAGAATGCGAGCAACTGCTGGCAAGGCTGGGCAAACCCCGCCTACCCGCCGACCCGATAGAGTTAAAGGACGACAACCGATTCCAGATCGAAGGCCTATGGCACGATCAAAAGCTGGCTCAACTGCGATCTGACTTGTTCGCGTCCGCGCTCGCACTGCAACAAGCCTGGGTGCACGCGGTTGGGCAAAAGGGAGGAGCACTGAGAAAAAACCTCGTGGCCATCTCATTGCTGCTTTCCAACAAAACACCCGAAGACCCAAGCCACGTATTGCCCATTTGGCAAAACCTGTTCATGGTCGTGCCAGTGGTTTCCAGTACATTCGCCTCCTTTGCCAAACAGTTCACCGGCCTAGGCCCAAGCTCTCTGGGCTGGGTTTTCATAGATGAAGCAGGCCAGGCCGTTCCGCAAGCTGCGGTGGGAGCGCTTTGGCGTGCTCGGCGATGTGTTGTGGTTGGGGATCCCTTGCAAATTGAACCCGTTTTTACACTTCCAACGCCTTTGCTCAATGCCCTTGGTGAACTCAACCCTGTAACAGCCAGCAACGCCTATGCGCCCCACTGCGTATCTGTCCAGCGCCTCGCCGATCAGGCCAATCGCTTTGGTGCATACGCACCTTTTTTGGACGAGACAATATGGGTTGGCAGTCCACTGCGTGTGCACCGTCGCTGCCACGAGCCAATGTTCACATTGGCGAATCGCATCGCTTACGACAACAAAATGGTATACGGGCTACCTGAGCGAACCCCCACCGCTACTCCGTTGATCGACCTTCCCAGTGGCTGGGTAGATATCCGCGGCACCGTCGAACGCAAGCAGGTAGTGCCCGAGCAGATCGAGTTCATGATCAAGGTGATCGTTAGCCTATTCCATCGCGACATGGCATTGCCTGAGCTTTATGTCATCTCGCCCTTCAAGGCGATCCGAATTGCGTTGCGTGACGGCTTACTGAACTGCACATGGAAGCAGGCAGTACCTAGACGGGATGAGTTGAAACGCTGGGTTAAAAAAAGCGTAGGAACCGTACACACCTTTCAAGGCAAGGAGGAGAAAACGGTGTTCATGGTGCTGGGCACCGATATGGCGAATGCCGGCGGAGCGAATTGGGCGTCCTCGAAACCCAATCTGTTGAATGTGGCTCTGACTCGAGCACAGCATCAAGTCTACCTGGTGGGAGATATCGAATTATGGGGGGGATTGCCCTACTTTGAGAAAGCTGCGATGGGAGAGGTGGCGATTCCGCGATGGAAACGGCGTGATTTTGGAGTGATTAAGCAGAGAGCTGATGCTTAAGAAAAAAAGGTTATCTAATCCAAGCTGCTGCTAGCGGTGCTACAACCGCTCAGCGCTGAAGGAATCAGTACTCGATCTCAAGGACGACCGATGTTCAAAATCTACGTAATGACACCACTTAAATGGGCGGCACTACTTTTCACAGTCGTATTGCTCGGCCCTCCTGCGTCGCTGGCTCAAACAGAGTGATGACTATGAACCTCACCCTCATCATCGCGCAGCTCTGGGGTACGCTTGGCTGGTTCATCCCACTGATGCTGCTGATCGGCCTGTTCAAATCGCCTTGGGCCAAGGGTCACATCGGCGAACTCCTGGTGCGTCTGTTCGCCCATTGGCAACTGGATAGGCAGACCTACCGCCGTCTGCACAACGTCACCTTGAGCACACCTGACGGCACCACGCAGATCGACCACGTCTTCCTCTCGCCTTACGGTATCTTCGTGTTGGAAACGAAGAACATGCGCGGCAGGATCTTTGGCAGCGAGAAGCAGCCACAGTGGACGCAAAAGCTCTACAAACGCACGTTCAAGTTCCAGAATCCGCTGCGACAGAACTACAAACACCTCAAAGCCTTGGAAGCCACCCTTGGCGTTAGCCCCGAGCACCTGCACTCGGTCATCACCTTCATCGGCGGCAGCACCTTCAAGACCCGGATGCCGGCCAACGTCACCCAGGGCATTGGCTTTATCCGCTACATCAAGTCATTCCAGCAGAGGGTATTCAGTGAGGCCGAAGTCGATGCCCTCATGCAGGCCCTGCAAAACAGCCGGCGCACTCCATCCCTCGCGACCCACCGCGAACATGTACAAAATCTGAAACGCCGTAGCGACCCAACCGCCGAGCGGCAATGCCCGAAATGCGGCAGTGCTCTGGTGGCCCGCAGCGAGAACTCTGACCCGAAGGCAGGGCAGCAATTCTGGGGATGCTCGATGCTTCCAAAGTGCAGAGTGAGGCAAGGCCTGTAGCCATATTTCGGATATGAGCTGACATATATGGAAGACCTGGGCTATCGGTGAGACTGAAGGGTCTCGACAAAGACAGAAAATAAATCGGTCACCTTTCTTGCAGCTCATTTGACGACAAAATGAGCGTTTGATGTTGAAGGTCAGAAAGGTCAAAAGAACGTTCTGACGGAAAATTACTTTATTTTATATGGGTGTAGGAGGCGGTATGGGGGTTTTTGATAAGGGCGTTGACCCTGCGGAGTTTGAAAAATTCAAGCGGGAGGTAAAGAACCAGATAGATCATTTAACTCAAGAAATTAAGCTTAAAGCTTCCGACTCTGAAGAGACTGCTCGCGCCGCTGCTGAAAGAGCATTAGAAATCGAGAAGAAAATAAAAGCGGTTGATGCAGAGGTAGTCAGCGCGCTAAGCATTCTTGAAGGTTGCGTTACAGAAGCAAAAAGTGAACTATCAAAAATAAACAATATAAATCTTAATTTTGTAAAAAATGAAGAACTAGTAAATAACATTTTGAAAAATGAGCAAGCCGTTTCAGCCCAGATCCTTGCATTGAAACAGTCTGCCACAACAGCCAGCAGCGAAATTACTGCGGACTTCTCGGTGGTGAAGGCCGCTTTGCTTGAGGCGGCAAAATTACCTGAACAAATAGAAGTAATAAAAAACATTGTTGAAGCCTGCACTACTGCAGACAACGACATAAAAAGCCTCTTGACGCACACCTTAAAAAAGAAAGCTGACATTGATGAGCTGCACAAAAAAATTATTGGCTCAGATATAAAAGCGGCCGACGGAACAACCGAACACGTCGATGGGTTGGTCGACACACTAGAAAGCTCGCACACTGAAATCGAGGCCAAAGTTTCATCACTAAACGATAACTTACAAACACTAACAACATCAATCACAAATAAACACGAAGAAAAACTAACTGAGCACAATCTAGCTTTTGACAGCCTAATAAAGAAGTCATCAGAACAATATATGGCTATCAATGATCAGCTCATGGGACTACTACCGGGAGCAATGGCTGCTGGTCTTAGCGCCGCCTACGAAAACAAAAAAAATGAAGAAATAAAATCTTTAGAAAAACATGAACTCGCTTTTAAAATAGCCATTGGACTAATGGTCATGGTCTCCTTAATTCCATTTGGTGTTGATGCATACCAGCTGGTAAAACAAAATGCCGACTTGGTACAGGTAATCAAAAATACTCCAAGCCTAATGCTTGCGATTTTACCTTTATATTTTCCCGTATTGTGGTTCGCATATTCCTCGAGTAAAAAATTAAACCTATCGAAGCGACTGATTGAAGAGTACACACACAAAGCGGTTCTTGGCGGAACTTTTTCCGGCCTATCCAATCAGATTGAATCTTTACCTCGTGAGAGTTTGGTAAGAGATGAACTGCGCACAAAGCTTCTATTTAATTTACTCCAAGTCAGCTCTGAAAACCCAGGAAAGCTCATTACTGATTACAACAAATCCGACCACCCGCTGATGGATGCTCTAGAGAACAGTGCCAAACTGTCAGGTTCAATTGAGGCTTTATCAAAACTTCCAGGCTTTTCAGCGATTGCGAAAAAGCTAGCCGCCAGAACGGAGGAGTTCATAAGTAACGAAACTAAAAAAGTTGTGGATGGGATCGCTGCACAGAACGAGCTAGAAAAGCCGGCTGAAAAAAGTACAGCACTGATTGCTCCCACCGCTGCGGTATAATTGTCTATATTGCTTGCAGGTGCAACCCCGTCATCCTAAACGATAGCGTTGCCCCTGCAGCGCTAGTAAATTTTATTCAGTGTCTGTCCCGCAGGTATTTTTTTACCTCGGCGAGCAGTTTAAAACTTTTTTAACGAATAGAACGTGTCCACAAACCATTCGCCTCTGCTGCAAATACTCACAGATTCATCCCAAACATCCACCAAAACTAAGCATTCGCTCTTCACCTCGTAATCATTGACCCGACTCTTGGAATGCTCCAGCCGCTCATCCATCAAATTGTAAAGGTGACAAATTTATTTTTCCAAGATTCCTGGTTCGGAGCCAACCGAGCCACGGTAAAAAAAATAAACCTTTCACCTTTTCTATTGCAGGCGCCCTAAAAAGCCAGGTCAATAATCGCCTCAATAAAAACGCTTGCATGGAGGAGGCGCGCACGGCGCGTCGGCAAGCTTGCGTTCCCCATCACTCAGCTATACTGAGGGCTCGGGTATTATGTGTCAGCCAGTTGTTGGCAAGCGCTCTACTCTTCGCCATTGCTGTATCCATTGTTGTTACCTCATCAGTAAACAAAGGAGAACTGCAATGAGCAAAAGCACCCACACCCCCGACTCCGCAACACCAGATCAGGCACTTGAATCTGGTTCGGATCTCCCGGTAACCCCTCCAACTGGGCCAATAAGAATATTCACAGCTTTAGACAGAAAAAGTTTTCTTCAGTTTAAAAGTATTGATGAGCCTCTCATAAGTATCATTGATACTAACACGACACTATTCCCACTCTGGGTATTCAAACCTAGCTCGCTGGAAGGTGCATACCATATCCACTCCTTCACCGCGTCTGGTATTTTTATAAATGGAGACCTGGAGTCTGGAGATGTCTTCGCTGGTACTTCGGAGGAATCTTGGAAGATCTGGGATGCGGGGGAAGGCCTTGTATATATCCAGAAAGTTGGTAGCGACGAGTATCTTAATGTTTGGGGGGGCGCCCTTGGGGCTAAGCGCGTCGTCCTCACTGTGAAATCTACGGTCAAAAGTCTAAAATTCATGCTTGGAGCTAACCCCACATGATTCTATCCAGCGCCAGGGGACTATACGCTTACGACCCTCAATATTTTCATAGTGAACTGCGTTTCGATGTCTATCGTCATTACTGAGAACCCGGTTCGAAAGATTGGCTATTCCAAAATTTCAAAACCCTATAAAAAGCACCGTGAGCAGGTTCCTGTATAAAGTGGGGGGTGTAAAAGCCCCCCCACTCTTGCTGTCTTTCTACAACTGCGGATATCGATACTGAGATTGCTAACCCGGAGCAGCGCTGTCTGGTGGTCAATAACGCAACCGGCATCAACATCGGCCAAGGCCTCGTAGATCATCCGACAATGCTCTCCTTCGTCTATCCGAGTGAGCGCAGCCACCAAAAACGGTGACTGCTGGCACAGACTGCACTTCATGCTGGCTGCGAGCCTCCCAACCTGCTATTCCCCCAACCAGTGCCACTTCTCAGGTCCAACATAAGCTATGCCTGATGAGACGGGGATGCCCCCTCAAGCAGCGCATCCACCACCGCGCGAGCCACTTCGACCGAATGCAACATCCCCCAGAACAACGCCCTCTCGACCGGATTGGTATGCAAGCTGATTTCGTCGCCATTGAGTTCCGCCGTCTCGAGCAATCGCGACACGTAGGCCAGCGCATCCTGGGCAGTCACTCCAGGCTGTATGGCAAACAGCGTGGGCTTGCAGGGATCTTCGGGGATGACGGGGTTGGAGCAGGTGAACGCGAGAGTATCGAGCAAACGAGCCGTGCTGGATGACTCCGACTCCCCGTTGCTGAAAGGGCTCTCAGCGACTTTGCGTATGTACACGCTTTTCTCCGCCGTACTGGGAGCTTTGCGAACCACCGGCGGATCGGGAGTGAGTTTCTTGTCCATGTTGAATCTCCTGTTTGTGAAAGGAGTTCACCACGTTCGTGTCCAAGCGAATGGGTGGCGAACTGTGCGCAGGTTGGACAACCGGGAAAACAGGTAACCCGGCACACTCGAAAGTGTCCCGCACACAGCTCGCCATAAAAAGCGAATACAAAAAAGCCGCTTTCGCGGCGCTGTGCGCCCTGTATTTCCCCGGGTGTCCAAGCCCGTATCGCTGAATTTGCAGCGACACTTGAACAGTAGCCCTGGCGTTTGGCGCACGCAATATTCTCCCATGCCTGAAACTCGTGGGAAATATGAGTTTTTTCAGCAGGCCATTTCGCTTGAATTTCTGGTGATCACAGCCCGCCCTCATCCTCCTCACAAATTCACGCCTACACCTCCTCCAGCGATATCATATTGCCTTCATCTGATAACCGTGAGAGTGGCAGTGAAGGAAGTAAAAACAAGGAAGCGTGTTTCTGTCGTTGGGAGGGACCCACTCCTGAAAAAAATACTGACCGCCTGGATCGCAGCAATCGAACGTTACACAGACGGCTGTTTAGACAACCCCTGGTGGTATAACGAACGCGCCTCGCTGAGCATATTGGCCGGTGCGGCTTGGTCCATGGACGGTTGGGTTGCCATGGAGGAGTTCAGCACCCAGAAGCGCCTCAGAACATTGGCGCCCGGTGTCGACGCCGGTAGCCTCCGGCACGGGCGCTGCGACCTCTATATCGCTTGCCCGTCAAAAGAAGCCAGTTTTGCATTCGAAGCGAAGCAAGCCAATCAGCCCATCGGCAAGCGAGCTGATGGATTCAGCTACATGCACAAGGCAATGCAAGCGGCCTGGAAAGACTCCGGAGATCTACATCGAAACGAGGCCGATCGACGCTTTGCCGCCACATTCGTTGTTCCGACGCTCCGGCTGAAAGAAATCTGCCCAGAGGGAGGAAAGCTCGGAGAAATCTGCCCTAAGCGTCTCGACGAGCACATAGCGGCCTGGCTGAAGGAAAATCCAAGATTCTTGGGCGAGTCATGGAAAGAGACCTCTTATGCATACGTCTTTCCACAAATTGGGAATGAGCGATATTCAGACGGTATCCGTCATTTTCCTGGAGTCATCCTCATTCTGGAGGAACGGTACAAGGCCAACCGCTTGGTTGCGTCCTAGACCAGCTGGTAACCAATACGCGAAGGGTATCCGTCGAGGTCGTCATAGGCACGCCTGTTCAGCGAACTGATTTCACCCATTCTCCCGGTTTCAGCAAACGTTGAAACAGGCCCAAACAGTGAAACGCTCAATCGCCCCACCGTCCAAGGCCGATACCCAAAGCCCCACACCTACCAGATCTGGTAGGTGCCAACCCCCCACCGCTGCTCTATATAAAGCGACGCCCGCCGTCCTTCATCAACAGAGAAGCCCCTATGCACATGGAAGAGCACACCCTG
>Ga0105855_1000819_pt1 | contig 12168 bp, 10 predicted proteins | sample OrgsoiDNA_201059_FD_89680 | JGI IMG/M metagenome (GOLD analysis project Ga0105855, IMG submission 89680) | Permafrost soil microbial communities from the Arctic, to analyse light accelerated degradation of dissolved organic matter (DOM) -... | ecosystem: Environmental > Terrestrial > Soil >... | reverse complement strand
TGACGCTGACGTTGACGCGGCCGGCGCCGCGTCCATCAGCCCCCCGGAGGAGCGGGCGCCAGAGGCTTCCGCGCTTGTCGAAGCCCCGCGCTCCCTCAGAGAAGCCCAGGAAGTGCGAAAGAGTCGGGTGGATCGCGGCGACAACGATGCCCTGAGCGACGAACTGAGGGCGGGTTCCGATGAGCTGATGGACATCGCGGTTCGCCAACAAGGGCGAGACGATTGGTGGAATGACGCCGCGAAAAAGGATTCCGCCAACGGATGGAGCGATGAAGAGGAGCCCGTGGCGCCTTGGACCGCCCTGGTGGTGGATGACTCAGGTGTCGCGCGAGCCAAAGTCTCTCGCATTCTAAAGCAAATGGGTTGCCACGTGAAGGATGCCCGAGATGGCCAAGAGGCATGGGAAATGATGGCGCACTGGAAGCCCGACCTGTTGGTGTCCGACATTGAAATGCCGAGATTGAATGGGTTGGATTTGTCGCGTCGCGTCAAAAACGATCTGCGTTTGGCGTCTGTGCCCATCATTGTCATGACAGGCCACTTGAACAGCCATCTTGATGAATTCGCCGACGCCCAGATTAACGGATTTTTGCCAAAACCCTTTGAAGACAAAGACTTGCAAGACCAAGCGAAATTTTTGCTGGCTGCGGCAAACGCATAAGAGGCTTTTCCCGACGAGCGGATTTGCGAGAATCACCGTTTGGGCACAGGATGGCCTCACGCACCGGCTCAGTCCGCTGCGATCGTTAGGCTCTTCCCCGTGTCAGACGACATTGCTCGCCGGGCGTCCGTGAGACACAAAATCGACGCAAAAAAGCCGCCTCCGGGCGGCTTTTTCTGGGTTCATTTCCTTGCGTCATCCCTCTCGCCACATCCGGAAAGGCTTTGCCAGGACTGGCTTTGAGAGCCAGCCCGTGAATTTCACAACCATGCTGTCGCCGCGACCACGAGGCTTGCGCAAAAGGTCGCGCCAGCCATCCCCAGCAGCCAACGCTTGCGCGTCAACGCTGAAATGGCCGACACCGCGATCGAAATCTGCACCAGCGTCAACGCAAGGCTCAGGCGGCCGTGCGGCTTTTCCAGGCCTTCGGCCTGCTCGTTGGCCTTGTCGCTCTCTTCGTCCAATGTTCGCGCTTGTTCTTGCAATTTGTCTTTGCGCCCTTCGCGCTCTTTCATGTCTTTTTTGAGGCCTTCATGTTCGGCTTCTGGCGCGATGTAAAGCGCCAATTGATCCAAATGCGATTTTTGCGATTGCGCCTGGCTTTCTCCCCACACGTCGGCGGAGTGGGCGCGCAACCGAATCGACTCGTTTTTCAAATTCATCGCATGCGCTTCCGTTTCATTGCCAAGATAAGAGACAAAGGCGCCGCAACAGACAAATACCGCGGTCATCACCGCAATTTTGGAGCTGAATGAATCGCCATGCTCCGCTTGATGCTCCACCGCGTGTTCGTGATGGCCTGCGACTTCAAATTCTTCTTCCATGAGGATTCTCAAAAGGGCGTGATAGGGTTGGAGTGAGTTGATATGGCTTTGGCGCGGGATTGCCGCATGGGGCGGGCGATTGCGCCAAACGCGAAGAGAGAATTTTCGCATGCGTCGACAGCCCCCGCAAGGCCACTCACCGAGTATTTGCACGTCCGAAAGCCGCTTGAAAGGCCGTTGAGCCTTCTTCACGCCTCCGGCCGGCCGTTTGGGCCACCGTTTGCGTTCTTCAAAAAAAGCCCCTTCTCAAAGGGGCTTGCACGGCTGATCCTCAACTTCGCAATCGCGTCAAGGCTCGGCTCAGCGCAGGCCAGCGGGGCGGCGCGCAGCGGTCTGGGCAGGCGTCGTGTTTTGAGCGGCCAAGAAGGCCGCCACGCGCGCGGCGGCGGAGTCCCAGAGGGCTTCCATGGCCTGCTCATGAAGCGGGAACGCGAGCGCTTGGCCGCGTTTGAGAACACCCACCTCTAGCGCCTCAACTTCTTCCACCACGGCGTTCTGAATCATATCTTCGTGAATCGGGTCCGCCAAAGAGAACACCAAAAGCTGTCCGTGCGGGGTGGGCAAGCTCATCGCCAATTGCGCGCCTGAAAATTGGAGACCCACTTCTTCCGCGCCTTCGCGAATGCCGCCATTTTCCGCGCTTTCATTCATGTCGGTGAAACCGCCAGGCGGCGCCCATTTTCCATACCCATCCTTCAAGGCCCGCACCATGCCCACAAAACCCATCATTTCTTTTCCATTATGGACCGGGACGAAAATGACAGAAACCGGTTGCGGGTTGCGATAGGTCATGGCGCCGCAAGAGCCGCACGAACGCGGCCACGCCAAAGCGGAGTAAGCCGTTCCGCAGCACCCACAAAAGCTGTTGGCGGGTTGGCGTTCTTTTTCAAAAGTGTTGGACACGAGAAATATCCTTGTGATGGAAATATAAAAGGGCAAAGCTTCAACGGCCGGCACGGCGATCAACCGAACGCCCATCCAGTATAGGCATATGAAAAGAAAAATCAAAGCCGTCGGAAAGGCCGCCAATTGCGCCTGCGTCCTGCGGAAATGTAATAAAAAAACGATAAACAGCAAAAAAAGGTTGCGATCGGCTTCTTTTTCTGATTTAATAGGGTTATGAGCTAACGTCAATCGAGCGAGCTCCGGGGTTTCGTGACACTTCGCGCATGGGCTGCCTAAGGGGCGGCAAGCGAAATGCGGAACACAAGCCAAATTGGGCGCGAAAAATCCGCGCCAAAAACCCAGAGATTAACCCGTGTTTTGCCGAAGGGCTTCCCCAAGCTCGCCGGCGTCGCGACAAACAGAACTGCTGTGGCTCCTGATCCGGGGCGCGTCACGCTCTTTTGCGTGTGAGGGCCTTGGTTGGCTCAAAGCCAAGCGGACCGCAAAACTGGTTTTCGTTTCGCGGCAGCCCGCTCGACTCACCTCTTTGATTTTTCTTTTGCGGCAATACTTGCCTCACTGAACCCGCTCAAAGCAGCCTTGCTTTGGGCTCTTGCTGGATGACATCCCCCATGAATGACCAAGCTGATCGCGAACTGCCCTCAACATCGTCCACGCAGGAAGCGCCAGGCGTTTCCGAAGCGGGCTCCGAGGCCAAGCCTGCGCGCAAAGCGCCGCGATCGCGCAGTCCGCGCAAGACCTCAGAGCCAGAAAAGGCCTCCGACCTTCTGACGGCGACAGAAACGGACGCCAACAGCCTGGCGGCCGAAAATGCACTAGAAATGGACGCGCCAGCCAAAGCAAAACGCGCTCCGCGCCGAAAAAAAGCCGATGCCGACGGCGCAGCGACCGCGCCGAGGGGCGAAGCCGCAAATGCGCAGCCCGCTGCGGCCTCCTTTGCGCGCGAAAGCGAGCCTGTTGATTCAAGCCTGTCCGACGAGCCCTCGGAAAATATAGCCCAAAACGAAGATTCAGAAGAAGAGGCGAAAACCGCCTCAAGCGAAACCAATGACCCGGCCGCTTCGATCGGGGGGCAGAAAAAATCAAGCAAGAAGCCAGAGCCCACCACCATTTATGGCTTGGTCAAAGATTTGGGCAGCGTGAACGCCGACAGCGCGGCGGCTCGCGTGGCGATGCAAGCCGCGAAAGACCGGGGAATGGATTTGGGCGGCAAAAACGCGAAGGGCCTCAATGGGTTGCATGCTTGCGCTCAAATAGGCCGTTGGGACATCGCGCGCGAATTGATGGATTTGGGCGCGGATCCGCTTTCGAAAAGCAAGACGGGTTTGAGCTTTTTCGCGATGGCGGCGCGAGACAAAAAAGCTCCCTTTGAGTGGCTTTTTGAAAATTACCCGCAATTGATTGAGCGAAAAGTCGCGCGCGACGCAGCCCGTTTGGCTGGCGGGTCCGCCGCCAAAGCGCCTCGTGAGCAAAACCCGCAATTGGCTGCGCGCGAAACCGACAGCGCGGACAGCGGCGAGTTCGCGAATGGGGCCAAAAATGAAGGCGGCGAAGGCGCGTCGCAAGGGGAAAGCAAACCCCTGAGCCGCTCGGCGAAGAAACGCAAAGCCGCCAAAGAGCGCAAGGCTCGTCAATTGAACGCCGAGCCCGGCGTCGAGGGCGGGTTGGGAGAGGGCGTCGAAGCCGCGCAAGGCCAAAGCGTGAAGGGGCATTTAAAAAGCGCGATCGCGCGCCCGGAGTCCAAGGCCAAAGCCCTGGACAAGCCCGCAAAAAAAGCCAAAGATCGCCAAACGCAAGCGGAGAAGCCCGCTCGAAAAGAGCGCCAAAAACAAGATCCGCAAGAGCGCGCGACATTTGCTTTGTCGGCTGAGGAGCTGGCGGAGCAAGCCTCGTGGACGCAGGAAGAGCGTGAGCTGCGCCAATTGGAGCTCGCTGACCAGCTTGCGTGGGCGCGCGCCAATGGATTGGACGCTCCAGCGGAGGCTCGCGGGCAGCTTCAAGCGATGGCTAGGGAAGCCAAGAAACCCGTCGCCGTGGCCAAGGCTGAGGGCGGAGAGTGGGGCGTTGGATTGCCTTCGCTGAGCCACGAAGAGTCGCAAGAAGGATTGGTCCAAAGCATCTATTGGCCCCAGGACGAAGCGATGAGCGTGAGCCAAGCGTTTGAGAAAGCCGTGGCGGCAGCGGCGTCAGGCTCGCTTGCTGAGCTTGAAATTTACTTGTCGTTGGGCGTTGACGCGCGACTGAGCCGCAATGGGCTCACCTTCACGCAAGCCTTGTCGAATATCGAGGACACCGCGCCTTTGCTGGCCGCGCTGGAGTCTGGTCTGGACGTGAACGCTCGGAACGGCGATGGAGAAACCGCTTTGATGTCCGCGCTGGATCGCGGCGACTTTGACCGCGCTCGCCTTTTGGCCACCCATGGCGCAGACATCAACGCGCGCGACCAGAAGGGCCAAACGGCTTTGATTCGGCAAGTTGAAGCCGACACAGAGCACTGCGATGACGCCGTCGAATGGCTGTTGGGTTTTGGCGCCGACGCCAAGCTGCGCGACGGCCAAGGCCGCCAAGCGGGGCAAATCGCCGAAGCCAAGGGTCTTTTTGACATCGCCGACATGCTAGAGGCTCATTTGGAGTCGAGTCCGGCTCCCGCCTCAATTGGCGCGCCCTCCCAAGACTTTGAGGCCTTGTTGCGCGCGCCAGGGCAAAAGAAAAATGGCGTGGCCGCAAAAAATTCAACAAAGAAAAAGACGTTTGGCTCGCCCGTTGAAGCCAACGGCAATAAGCCCGCAGCGAAAACAGCCGCTAAATCGACAGGAAAAAGAAAATCCGGCGCCCAAACAAAGCCGCGGGCCGCAGGCTCGCGCAGCGCGGACGGCGCCATAAAGAAGTTCACGGCAAGCAAGGGCAAGAAGGGGAAAGGGCGAAAGGATCCCTTGGCGCAGGCGACCAATCCCAATCGGACGGGCTTTGTTTCGCATTCCCTGGGCCGCGCTCAGCGCGATAATCCGCGCGAATGGTGGGAAAAATCAGAGTCGGCTCCCAAAGCCGCCCCCGTCGTCATCGTGAAGCGCCGTCGACTAAGCGGCCCTGCCGCTTGAGAGGCAGGCTTCGGCGAGGCGCAAAGAAGGGTGGCGCAAAATCTTGTCTTTCAACCGCTGGCTTTTGAGACGAAAAAGCCGCAAAATGAAGGCTGTCTCGCGTTCATCGCGGACAGCCTTTTTTCTGTTTGAAGACGATCCACATTAGCCGAGCGCCCATGCCCTCCAATATTTTTGAAAGCAAACGCCTGATGGGGCTGCCTGAGGCCATTAGGGGAAAGGATTTGAAAGCCGCTCGCCGCCAAATCAAGCGAATCGATTGGAGCGGCGCGGCCAATGGCCCAAAAAATCGAGCCGAATCTTCGACATTTTTGTCGGAGCTGGCCGGCGTGCAGAAAATTCTCATCGAAGGAGCGAGCGCTCACGAGCCGAAAACCATGGCATTCGCGCAATCGCTGATGATTGAGCTGCGCGCGCAATCAAACTTTGAGCCGTATGTCCGGCAATGTGTTTTGGAGCAAAAAACGCTCGGGCACGCTTGGCTGTGGGAGTTGAGCGTGTCGGTTTTGAAAAATTCGGCGAGCGAATATTCTGACGACGCGAAATGGATTATTCGCGAAGCGGCGACACGGTGTCTAGCCCATTGGCCGCTTCGCTGGGATTTGCAGCGTCCGGAGGCCTTGCCAGGCATGGACGGTTGGAGCGAGCGCGCGGATCAGCGAGCCTTTTTGGACACATGGGCCGGGGACGCGCACGGGAATTCGAGACGCCGGCCGCAGGACCAGCACGAGGGCCTGGCCAAGGACGCGACCGAATCTCTCGGATATGCCCTGAGGCTTGGCATGGCGAACGCAAATGACATCACGGCCAAAGCGGAGTGGTTGCTTTCGTCCCCGCAGTGCCAAGGCGTGGAAACGGCCGCCGCTTTTTTCGCGCTGGCCCAGGAAACGGCGGTCGGCGAGTTCGACTCCGCGAAATGGGATTGGTGGAGCGTTCGAATGCAGCGAAAAATCGAACTCGACGACAGCTCCGCGCTGTGGAGAGCTGCGCAGGAGAACCTGCGCGCAAGGCGCGAACAGCGAGTTTTGGCCCAAGAATTTTCCGTGGCGCGCGCCTTCGCCGCTCCAATGTCCGAGCCGAAGCAACAAATGGACCCTCCACTCCCGAGCCGCCGCAGGCTCTGACGGCGTTGCGGATTATCGCGCCGATTTTGGAGTCCGAGCCCCTGGCTCTCGTTGTTCATTTTCGAGCAGAAATGCCGTGAAGCCCGGATCGTTCCAAGCCTGCGGGGGCGCCTCCGACGTCAGCAGCGCGACATCGATGTCCGCGGCTTGCTCATCGGGATGAACCCAAAACGGTTGTCCGCCCAGGGGAAGCAAAGCCACAATCGCGCAAACGCACGCCAAAGCGGCGGATGCCCCGCCGAGCCGGGCCAATGCAGCCCGTCGGCCCAATCCTGTCAGCGCGAGGGGGCCAGACCGACGCATGGTTGGCGACGAGGCTTTTTTCCGAGAGAGCGCCGCGGCCCGAGAGACGGCGAGTCGATGGGCAATGGAAGCGGGCAGTTGGTCCGCTGTTTCTTGCAGTGCGCGGCCGATTGAACGCCCCAGGGCGTCGTCAGCAGATGGGTGTCGAAGAGTCATGGAGAAGGGCGGGTGTCGAAAAGCGATATTTGGCGCTGTTTCGCGTCGCGCAAAGAGTGGCGGTGCTTCCTTTAACGGCCCAAGCGCCCTGGCCGTTGACTTTGGCCATCAAAAACGGATCGCTGGGAGCCTTCGCGCCAGGCGGCAGTCCATGGATCGGATCAAAGCGACTTGGGCGGCGCTCGTTTTTTTCGGGCGCCTTTTGGCAGAGCGTCCGCGAGGTCTTGCGCTTCCAGACGGGACAACGAGGGCTGCATGGCCCGCACCGGCTTGAACGCGGCGATGACCCCCGCTTGCCACGGCTGGCCCGCGCTGGCTTCGAGAAGAAGTTGGCCGCATCGAGCGAAGGCGCTGGTCTCTGGCGTTTCATGGCTCAGGCTCATCGCGCCGCGCTGCTCGATCCCCTCGGCCAACAATTGCGCGGTGGTGCGCGGATTTTCCCTGTGATAAGGGTCCCATGTTCCCTCGGGTTCAGCCAACGGATTTGCGCCAAGCTCAAGCCAACGCGCAAACGCCGGCACATTGGGCTCGTATCCATCGAGGGCAGCCCTGAGCGCCCAGTCAAAGCCCTCTTGGCGCGCCGCCGCGCCGGACCGGACGGAGTCGGGAGCCCGCAGAGACACGGCGTCAAAATCAAGAAGGGCGCACGCCGGAGTGAAGACCGGCAACGCGAAAGTGGGCGGCAGCGGGTCTTGAAGGGCGGGCATGAAAGGCGCGATGCCCAACAACGCGTCCTGCGGCCAGCCCATCAAGGCCAATCCCACCCAGAATTCCACTCGATTCTCTGAGCTGAGGGCCAAATGCCGCGGCGCCCGGGCTCCGGCCCCCAGCAAATCGACCAATTCTGGCGCGAACAAACGGCTGCTGGCCAGAATGCCCAACAATTGCGTGATTTCGGGGGTTTGGGCCAGGGCCGGCTGTTCTTGGAGCAGGGCGCACAAATCGTCCACGCGAGCTTGCTCGATCAACTGAGCGATAGAACCCTGCCCCAGCGTCGGAGCGGATGGCATGCCTTTGATGGGGCCCGAATTCCTGGCCGCCAAGTGATTCATTTCGTTGAACTCTCGGGCCCATGCGCTCGCCGTCAAGTGATTCCGGGAAAAACCGGACAGCCAAGCGTGAACGGCCGCATGCGCCTTCGAAGCGTCCGGGGGCGTCAGCGATTGAGGCAAAAATGACGACGGCAACGCCTTCCCGGCGCTCAGGCCGCCCCCGCGCGAGGCCGTGAGCTTCGCGATGGACTGAGCCAAACGGTGATCCGGCCAGAAACCGTCGCGCTCGGAGTGGTGGCGAACGGCATCGGTCAAGTCGCGCATAAGGGTTTCAAGGTCGCGCCCATCGACATTTGTTTTCGCTTGCGAGACATGCAGAAGCCCGAAGAGGGCGGCGGCGTTCTTTTTTGCGGCTCGCGCCGGCTCGTCTTCGATCAAGCGCCAATCATGAACGCCTTCTGAAAAGGCTTCTTGGCGGCTCCGAGCATTCGTTTCTCGCCACTGGGCCGCTTGCGCTAGCCGCGCGAATCCCTTTGCGCGCCAAAAAGGGTTGCTCCAAAGGCTCTGGGCGCGGCGTGCGAGAAAAGCGGCTTCTTGCGGGAGCGGGGCGAATGAAAAATCCACGAACAAATGATCGCATCCGATCGCGGCTCCATGAAGAGGGGCCGCCAGCGGGGCGGACACCGGCATGTCCTCAACCAAGAGGCCCGCGCCGAGCCCGGGGCAAAGGGAGCCCCAGGGGAATTCGCCCATGCCTTCGCCCAGCTGGTCCGTCGTCATCGACAGCAACTGTCCGGCGTAAGGGAAAACGATGCGGTCGTGCATGCTCATGTCAGGGCTCCTTGGAGCGAAGAATACGCTCAAACCGCAAAGCGCGCAATGCGGAAAAACGAATAAGCGCGCGTCGACGGCAACAAACAGAACATTGCTCCGCGCGCTCAAATGGTTAGATGCGGTTAAGGCGCCGACCCGATGCCGATCGCCCGTCCTTGCCGCAATCGCGCTCTGCGACTGTTGCGCCATCGGACCCGATCTCGCCGGCCAGCGCTCGGCGCTCAAAGACCGCCAAGAAAAACCGTCCGCACTCGAGCAAGCCGCGCGATTGGCTCCATTGCCTGAGCAGGTCAGCCGAGGGCTCCGCCAGCGACTCCAGGCGCGCGAGGGGGAATTCGGCTCGCAAACTCAGCTTGATCGCGCGCAAGGTGGACGCCCATTCGGTGTTGCCTCGCGCGCCGCCGGCGAGCAGGCGCTCAGCCAGTCGTTCGCGAGCGGCTTGCTTTGCGTCTTTGGATTTTTTGGCCTTGACGAAGCGCAGCGACTTCTTGAATCGCATGCGCTCCCCGCGATGAAGGCATCGGCGCCGCTCCGGCCCGCGAGGCGGAGGCCCCAGCGTGTGGGCTACGCAAAGAGACACCGCGGCCATCCGCGGGCTATCCGCATGCGTTTGAGCCTCCAACGAAAAATGGAACAGATCGCTGAAAAAGCGCTGAGCCTGTTGAGGTTTTCCATCGGCGCCGCGGACATTGCGGGCGCGGGCTCGCGTCGCCAGCCGACGGCGCGAAGCCTCGCTGATCAACGAAAATTGAAAGAGCCCCGGCCCCGTCTCGAAAGGGCCTAGGTCCAGGGGGGCTGGCGTCAAAAAGGCGCATACCTCTGGCGATTCGATTTCATCCTCCTCGGGCTTCGCCGGCCATGACAGCCAAAGATGCGGCGGCTGTCTGCGAGAGATCGAGACAATCGCCAGCGACCAGCCCTGAGCCAGAAGCTGCGTCGACGATTCGCTGAGGCCAAAGGGAGCGATCATGTTTTGGACGCGACGCCGTGGACGGCGTCGCGAGAAAAAGGTCGAGGGCCACGGAGTGGGCAATCGGGGGCGTTCGCCGGAGGCGTGTTGGGCCTGCGCTGGCCACAAGCCTTCGCGGCCCTGTCGCCAGTGTAGCGCATTGTTTCGCGTGAAACAAAATGAATTTGGCTCAAAGCCGGCGAGCTTGCGCCGCGGCCTGCGCCGAGGACTCGCTCAGGCGAAGATCGGCCCCCAAAACAGAGGCGTCTGCGCTGGCTCGCAAAAACTGCGAGCACAAGTGAACGCCATCAGGCGGATTATCCGGCAGGTTTTCCAGGCCGCCTTTAAGCGCCCATTTTTTGGCTTGCGCTGGCGAGAGGGCATCGAATTGCTCAACCCAATCAAATCGCTCGCGCAGGGATTTTCGCAAGCAAAGAATCGCGATTTTCTCGAAATGGCGCTCACGGCGTTGCGCTTGTCGCATGCTTTTGCGGATGTGAGGCGCGCGAGGGCGCAAAGCGCTCAAAGGCGTGTGCTTGGGATTGCCCGGCGAGCTTTGCGGCGTGCGTCGAATCACGCGGCGCGGGCCGGGGCTTTGGGTTTGAAGAAAGTGAATTTGGCGGCGAGATCTTCGGGCCGCGAACGCGGCGCGTGGTTGGGAAACCGCCATTTTGTCGCTGCGATCGATGACTTCAAGCCGAAAACAATGCGCCCAAGGCAAAAGATCGGTGTTGCGCTGGCCGTCGCGCCAGTCAAATTCAATGGAAAAGGGGGCCAGTCGGCGTTGGCTGCGCAACCGGCGAGCCGACATGGCTGTGGCGCGTCGGCGCGAAAATAATTGCCCGGCCTCGGAAAGAGCCTCAAAAAGACGATTTTCGTCCACGGGCGCAGCGTCCACGATTCCCAAAGCCACAGTGGTGGACGCTGGATTTTTAGGGTCTTGCCAGCGCCGATACAGCGAGGCCACAAAATCTGTGGTCACGAGCGCAAATCCCGGATGGCCGCCGACGGACAGGCGTTGTTGCGCGGCAAGAGACCAATTGAGCATGGCGAAGCGGGGCTGAAAATGAAAGGCCGACTATATGCCGGGATGGCGCGAGGCGCAAGGCGCTGCGTTTTTTTCACCGCGCAGCTAAATGCGCAAAATCGGACGCCCTTGCGCGGGGGAGGCAAGCGGCGGGCCGTTTGGTCCTGAGAGCGGCGCGCAAATCCTCGCGGCGGTTTCCAAATCCAGCGCTTGAGCGCGAGCTTGGGCGTAGCGGCAAAAGGCCTCCAAGCCATCCGGCTCGCTCCACACGGGGAATTGCGGCCAAGGAGCGCGCGCAGGAGCTCCCGGGGAGGGCCAGGCGCGTTCGATCCAAAACCCCATGTCGCGCAACGCGGCAAAAAACAATCGAACAAAATGCCGATCATTGGCGGACGCGGACGACAAAGCGCGCGGCGAGCGCAATTGCCCAAGAGAGGGGCGCAACGGGGCCGAGCGCCGAGCGGAGCGCGCTTTTTTGGCCGGGCGGAAAGCCGCGGGCGCGGGTTTCGGGAGCGGGCTAAGCCCACAGATCAAAGCGCTGGCGGCATCCGTGGAGGAGGCGATCTCAAAGGACATATCCATGGGCGGGAGGCTGGCGCTCGCGATGTTGAAGGCGGTCAGCGCGTGCGAGAGTCCAGCCGGGCCATCTCCCGCAAGAAGCCAAAGCGGCGCGGGGCGACCATCAGGATCGCGCGGCCACCCGGGAAAATCCGGCTCTGTTTGATCCGGGCCCTTCGACCAAGTCAGAGCGCGGGGCCGCTCCGAGCGGACCAGCACGCTCAGGGTCTGCCCGGCCGCCAAGTGGCGGCGCAAGGGCAAGGAAATTGACAGATTTTGCGCCGATGGGCTGGAGGCGGACATGGAGAGCCAAAAAAGAGAAAATGGGGCGAGCAATATGCTATTGTCGCACATCAAAAGGCGTTTTTTTAGAAAAAAATGCCCTTTTTGGCGCGGAGGCTGGCGTTTTTCGCGCGCATCCGGTAAAAGGATGCCCCATCCTATTCAATTCGCATCGAGGCGCAAGAGAGGCTCGCGTGATTTTCAAAGGCAAATCAAAAGACAAGGACGCATTTCCTGGGCGGGAAGAGCCTTTTGGCTGGACCGCCGACGAGCAAGCGCGTTGGGAAAAAGGCCAACAGACGGATCATTTTCGCTCGCTATGGAAGGAGTCGAAGAAAAACAAAAAAAATCGCGAGGCGGAGCTCCAAGAGATCGCGATGGACGTCGCTCGCGCTCGGGAGGCCGCTGCGCGAAAGGGGCAACGGGCCTCGATCGAAAATGCGGCGGCACCGGC
>Ga0105855_1000818_pt1 | contig 12199 bp, 12 predicted proteins | sample OrgsoiDNA_201059_FD_89680 | JGI IMG/M metagenome (GOLD analysis project Ga0105855, IMG submission 89680) | Permafrost soil microbial communities from the Arctic, to analyse light accelerated degradation of dissolved organic matter (DOM) -... | ecosystem: Environmental > Terrestrial > Soil >... | reverse complement strand
GACGTATTCGCCGAGCCATTCCGTTCCATGAAGGTCCAGCGGCTCGCCCCGTTCTACTCGCAACTGATCGCGGCGCTCGTCCAGGGCGGCCGGGCGTTGATGTCGGGAGAAGGATCGCCGCACATCGCGCTGCTCACGCCCGGGCCTTTCAGTGAAACCTTCTTCGAGCACGCGTTCCTTGCTCGCTACCTTGGCGTCACGCTGGTCGAAGGCAAGGACCTGACCGTGCGCGACGACATGCTGTTCCTGAAGACATTCGCCGGACTGGAACGGGTTCACGTATTGATGCGCCGCCTGGACGATGCCTTCTGCGATCCGGTCGAATTGCGCGCCGATTCCACTATCGGGGTGCCGGGCCTGTTGCAGGTAATGCGGGCCGGCAACGTGATGGTGTCCAACGTGCCGGGCTCGGGTTTTGTCGAATCGCCGGCGCTGCATGGTTTCCTGCCGGCCATCTCGCGGGCGCTGCTGAACGAGCCGCTGGAACTCGCCAGCGTGCCCACGTGGTGGTGCGGTGAAGCAGCGGCGCGCGAAGCGGTACTGGCACGTCTGGACAAAGCTTTCGTGATTCCCACCTGGCCGGGTTTGCCGCTCAACGGCGGTGGCCCGCGCGGTTTCGGCGACGGCCTGCAACCGCTTGCCGGCTGGCGCGCTCGGATCGATGCGATGCCTGACGCGTTCACCATCCAGAACCTGTTCCCAAGTTCCCACGCGCCGCGTTATGAAGACAACACGTTGACGGGGCGGCCCTCGGTGCTGCGGGTTTATGCAATCGCGAACATTGATGGCGGCTGGTCCGTGATGCCGGGCGGATTCACGCGGCTTGGGGGTGAGCGCCAGCCGTCGGTATCGATGCAATACGGCAGCAGCAGCGTCGACACCTGGGTACTGTCGAGCAAGCCGGGCTCGAGCTTCTCGCTGCTCCCCACGCCGATAAAACCGGCTGACCTTGCGCGCAAGCATCGGACGGTATCGAGCCGCGCCGCAGAAAACCTCTTCTGGGCCGGACGATACGGCGAGCGTGCCGAGAACAACGTGCGGCTGCTGCGCGTGATCCTCTCGTCGATCGATAGCAACGACTCTGAGGGCATGCTGGAGACCATGGTGGACCTCGCGTGGCAGAGTGGCTTGCTGCCGCCGGGCACGCCGATCCAGGGGCACACGGCGCGCGGGCTCGAACGTTTGCTGGTCGCCAACATAGGCGAGAACGGTACGGCGGCGAGTATCGGCCAGAACCTCGCAAGCCAGGTGCGAGCGAGCAGCGAGATCCGCGGACGTCTTTCGACCGATCACTGGCGCACGATCCTGGCCGCGCGAAACGATTTTCGCGACGCCATCCAGCAGTTCAAGCCGGGACCCGGCGTGGAGCGTTATGACCGCGTGAAGCTGACGCGAACGCTTGACGCACTGTCGACGCAACTGCTCGCGATCAGCGGCGCGCAGGGCGACCGCATGACACGCGATGAAGCATGGAAGCTGGTGTTCGCGGGACGGCACATCGAACGGGTCTGGACGATGACCACGTTCCTGCGCGTCGCCGCCGAGCATGGCCAGATGACGACGCCGGCCGGGTTCGACCTGCTGCTGCAATTGTTCGACAGCACGCTCACGTATCGATCGCTTTACCCGGGGCGTTTCGAGGTTCCCGCGCTGATCGACCTGCTGGTGGTCGAGCCGACCAACCCGCGTGGCCTGTATGGCGTGTACTCGCGCTTATGCACGAAGCTCAACGAGATTTCGGTTGCCGCGGGCAGCACCACCCACGACGCGTTCAGCGACGCGACGCAGTTGCTGAAGTCGCTGCGAGGACTCGAGCAACTCTGCACGACCGACGAGGAAGGCAACTATGGCGAACTCATCCAGGCCTGCGAGGCACTCGGCGATCACGTGAGCGCCGCTGCGCATGAAATCAGCGCACGTTACTTCAGCCACGCGAATACGCAGGCATTGCAGGTGTCGTCGTGAAGATTCCGAAAACCGTGTTGTGGGTGTCGCACCGGACGACCTACCGCTATTCAACGTACGTGGAGACGGCTCAGCATCTCGCGACTATCCGGCCGCAGAACTGCGCGTGGCAACGCGTGATCTCACACACCGAAAGCATTGAGCCGAAGCCGCCGTACATCAATAGTCGCGTCGATACCTTCGGTAACGACGTGCTATATTTTTCGCTCGAGTCACCGCACCGGTCATTGCAGATGGTCAGCGAAACAACCGTTGAACTGACGCCGCGATGGGCCTCGCTCGATCCGGCGACCACGCCGGCGTGGGACGAGGTCGCGAAGGGTATGCGTTTTAGCGCCAGTGCGCCGTTTCGCCCTGAGACAGAGTTTTGCTTTGCGTCGCCCAATATCAGTCTCGGGCAGGACCTGCGGGACTATGCGCTGGAGAGTTTTCCTGCAGGCAAGCCGCTGGCGGAAGGGGCGATCGACCTGATGCACCGGATTCATGCCGACTTCAAGTACAAGCCTTTGGCAACGTCCTATGACACACCGGCCCATCGCGCGTTTGAAATGCGCCGGGGCGTCTGTCAGGATTTCGCGCAGGTGATGATCGGGTGCATGCGTGCGCTCGGGTTGCCGGCCCGGTACGTGAGCGGATATTTGCGCAATGATCCCGCGCCGGGGCAGGAGAAATTGATCGGCGCGGATGCGTCGCATGCGTGGGTGTCGGTGTTTTGTCCCGGCAGCGGATGGATCGATCTTGATCCGACGAACGATGTGCTCGCCGACTTGGAGCATGTGACGCTTGCCACGGGGCGCGACTATAGCGACGTGTCGCTGCTGCGCGGGATGATTCTCGGCGGAGGGTCACATCGGATCGATGTGGGGGTCACCGTGCTGGCGCTGGACGCTGAGTCTGGCTCCGACGCTGATTAGGCAAGCGTTGCGGGCATGAGCTACCCAGTCACCGATAACGCCGAGGCGCATAGGTCGTCATCTGCAACCGGCGCCAAGCTGGTTATCGTGGACTAGACGGCGGCTATCCTTTGCCATCGCTCAATCGGGCGGCGTGCTTTCGAAAGCAGGCTGTTGGTCGGCGAAAGCCGAGAACGATTGCAGGTTGGAATACTCCGCTGCGACAACAATCTTCGGCACCATCATCTGGGTGAATCGCCAAGCGACCGCGACAGTCACGCCTGCCTGTCCAAGTCGTCCTGCATCCAGGGGCAGGGTAGCCAATGCCAGTTCGGCCTCGAGCTCGGCGTACGCCGCGAGCAACTGAACACTGACGCGATCGATCCACGGTTCGTGCTGTTTTTCGATGGGACGCAAGTTGCGTTCATAGACAATTTGAACCGTCTTGTCACACGCTGCCAACGCGAGACCGGTGAGCCTGGTTGCGCGCAAACGATCCTCCATGCGGTCCGGTGTCGACGTGCCGACCGGCCCAGCAAGGGCCGTCACATAGTCGAGGATCAGCGTGGAATCCATCAGGCTTTGACCATCGTCGAGAATCAAGGTCGGTGCCTTCACGACCGGGTTGAGCTTGCGGAATTCCTCGAAGTCCCTGAATACCGACACCGGCCGATGTTCGAAATCAAGCTCAAGCAGCTTGAGGCAAATGGCTACCCGGCGCACATAAGGCGAGTCCAGCATTCCGATCAGTTTCATACGCTTCCCGTTAGAATATCTATCATGCAGCCGTCTTTATGCACGCCGCTGGATACGCTTGCATCGAGGATATAAGACCACCGTTTCCATCAGGTTAAACAGTTAGTCGACGCGTGAAAAGCGACATAAACAAACGTCTTCCGTAAGAAAAACTTACATGAAAAACATCCCGCCTTTAACCGCGCTCCGATGTTTCGAAGCCGCTGCCAGACTCGGCGGCGTCACGCTCGCTGCGCGCGAACTCAACGTGACGCACTCGGCGGTCAGTCAGCAGATCAGAATTCTCGAAGACACAATGGGCATTGCGCTCTTCGTGCGTGAAGCGAGAGGATTGCGGCTAACGGAAGAGGGACGTCTCTATGCGCTCGAAATACGCTCGGCGCTTCGCGACATTTCAAACGCGACGCTTCTGGCCCAGGCCCGCCCTCAAGAAAGCGAACTGGTCATCGCAACGCTGCCGTCGTTTGCTTTGCATTGGTTGCTGCCTCGCTTATCGAGTTTCCGGGAGCTCCATCCGTATTACCGCGTCCGCTTGCAAACGAGTCTTGAGATACACGATATGCGGCACGGTCTGGCCGACGTCAGCATTCGAATGGGACAAGGGCACTGGCCCGGTCTCGCTCAGAAAGAGTTGTTCAGCGACGAACTGCTGATAGTGGCTGCGCCGCATTTCAACGGAGGTCAGCTTCCTTGCTCAGCTGAGGAGATCGTGGCGTGTCCATTGATAAGAAGCACCGATGCACCCTGGACCGACTGGTGCCGCGCGGCCAACGTGCGCGAACCCGACAATGCGAGTGGGCTTTTCGCGAACGATTCGAATATCGTATTGGGTGCCGTGGTTCTAGGGCAGGGCATCGCGCTTGAACGGCGCACGCTCGTTGCAGATGCCATTGCTCGCGGCGAGCTCGTTCAGATTACCGATATATACGTGCCATACCCGTATCCGTATTGGCTCGTCTGGCAGCAGCGTGAAGTGCTGAGTGTGAAGCAGACGCATTTCATGGAATGGATCGACGCCGAGGTGAAGCGCTATCTGAATCGCGCCGCTTGATGAGAAGCCGCGCGCTCCAATATACAGCGGCGCTCCAGCACTCAGGATGATTGACGGCGCATCGTCGTCAGTACGATCAGCAATGCTAACGCGAAGAATGCCGCCGAGCTGATCGCGGACACGGCTAATGCATCGGCAAGTACGACCTGGGCGTCGTGGCTCGATATCCCGCTCGCATCGGACAGCTCAGGTGGATGACGTGCGAGATTGACGATAACCACCAGCAAGGCCGTTCCCAGTGCCCCGCCGATGTAATGGGTGACAGTCATCATGCCGGCGGCCGCGCCGGCGTCACGCGGCGCGACACCCGCAAGACCGGCTGTTGCCAGTGGCACCAGGGCGGCCCCGGTTCCCAGTCCAAGCATGACGAAGGGGACGAGCAAGCCAGGCATGAATGCCGTATCGATCCCCACACCGCTCAGGAAAAGCATACCAACGAGGGCGATGGCAATGCCCGAGACGAGAAGTCGCAGACTGCCTACGCGCGGCGTCAGCCACGGCACGCCATAGATGACCATCAGGAACTGCGCTAATGACAGCGGCACGAACGAAAGCCCCGCTTGGAGCGGATCGAATCCCAGCACCTCCTGGACATATTGTGTGAGAAAGAAAAAGGTACCGAGCATGCCACCAATGAGCAGCATTCTGGCTGCATAGGCGCCTGAGCGCGACGGGGAGCTGAAGAGTGCAAGTGGCGTGACTGGTTGCACGGCCCGCTTTTCGATGAAAACGAACGCGCAGAGTAATGCTGCGCTGACCGTGAGGGTTGCCGCAATCACCGGGCCGGAATTTGCCGATGTCGCGTGAATGAAACCGTACACCATGAGGCTCATCGCGAGCGTGATCGTCAATGCACCCGCGATGTCGAGACGTCCGCGGCTAGGGCTGGTGCGCGGCAAATCACGCAGGCTGACAATCAGTAAAACGATACAGATCGGCAGGTTGACGAACAGCACCCATCGCCATGAGATGAGGTCGGTCAAGATGCCGCCGAGTACGAGTCCGATCGCGCTGCCAATTCCCGAAACGGCGGTGTACAAACGGATCGCCCGCGCGCGCGGCGCCTTCTCCGGAAAAGCGAGCATCAACAATGCGAGTCCCGCCGGCGCGGCAAACGCTCCGGCGGCGCCTTGTATGGCGCGCGCGGCCAGCAACCAGTCGGCGGACTGGGCAAAGCCGCCCGCGATCGAGGCAATGGTGAACACCCCGTTCGCCACGATGAAAACGCGCCGGTGCCCGACGAGGTCACCCGTGCGAGCGCCGAGCAGCAGCAGCCCGCCAAACGTCAGCATGTAGGCATTCTGAACCCAGGACAGGCTTGCGCGCGAGAGGCCGAGCTCCGTGCGAATGTGCGGTAGCGCCGTATAGATCACGGTTCCGTCCAGAACGACCATCAACTGGCACGCGAGAATCGCGCCTAGCGCCCATTCGAGCCTGGGCCGGATGCCGGGTTGGCGCGCCGCGCGTGCACGGGGCCGCAACGATGGCGTCATGTCATACCTGCGCTTCGGCTTCAAGCGACGCGATGTCAGACAGGGACAGGCCCAACTGATCGTGCAGGAAGCGAACCATGGTCCAGTGAGGAAGCGCATTTTCGTCGAACGGGCCGAACGTGCTGTGATACAGCGGCAACCAGCGAAGCGCCTCCTCGATCAGCTCCGTCCGGCTGGGTTCCTGCTGATATAAGGAGAAAGCGAGGCTACGATGCTCGATGAAAAAGCCACCAGGCAAACGCTCCTCGCATAGCTCGCGATAGGGCCGCGTCTGCAGGATCAGGTAGTGCCAGATTTCATCGATTTCCTGTTCGACAGGAAGGAACAGACCGCCTAGCTGCTTCGGGTAGCGAGATATCAGGTACAGATAGCGCAGACACTCTACAACCTGATATTCGATGCGTGCTCGGGGCGCGCCGGTGCGGCGCATGAAATAAAGCACGACTTCGTCGTAAAGCTCAGTCGGCAGAAAGGTCTTTACGTCCACGACGCAGACAGGCGAATGGCTGGGAGGCATAGGATTTAGTTTCGGTTTGTTTAATTTAGGTAAGTCGTACCTCGACGCGCCTTGATGGCGAGCGCCGTCTCTTCAACCGGCGTTGGTCGAACGGGCCTGCGTGGCGAGCCACGCGTACTTTCCTGACCGGCCGACGGGAAGACAGGCTTGATGTTCAATTGCGCAATCCAGGCCTGTTGACGCGCGCAGCGCATCCTGCAGATTCGCGACTGTGGAAGTACCGAGCGGTACACCGTCAAATGTCGTGTAGCAAAGTCGAGCGCCTGACAGCTCGATCCGCAACTGATAAACAAATACGTCGGGCGATGCAGCGCAGATCAGATCGTCGACATCGGCTTGCGAAAAGATGCCTTGCGATGTCTCCAGCATTTCCTTCTCACGACCGCAGAAACGGACAATGCTCGCTGGATCATCGGAGCCGTCCGCCGTTTGCACGCAGTCGCCCGAACGGTAGCGAATCAGCGGCATGTAGGGATTGCGCACACTGGACACAATCAGGCTATAGATACGGCTGCCCGGCGCGAACGGCTTTAGCTCAAGGCACATCTTGTCGAGGTAAGGCGTGTACTTGCCTTGCTGGTCGCTGTAATAAAGATAGCCAAGCTCAGTACTGCCGAAAAGATCGACGACAGGACAGTCCAGCTGACGGATCAGGAAGCGGCGCACATTGGCGGGCGTGTATTCGTAGGCGTGCACGACACTGGCCGGTTGACGAAAACGGTGCGTCTGTCCGAACTCGTCGACCTTAAGCAGAAAGTGCGCTAAGTGATAACTGGAGCAGTCGAGATGGTAAAGGCCGTCTGGGTGAGCCTGCCAGACTGTTTCCAGATCGCTTAGCATTTGCTCGATGTCGGCGCGATTCCAGTCTGCGGGGTCTAACTTCTGATTTAGATAAAGCGTGCGTTCGTCGAGTCGACGAGCAGCGAGGCTGGTCGACTCGGTCGGTGTGCCGGACTTCCGGCTGTTGATCCTAACGACGTGTTCCGTGGCGAGGACTGTCGTGAGAGATACACGCTGGCAATGCTGCCGCCATGTAAAGCTGATATCGGGATGCTCGCTCCACAGTCTGTAGTAGGAGTGCAGCAAAAAGTACGGCGGCCGGATGATCTGCATTCGCGCATGATGGGTGCCGGTCGAAAGCACGAATTCAGCGGCGCCGGTTTTGAGCGCCTGCGCAAGCGCCGGGGTCATCCAATTGTCGGGAAATCCGTGTGCGATGTCCGGCTTCTCGAGTATCGGAAAGAAATTTTGGGCGATTGACTGCTGGTATAGGGGAATGTTCATAACCTGCTCTATCATCGCTGCGACGGGCTGATTTTTCATGGACCTTGAAGATGAGAACATGCGTGTAACGAGGCGAACAACAGCCACCCGCCGAAGCGGGTGGAGCGAAAAACAAGTTACGTACTATCCGTCAGGACGGCGGGTCAGCTGATACAGCCGGCCTTGGGGAGTTGCTTGCCCTGAGCAATGGAGATGCAACCTTCCTTGGCAACTGCGGGGCTGGAGATACACCCTTCCTTCTGGGCTGAAATACAACCGGAATTTTCAACGGAGTTGACGCTAACCCACTTGTTCCACACGTTGTCCTGCACGATTTGATTGATCAAATTTTTCATTAGAATCTCCAGATTTGGACTGCTTAACAGATGCCCGCCGAAGCGGGCGGACTAAAAACAAGTTACGTACTACGCGTGAGGACGGCGGTGTCAGCTGATACAGCCTGCCTTGGGGAGTTGCTTGCCTTGAGCAATGGAAATGCAACCTTCCTTGGCAACTGCAGGACTGGAGATACATCCTTCCTTCCGGGCTGAAATACAACCGGCATTTCCAACGGAGTTGACGCTGACCCACTTGTTCCACACGCTGTCCTGCACGATTTGACTAAGCAAGTTTTTCATGAATATCTCCAGACGTTGACTGGTTGGTTGAATAGGTTAGGGAAGATCATTGCATATAAGTTCCAAGCATTTAGAAAGATTTTTGTAATGTTAAATATATTTATCGCCTGTGCCGAGCCTTGCAGATCCAGCGGCGCCATAGCGCCCGTTCCGAAATCTCTCGCGCACATAAAAGTACGTGTAGCCCTGCATTTGAAAACACTGATGGTTGGATCGTGTTGTTATCCTCAATAAATCAAGAAGTTGTGCGGATGTGTGTCATATTTTTACAATTGCGGCCGATACTTAATCCGCGATCATTCCGGAGATTCCTTTGGCTTGTGCGTCCTTCTGGGCATCGACACGAGTGCCAGGCTGATCTCGCTGGCCATCAACATCGCCTTGATGGGGTACATCCTGATAGAAGGCATCTTGTCGTCTTTGCGGAGCACGTTTTCGAGGTCGCTCGATGCCCCGCAACTGCGATCGCTGGCGGAGCGAATAGCCGCAGGCGATGTTGTCTCCCTCAAGCAAGGGTTTCCGGGCCTAGCCTCTCTGGATTCGTCAAGGACGCTCGTTCATGCGGCGCTCGTGCATGGATTTGGTCTCGTGATGGTGTACGGCTGTATCGGCGCCTGGGTGCTGGCCGTGGCCAGTTTCGTGATGTTCGGTCCGAGGGCGCGGGTGCGCCTGACCAGCCCGGTGGTTTGATGGCGGGCTAAAGGTTTCTTGCTGACGGGGCGCTGGATAAAGCGACCGCCCGAAAAGACCACGATCGCCTCATTTCGTGCTCCGTCGCCTCATTCTTGAATCATTTCCCGATGGTGATCCACCGGCACGAACATGTACATCGCGGGCATGACGAACAACGTGAACAGCGTGCCAATCGACAGGCCCGTGAAGATCACAAGTCCCATCGCATTGCGGCGCGCGGCACCGGTCCCCGACGCGATCACGAGCGGCAAGATGCCGGGTACCATCGCCGCGGTGGTCATCAGGATCGGGCGCAACCGCAGGCTGGAATCCACCCGGGAATATCCTTAAAAATTTGAAGGCTGACCGCTTACTCTTAAACCTCTGTTTACCTATCATGTAGAGGTAAGTGCAGAGTACGTGGGAGGGCATCATGGACGAATTTGTAAACACTGTAATGGACCTTCTGGGCACCGCGTCGCGATTAACCTTGCACAGTTCTGCCATCGATTTGATCAACGTACTGGTCGGCCTCGGTGGCCTTGCCTTGGTGGCAATTATTCTGTTAATTAACGAGTCGAAATGGCCCGGTCAAAACCGCGAGCGCACGACAGATCATCACCGGCATTGGTGGATGCATCATCGGCACTGAGTGGGACTCGGTTACGGTTTCCGGCACAGCTTGAGCAGACCTCAACGCCGGTCGTCGCAACGTTTGTGTTACCAAGTCAAACCGCTTGTAAGTCTCGTAATAATAATCAGGATACCTATAATTTGTATGGATAGTGCTATCGCGCTAAGTATCCGTCACTCGCATGTAAGCGCTTGCGCCCATCGCAGCAAGAGCAATTCGGCATGCTTCGACTCGCCTGATCGTGCGATCGGATGAGCCATCTCGACATGGTCACCATCCGCCGGTAATTGCGCTCCCAGACCTGCTCAGGGCAAACCCCCTCAATGAAAATGAATTTTTTCCACAAATATTTTGTGTAAATATACTTTCATCGTTACTTCTCAGCTTTCTCGCTGATTCTTCTCCATGGCTGAGCATGCGTCCGCTGTCTCCGGTCCATCGGGACTGAGTATCGCGGCACTTATCGTGGCCGCAATGCCGGGCCTGACACCCATTCATCGCCGCATGGGCGCCTATGTGCAGGCCAACTTGTTCCGTGCGGCAACCATGCGTATCGATGAACTGGCAGATGCCGTCGGCGCCTCCGTGGCGAGCGCAAACCGGTTCGCGCGTGCGCTCGGCTTCGACGGTTACCCGGCATTTCGCAGCGCGCTAGTGCGCGGTTTCGAAGCAACGCTTGCACCGGTTGAGCGTTTGCGTTCAGCACAGGAATCGCCCGCGAGCGGTGACGAATTGCTCGGCGCGTCGCTTGAACAGGCCGCGGTCAATTTGCGTCTGACACGCACTGACATTAACGGTGCCGCGGCCGATGCAGCGGTAGAAGCCATCCTTGCTGCGCGCCGGGTGTTCGTGCTCGGAGCAGGCTCAAGCGCATTTCTGGCCGGGCTGATGGAGCATGGTCTGATGCCCTACCACAACAATGTGCAATCGCTTGCGTTCGTTGGCGGCCCAACGCATGCAGCGCGCCGTCTCTTCAGTGCAAGCGAGGGCGATCTCGTGATCGGCATTGCATTTCCGCGTTATGTCGACGACACGATCCAGCTCGCGCGCCGTGCCGCGAGCCTGGGTGCCCGCGTGCTCGCCCTGACCGACAGCGTCAACTCACCGCTCGGGCAGTTCGCGGACCTGACACTGTGCGTCCGCTCAGAACGGCGGCTCGCGGCAAATTCCGACGCGGCGGTGCTGGCCGTGATCGAGGCACTCTGTGACGCCGTGGCGTACCGCACCAAACGCTCGGCCAAAGCTGCCGCGGACATGACCGAATTCGTGTTGCCGTGGCTGACCAAGACCCCGTCCGGCGTAAGCAGCTCGTCAGCACCGGGCTCGCCGAATCATCCCGTGAGAAGGGCCCGGACATCCAATACTGCACGACCCGACAAAAAGCCGAAACGATGAATCCGACAGCAGTCGTTGCCATTCACGGCGGCGCAGGCACGATCCTGCGCACGCAGATGGATCCAGACGCCGAGCAGCGCTACCACGCGAGCCTGAACGACATCCTGGCAGCAGGCCAGAGCGTGCTGGCCGCCGGCGGCAGCGCGCTCGACGTCGTGAGCGAGGCCGTGCGTCTTCTCGAAGACAACCCGCTGTTCAATGCGGGACGCGGCGCGGTGTTCACTGCCGACGGCACGCATGAACTCGACGCTTCAATCATGGATGGCAGCACGCTCGAAGCGGGTGCGATCTGTTGCGTAAAGCGCGTGCGCAATCCGATCCTGGTCGCGCGCCGCGTGCTCGAGGCAAGCGAACATGTGATGTTCACGGGTGCAGGCGCCGAAGCATTTGCCGTGGCACAGGGGTTTGAACTCGTCGATCCTTCGTACTTCCATACCGATGCCCGTCACAAGCAATGGTTGCTTGCACGCGGCCAACAACGTGTGATGCTCGATCACGACGGCGCGACGCTTTCAGCCTCATCGCCGGATGGCGACGGAGAACAGCCCATGCCACACGAACCCATCGATCCGAATCGAAAGTTCGGTACGGTTGGCGCGGTTGCGCTCGATCAGCACGGACACCTTGCTGCCGCAACATCGACAGGCGGTGTTACCAACAAGCAGGCGGGGCGGGTGGGCGATGCCCCGTTGATTGGCGCAGGCTGCTATGCCGACGATGCAACCTGTGCTGTGTCCACGACGGGTTCCGGCGAGATGTTTATGCGGATGGTCGTCGCTTACGACGTCGCTGCGCAAATGGCGTATCGCGGGGTATCGCTGGAAGAAGCCGCGGCCGATGTCGTGATGAAACGCCTGCCACGTATTAATGGACGCGGTGGCTTGATCGCCGTCGACGCACTCGGCAACGTCACGTTGCCGTT
>Ga0105855_1000814_pt1 | contig 12244 bp, 8 predicted proteins | sample OrgsoiDNA_201059_FD_89680 | JGI IMG/M metagenome (GOLD analysis project Ga0105855, IMG submission 89680) | Permafrost soil microbial communities from the Arctic, to analyse light accelerated degradation of dissolved organic matter (DOM) -... | ecosystem: Environmental > Terrestrial > Soil >... | reverse complement strand
CCAGGCCTGATTGGAAGCATACGGCCAATTATTCGCGTTTTAATAAAGATGTGATCGAAATGCCGGTAGACCCTGCACACCAAATGGCAGCGACCTTAAAAAATGACAACGCGAGTAAAGCCTATTCGAACAAATATTCCAAAACTTCTTTTTTGATTATCAAAAGTGCCACGGGCTATCACGCTTACCTGATGACCATTATTGCCGACTCTGCTTACCTAAAAGGCGACTTGCGCAAATTAGCGCGAAATACCTATAGTAAACGCGATAGCGATTTTAGCGGTCTCGTACTTTACTTTAACCCCAAAGGCAAATACCTATGCGGCTATGCTTATAAAAACGGGCACCTGCTCAGGCCATCCGCTACAGGTATTGCAACACAAAGTACCACTAACCCTAAATTAAAGGTAAATGACACCGATGGCTCATATTGCATGAACTGGTATTTAAATACATATATTGATGGCGAATTGGTCGACTCGCAATATATGTACACTACCTGCGATGGTTATGGCGGTGGCGGTACAGCCAGCCCTCCTGCCGAATGCCCGGCAAACTCGGGTACGGCAACCGGGGCTAAACTACAGGCAGCCGAAGATGATGGCGCGCCGGCAGATGGTTTACCGCCTGATGGTGGCGGTTTCCCCGACCCCACGACCACCACTGAACAATGCCCGGTGCCGATAATCACCAACAATGTAAAAGATAGTTGCTTGCGTGCATTAGTACAAAATATTATAAATAACAACATCGAATATGAAACTGACGCAGCATTACAATCAATTTTCAATACAAATTCATCAATAAATCTCAATTTTCTTGATGGCAATATTCCCCAACCCACTAATGGAATTGTTCGCGATGCTGTCACTACCGGAACTAGTCAAGGGGCATTAATCAATGGAAACTATAAATTGAATCTAACCATAACATTGAACCTTCCGTCACTGCAAAATGCGTCTCAAGAGTACATCACTGCCACAATAATTCACGAAGCTATACATGCATACTTAGACTACACCAAGACAATTACAAATCAACATTTAGTAATGGCTACCAGCTATATACAATTGATGGCAAATACATTAATATCGATGTACGGAATAAGCCCCGACGATGCCACAGCTTTGGCATGGGGTGGGTTAGAGGACGATGCCGGGGCGCTATGGACTGATAATATGGCACAATTCCAAAGAGATGTGATCCTAAATACAAATAATGCTTACATTACAGGAACCAAGGGCACCAAATGTCATAAAACCCCTTAAAATCATGAAAAATCTACTTGTAATAATTTCCATATTGCTATCTGTAACTGCAAATGCACAGCAGCCAAAATTCGATCAATTTACCTCGTTTGTTTTCAAAAACCTACATATTCCGCAATCTATTCAAGTTGATTGTTCATGGAACTATGCCGTTATAAAAGCTAGTACAAATAATGCTGGAACTATAATAAAATGGGAGTGCATCAATAACAAAACAGTACCTGACTCATTGTTAAGAGCGTTTAAATTTTTGAAAGGGTATGTTTTTGATAAAAAACTAAAGGTAGCCAATTGCTCGATAATCTTTTATTGTTCTATAGAGAATACGACAACATGTACGCAACCTGCTGTTCGACAATACACGCCTAATGAGGTTATAGAATTAGTACTTGAATGCTTTAAGCACCAGGCGGATGAAGGCCCTAAAACCGTAGTTATTTATGAGCCGATAATTATAACCATCCTAAAACCGGTCTATTAAGTTACACCCTTAACTGGCGCAAGTATGCAGCGTTAGGTGGTGCAGAGAGTACTTGTGCCTAAAAGAATGACGGTCTTCTAGTAATACCTGAACTATAACTCATGCCTCTCAAGCGCCTCGGTTACCGAGCCGATAAAGTTAACCAATTTGCCTTTGTTGCTTTCGAAGATGAAATCGCGCAGGCTTTTGCTGGGCACGTTGTTAAAATCGCCAATGATAGCAAGTCTGATGCGCCAGTTGGAGCATTTTTGCAAAACTTCGCCAGCCAGTCCGCTTTTCAGTTCAAAAAATGATGGGCTTAGTTGGGCTGCTTGTATAATGATCAGGTCGAAGCCCTGGTAATACAGATCGGCCAGTAATTGCGCACCATCATCCACTGTTTGAACGAGGATTGCATCCGAAACCAATTCGGCAATTTGGGTGCCGTTTTTGTTATGGGTAATAATTTGCATCGCCGGTTTTTAATTAGCTATATGGCTTAGCGGAAATGCAATTTTAAATAAGGTGCCCTCGCCGGGTTTGCTCTCAATGGTAATACGTCCGTTCAATGCTTCTACATGGCTTTTTACCAAAAATAAACCCAGGCCCTTGCCGTCGATAGTGGTATTAAACCGCTTGTAGGGCTTAAATATATCCTGCCCGTGTTTGTCCAGATCAATACCGATACCGTTATCAGCTACGGTGATCATCAGCGATTCTTTACTTTCAAACGTTTTTAATTCTATCAGCGGCTCCTTTCCTGATCGGTACTTGATGCCGTTGCTTATCAGGTTATAAAATATGCTGTACAGGTAGGCCTTATGCGAGCATAACACATAGCCGTTTTCGTTGATTTTGATCCTGGCCCCCGAAGTTTCGATATTTTCTTTCAGATCGGTTATTACCGCGTCGGCTATATGTTGTATGCGCACATCTTCGCGCGTAAGGTTGGTAGAGCCATCGGTAATCGAAAGTATCTGGCTAAGGTCCCTGATCACATGATCGAGCCTGGTGATGGAGTTTTTCAAATTGGCCGTACAGGCTTTTACCGTTTCGGCATTGTGTTGCTCCAGCTCCAGCAGCGTTGTTATACCCATAATGTTTGCCACCGGCGCCCGTAAGTTATGCGATACCACGTACCCAAACTGCTGCAGTTCCTGGTTGCGTTTGTACAGGTCGTCGGCAAACAATTTTAATTGTACCTCCTCATTTTTTTGCTTGGTAATATCGCGCTGGATAGAAACATAATGGCTGATCTTACCGTTATCGCCAAACACCGGGCTTACAGAAAAGTTGATCCAGAACTCTTCGCCGCTTTTTTTGTAATTGATGGTTGTTACTTCGTACGATTCGCCCCGGTGCAGCGCCCTGCCCAATTGCCTCAGCAAATTAGTGTCCGACTTAGGGCCCTGCAATATCCTGGCTGTTTGTCCAACAACTTCGGCCGATTCATACCCCGTCATAGTGGTGAAGGATTGGTTAACATATAACACCGGCGAAGCGGCACTTTCGGCCTCGTTAGCTTCCGAGATCATTACCGCATCATTGGTATTGGTAATAACCGATTCCAATAATCTTAATCTCAGTTCTTCCTTTTTCCGCCTGCTGATATCCTGCATGGCACCAACCATCCGGTAGCCTTTGCCTTCTGCATTCCTGATAACGATGCCCCTGTCTATTACATAGGCAATCTCGCCGTCGGCTTTAATATACCGGTACTCCTGTATCCAGTTATTTTGATTTTTGTCGTTAATTACTTCATTGATATTGGTCAGTATCCTTTTCTTGTCGGATAGGTGAATGTTTTCCGACCATTTTGAAATATCCACCGTCTCTTCAGGAAAGTTATGCCCGAATAATTCTTTGTAACCATCGCCCAGGTACAACTCGTTCGTCTCCAGGTTCCAGTCCCAGATAGCGTCAAAAGTTGCCTTGCTTACGTAGTTAAATCGTTCGTTACTTTTTTCGAGCGAAAGAGAGAGGAACTTTTGGTGCGAAATATCCTGCACGGTACCCTGAAAGATCGGTTCGCCGCCATTTGCAGGTTTTAATATATCGCCAATTTCGTATACCCACTTAACCGATTGGTCGGGTAAAACAATACGGTACTCCAGTTCAAACCTTTTTTCGCACGAATAAAAGGCGGCTTGTTCGGCTTTAAACCTGTCCCTGTCATCGGGGTGGATGGTATTAAAAAAGGTTTCGAAATTGATGACGAAGGTATCCTTAGTAACGCCCCATATTTCGTAAACCTCATCCGACCAGTAACGGTTGCTGCCATCTCTTTGTAGTTGCCAATACCCCAGTTTAGCAATCCTTGTTGCGGTTTTTAACTTGGCCTGGCTTTCTTCAAGCTTGCTTAAAGTGTCTTCTATTTCCGCATTATCTTTCGCAATGCAATGCATTACTTTTTCTTCCTGGTCCCAACTGCCCGACCATAAAATCGGCCTTACCGATCCATCGGCATGAATGCAACGATTTCTAAAGTTTGTTACCTTAGTTCCGGCCATAATGTCTGCCGCAATCGCCTTGGTCATCTGCTCGTCTTCCGGAAACACATATTTGAGGTATGTATCGCCGATGAGTTGATCCGGCGGGTAACCTAAAATCTTTTCTGCAGCAGCATTTACTGTTAAAAACCTGCCCCGACTGTCCATCGTGCAAATAACATCTAAAGAATAATCAAGCAGTTTTTGTAGTTCCTTTTTTACCTTTTCAAGCTCGGTCATTATCTATAATTAAAGGTATCCGGAATCGCATCGTTAAGGACCACTTGTTTGCCGCGGCTAAAGCTTTATGTTGGTGATTTATTTGTATTTATGAGCGAAAAATAATGAAAAATTAATATTAAATGCAATAAATTTTTACGGAAAAAGTAAAATCGGCCACTGTTGCAGGTTTCCTTGGCTTATGGTAAGTAAGCAAAACTAACTTCCCATGGCGTACACCACAATATTTACGGCAAACTTGGTATTGTCTTCGGCCATAAAGCGCTTGTTCCTAAAGTCATAGTCCCACTCGCAGCCATAATCCTTATTGCTGTAAAGCACGGCAATGCGGCCGTTAATTTCAATAGCTTTCAGGTAATCGTGTATCAGGTCGTCGCCCCAGCCGTTCAGTTCAAAAACAGTGTTGGGCGGTTTATCAAACTTAAAAAAGCAGCTATATATCGGATGGTTATTGGGTATCTTTTTTAGCGAGCCATGCCCGAACAAAGCATCCATCTGCGCCTCGAACGATTTGGCGAACAGCCCGTCGATATCGTGGTTGCAGTCATCAACAAAAACAAAGCCGCCGTTCTGCACATACTTTTTAAAATTGGCCCGTTCCTGCGTGTCAAACTGTACCAGCTTATGCCCGCTCAGGTAACAAAACGGCGCCGAAAAAATATCGTTGCTATCCAGGGCGATCACTTTTTCTTTCGGGTCGAAGGGGATGGTGGTGTATTCCAGCAGCGAGTTCAGTACATTTACAGGCATGCGCTGGTCGGTATCCCAATCGCCGCTATGGTAGCTTAACCTGGTAAATGTAAATTTTGTGCTGAGTGCCATCCTACTTATAACAACTAAAGTAGTACAATATTTTAAGCAAAAAACCAGATCCTATATCTATATTGTAAATATTTGGATACTTTACTGTAATTATTGATAAAAAATTACGTGTCAAAGTAAAATCGCTATATATTGTGTTCTTAAAATGTACCCTCACAAAATAAAATAATGGCCCAGGCACAACTCACCGAAGCGGATATAAAAATATTACTGGCAAAGCTGCCAACTTTAAAAGCAGAGATACAAAAGGTTATAGTTGGCCAGGACGAGATACTGGACGAATTGCTGGTAGCCTTTTTAGCCGGCGGGCATTGCCTGCTGGAAGGTGTGCCCGGGCTGGCAAAAACGCTCATCGTAAAAACCATGTCGCAAGCGCTGGAGCTATCCTTCAGGCGTATACAGTTTACACCTGATTTGATGCCGACCGATATTGTGGGCACGGAAATACTGGAAGAAGACCATGTTACCGGCAAACGCTTTTTTAAGTTTAACAAAGGCCCGCTTTTCGCGAATATTATTTTAGCGGATGAGATCAACCGTACGCCGCCCAAAACACAATCGGCATTGTTAGAAGCCATGCAGGAGTTTGAGGTAACCTACGGCGGACAAACTTATCCGTTGGATAAACCTTTCTTTATCCTGGCTACACAAAACCCGATTGAACAAGCCGGAACCTATCCGTTGCCTGAAGCCCAGCTCGACCGTTTTTTATTGCTCATCAAAATAGGCTACCCCACCGAGGCCGAAGAGTTTGAAGTATTGAACCGTACCACCGGCACCAAAAAAGCCAATGTGAAGGCCATTATTAACGCTGCCGAAATACAGCAGGCGCAATCCCTGGTAAGGCAGGTTACGATAAATGAAGATTTGATCAGGTACGTGAGCAGCATTATCCGCGCTACGCGACCAGATACCACAACCGTACCTTATGTAAAAGAGTGGGTACGCTGGGGAGCCGGGCCGCGTGCAGGCCAGGCCTTGATATTAACAGCCAAAGCACGGGCCTTGCTCAAAGGCAGGTATTCGGTTTTGGTGGAAGATATCCATGCCATGGCCGTACCGGTATTAAGGCACCGCATACTAACCAACTTTAAAGCCGAAGCCGAGGGAGTAACATCCGACAAAGTAACCGCCGAACTGCTCAAAGTTATTGAACGACCGAAGGTGTAAGTTTGAGTATAGCGTATTGCGATTGAGACGCTGGCAGATAAAAATAAATCCGAAATCGAACATCCGAAATCCGAAATAACGACCCATAGCAATGTTGGACCCTAAAGTTTTAATGACCATTAAAGATTTGCCGCTGGTGGCGAAAACGGTTATTGATGGCTTTATGAATGGTTACAATAAAAGTACGGTAAAAGGCCCGGGCCTGGAGTTTAGCCAGTACCGCAGCTACCAGCCCGGCGACGATCTGCGTTGGCTCGACTGGCGCATGTTTGCCCGCAGCGACCGATATTATATCCGCGAATCGGAAATCGAAACCAGCATATCCGTACGTTTTTTGGTTGATGCCAGCGCTTCGATGAACCATGATGACGGTGGTGTTAAAAAGATCGACTACGCGCGTTTTTTGACCGCCTCACTGGCGTATTTAGCCAATCTGCAAGGTGATGCCATTGCCTTAAATGTTTTCCAGGATGGTAGCTTGTTCTCGTTGCCGTCAAAGCAAGACCCGCAACATTTGCAGCGCTTGTATTATCAGCTACAGCAAATACATCCTGCGGGCACGTTTACCAAACCAATACATTATAAAGAGTTGTTTGCCGGTACCGGCCGAAAGGAGTTGCTGATCTTTATTACCGATATGTACCAGGCCGGCGATGAACTCACCAAACTACTGGATTCGCTGGCGGCCTTAAAACACGAGGTCATCGTTTTCCACCTGATGGGCCAAAACGAACTGGATTTTGATTTTAAGGGATATACCACCCTCGAAGATCTGGAAACCGGGCGAACTATCCCCGTAAACACCCAGGCAAAAAAACAATATCAGCAAACGCTGGAGCAACACCTGGCAGATTTAAGAATGCAATTGCTGGGCAAGCACATTGTATACAAAATGCTCAGCACTGCCCAGCCTTTAGACGAAGCCTTACGCGAATTTTTGGTGCAACGCAATAAAGGAATTTGAGAGAATAGAATCAGAGTCAAGAATTAAGATAAAGAAACATGGCCTCAACCCGTAACCCACAACCCGCAACTCACAACTGATAAATGCAATTTATCAACCCCATATGGTTCACAGCAATCGCCGCAGTAATTATACCGCTGGCCATACACCTGTGGAATATCCGGTCGGGTAAGGTACTAAAGGTGGGCAGCATTTCGCTCATGGGCGAGGCATCGCAGCAAAGTAGCCGCAGTTTCAGGTTACAAGATGTTTTACTGCTCATTTTACGCTGCCTCATCTTAATCGTATTGGCAGGTTTGCTGGCGCAACCATTCCTAAGCCACAAGGCAGATAACAGTAAAATAAAAGGTTGGGTAATGATACCAAAACAAACGTTCAAAGAAACTTACGCGAAGTTTAAAAAGCCGGTTGATTCGCTAACGAATGCGGGGTACGAGTTTCACTATTTTGATGCCGCGTTTACCAAGTCTAATTTATTGGAGATAACTAAAGACACCGCCAAAGTAACAGATTCAATCACAGCCAACTATTGGAACATCCTTTCGCGCCTGAACACAAAAAAACCGGCCAACCTGCCCGTTTATTTGTTTACTGATAATTTAATGAGCCACTTCGACGGAAGCAAGCCAGCCATAGCCGCCAATCTGCACTGGCAAACTTACACTCCTGCCGATTCGGTGAGCGAATGGGTTGAGAAAGCATGGTTCACCGCTGATAATAATATTAAGGTTATTAAAGGCAGCAGTAACCCACAAGGTACATCGTATACCTGGTACACTTTGCAGCCCGGGCAAGGTAGTGCTTTATTTACTTCAACTATTACTAATAGTGGCGCCGGTTTATCGCTCAAAAGCAAACCGCAACAAACCATTATCGCCGATACGGCTGTTTTTCGCATCGCCGTAGTTGCGGATAACAGCCAGGTTGATGCGGCGTATTTAAACGCGGCGTTAAAGGCGATTGCGCCGTTCATTCCGCACAAAGTACAGCTGGCCTATTACAATAACGCCATGCAGGTTAAACAGAAACATAACTGGTTATTCTGGTTGGCTAATAAGCCTGTAGATAAGGCTGCAGCCGACATGGCGTCGAACTTGTTTATTTACCAAACAGGTAAAGAACAAAATACAGCATCGTGGCTGAGTACAGGAAACGGGTTCGAAGTGGTTAATTACGGCGCACAGGTGCCTTCATATAAATTGATCCCATCACCTAAAAACGGCGCCGGCCTTGTTTGGCGCGATGGCTATGGCCATACCATTTTAAGTGCCGAAAAAGATAAAAAATTTACGCTCTATCGTTTCTACAGCCGTTTCAATCCTTCCTGGAGCGATCTGGTTTGGAACGATAATTTCCCACGCATGCTGTTGACTTTGATGGCTAACGATCAGCCATCGGCGCAAAGCCTTAAATATGACAGGCGAATATTAGGTGCGCAACAATTAATGCCTGTAATAACAAGTCCGGGCCGGCAAACCCTTGCGGGGATAACAGATGATACCGACCTTTCGCATTACGTTTGGCTGGCTTTGATCATGCTGTTTGTTTCAGAACGTTTCCTGTCCCACAAAAAGCCAATAACAACCAATGGATAAGCGACAAGGAATAGAACAGCTTAATGCATTGCGCGGCCGTTGGGTAGCTTACGAAGTTGCGGCCAATGTTTTGATCGCGGCTGCCATCGGCGCTTTATGCTTCGTGGTTTTTGGTTGGGAATGGGCACTGGCGCTTTTCGCGATAAGCTTATTGGTGTTGCTTTACATTGGCCGGCCTTGGAAGATTAGCCAGCAAAAGGTTGCAGCGTTGCTTAATTTGTACTACCCACAACTGGAAGAAAGCTGCAATCTGGTACTCAAACCATATTCCGAATTAAACCTGCTCGAAACGTTACAACTTGCCAAAGTAGAGGCAGTACTACAAGCTTTAAACGATACGCCTAAACAGGTAACCAAACATTTGCGTCAAGCTGGTTTGTGTTTGATGGTAATGCTGGCGGTAAGTTTTGCCATTGCTAAAAGCGGAATATTATCACATTCGGCACCGGGTACTTCGCCAAACAACCCGGTAGCGGATAATGTAAAGCAAGTTCCCGAAAAGGTATTACCACAAATAGCGTCGCAAAGTTTAGAAATTATACCGCCCGCGTATACCGGTCGCGCCAGGCGGGAGCAAAATCGTTTTACTTTGAACGTGGAAGAAGGCAGCGCAGTTAAATGGACTATTCAAACCAATATCGCTGTAAGGCAATTAAGCTTGATCTTTAACGAAATGGATGTCCTGCGCTTATCTGCAAACAGCAATCATACTGGCTTCACTGCTCAGAAAATAATCAGCAAACCGGGTTTTTACCAGGTCAGCATCGACGGTAAGTTATCCGATCTGTATCAAATCGAAGTGATCAAAGATAACCCGCCCGTAATCCGCATCATCACACCAAAACCTTATACCTTTATTGATGGCGGCGAAAAGCCACAGGTGAATATCAGCACGCAGTTGACGGATGATTACGGTATTAGTAACGCTTTAGTGATGGCGACAGTTGCCAAAGGCAGCGGCGAAGCGGTTAAGTTTAAAGAGTATAAAATCCCGTTCGATCAGTCGTTTGCAGCGCATAGTGCAAAATACGATCTGAAAAAACTCATCGACCTGAAAAAACTGGGCATGGAACCCGGCGACGAGCTCTACTTTTTTATCCAAGCGACAGATAACCACAACCAGCAAAGCCGTACCGATGCTTATACCGTTTCGATACAGGATACGGCCGCTTTATTCAGCATGAACGGCATGGTTAACGGGGTTGATTTTAAGCCCGAGTTCTTTAGGAGCGAGCGGCAGATCATTTTAGATGCTGAGCGTTTGCTGAAAGAGAAAGATACCATCAGCGCACAGGCGTTTAAGGATCGCAGTAATGATCTGGGTACCGATCAGAAATTGTTGCGCTTACGCTACGGCAAGTTTTTGGGCGAAGAATCTGAATCGGATATTGGCGCCGCAGCCGGCAACGATGTGCTAAATAATCCTGCCGATTTTAGCAATATCAACAAGATCATGGATGTGTATACCGATAAGCATGATAATGCCGAAGACGCCGGATTTTTTGAGCCTAACCAAAAAGAGCAGCTTAAGGCTACCCTGACCGAAATGTGGAACGCCGAGTTGCACCTGCGCCTGTACAAACCCCAGGATGCTTTACCCTTTGCCTACAAGGCTTTAAGGTTATTGAAGGATCTGCAACAAAAATCACGGTCGTATGTAGCCAAATCGAGCTTTAAGCCTCCTCCCTTAAAAATGGAGAAACGGTTGAGCGGCGAATTGAAAAAAATAATTGAGCCCGATGTACATTATACCATCAAGCCTGCCGAGGTTCAGTTTGCTACCCTCAAAAATTCGGTAGCGGTATTGGAGCAATTGAAAACCGGGGCAGAAATTAACGCCTCGTCGTTCCACACCCTGCAACTGGCCGCGCAGGAATTAAGCAGCAAGGCAGCTGCCCAGCCGGGAATGTACCTGGCTTCGGTTAGCGCTATGCACCGTATTTTGGCGGCGCCAAAACAAGCCCAGGTTACCGATATCGCCCGGGTTGAAAAAGCCATTCAGCAAACTTTACAAACAGCTAAAGCCTTGCCAAATGCAAGTTCAACACAACCGGACATGGGCCTGTCGCAGCAATACTATAAAAACCTCAACAAATGACCTGGAATGTTATAGTAGCGATAATAGGTTTGGCATTACTGGTCCTTTTGGTTTGGAAGGAGGTACGAAGGATTAGTAAATCCAATCTGGTCTTGCGCGTTATCGCGGTTGTTATGGCTGTTGCGGCGCTGGCTTGTATTGCCATACCGCTCACTTACCAAACCGGGCAAACGGTTTCGGACAAACACGAAGCTGTGTTATTAACCGACGGTTTTAATACCGATAGTTTAAAAAAACATCCCGATGTACCTGTTTTTACCACATCATCGCAAATAAAAAAAGAATATCCTACGTCTGTTTTGTTGAATACATTGACCGAGATCAGATCGGATCATCCACAAATAACGGCCCTGCAGGTGTTGGGTTATGGTTTGGATGAAGAGGAATTGAAGCAGTTGGACGGGATGCCATTAGCCTTTCACCCGGCAGAGCAGCCAGTCGGTATTAACTCCATTGGTTGGAACGCTGATTTAAAAGCCGGGGAGGTTTTAAAAGTACAGGGAAAATTTAACGATGCTGATAACAAAAATTACCTGTTGATATTAAAAGGACTGAATGTGACTCTAGATTCTGCCGTAGTAAAAGCAAGCGGCGATTTTGAATTGCATACCACGCCCAAAACTACCGGCAATATAGTTTACCGGTTAATTGTAAAAAGCGGACAGGATACTTTGGAAAACGAAAGTCTGCCATTGCATATCGCGCCGGTTAAACCTATCAAGGTTTTGATCCTGGCATCATCGCCCGATTTTGAGAACCGGTTTTTAAAGAATTGGCTCACCGCAAATAATTATGCTGTGCATGTGCGCACCGCGATCAGTAAAGATAAATTTAGTACCGAAGCTATTAATGCGGTGCAAATGCGGCTGGATAACCTGTCGGCAAATACCCTGCAAAATTTCGATGTGGTGATCGGCGATCAACTGGCCCTGCAAAATTTAAACACCGCCGAATCATTAGCCATAAGGCAGCAGGTAACACAAAAAGGTTTGGGATTGATCGTCAGGGCGGATAGCACAGGTAAAAACGATTCCTGGTTTCAAAGCAGTTTCCCGGTGTTCCGCACATCGGGGCAAACCCCAAACTCTTCAATCCTAAACTTATCCGGGCAAACCGGAGCAACAGAAGCTTTGAAGCT
>Ga0105855_1000813_pt1 | contig 12247 bp, 5 predicted proteins | sample OrgsoiDNA_201059_FD_89680 | JGI IMG/M metagenome (GOLD analysis project Ga0105855, IMG submission 89680) | Permafrost soil microbial communities from the Arctic, to analyse light accelerated degradation of dissolved organic matter (DOM) -... | ecosystem: Environmental > Terrestrial > Soil >... | reverse complement strand
GGACTTCCATGGTGACGTTCGTAGTCTGATACGTAATGACGACCTTGCCGTCTCTATTCTCCAGGCATCCGGTCACCTTCGTCGGCCCGGTTGCGCCAACCTCGGGATCGAAAGAAAGCGCCCCGCCGGCCGCGATATTGGCAATCAAAAAGCCCGCGGCATTGGTCACACGTACCGGTCCCTTCAGGGCAGCCACCATCACTTGATTCGGGCTGGTGATCCGCACGCGGGCGACAGTATTAGGCCCCGCGTTAGAGATTCGCAAGCTGTGGGCCTCCACCTGAAACGCGGTTGAGGAGTCTAACTCTCCAACACCCTTTTCCAGGATTAGACGGCCTTCATAGATTTTAGCGCGGGATCCTGCCGCCACCCGGACGTGCGCGCCATTATTCATCTGGACCTGCGAAGACGCACTGCCAGTCTCGATTACAGTCCCGTCCATGAGCGTGCTGCTCCCCCGGACCTGTGACGAATTCACCTGGAAGTTGCCATTCGCCGTGGCTACGCCGATAGAGGCGGTAGATGCGGTCAAGCCAGTGACCGAAAAAGCTAATGCTAATGACAAATAAACGCGCGTTGTTTTTAAGTTCAAATACATAACCGTTATGCTCCTTACAGTTCTCTTTAAGTTTATTATGCAACAAATTATTGGACAATGCACTAAGAAAATACCTTAGCCGCCGCCCGCCTCAGTCCCAAACCGACCCTTGGGGTTCCAGCGTAATTTTCCATCCAAGGAAGCTTTGTACCACGTCCTTGACCCTATAAAGGGCTACGCCTGGACGTAAACTGCCGTTTGCGAGCCGCCGAAAACGCTGAAACCGGAAAGTGCTCCCGATTTGGGGCCGCTCGTCATCTAGAAAAATCTCAACCATATATTTGGGGATTCCGAGGTTTTATTATACCTCAATTTCCAGTCGTCAATGGGAAATATAATCTGCCAGCTTGTGAACGGTACTGCCGCTCCGGCTTATAGGCCCTCCAGAAACAGAAGGTTACGGAGGAAGCTACTCGAAGGCGAAACGAACCCAATCCATGGCGTTCCCGGCAGAAACTAAAGGCCACCGCGCGTTATTAATGTGTATATGTGATTACAAACAAAAGACTTACTGTCAAATAATAACCAAAGTCTATTTGTATACGAATCTAATCGCGTGGGTCCATTTCGAATACACCATTAAATGCTGAATTTCCCGCAGCCGGGCTGCGTCCAGCCCGCTTTTGAGCCAGGTACACCCGTTCGAAGTCCCCGGCTTCCTCCGCCTGGAGTCATCCACGGCAACCGAAACAGCTTGGCAATGCCGTCAAATTTGCGCGATACTCGTCGTACGCCACGCTGGGTGCAAGATCTTAGGGTCGGTTTCCGGCTGATCCCGGTGCTTGCCGCCGGGGCCTGGCATGCGTCCGCCTTGCAGCCCATCCCGCGATTCCCCATCCGGCACGACCCGCTAACCATCACCCGTCCCGTGGAAGCCGGCAAACCCTTCACGGTGGCGGGGGAGCGCGGGGCCATCTTCGGCGAACAGAGCGGGACGTTCGAAGCCTGGCTGTACCCTGTCAAAATCCTGAGCCATTTCAGCATCACGGTGGAACTGGCGGATTATCCCGTCCCGATCGACGTTGGGGCGCAGGCTGCCACCATCGAAGTGGCGCCGGCCATGACCACCATCACCTATTCTCATGCCGCCTTCACGGTGAAGCAGCGGATGTTTACCGCGCGCGCGGACGCAGGATCGGGCATCGCCGTACTGTTTGAGATCGCTGCCACGCGGCCGATGCGCCTCACCTTCCGGTTCAAACCCGAAATGCAGCGCATGTGGCCGGCGGCCAACTTCGGCACGCCCAACGCCGAGTGGGTGGAGAAGGGCGGCTATTACGTGCTGCATACCGATAACCCGGCGCTTTCCGCGGCCATCGCCATGCCCGGCGCCAAGCCCGGCATCCTGCCGCCTTACCAGGAGCGCCCGAAGACCTACCCCGTGGAATTGAACCTTGCGTTCGATCCCAAGACCGATTCGGGGCTGTTCTTTCCGTTGCTCATCACCGCCGGAAGTCCCGAAACGTTGGCCGCACTCAATGACAGCATCCCGGATCTCTACCAGAGAACTGAAGATTACTACGCGCATTTCTTCGATAAGCGGCTGACGGCCGAGACTCCGGATTCCGCCTTCGACCGCGCGCTTCGCTGGGCTGAGATCTCGATCGACCAGGGTAAGGTCAGGGTCGGCGATGAGACCGGGCTGATCGCGGGCTACTACGAATCGGGCGATTCGGCGCGCCCCGGATACGCCTGGTATTTCGGCCGGGACTCGCTCTTCACCTCGTGGGCCATCAGTAGCTACGGCGATTTCGATCTGACCAGGAAGGCACTCGGGTTTCTGATTCAACGCCAGCGCGCGGACGGCAAGATCATGCACGAATTCTCGCAAACGGCCGGTCTGGTGGATTGGAAATCCACGCCGTATTTCTACGCCTCCGCCGACTCCACGCCGTTGTTCGTCATGGCCATGGAGAATTACGTCAACACCAGCGGCGACGTGAACTTCCTCGGCCGCTGTTGGGACGCGGTCAAGCGCGCCTATGCCTTCACGCGGGCGCACGATTCCGATGGGGACGGAATTTACGAGAACACCGAAGGCACGGGCTGGGTGGAATCCTGGCCTCCCGGCATGCCCCACCAGGAGATCTATCTGGCCGCGCTAGACCAGCAGTCGGCGGATGCCATTTCGCGGTTGGCGGCGATCATGAAGGACGAAGCCCTCTCGGCCGATGCGCGGCGGAAGGCGGAGGAGATTCGCGCCAAACTGGAATCCGAATATTACGATGCCGTCGAGCGATTCTACGCATTCAGCCGCAATCCCAATGGCAGTCTGGATCACACCGCCACCATCTATCCGGCCGTGGCCTGGTGGAGTGGGCGGCTGGCTCTGACCCACGCCGATGCCATGCTCAGCCGCTGGGCATCGCCCGAGTTTTCGACGGACTGGGGGACCCGCGACATCGGCAATGGAACGGGGTTCTACGACCCGATCAGCTATCACCAGGGCTCCGTCTGGCCTCTGTTTACGGGCTGGGTTTCGCTGGCCGAGTACCGCGCCGGCCGGGCGCTGGCGGGTTATCAGCACCTGATGCAAAACGCCGGGCTGACCTGGTCGCAGGACTTGGGAGCGGTCACGGAACTGCTCTCGGGCGAGTTTTTCCAGCCTTTGGGCCGCAGCAGCTCGCACCAGGTCTGGTCTTCGGCGATGGTGGTCACACCGGCGCTGGGCGGCCTGTTCGGGTTGGATTGGGACGCCTTGCACCACACGCTGCGCCTGGCGCCGAATTTGCCGGTTGCCTGGGACACGGCGCGCCTTCACAACGTGCCGTTGGGCGATGCGCGGATCGATCTGGACTTTGCCCGCCAGGATGGGCGGCTGATGATCAAAGCCCGGTCCGCGGCCGCCGAATTCTGTCTGGCGGCGCAGACCGCACCGCGCGATCGGGATTGCAGCGGAGCCTCAGCCGGCACGCACGAGTTGACGTTGCCGCTTCCGGCGGTCGAGGTCGGCGTCCCCGGCGAGTTGCCGTTGCCGGGCTCGCGGACGGCACAGTTGAAGGTGGTGGGCGAGCAACGGGAAGCCAATCGGTATGCACTGGAATTGGAGGCGCCGGGCGGATCGGAGCATAACCTTCCCGTACGATTCAACCGGCCCGGCGTGCGCGTGAGCGTGAGCGGCGCGGAGATGGCGGGGCCCAACCTGCGAGTTCGTTTTCCGGCCGGAGACGGCTATCGGCGCGTGTCGGTCGCGTTCAGTTGGTAGGATAGGCCTCCTGGCCTGTCTTTGGCAGGCGAAACCGCCTGCCCCACCTGATCTTCCTAGGCCTCCTGGCCTGTCACACTACTTGTCGCCCGAACCACGCAATTTCTGCGATTCCTCCAGCATCCTGCGGCCTTCCTCGGTCTTGCCCGCCTGCACCAGAACCTGACCGAGCATATAGTGAGCCTGGTAGTTGCCAGGATCCATTTTGATGGCGCGCCGCAGCATGCCTTCAGCCGACCCCAGGTCTTTCTTCTTGAAATAGGCCTTGCCCAGCAAAATGTAGGGCCCGCTGTAGTCCGGATTCAGCCAGACGGCACGCTGCAGGGGCGGGATAGCGCCGTCCCAATCCTCGCGCCGGGTGTACGCATCGCCCAACTTGTAGTGCGCCATGGCGAAGCCGGGGTTGATGGCGATCTCCTGCCGCATCTCTTCCATGCCTTTGTCGAGTTCGTTGCGGAAGATGGCCAGCATCCCCGTAAGGTAGTGGGCCTGCGGGATTTTGGGGTCCAGTTCCAGCGCACGCGCCAGCTCTTTCAAGGCGTACTCCTCGAATTCCTGCCGGACCATGAACTGCGCGGTCAACAAGTGCGCGGCCGCCGATTCGAACGGCACGCCGAACATGGCGGCAAACGCGGCCCGCGACTTCACGGGCTCCCGCTGCTGGATGTAGCAGTTGCCCAACATGTAAAACACCTCGTTGATGCGGACCCCGTCATCCACCGCCTTCTGGAGCCAGGCGGCAGCTTCCGGCAGGCGAGCGGACAAGTAGTAACTCTGGCCGAGGATCACCGCCGACTCGCGATACTCCGGCGTGCCGGGCTTCTCGGTGGCCACCGCGCGTTCGAGCGATTCTATGGTCTTCGAAAACTGGCGCTGCTTGTATAACTCGACTCCGGCGGAGTGATCGTCCGCAAGCATCGCCAGCCAGAGCAAGACGCCCACCATGCTGTCATTATAATAGGATCAGCGCGATGCTTCGCCGAGTCCTTTTCATCGCCGCCGCTTTCCTGACGATCGCTTTCCTGTCGATCGCTTCCCTGTCGATCGGTGCCCACGCCCAAACGGCGCCGCAGCTAAAGCGGCAGGCGGACGCCCTGAAGGCCCAAGGGGATGCCGCCGGTGCGCTTGCCTTGACCGAGGAGGCGGCGACCGCCGATCCCCAATCGGCCGGGCTTGAGGATGAGATCGGCTTCTTGCTGGCCGTGCTCCAGCGTAGCCCGGAGGCCAAGCCGCACTTTGAGCGCGCCATCCGGCTTGAGCCCGGCTACGCCGCCGCGCACTACCATCTCGGCGTTCTGTACTGGCTCGACAAGGATCCGAACCATGCCATCCCGCTCCTGCAGACGGCCGTCAGGCTCGCGCCCGCGGTTTTCGACTACCATCTCAAGCTTGGCCTTTCGTTTTTCGAAGTCTCACACTATGAAGAATCGGTCGGCGAACTGAAGATCGCCACCCGCCTGGAACCGCGCAACGGGTCCGCCTGGAACTCGCTGGGCATCTCGCTGCAACAGACCGGGGCGCTGCCGGAAGCCCGCGACGCTTACGCCAGGGCCGTCGAATTGAACCCGAACGATCTCAGCGCGCGCAACAGCTACGGGTTCATGCTGGTCCAGTGCCGGGAACCGGAGAAGGCGATGGAGCAGTTCCGGAAGGTTCTTGAGATCGACAGCGGCAACACGGGCGCCATGGTCAATATCGGATTCACCTACCTGCAGAAGGGCGAATTCCGCAAGGCCGAGGAGCAGTTCCGTGCCGCCGTCAAAGTGGACCCGGGCTCCGCGGTGGCGCACTACGATCTCGGGCTGTCGCTCAAGCAGCAGGACAATCTGGAGGACGCAAAGAAGGAGTTGCTGGAGGCCATCCGCCTGGATGACCAATTGCCCGAAGCGCATTACACCCTTGGGATGACGGTCTGGCAACTGGGCGATTTTGAGGAAACCGCGAAGCAGATGCAGGCCGCCATCGCCCGCCGGCCCGATTACGGACAGGCCCACTATCTGCTTGGCTCGGCACTCAAGCAAAAGGGCGACCTGGACGGGGCTCTGAAAGCCTTGCGGGAGGCGGCCCGCCTGCTGCCTGACGACCCGGGACCATCCAATATGATCGGCCAGGTTCTGCGGATCCAGGGCGATCCGGAAGGCAGCCGGCAGGCCTTCGCCGAGGGCGCGCGGATCAAGCAAAAGAAGGAAGCCGAGCAGGCCGAGGCGCTGCGCCACAAGAAGTAGCGCCAGCCTGACAGCCCTCACAGGGTCCCCTTATCCCCGAGCTAAACCACTATTTACAAGAAAAACGTGCGCTAGCAGACAACTGGTGTTGACAGAAGAGGCAAACTAGTTGAAAGTAATTAGTATCGTCAGCAAGACAACGGTTAAAATTCACCGGTAACAGTTGTTTCAGGGAACGGTCTGGGCCGGGGGCTCTCCAGGACTCGGACCGCTAAGAGGAAGATAAGGAGAAACGTCATGTTTAGGCTTCGTTGCCGCATGCTCCTGGTCGGTATAGCGCTCGCGCTTGGCTTCAGTGCCTCGAACAGCTATGCACAGCAGGTCTTCGGCAGTATTTTTGGCACCGTAACCGATCCGGCGGGGTCCATCGTGGTCAACGCCAAAGTAACCATTACGGACGTAAACAAGGGCACGATATTCGAGGTTGCCACGGATTCGTCGGGCAACTACAGCAAGCGTCAACTGATTCCGGACACCTACTCCGTGATCATTGAGGCCCCTGGCTTTTCGAAGGTCGCGTCCGGCAATCTGGAAGTTCACGTGGACGAATCGGCCCGCTACGACGCGCGGATGACGGTCGGCGACGTTTCCACGCAAGTGGAAGTGACGGCGGCGGCGCCATTGCTTCAGTCGGACCGCGCCGACGTCGCGCAGACGTTTTCCTCCAAAGAGATCAACGATCTGCCGAACATCGGACGCAACCTGCAGGCGATGGAACTGTTGCAGCCGGGTTCCGCGAAACTAGGCTGGCAGCATGCTTCCGACGAGAACCCGCAGGCCAGCGTTCAGATGATCGTGAACGGCCAGTTGTTCGACGCGATGGGCTACGAACTGGACGGCACCACGAATCAGGATCCGATTCTGGGGATCATCGTCATCAACCCGAACTTCGACTCGATTGCCGAAGTCAAACAGTCGCTGCAGAATTTTGATGCTGAATTCTCGTACGTGGGCGGAGGCATTGCGTCCTACTCCACCAAGTCCGGCACCAACGCCTTCCATGGGGATGTTTTCGAATACCTGCAGCTGAACACCCCGGGGTTCACCACCTTCGCGGCCAATCCCTTCGTGGGACTGCCGCCTGCCACCTACCGGCAGAATCAGTTTGGCGGTTCAGCCGGCGGTCGGATCATCAAGGACAAGTTGTTCTTCTTCGGCGACACGCAGTTGAACCGGCAGTCGCAAGGCGCCGCGGTGGTAACCAGCGTGCCAACGGCCCTGAACCGCACCGGCAATTTCAGCGACTGGCTGGCCTTTAACCCGAACAACCAGATCTTCGATCCCAAGACGGGTGATCCGGTGACCGGCGTGGGGCGTACGCCTTTCGCCAATAACACGATTCCCACGAGCAGGCTCTCTCCGCAGGCGCAGAAGATTATGGCCTTCTTCCCTGCTCCGAATTTCCAGCAGATCTCGAATGAGCCTTTCGTCAACAACTACTCGGCCAATGGCGCGGTGGCCATTACCGGTAACTCCTACAACACTCGCGAAGACTATTATTTGAACCCGAAGAATACGATCTTCGGGCGCTACAGCTATCAGGGCTTTACGGAAGATGCGCCTGGCGTGTTTGGCCTGGAAGCCGGCGGACCGGCTTTCGGCAACTATGCCGGGAGTTCGGTGGCATCCAACCAAAGCGTCGCCATCGGCTGGACTAACACTATCAGCCCCACGGTGATCAACGAATTCCGCTTCGGCTGGATGCGCTACCACGTGTTCGACGTCCCCAACGGTTTCGGCACGTCGCCGGCCGCGGATGCCGGAATCCCAGGGCTGAATCTGGACAAGACCTTCACGTCCGGCATGCCCTATTTCAATGTTCAATCGCCGAACGACGGTTTCGTGCTGGGTTACTCACTCGGCGCCAACCAGTGCAACTGTCCTTTGACTCAGACCGAGTCGCAGTTTCAGTTTGTGGATAACCTGTCCAAGAGAGTGGGCAAGCATACCATCAAAATGGGAGCGGACCTCCGTTACGCTTTGAACCTGAGGGTACCGAGCGACAGCCATCGCGCGGGGGAACTCACCTTCGGCGGCGGGGATGTCGGCAGTGTTGCCGTAGCGGGCCAAAACCAGTCGCAGGGTATCGGTCTGGCGACGTTTGAGTTGGGCGACGTATCCAACTTCGGGCGGTTCGTCAGCTCCAGCACGAATGCGGCCGAGCGCCAGAAGCGTTTCTTCTGGTACGGTCAGGACGAATGGCGTCCGACTTCGAAGCTGACCCTTACGTTGGGCCTGCGCTGGGAAATGCTCTTTCCCGAGACCGTCAATGGCCCGGGTAATGGCGCCACGCTCAGCCTGGCCACTGGCCTGATGTATGTTTTCGGCCAAGGCGGCGTGTCCTCTCATGGCATCCAGACCATGAACTGGAAGAACTTTGCTCCCCGCGTGGGAATAGCTTACCAGCTCAATCCAAAGACCGTTATCCGGGGCGGGTTCGGAATTGGCTACGATCTGGGTGTTTTCGGTTCGAACTTCGGGCATAACGTGACGCAGAATCCGCCCGTGCTGGCCAACCAGAGCCTGAACCCGCCCAATGGCTTCTCCAATGTGTTTACGCTGGCGAATGGTCCGCCCACGCTGGCACCGGTTGTCGTAAGCGCGAATGGAACCTTCCCGCTGCCGGCTGGGATCAATCCGAAGTTCCGGCCCGCCACCATTACGCTGCCTCAGACTTACCAGTACAACCTCTCGATTCAGCGCCAGGTAAGCAACAAAGTGGCGATCACGGCAGGCTACATCGGTAACTCCAACCGGCATGGCTTCATGGGGACCAGCAACAACATCAATCCAAATGAGGCAATATTCGTGCCGGGAGTGAGTAACACCAACGTCGACCGTCCGTACTTCACTAAGTTTGGATGGACCAACGACCTTTCCTACTACTGCGACTGCTCCAACGAACACTACAACTCGTTCCAGAGCACCATCAAGATCAACGCCCTGCAAGGCTGGACGATGCAGGGCAGTTATACCTACCAGCGTCAGTTTGGCGACGGCTGGGGTTATGACTCCAACTACTACTTCCTCTACGACCGCGCTGGCGGCCAGGGCTACACCAACCAGCTTCCCCGTCAGCAGTGGACGTTCGCGCAAACTTACGAGGTTCCGTTCGGCCGCGGGCGAAAATTTGGCGCCAGCGTTAACAAGGCAGCCGATGTCGTGCTGGGCGGGTGGACAGTCAGTGGCATCACCACCTATTACAGCGGGTTCCCCTTCTCGCCGAGCCTGGAGAATTACGGGGCGCAGGGTGGCCAACCCAACCAGGGTCCCACTAACCGGCCTAACCTTGGAAGCGGGGATCCCTATGCGGGAGCGCAGGGCAACCGGAACCAATGGTTCGTCGGCGGCATTGGAAGCACCTTCCTGATTCCGAGCGCCAACACGTTCGGAAACTATCCCATCAACACGCTCTTCGGGCCGCATTTCATCCAGCAGGATTTGACGTTGGCCAAGACCGTCAAATTCAACGAGCGATTCGGACTGACCCTTCGGGCCGACGCCTCCAATGCCTTCAATCACACCAACCTCGGCGGGCCGAACAACGACGTTCAAAGCCCGAACGCGGGTCAGATTACAGGGCTTGCGGGCGGCGGAACCATGCGCCGCGTGCAGTTCTCGGGCACCGTCAGGTTCTGAGGAACGCTCTCAGGACGCTTATAACCAAAGCCGGCAGAACGCAAGTTCTGCCGGCTTTGCTGCGTTATAACGATTCGCAGGCGGACCGCCTGCGCCACCAAGACAATCTTGCAGTGGTGGGGCAGACGGTTTCGTCTGCCTTTGTACTGCCTGCAATCCTCGCCATGGCCTTCTCTTGCATGCCGCTCACCGCGCAGACGGTGACTTTCTCGAAGCACATCGCCCCCATTCTCTTCCGCCACTGCGCGCCCTGCCATCGTCCCGGGGAAGCGGCGCCGTTTTCGTTGCTCACCTATAATGACGCGCGTAAACATGGCGTGCAGATCGTCAAGGTAACTGAAAAGCGATACATGCCACCGTGGCTGCCCGAGCCGGGCCATGGGGATTTCGCGGGGTCGCCGCGATTGAGTGACGGCCAGATCGGCACGCTGGCCCGCTGGGTTCGCGGAGGTATGGCCGAGGGCGATCCGGCCGACTTGCCGCCGGCGCCCCACTTCGCCGAAGGTTGGCAACTGGGAACGCCCGATCTCATCGTCCGCATGAGCCAGCCCTATCATCTGCCCGCGACCCCGGGAGATGTCTTTCGAAACTTCGTGCTGCCGGCCGGCGTAAAAGAAACCCGGTACATCCGCGCGTTCGAGTTGCGCCCGGGGAATAAGCGCGTGGTGCATCACGCCAACATGATCGTCGACCGGTCGCGCCTGCTGCGGCGGCGCGACGGGCAGGATGGGCAGCCGGGCTTCGGCGGCATGGACGTGGAAACCGAAGTGACCGGCGAGTTCGATCCGGACTCGCATTTCCTGTTCTGGAAGCCCGGTTCTCCCGCGCAGGAGGAGCCGGCGGACATGGCGTGGCGGCTCGATCCGGGCTCCGACCTGATCTTGAATCTGCACCTGCAGCCTTCGGGCAAACCTGAAATAGTGAATGCCGAAGTGGGGCTGTATTTCGCCGGGCATGCCGCGGCGCGCCACCCGATGCTGCTGCAACTGGAACACGATGGCGCCATCGACATTCCGGCCGGAAGCCGGAGCTTTGCGGTTACGGACCACTTGAAACTGCCGGTTGCCGTGAACCTGCTGGCTATTTATCCGCATGCCCATTATCTGGGAAAACAAATCGAAGCCTGGGCCGAGCTACCGGACGGCGCGCGGCGGCCGCTGCTGAAGATCGACCAGTGGGACATTAACTGGCAGGCCACGTATACTTACCGGCAACCCGTCTTTCTGCCGGCGGGAAGCACGGTTGCCATGCGGATAAGTTATGACAACACCGCGGAGAATCCGCGCAACCCGAGCCACCCGCCGAAGAGGGTGATGACAGGCAATCGCAGCCAGGACGAGATGGGACACGTTTGGCTGCAGGTGTTGCCGGAGACTAAAAACCAAGACGATCCGCGGCTGGTTCTGCAGATGGCCTTGATGCGGCGAAGGATCGAAAAGTATCCCGCAGATTTCGTGGCGCACTTCAATCTGGGCGCCGCGCTGCAGGGGCTGGGCCACCCCGAGGAGGCGGCGCCGTACCTGGCGGAAGCCGTGCGCATCCGGCCTGCAAACGCCACGGCAAGGAATAATTTGGCGGCGGCCTTGTTCGCGGCGGAACAGTTCGATGCCGCCGCCAAGGAGTTTCGGCAGGCGCTGGCGCTTGACCCGGGCTACCAGAACGCCCGCTACAACCTTGCCCGCACGCTGGCCGCAAAGGGCGACAACGCGGCTGCCCTGACCGAGTTGCAGGTCCATCTGGCGGCCAACCCGGACGACGTGGAAGCCCACGAATTTACGGGACGCCTCTTGGGACGGATGGGGAAGTTCGCCGCCGCCCTGCCTCACTTCCGCAGGGCTGCCGAACTGGAACCGGATAACGCCGCATTGCTGATCAATCTGGGCGCGGCGCTGGCGTCGGCCGGCGACCTGGCGGGCGCGGTTTCGGCGTTCGAGAAAGCGCTGAAAGTGGACCCGTCGAACGTGGTGGCGAGAGAAAATCTGGCCCGTGCGCGCCGCGGCCTGGAAGGAAAGAAGTTGTGAACCGGCGCGGATTCGTTCGTTCGCTGTGCGCCTCGGCTTCGGTCTTCACCCTCGATCAGTTACTTATGGGCGCGCCGGTGGACGTGCAGTTTGTCAACGTGGCGCGCCAGGCGGGACTGCGTTCGAAGACGATTTTCGGACGTGAAAACAAGAACCGGTTTCTGCTTGAGACCACCGGCTGCGGCGTGGCTTTTTACGACTACGATCACGACGGGTGGCTCGATATCTTTCTGGTGAACGGCACGCGCTTCGATGCCGCGTGGACCAAGGCGGATGCGCCGGTGAGCCGGCTTTACAAGAACAACCGCGACGGCACGTTCACCGATGTCACGTTGAAGGCCGGCCTGGCGCGCACCGGCTGGGGCCAGGGCTGCTGCATTGGCGATTACGATAACGACGGCCTGGACGATCTTCTGGTCACGTATTGGGGCGATTGCGTGCTGTATCGCAACAACGGCGACGGCACGTTCACCGATGTCTCGGAAAAGACCGGCGTCGCGAAAACGACGCGCCTTACCTCCGCCGGCCTGAACCGCTGGAACACCGGCTGCGCCTTCGT
>Ga0105855_1000811_pt1 | contig 12267 bp, 13 predicted proteins | sample OrgsoiDNA_201059_FD_89680 | JGI IMG/M metagenome (GOLD analysis project Ga0105855, IMG submission 89680) | Permafrost soil microbial communities from the Arctic, to analyse light accelerated degradation of dissolved organic matter (DOM) -... | ecosystem: Environmental > Terrestrial > Soil >... | reverse complement strand
GAATAAAGTCTGTCATGCAAGAATAAAGTCTGTCACGGCACTTTCCACAATGTGAGCGTCGACAACTGACCGGGTGCACCTGCTGAGGCATGCCGCCGCAAAACTGCTGCTGACGTAGGACGAATCGTTTCGACCGTCGGCTTACCGTGGAGCGGGTTTGGCCCGTACGGTCGGCGACCGTTCGGGGGCAGATCTAGGATGCTGTTGCTGCCACCGGGATCTTAAATGCGCCCAGGGTGATGACGTTGAGCCGCGACAGATGTTTATCGAGTCTAATGCGCTCGGAGCCGTGAGCATAAGGACGGAACTGTTGTCGGGTGTGTCGGTAAGCGGAATTAGTTGGACGAACGCGCGGTTAGTTAGACTCGAAAGCACGGAATTGATTGGACTATCCGGAATCGGCAGCACCAGCTAGCAAAACCGGGCGCTGCAGCGTGATCGTTTGGGAAGGCGACCGGCACTTCACGACCCAACTCGGACAACCGTTGTCCCTGTTGGTCGATGTCCGTTCTTTGAGTACAAGGGTCATTGAAGACTCTCGTGAGCCTCCGTTACGCCGCCATTTTCTTCGCTCCACGAACCGAAGCCTGGAGCGAGAGTAGACCGGACAGTGTACGTAACGATCATGCGAGATCAACAGTACGCACGAACTTCAGCAGTTGGTCGCTGACCTCGGCGGCGGCCTCATGTTGCACCCAATGCCCCACGTTATCGAGTTCGAGCCCGCCTACAAGGCCCGGTAAGCCTGCACGAAGGTCGTCCAGGCTAAGCGGATATAGCTCTTTCAGACCGTCCGCCTTGCCCCAGATAAAAAACGACGGCTGAACGATCTTCGCGCCCTTCCAAGGACCGGACAAGACGAAATACGGTTCCGCCGCGCGGTAGTAATTCAACCCTCCGTGGAAACCGGTACGCTGAAATTCCGCAATGTTATGCGCGACATAGTCTGGTGGCGCCCACGAAGGCACCGGTCCGGGGGCAGCACGATAAAGGCTTCGAGCCGGATCCATTGGACTCCACTGCTGGCCGACTGGCGCAGTACCCGATGCCCAATACAGAATGCCGGGAATGGTCACCGCGGCGTTGGCCCAGATTTCGTCGGCGTCGGCCCGAATTTGCTCGAACATATAGAACTTGTCTTGATGCCCCGCCTTTCGCATCCTATCGAAAACGCTGACGTCTGCGCGCGGCACGAAAGGGACACTGAGGCAGAATACCGCCGCGAATCTGTCCGGGCGCATCAGCGCCGCGTTCCACGCATGCGTCGCCCCCCAGTCATGACCGACGAGGATGGCACGGGGAATCTCTAGCGCATCGAGCAGACCGATCAGGTCGCCTGTCGTGTGCAACGGTGTGTACAGGCTTGCGTCGGCCGGAGCCGAGCTTCGTCCATAACCACGCATATCCGGGGCAATCGCTCGATATCCCGCCGACGCGATGACCTTCATCTGCCGGCGCCACGTGTAGGAGGTGTCCGGAAAACCGTGGCAGAACAGCACTGCTGGCCCCTCTCCTCGCTCCGTCACATGCAAGGTAATGCCGTTGGTCTCGATGTCGTATTGTTTGATGCCTTCGCTGAAATCTGAAGTCATGTCATCGCTGTTCGAGGCACTCATTTCATTCAACTCCTTTAGTCGACGTGCAGCACCCGATGCGGGTCAGGATGTGTCCGTGATGGCTACGACAGCCCCTTCGCCTCAAGCCAGGAGCGAATTACCTGGACGAGTTCAGCCTTGTGTTCGAGCGGAAGCCAGTGGCCTGCGCCCAGCGTCGCCACAGACAGATCTGTGCAGGCGTTTCGCATGGGTTCGCCAAGAGCGCTGCGGGTGATGTCGCAGATGCCATCGAAGTCGCCGTTCACGAACAGCACGGGCTGGCTCAGGCGGCCGCTCTCGGGCGCAGTTCGAGCATAGGCGATGTTGGCGTCATCGTTCAGATACCAGGCGTTACCTGGACCAAAGCCAGTCACACGGAACGCATCAACCAGCGCGTCGAAGTCAGCCGACGGCCAGAGCGCTGCGTCCGGCGCCACTGTCGGCGCGCGACGCGCCGAACCGAACCAGCCTCCATTGCGCGAGACCAACGCAGAGCGATAGATGTGGTCCACGGACCTAGGGTCTCCAGACCGATAGATCGCCGCCAGAGACGACGCTATGTCGGCATTGAAATCGGTCACGGTCTGATCGAAATTCGTCAGATAGAAGCGGTAGTAGTCCCATTGCCCGTCCGAATACTGGTCGGCGGGATAGAGTGTCCGATCGACCAGGGGCAGCAGACTGCGCAACCCGAAGCTCTCGGGCATATACGGAACGGAGACGAACACAACCCCGCGGCTGCGCTTCGCATGATGCGCAGCGAGTGCCCCGGCCACCGGGCTTCCCAGGTCGTGGCCGACCCATATTGCCGGACTCGCGCCCAGATGGTCATGAAGCTCGACCAGGTCGTCAACCACCTCTTTGAGCGCATAGGCATCGGGCGCCCCTGGTGTCGACGAGCCGCCATATCCGCGCATGTCCGGCGCAATGCAGCGCCAGCCATCCGACGCGAAAGCCTCGATCTGCGCGCGCCACATCAGACCGACCCCAGGCCAGCCGTGAAGGAAAATCATCAATGGTCCCTCGGCGGGTCCGGCCTCCCAATAGCGTGTGGAATGACGGGGTGAGGCGAAGGCGTGGGCGATCATGGCAGGAACATTCTCCGATGTACGGGTCGTCCGGGAAGGACGCGGTCTTCGAATTCCATCTGCAGCGTGCGATCGCGAACGCAGCCAAACGCACTTGCCGGCTGCGTCGACAGCGGCATTCTGCAAAAGACTAGTACGAGAATATCATCAATTGTCGTTAAGGATTATGACTATACTCTAAATCAGATCTGGTGACTGATGCGTTCATCACCTTCCCGATTAATGAAATGAGTGGAGCTTTCAAATGGCTTTTCGTAAATTTTTTATCGCAGGCGCGACTGGCGACACGGGCGGAGCAGCGACAGCTGCCCTTTTGGCTGCAGGCGAACAGGTTCGAACCCTGGTGCGACGCGAAGACGCGCGTTCAGAGCGGCTGCGCGCGCAGGGCGTCGAGGTGCTGGTTGGCGATCTCTCAGATATCGACGACGTCGCACGCGCTCTTCAAGGCACCTCATCGGCCTATTTCGTTTATCCGATCGAGGCTGGAGGGATCGCGGCCAGCGCTTCGTTCGCACAGGCTGCCCGTGAGACCGGCATCGAATCCATTGTGAACATGTCGCAGATTTCGGCCCGCCGTGAGGCGAAAAGCCATGCCGCGCGAGACCATTGGATCTCGGAGCAGGTGTTCGACTGGGCTGGCACGCCGGTCACGCATCTCCGCCCTACGTTCTTCGCTCAATGGCTCACTTACCCGGGTCAAGTCGCGAGCATCAAGAAGGACGGCGTATTGCGCTTACCCTTTGGCGATGGGCGCCACGCGCCGATCGCGGCAGAGGACCAGGGTCGCGTCATTGCCGCAATCCTTCGCGACCCTGCACCGCACGTGGGCAAGGTATATCCGCTGCACGGGCCGGTCGAGATGAATCACCATGAGATTGCGGCGGAGATGAGCAAGGCGTTGGGTAGGACGGTGAAGTATCAACCGGTCGATCTCGACCTGTTTAAAAAACGCCTGGACACCGACGCAAAATTTAGCGACACCTTCACCCAGCATCTGCTGTCGGTTGCCATCGATTACCAGGAAGGTATTTTCGCCGGCACCAATTCCTTCATTGAGGAATTGACCGGCACTCCCCCAATGACGGTCCAGGCATTTATCAGAAAGCACGCGGCGCTGTTCGCCTGAGCGCGGTCCCACAGCAGAGAAGACGAACAAAACAGGAGCTTGTCATGCAGTCCTCCAACATTGATGCAGCCAGTGAAATCGCAACTGAGGAATACCTCGCCAATCCCGTATGGATCGCTCTGACCGAGGCGTACCCGGCCTTCGTCGAGCGCCGTGAAGGCGGGGCCCGGTATCGACCGGAATTTGCACCGTTCGGGGCCGCGCAAAATTACACCGTGCAAAGCGTCTCACAAGTTGCAGCAATGCTGCAGCCAGGCCAGCGCCTTTCATTCTTTACGATGGGCAAACCGGACTTGCCGCCCGGTTTCGACGTGGTACGCGAGGCTGTTGCACATCAGATGATTGCCGCCAACAGGTTCGCCGTATCGTCCGATGAGCGGATCGTGCGACTCAGTGCCGACGACACGACTGATATGCTCCGGCTCGCCGAGCTGACGGAACCCGGACCATTCAACGCCCGGACCAACGAACTAGGTCACTTCTTTGGAATCCGGGAGGGCGGCCAGTTGGTGGCGATGGCGGGCGAACGAATGACGGCTGGAAAGTACGTCGAAATCAGCGCCGTGTGCACGCACCCGGAGTGGCGTGGTCGAGGGTTGGGTCGACTGTTGATGGAGCATCTGTCGGCAACAATCCAGGAACGCGACAAAGTACCGTTCCTTCACGTATTCACCAGTAATGTTTCCGCGGTTCGTCTGTATCGGGAGCTCGGCTTTCGCATTGCCAGGACGCTGCAACTGACGGCAATCGTGAGGTCGTCGGCTGACGCTAACTAATCGCTACGGCGCAAGGGCCGCGCGAGCGGCATTGCCGACTGACTCACAGCACAATGCATCTTTGAGACTGAAAAAATGAGGCACTCACAGGCTGACAAACTGGCCACGCATCAGCGAATTGTGCAGGTCGCCGCACGTCGTTTCCGCGAGCGCGGCATTGACGGGATTAGTGTCAGCGACATCATGAAAGAAGCTGGCTTAACCGTCGGCGGCTTCTACAAGCATTTCGAGTCACGCGATGCACTTGTGACGGAGGCTTTCATCCTGGCGTTGCAGGACATCGAGCATATTCAGGACGCGCTCAAGACGGCGCCTCAGCGCGCGATAAGCACATATGTGTCAGGAAGTCATCGGGACAACGTCGGCAGAGGTTGCCCAATTTCAGCGTTGGTCAACGATGTGGCGCGCGCTCCGGATGCAACCCGCGAGGTATTTACAGAACGTGTCAGTGAACTCATCAATTTGCTTGCGCAGTCTTTTCCAGAGTCGGAAGACGCCCAGGATAAAGCGGCAATGATCTTCAGCACCTGCGTGGGTTCAATAGCACTCGCCCGCGCAGTGAAGGACCCGAGTCTGTCGAAAAAGATAATCGAAGGAGCGCTGGCGGAGGTGCTCAAAATGTACGCATGATGCAGTGTAAATATCAGGCCTTATCGCACGTTTGTTCATCCCAACTTTCTCGTTGGAGAACTCGAGCTCACTGTGAGCTCGGCTCGCAATAGTCGCCCGCGCTACAGGCGTCGTCACCGAGTTGGGTGATCGCACCGATGAGGGCGTCATCCCCCGCCAGCTGCAGTTTCAGGTCCCGTCCCGAAGAGGCGAGATCTCGCGGGGCCTCGTTTAAACCGCCGGGCCGCGAGACCATAGCAAATTTGCCATGCGGTCTGTCTCATCGAGCGGCTACTGCGTCTTCCGCCTGATAGGGTCGATCGAGAAATATCGCATTGGTTTCGCAATGACAAGATTGCGGTGGAAACCCGACGTCTGGTGGTCCGGCAGTTTGAGAATAGAAAGGGCACCACCAAGATAGGCTAGGAAAAGAGGATCATGATTTTTCCCGAGGTGAATTTAAGGTGGGTTGAGGCAGCAGCCCGCAAGAATGAAGTCCGGCTGCTGGAACTGAAACGCCGGTCTTCCGATGACCGGCGTTCGTCAGCTATTACAGTCGGACCCGGTCAGTATCCGGCGACGTCAATAATGGCTTGAGCGAAGGCTTGGGGCGCTTCCTGAGGAAGGTTGTGGCCGGTGCCTCCGCCGATGAGACGATGCGTACATGTACCCGAGAATTTGCTGGCATAGGCCGCACTGTCGGGGTGCGGTGCACCGTTGGCCTCACCTTCAAGCGTGATCGTGGGCACGGTGATCGCGGGCCTTGCAGCCAGACGCTGTTCGAGGCCGTCGTACTTCGATTCACCTTTGGCGAGGCCGAGCCACCAGCGATAATGATTGATCACGATGTCCACATAGTCAGGATTGTCGAAAGCCGTCGCTGTGCGATCGTAAGTGGCATCATCGAAGTTCCATTTCGGCGAAGCGAGTTGCCAAATAAGCTTCCCAAATTCTTTCCGGTGCTGGTCGTAGCCTGCTCGGCCGCGCTCCGTGGCGAAATAAAACTCGTACCACCATGCATGCTCTGCCGCCGGCGGTAGCGGCTTTGCATTGAGTTCAGGGCTGCCAACCAGATAGCCGCTCACAGAGACCAGGGCCTTACAACGCTCCGGCCAGAGCACCGCCATGTTGCAGACCGCTCCCGCTCCCCAGTCAAACCCACCTAAGACCGCCTTCTGAATCTTAAGCGCATCCATCAGCGCGATAGCATCGACAGCAGCCATCACCTGCTGCCCGTTCCTGTACGTTTCGCCCGAGAGAAAGCGCGTCGTGCCATGACCGCGCAGATAGGGAATGATCACGCGGTAGCCCGCCGATGCTAGCAAAGGCGCGACGTCGACATAGCTGTGAATGTCGTAGGGCCAGCCGTGCAGGAGAATGACCACGGGACCATTCGCGGGGCCGGCTTCAGCGTACCCAACATTCAGGACGCCGGCATTGATCTGCTTCAGTGGACCGAACGACGTGTTCGTCCCAGGCTTGAAAGCAGGCGAACCTGGCGGTTGAGCGTTGCTGGACTGCGCACGCGCAGATCCGATCATGCCGAACTGGGCTGCGGCAATTGTCAAGGCCGCAGAGTTGATGAAGCCACGGCGGCGAGTGTCGATCTTGTCTTGCATTTCCCTATCTCCCACTGAGGTTGAAGTAAGCCACAAAATTGCGGCTCACATGTTTTGCAATGCGCCCTTGCTCGAATGAAGCGAACGTAGAAGGTAGGCAGCCTCCACGTAGATAAAATCAGGTACAGGGCGCCGACATGACATAGGTCGGCACCCGGTATCGGACCGATACAGTCCGCCGGGCAACAAATATTCAGAGAGAAGAAACGTGCGACTCAATCTGGCTGATCAGCAGAATGTCGACATGGCGGCAGCCCGTGCCGGATTGGGAGAGGCGATCAGTTTCCTTTATAGACCGAGTTGTTGAGAGACATAAGTTGACCATCAATCTCGGACTGTTTGAGCTCCGAACGGACTTGCGCACGAGTTTTCGGGGCGACTCTGTAGGCGCCAGGAGACAGCTGCTCCGTTTGCACAGCGCCCGTTTGCTGTCCGGTCGTGGGCCCGGCATCCGAGGCGTGAGCAAAGCCGGTCGTTGCGAATGCGGCGAACGCGATGACAATCATTGAAGTTTTCATGTAATGCTCCTGGAGCTTAAGGGTGGGAAGCAGACGCTCGGGTATCAAGGAGCACAAGCAGCATTGCGGAGAACTGCGACGCGAATGGCTTTTGAAATACGGCGTTGATGCATTGGAACGCGCGGAAGTATCTCGCTTGTGTCAGAAAAGCGGGCCAGATGTAAGGCTGCGTATCCCTTTGGCCTGTCGATACATTGCGATACAAATATCGCTTTGCTGTCTGAAGAGGCGATCAGCTGGTCGAAGATCGATTTGGCCTCGGGATATGACGCGTCTGTGACCAAACACCCACCGTTTCCTGGGCCGACACAACTTCCTTCCGATCGATAGGCAACCCGAGAATGTTCAATAACAATGGCTGACACGAAAAGAACCGCGAAATCAAATTGCCTTTCTGCCGAGGAGTAGTTGAGGAAAGACTTTCCAAGCCGATTACCCCCATGGACAACCCGGCGTGTGCAAAGCCGAGGCGCGAGGCGCCATGCACGACGCAGGACCCGTCAGGATTCTGCAAGCGTCCTCCAGACGGACGTTGGCATGAAGGCGAAGTCAATGCGACGGGGGCCAGTCTGCAAACTCCGAGGGCTTACGCAGCATCGATCGGCACTCTAATGTCCGTTTCCAGTAGCGGCGCTGACGGTCAAAACCCTTGGGCACGAGTGTGAGCGAACGGCCCAAACTGACCGCATGCCATCTCATGCACTGGGCATTGTTCCAAGGGCGACATCAGGTCGATTGAGTCGTGAGCGATTCAAGTTCCCGGATCAACTTGTCTGCCGTCGGTCCGTCGATGCGCGGCGACTTTCGCTGCGAGGCTAATGAGTATTCCAAGCATTCCGAAGGTTTGGATAAGAGCCGACATCATAAATTTCTCCCTGTTTGAAGGCACCTTCGCAGAAGTCGGGAGCAATGTCCCCTTCCTGGCCCATTTAATGCCCGGACTCATCGCAACCGCAAGTCAGCGTCGTGATAGACCTGCCCCGGAAACGAGTGAATATGAGTTCATGCCATGGATGCTAAAGACAGAAATCTACATCCACAATCTGGCATTTACGAATCTTGAGTTCGGAAAAACTGAAGGCAGCATTTAACCGATATCCGGCCATCCCTGAGAGTCGTGGAGCATGGCAGTCTCGTCCAACGTGCTCAAACCATGAATCTGGCGATCGCATCGGTACCCGGATCCGGGTGAACGGTTCGGAAAGGAGAGGCCGACAATTACGGATAGCCGGATATCGGTCAGACAGATGCGCAAGGTGACTTAGGTTTTATCTAAGCCTAGCTCTCGAAATGCCACATTGTGAAGATGAATCACTCCATCTAGCATTCTTTGCGTGCCTCATTTTTGCCCTGGTTTAACAGCCGGTGCGATGAATGCCTCAGCCAATGGCGACTCGTTCTTCACCCTGCACCGCCTTCAGATTCGGACAGTGATCTTATTCTTCAACTGTCTCCTCAGCACGTCGGTCCGACACGGATTCTGTGCGTAACCGGATTAAAGTTGAAAAATGCCCGAAGCACATACCCATCTGATTCTAATAGTAACCCTGACTTTCTTTCTCGCCGGTATCGTAAAGGGCGTGACCGGCATGGGGTTGCCGACCGTAGCCATGGGCGTTCTCGGAGCGATCATGCCGCCTGTCGCGGCGGCTTCGCTTCTGATCATCCCTTCTTTCGTCACCAATGTCTGGCAACTGTTCGCCGGACGACGTTTTGCCGCGCTGGCGTGGAGGCTGTGGCTGATGCTGCTTGGCATCGTGCTGGGTACTGTCGCCGGTTCATGGCTCCTGACAACCGTCAACACTAGATGGACTACCACCGGGCTGGGAATTGCGCTGGCGGTCTACGCCGGGTTCAGCCTTCTGGCGCGACCCTTGTCCGTTCCCGCTAACGTTGAGCGCTGGATAGCGCCTGTCGTCGGCTTGACAACAGGTTTGATCACCGGTGCGACCGGGGTCTTCGTCATTCCCGCAGTTCCCTACCTTCAGGCACTCGGTCTGAACAAGGATGACCTTATCCAGGCGCTTGGGCTATCGTTCACGATCTCGACGGTTGCGCTTGCGATTGGACTAACGAGGGGCGGGGCGTTCCACCTTGGAAGCATCACAGCTTCGGCGCTCGCGATTGTGCCCGCCCTGCTGGGCATGTGGTTCGGGCAGTCGGTCCGTCAGCGCATCAGTGCCGCGACGTTTCGGCGCTGGTTCTTGATCTTTCTCGCTCTGCTTGGTCTCGAACTCGCCATTCGGCCGTTTCTTTGATGCATACGATCCCCCACACTATCATGCATATAATGCGGAACATCGAGCCCGCGGTCCCTTCGACGTCCGGCATTGTGACGGCCCGCTACGAGGCGCTCGTCGCGAGCGCAACGATTGAACGCGACCCGGCACAAGTGGACCTGGTGAAAAAGCTCGACGTGCTGGCGCACCAACTTGGCGAGCGCCACAACCGGAGCTCGCGCTTCGACCTCGGTAGGCTCGTTGGCCTTCACGGCAGCGCCGGTGAGGAATTACCCGGAATATATATTTGTGGCCCTGCCGGCCGGCGCAAGACGATGCTTATGGACCTGCTCTTCGACAGCGTCGATCTCGCCGTCAAGCGTCGTACGCATTTTTACGTATTCATGGCGGATATGCGCGACCGCGTTCAACGAGTGCGCGACCAAATCAGGCTCGGCGAGATCGGTTTTGGCGCATTGCGCGAGCGAGTCGGGTGGGGCAGACCACTCGTCTCGAGCGTCGCCCGTCGTCAGGGCGTTCCCAAGTGCGTAAGTTGAAGCTTTATCGCTATCCGTTCAACGTCCGCGACCGCTTGCGTCTATTGAGTATTGACCGGCGCCAGTCGCGCGCCGGCAGATAGATGTTCAACCAGGTCGCGGGCGTACCGAGGCAAAGTATCGAACTGCCGTACACACAGAGCAAGATGTCGCGTAGCCCAGCCATCGGTCAGCCCTAATGAGCGAATCCCTATGGAGCCACGAAACTTTTTGGCTGCGGTCTGCGGCATGATGCCAAATCCGACACCGTGTTCCACCATATGACAAACATCCTCGAAGGTCCGCATGCGGGCCCGGAAGGAAAGTGGGCGGCCAGCCAGTACAGCCTGTTCGCACAGAAGTTCCTGCAAAGGGTTCCCAGCAGTCAGACCCACAAACACATGTTCTATGACCTGCTGAAATGCTATCCGCCGATGCTCGGCCAGTGCATTGCCGCGCGGAACGATCAGAACGAGCCGGTCGGTTGCAAATCGGAAAGTTTGCAGAGTACCGTGATCGACGGCATCGGAAATGATGCCGATTTCAGCAACACCGCCAGACACCGCCTTGACGATCTCGGTGCTGCGTCGTTCTTTCAGGTTGACGACGACGTTGGGGCGGCATGCGAGAAACGGGGCAAGCACTTTGGGCAAAAACTCGCTCATGGCGGCTGTGTTTGCCCATAGACGGATATGCGCTTCGAGACCCTTCGAATATTCGCCCAATTCCCCCTGCATTTGCCCAATTTGCTGCAAGACAAGTTTCGCATGATGGGCCAGTGTATCGCCTGCCGGCGTCGGTTCAACGCCGCGGCGACCCCGTTCCAGCAAGGGCAACCCGATGGCGTCTTCCATGCCACGCAGACGGGCACTCGCCGAAGGCAAGGACATATTCGCTTGTGCCGCACCGTGGGTAATGCTCCCCGTTTCGAGAACGAGCAGAAAAAGGCGAAGGTCGGTCAGATCGAAGCGCATGAACTGATGTTATCAGTTCGCCAGCCTTTGTTACAGCCGAAGGCTGACTACCGATAGTGCGCATTGTGTGACATTCAAGAAGTGCGGCAAAATGAGAAAGTCAATTTTCCCACCGTTCGCGATGATCTTTCCTTCCGCGCCGCACGTACTGGTCATCGCGTTGACGTTTTTTATCGCCGGCAGCCGTGCGGCTGATCGCGAATTGAGCCGACACGGTGAATTGCCAAAGCCGATCCGTCCCTTACCCCTTTGCGGAAAGTGTCTCGAGACGCCGCCTGTCTCGCAGGACCGTTAGCGCCAACGCCGTCAGGCCACACGCTACGATGAGCGTCAGCAATGCGCCTTTGCCAATGTGAACCAACACCCAACCGCCGACCGACGGAAAGCCGAATGCACCGATAAAGTACGACGCGACGAACCAGGTCAGCGCGGCGTGACGGTGCCCTGCATCGGAGTCGTTGATAGCTTGCGACTGCACAATCGGATAGGCCAGTCCGTACCCGGTACCGAGCAACACTGCCGCAGCCAATTGAAACAACACGTGGTACGGCATCGCGAACATCGAAGCGCTGGCTAGCACCATCATAGCGAGCAACACTTTCGTGGCGGTTTCGGCGCGGATGTTGATTACAAGCCTCGAGAGCAGCCAGCGCGTCGTCACGACCGATACCGTGTAAAGGCCAAAGAAGTTGCTCGCTTGTGCGTGAGTTCCTTGTACGAGAGACATTTGGAACGTCATCAAGCCTGAGAAGACACTGGCGCCCAACGCGATGATAACAATTGGATAAATAGCGAGCGTACGGGCGATCGCGCCGATGTTTCGCAACCATCGTTCCTGAACGCGCGACGCGCGCACGTGCGGCGAGAGACGGCCGAAGATTTCGAACATAAGGGATGCGATCGCGCACAGGCCGCCGACAGTGTAGAGCACACTGCCGAGCGACAGGTGCCAAAAGTGAATCGCGAAGGCCGCAAGCGCAGGGCAACCGCCAGCTCCGATCATCTGAAACGTAGCAAAGCGAAGAAACCAGAAACTGCGTTCCGCGTCGCTCGTTCGCTCGGCCAGCGACATCGGCGCGGCAAGATAGAACGCGCCCCAGCCGAAACCCACGAGGAACCCTGGAATCACGTTGACCATGTTCACGCGCTCGATGAGCGCGAAGCCAGCGACGCCGGTACCGACACACAGTGCCGCGAGCGCGGCCAT
>Ga0105855_1000799_pt1 | contig 12381 bp, 9 predicted proteins | sample OrgsoiDNA_201059_FD_89680 | JGI IMG/M metagenome (GOLD analysis project Ga0105855, IMG submission 89680) | Permafrost soil microbial communities from the Arctic, to analyse light accelerated degradation of dissolved organic matter (DOM) -... | ecosystem: Environmental > Terrestrial > Soil >... | reverse complement strand
TCCAGCTTCAACCCCAAGGGCGCCTCCGGCAACCGCGAGTCGCCGCTGCGGATCGCTGCCGGTTCGTCCAGCAGCTGCCAGATCCGCTCGGCGCTGGAGCGGGCGTCGGCAAAGGTCTGCATGACCCGGCCAATGCCCTCGATACGAAACACCAGGGTGGTGGCGATCAGCAGCGAGGTCACCAGTTCGCCGATGCCCAGATGTCCGGCCGCCACCTGATGGGCACCGTAGACCAGGATCCAGACGTGGCCGAGGGCGACCACGGCCTGGGGCAGGGGAATGCGCGAGCTGGAATAGGCCAGGGCCTGGCGGGCCAGGTCGGTGAACAGCGCCACCTGTCCGGCGAAACGCTGGATGCGGCTGTGTTCGAGGGCGAAGGACTTGATCACGCGGACGCCGCCAATCCCTTCGCTGAGATCCTGGTTGACCCGGTCGTAGGCTTCGCCCACCGCCCGGTCGAGGCTGACCAGGCGTTCGGTCTGCAAGACGAAAATCCACAGGCCGACCACCGTCAACAAGAGCGGGACCAACCCCAGCAACGGGTTGTACCAGCTCAACAGACCGACGGTGGCCAGTACCACCAGCGGCGTTTCCACCACCTGGCGCCAGAAACTGATCAGGGCATCGCGGACCTTGTCGGCGTCGCGGGTGGTGCGGGTGATCATTTCACCCATGCCGTGTTGCCAGTGATAGCCCAGGTGCAGTCCCTGCACTTGTTGCAGGATGCGTTCGCGCAGACGGGTCAGCAGTTCCTGGCTGAGCACCAGGGACAGCACGCCGGCAGCGTATTGCAACACGCCGCGGGCGAGGGCCACGGCGAGCATCAACCACAGCCAGTGCCAGCCAAGGCTCGCGTCCAGGCTGCCGTCGGCCTGCCGGACCACGGCGCGGCCGGCGCTGACGTCGTTCACCGCATGGCCGATCAGCCATTGCTGCCCGACCAGGCCCAGGTTCACGCTGATATACAGCCCGGCCACCAGGGCGAAGCGCCAGGGCATCTCCCGATAGATCGCCAGGCTGCGCAGGAGAGGGTGTTTTTCGATCATGAAAGGCTCAACGTCGAGACCTTTAGGCGCCGGCTTGCTGGCGATAGGGACACTGCGGTTTGTCGGGCATACCGCGTTATCGTTTATCGCCAGCAAGCCGGCTCCTACAGGGTGGGAGTGGATTCAGCGCGTGGTGGCGCCCTGTTTTTCCTTGGCGTTGAGAATCGCGGTGTACTCCCCCGGATCAATGCCGTTTAAGTAGTAGTTGCCGACGTGATGCAGGCGCCAGCGGATCGGGTCATGGGTGGTGTGGACCCGGGCATTGCGCCAGAAACGGTCGAGGTTCCATTTGCTCAGGGAGGCACTGGCGCCCAGCAGCGAAAAGATGTCGCTGGAGATCTTCAGCGAGGCGCTGTCCGAATGGGCCCGGGCGGTGGCCACCGAGAGGATCAGTTCGTCCTGCAGGGCCTTGTTGTCCGGGTCCAGTTCATGCTGGTCGAACACTCGCGCAGCATCGCGCAACAATGACTCGGCAGCCCGTAGGGCTACCGCGTACTCGCCGATCTGCTTGATGATATGCGGCTCCTCGTTGGCATGGTCGACGCCGCTTTCTACCCAGGGCCGGGCGTTGTGCTTGAGGTAGTTGACGCCGGCCGACAGCGCCCCGGCGGCGATCCCGGTGTCGATGGCGGCATGGAGGATTTGCGGGAAGGTCAGGCCCGTACGCTTCATCGGTCCCTTGCGCTGGGAGACGAAGCGCTCGTCGAGTTCGATATTGTCGAAAATCACCGTGCCGCTGACCGAGTTTTTCTGGCCGAAGGCTTCCCAGTCATCCACCAGGGTCAGGCCCGGGGTGTCGCGGTTGAGCAGGACCCCGGCACCGCCATCATCACTGGCGGCGGTCAGGGAAATCCATTCGGCCAGGTAGGAGCCGGTAGAGTAGAACTTGCTGCCGTTGAGGATCAGCTTGCCGTCCGCCCGGCGTTCGACCCGGGTCTTGAGGGCGAATTTGTTCTTGCCGCCGACTTCCGCCAGGGCATTGCCGAAGCGTTTTCCGGCCAGCACATCGCTGATCAGACGGTCGCGAACGTCATCGGGATAGCCGTTGAAAATCCCGCGCAGCATCACATTGTGAATCTGCAGCAACTGGCCGACACCGCCATCCGCCACGGAGATCAGGCGTACGGTTTCGACGATGGTTTCCACCGAGGCACCCAGCCCGCCAAAGGCCTTGGGCACGCCAATCGCGGTCAGGCCGCTTTCGGACAGCAGTTGCGCCTGGCGCCGGGGTAACTGGCCGTTCTGCCGACTGTCAGCGGCGATCTCGGCGATTTCCCGGGCGATTTCCCGGGCGGCCTCGATGGCCTCGGCTTCGCTCAGCAGCCGGCGCGCCGGCGGATGTTCTTGCAGCGACTGCGTGGCGGGATGGCGTTCGACCGTACTCATTGTTCTACCTCTGGCAATTTAACTGATGGAGACCCGGATCACCGTCCCTGTAGGAGCCGGCTTGCTGGCGATAGAGGCGACGCGGTGTATCAGGCACATCGCGTCATTGTTCATCGCCAGCAAGCCGGCTCCTACAGGTCCGTGTGTTTGTTCCGGGGTGTTGAAACAGCCTTGAGCAAGTTCTGCGCCAGGCACCTGGCACAGGTCTGCAAGCCTTGTGGCAACTGGGCTGCACGAGGGGGGCAGGGCGTTGCGTGGAGGGCGATTGCTGCTGGAGAAGCAATGCGACAGGGGGGGCTGCTCGACCAGCAGCAGTCCCCGCGCAATGCTGCTGGCAGACCAGCAATTCAGCCGCCCTGAATCTCGATGACTGGCTTGTAGCCCTTGTAAAACGGGGCCTGCGGCTCTTGGCACGGGCGCTGCAATAGCGCTTGGCATCGACTTGCCCACACCAATGGAGCTGCCCATGACCGCTGTCGCTACCTTGTCCGAACAGGATGTCCAGGCCGAGCTGGACCAGATCTGGTTTACCCGTTGCCCGGTGCCCACCGCTTCCGGCATCGCCTACAAACTCGGTTGGCTCGGCGACGAGTTCGCGGCTGACGGCCTGCCGGTCTCGACCCTGCAAGAGGCCCGTCAATTGGGCCACCATCATTACGATCATCAACTGCCGGGGCTGTTTCGCGAAGGCGGCAACGTCCCGGCGCTGGCCGCTCGTGCCGCCGGTTCGCCGAGCCGCCTGATCGGCCTGACCTGGATCGAGGAATGGCAGACCATCCTGGTTCGCCCGGACTCCGGCATTCACCGCCCCGAGGATCTCAAGGGCAAGCGCCTGGCCCTGCCGGCCTGGGGCGCCAGCCGTCCTGGCAGCATCGCCCGGGCCATGAGCCTGCACGGCTACAAAGGCGCCTTGAGCCTGGCCGGACTCGGTTTCGATGATGTCGAGCTGGTGGAAGTGGCGTTGCAGGACCAGGACCTGGCGAGCGATCCGCGAGAGGGCTTGCAGCGGTTGTGGTCGGGCCTGGATTACCTGGTCCGCGGCGAGGTCGATGCGGTGTACGTCAAGGGCGCTTCGGCGGCGGATGCCGCGCGCCGTCTCGGCCTCGAGGTGGGCATCGACCTGGACCTGATCGCCGGGCCGCGCTACCGGATCAACAACGGTACACCGCGTCCGATCACGGTCCACCAGAGCCTGCTGGACAACCACTTCGACGTGGTCGTGCGCTTCCTCGCGCAAACCCTCAAGGCGGCCGAATGGGCGGCCGGCAACCGCGAAGCCCTGAACCGTATTCTCGAAGAGGAAACCCGTGCCGGCAGTGCCGGCGTGGCCGAGGCTTATCGCGGCGACTTCCACACCACCCTGGCCCCGGACCTGTCGCCACAACGCCTGGAGTTTCTAGGTATCCAGAAAGATTTCCTGTACCTGCACGGCTTCCTCGAAAGCGACTTTGCCATCGCCGACTGGGTCGATCCGCGCCCCCTGCAAGCCGCCCATGAACTGTTGGCCAAGCGCCGCGCCTGAACCTGGAGAACTGCCATGACTGTACTGATCAATGAACAATCCGTGAGTGAAGCGCTGGTCGATCCGGCGCTGCAAAGCTTTATCGACAAAGTGCTGGCCGAGGCCGAGGAAGCGTTCACGGTATTCCGTGAAACCAACACCATCACCGCCAACGGCACCGTCGGTTTTATCGAGCGGGTGCCCGGTCGCGAGTTGCTGGTGTCGGTCAATTACGGTGGGCCGTGGAACTACCGCAAACCGTTGCAGGCGACCGTCACCGACTTCGCCGGGAATGTGATCGTCGGCAAGGGCAAGGGTGGCCTGGGCCGTTATACCAAGCTGTTCCAGCAGCATGCCGATATCACCACGGTGTCCCATGTGCATTCGCCGTACCTCGGCGCCTGGGCCCAGACCCACCGCACCTTGCCGTTCAACTACGTGCCGGTGCAGCGTTATCAGCTGGCGCGGGAGCTGCCGGTGTACATCGACCGGCGCCAGCCGGAGGTGGATTTCATCCTCGACAAGATCGCCGAGAACCCCTTCAACCTGGCGATCCTGGAAGCCAACGGCGGCTCCACCGTCTGGGGCAAGCAGGGGCTGCGGGCCACGGCGGAATTCATCCTGTTGCTGGAGGAGGGCGCGCAGTTGCAACTGCTGGCCGATGCATTGGGCGGCTCGCGGGCTTACGGACCGGGGGTACTGACCCAGCAATGGAAGATGAGCGGGTTGTACGAGCAGGCGACCGAGTTGGGGCTGGTACCGGCTATCGACCGCCGCCTGTAGGAGCCGGCTTGCTGGCGATGAACGATAACGCGTTGTGCCTGATACACCGCGTCGCCCCAATCGCCAGCAAGCCGGCTCCTGCAAGGGTGGGGCGAAGCGGTATTTGGGGCGATCCCGGCAACAGCGGTGTCGATGCGGCATCCGGGGATCGGCCTCGCTTGGGCAATATTTCAAGGAACAGGATCATGGCGGTAAAAATTCTCTGGTACCTCACCACCCCCGACGGGCCTTACCCGTGGGAACCCGAGGGCCGCTGGACAAGCGATTTCGAACACCTCAAGCAACTGGCGGTGGCCAGCGACCGGCTCGGTTACTACGGTTCCCTGCTCGGCTCCAGCCCCAACGAAAGCCTGGCGGTCTCGGCGGCATTGATCGATGCCACCCAACGCCTGCGCTTCCTCGTGGCGCAACACCCGGGAGAGCTTTCACCCGCGGTCCTGGCCAAATGGGCATTGACCTTCGATCAGTTCTCCAACGGCCGCCTGCTGTTCAACGTGGTCAATGGCAACGACGCCGGCCTGGCAACCCTCGGCGTGCATTACCCGCACGACGAACGCTATGACTTCAGCCTCGAATACTGGCGCAGTTTCCAGAGTTTCTACGCCGGCGAAACCGCCGGCTACGACGGTCGTTACGTCAAGCTCGCCCCGCGCTCCCCGGCGGCGGCCAACCACCCGCTGGCCGGCTGGCATCCACCCCGGCAGAAGCCTGGCATCCCGCTGTGGGGCGCCGGTACCTCGGCCCCGGGCGTGGCCCACTCGGTGCAGTTGCTCGATGTCTACCTGAGCTTTGCCAACACCCCACCCAAGCTCGGCGAGAAGTTTCGCAAGGTGGCCGCCGAGGCGGCGAAGATCGGACGCGAGCTGACCTTCGGCACACGCCTGCAGATCATTATCCGTGAGACCGAGGAGGAGGCCTGGGCCCACGCCGAGAAACTCCTGCAACGCACCTCGCTGCAAACCGCCCGCTTGTCCATCGAGCGCCAGTTGCCGCCCGGTGTCACCCTCGAAGACTTCCACAGCGACGACCCGCAGATCCAGCGCAACGTCGAGAGCATTCGCGCCGGGCGCCTGCCCAAGGCCCGGGACCTGGAGATCTACCCCAACGTCTGGCTCGGCCCGAGTCTGTTCGGTTTCAACATCCTCGGCCCGGCTGCCGGCACCTACCTGGTGGGCAGCGCCGAACAGGTGGCCGAACGCATCCGTGAGTACGAGGCCCAGGGTACCTCGGCCTTTATCCTCTCGGGCTTCCCGCTGATCGACGAAGCCCATCGGGTGGCCGACCTGCTGTTCCCGCTGCTGGACCTGGATCACGGCTTCGAGGTCCCGCGACTGGGCGTCAAACCCCGTGAAAGCGCTGTTGAACCGGCATAAGGAACGCTGATGAGTCAGGAATTTTCCCGCCGGGTGTTTCTCGGCAACAGCCTGGCGGTGGGCGGCGGCCTGTTGCTCGGCAGCAGCTTGCTCAGCGGTTGTGACAGCGGCGCGTCGGCCGGTGTGGCCGGCGCCGTCTCTACCACGCCCGTGCGGGGCGGGCGCTTGCGGGTCGGTATCATCGATGGCGATCAGGCAGGGAACCTCGATGCCCACAAGCCGGTGGGCGGCGGGATCATTCGCGGCTGGGCCTTGTACAGCAAGTTCTGGGAATGGAACCCGGATGTCAGCACGCGCCTGGCCCTGGCCGAGTTCGCCGAACCGAATGCCGATGCCAGTGCCTGGACCATCCGCATCAAACCGGGCCTGGAGTTCCATCACGGCAAGAGCATCGGTGCCGATGACATGCTGTTCTCGATCCTGCGCCTGACCGACCCAAAGCTGGCCTCGCCCTACACCGGACTGGTCGGTGCGATTGATCGCACGGCGTTGCGCAAGCTCGATGAGCGCACCATCGAGATCCGCTTCAAGGAAGGCCAGAGCTTTTTCCCGCTGGACGAAACCCTGATCAGCTTCGGTGGCATCGTGCCCACCGATTACGATCCCGTCAGCAATCCCGTGGGGGCCGGTCCTTATCGTCTGAAAAGCTTTATCCCTGGCCAGCGCTCGCTCTACAGCCGTTTCGAGAACTATTACAAACCCGGCCAGCCTTATGCCGACGAACTGGAAATCCTCGAGTTCAAGGACCAGGTGTCCCGGGCCGCGGCCTTGCGTGCCGGGCAGATCGATGTCGCCAGTGGCGTCCAGGCCGAACACAGTGCGCTGCTCAAGGCTGACGCGCGGCTCAGACTCTATGTTTCGCCGAGTACCTCCTTTACCGGTTTCAATCTCAACCTGGCCAAAGAGCCTTTCCAGGACCTGCGGGTGCGCCAGGCGTTTCGCCTGCTGGCCGACCGCCAGGAGCTGGTGGACCGTGGCCTCAATGGTTTCGGGCGGATCGCCAACGACCTGTATTCGCCCCAGGATCCGACCTACAACCACGCTATTGCCCAGCGTCCCCATGACCTGGAACAGGCGCGTTCCCTGTTGCGCCAGGCCGGGCAGCAGGACCTGCGTGTCGAGCTGACCACCACGCCGGGGGCGGGTGTCAACGCGGCCCTGGTGTTTGCCCAGCAGGCGAAGAAGGCCGGTGTCGAGATCAAGGTCAGCCAGGTCGACGGTTCGGTGTTCAACGGTCCGCAGCGGGAGAGCTGGCTGCTGTCGCCAGGTTCGACCCCGGCCCGCGGTTTCCTCGCGTCGGCCCTGCACAACGATGCGCCCCAGGCGATCTACAACCGCAGCAATTTCCACGACGAACGTTTTACCGCGCTGTACCAGCAAGCGCTCGCGCAGCCGGACCTGGAGCAGCGCAAAGTGCTGGTGCATGAGGCCCAGCGCATTCAACACGAGCGTGGCGGACTGCTGATCTGGGGCTTCAACGATGTGCTCGACGCCGCCTCGATCCGTGTTGGCGGTCTGGTTCCGGAACAGACCACTTTTGCCTCCTGGCGCTTTGACGACCTGTGGTTGAACCATGCATGACGCTTCCTGCAGGACCCCGCGAACCCCCGCCTGGCTGTCCTGGTTTATCGGCCGCCTGGGCTATGGCCTGCTCACCGCGTGGGTGATCAGCCTGGTGGTGTTCATCGCCACCCAGGCACTGCCCTCGGACCCGGCGCGGGTGATCCTCGGTCCCGACGCGCCGCTGCAAAGCGTGCTGACCTTGCAGCAGCAACTGGGTCTGGATCGGCCGATCATCGAGCAGTACCTGCGCTGGCTCGGTCGTGCCCTGAGTGGCGACCTCGGCATTTCGCTGGACTCCAACGCCCCGGTCGCGGCCATCCTGTTCGCGCGTTTCGGCAATACCCTGGCTCTGGTGGCGGGGGTGATCGCCCTGGTGGTGCCGACCGCGCTGGCCTTCGGCGTGGCCCTGGCGCTCAGGCGCGACCGGCGTCTGGATCGCTGGAGCCTGTCGTTGCTGATCTTCCTCAAGGCCACCCCGGGTTTCCTCCTGGCCATCGGTTTGGTGCTGCTGTTTTCCATGCCGCACATGGACCTGCTGCCGGCGGTGTCGATCCTCGATCCGGAGCGTTCGCTGTTCCGCCAGTTGCAGTTCCTGGTGCTGCCGGTCGTGGCCCTGAGCCTGTCGGCGTTGCCTTACCTGACTCGCCTGGTGCGGGCGGCGATGATCGAGGCGCTGGAGTCCGACTATGTGATCGCCGCCCGGCTGCGGGGCATTCCGGAGCGGCGCATCGTCTGGCGTCACACCTTGCCCAACGCACTGGTCCCGGCGATCCAGGGCGTCGCCCTGACCTTGCGCATCCTGCTCGGCGGCACGCTGCTGGCGGAGGTGATCTTCAGTTACCCCGGGATCGGCACCTTGTTGAACGCGGCGATCCAGATGCGTGACCTGCCGATGATCCAGGCCAGTGTGCTGGTCATCACCCTGAGCGTGGTGCTGATCAACCTGTTGGCGGACCTGCTGACCGTTCTACTGACCCCCAAGCTGCGTACCGCCTGGCGGGTCACCCTGATTCAGCGCAATCGCCGGGGCATCCAGCCCTGGTGGCGGCGCTCCCCGAAGGCGCCTTGAGAGGTGATGCATGAGTGATATCCGACTTTCGCGCCGGCGCCAGTGGCTGGCCGAGCCGCAGACCCGCAAGGGCGCCCTGATCACGACGCTGGTGATCCTCCTGGCGCTGTTCGGGCCCTGGATCGCTCCCCATGGCACCACCGACATGGTCGGCCAGGTGTATGGCTCACCGCAGGCGAATGCCTGGCTGGGCTACGACTTTCTCGGGCATGATGTGCTCTCGCGCTTGCTCAGTGGTGGGGTTTCGGTGCTCTGGATGTCGGTGGCCGCGGCCTCCATCGCCCTGGTGGTGGGCGGCACCCTCGGTTTGCTGGCAGGGCTTTCCCGGCGTCGGCTGGATCAGTGGATCACCTGGTTGGCGGATGTGTCGCTGGCTTTCCCTGATCTGATCCTGGTACTGCTGATCGTCTCGATGCTTGGCCGGGCGCCCTGGCTGATCGTGCTGACCGTGGCGATTGCCTTTATTCCCGGGGTGATCCGGCTGGCCCGGGGGTGCGCCGTATCGGTGGCGGGGCAGGAGTTTGTCGAAGCCGCACAGATGATGGGCTATTCACGCCGGCGGATTCTGTTCAGGGAAATCCTGCCCAATATCCTCACACCGTTGCTGGTGCACCTGGGCAATATGCTGACCTGGGGTATCGGCATGCTTTCGGGGTTGAGTTTCCTCGGTTATGGCGTCGCACCGCCGGCCGCCGACTGGGGCCTGATGATCAATGAAAACCAGGCGGGCCTGCTGGTACAGCCTTGGGCCGTACTGGCGCCGGCGGTGCTGGTCGGGGTATTTGCCTATGGCACCAATATCCTGGCCGAGGGCATCGGTCGCAGCAGTTCGCGGATTGGAGACAAACAAGCATGAATGCCGTTGCCGGGATCGAGCCACGCCTGCGGGTGGAGGCCCAGGTGCTGCAGGTGAGCGACCTGCGGGTCGAGTTGTCGGGACAGGTCGATGTGCTGTCGGGGGTATCCTTTACGGTCGAGGCCGGGGAAATCCTCGGCCTGGTGGGGGAGTCCGGTTCCGGCAAGACCACCCTGGCCACCGCCTTGCTGGCCCATGCCCGGCGCGGTGCGCGGATCGTCGGCGGGCGGATCGAGGTGGCCGGACAGGCGATGCTGGAGCTGCGGGGCGAGGCCTTGCGCCGGGCGCGGGGCAGCCTGATCGGCTATGTCGCCCAGGACCCGGCCACTGCCCTGAACCCGGCGTTGCGCATTGGTCGCCTGTTGCGTGAAACCCTGGAAACCCATCAGGCCGGCCTGGATCGCACGACATTGCGGCAACGTATCAACGACACGCTGCGGGATGTCGGCTTGCCGGATGACGAGGCGTTCCTGCGGCGCTTTCCCCATCAGCTGTCCGGTGGCCAGCAACAGCGGGTGATGCTGGCGTTGGCGTTTGTCCTGCGGCCCCGGTTGATCGTGCTGGACGAGCCGACCACCGCGCTGGACGTCACCACCCAGGCGCATATTCTCGACACCTTGCGCCGGCTGTGCAAAAGCCTCGGCGTGGCGGCGGTGTATGTGTCCCATGACCTGGCGGTGATCAAGGACCTGGTGGACCGGGTGATGGTGATGTATGCCGGGCGATTGGTGGAAGTCGCCGGTCGCGAAGCCTTGTTCAGCCAGCCTGCCCATCCCTATACCCGGGGGTTGTTGGCGGCGATTCCGGATGTGGCCCAGCGCCGTGACCTGCAGGCGATTGCCGGGCAGGCGCCGGCGCCGGGGCAACGGCCTGGGGGTTGCGCCTTTGCGCCGCGGTGTTCGCGGGTTCGCGCCGACTGTGCCGCCGCCGAACCGTCGCTGCGGGTGTTGCAGGCGGGGCAAGAGGTGGCGTGCCTGGAGCCGTATCGGCAGCCATTGCAGTTGATCGCCCAGTCACCTTTGGGGCCGGGGGCGGCTCGGGCGCAGCAGCGGCCGTTGCTGGAAATCAATGGGTTGAACGTGGCCTACGACCGGCAGGTGTTGTTCGATGTTTCGCTGCAGGTTCTACCGGGGGAATGCCTGGCCCTGGTGGGTGAGTCCGGTTCCGGCAAGACCAGCCTGGCCCGTGCCCTGGCCGGGTTGGGGGAAAATGCCGAGGGCGAGGTGTGTTATGCCGGGCAGGTGTTGAGCCTGGAGGCGCGTAGGCGCGAGAAGGCGCTGCGGCATCAGATCCAGTACATCTTCCAGAATCCGTACCGGGCGTTGAATCCGCGGCAGACGGTGTATGAGACCTTGAGCGCGCCGTTGGCGCACTTCTTCGGGATCAAGGGCCGCGCGGCGCGCCAGCGGGTTGAGGCGGTGCTCGCACGGGTATCGTTGCCGACATCGGTGGCGGACCTGTATCCCCACAGCCTGTCCGGTGGTGAGCGGCAACGGGTGGCGATTGCCCGGGCGTTGGTCTGTGAGCCTGCATTGCTGATCTGCGACGAGATCACCTCGGCATTGGATGTGTCGGTGCAAGCATCGATCCTGGCGCTGCTGCGGCAATTGCAGGCGCAGGGCCTGACCTTGCTGTTCGTGACCCATGATCTGGGCGTGGTGCGGGCGATTGCCGACCGGGTGCTGGTGCTCAAGCAGGGCCGGGTGGTGGAGCAGGGCGCGGTGGACGAAGTGCTGGACAGACCGCAGGCGGCCTATACCCGGACACTGCTGGAAAATTCCCCGACGCTGGTGTCGCCGGGCACCGCTGCGCGGTGATCGCCAGCAAGCCGGCTCCTACAGGGTTGCGTGCGGCTCAGGATGTCTGGCGTATGGTTGGTGGCGGCGGGCACCGCTACGCGGTGATCGCCAGCAAGCCGGCTCCTACAGGGTTGCGTGCGGCTCAGGGGGTCTGGCTTATGGTTGGTGGCGCCGGGCACCGCTACGCGGTGATCGCCAGCAAGCCGGCTCCTACAGGATTGCGTGCGACTCAGGGTATCGGGTGCACCACCGACCTGTAGGAGCCGGCTTGCTGGCGATAGCGGTCGTCCATTCACATTCTGAAGCAGACTTCGCCCGCAACCCTCTGTTCACCGCACTAGCCTTACCTGTCTATCAACCCGACAGGAGGGCAATGGAATGCCCACGCTTCCTCACGGCAACCGGCTGCGTGCCGGACGCTATTCCCAAACCGGTCAAATCTATCTGATCACCGCCGTCGTCCAGCATCGTGATCCGATCTTCAACGACTGGCGGACAGGTCGCTTGCTGGTGCACCAGCTTCGTCATGCGCAGCAGGAAGGCTGGGCCGATTCGTTGGCCTGGGTGGTGATGCCTGATCATTTTCATTGGTTGGTAGAACTCAAACACAGCGATTTGCCGACATTGATGCTGACGATCAAATCCCGTACGGCACGTGCAGTGAATGCCTATGCGGGGCGTTCGGGCCGACTCTGGCAGAGAGGTTTCCATGACCGGGCGATTCGTCGCGAAGAGGATTTGCCGACCGTGGCGCGTTACGTCGTTGCCAATCCGATACGGGCCGGGTTGGTGACGAGGGCAGGGGATTACCCGTTGTGGGATGCGATATGGGTTTGAGGTGATAGTCGATTTGTAGGGGGGTGGTGTTGCTTGGCACCGCTGCGCGGTGATCGCCAGCAAGCCGGCTCCTACAGGGTTGTGTGGGACTCAGGGGGGGGCACCACCGACCTGTAGGAGCCGGCTTGCTGGCGATAGCGATGCTGAATACAACACCGCCATCACTGA
>Ga0105855_1000788_pt1 | contig 12537 bp, 13 predicted proteins | sample OrgsoiDNA_201059_FD_89680 | JGI IMG/M metagenome (GOLD analysis project Ga0105855, IMG submission 89680) | Permafrost soil microbial communities from the Arctic, to analyse light accelerated degradation of dissolved organic matter (DOM) -... | ecosystem: Environmental > Terrestrial > Soil >... | reverse complement strand
CACCACTTCGTCGCGAATGGCCAGGGCCAGTTGACGAGCCTGCACTTCACGGGACACATCCTCACGGGGGAAGGACCACATCAGCATGGTCACGGGACCGGTCAGCATGCCCTTCATCACTTTGTCGGTAAGGCCTTGGGCGTAGCGGATCCACTCCACGGTATGCGTCCGGGCATCACGTCTTGCGTGATTAAACCGGCTACCACTTATGCGGAAGCAGTTGCTCGATTTCCCTCGCCCGCTGCGTCGGCAGGCGCGTGAGAACATCCTTCAGATAGGCGTATGGATCATGGCCATTCAGTCGCGCCGACTGGATGAGGCTCATGATGGCTGCCGCCCGTTTTCCACTACGCAACGACCCTGCAAGTCGAGTCAGCCGAAGGGAATTCCCCCCCTCGGCTGCTCACAGAACCGTACGTGACAGTCTCCCGTCATACGGCTCTTGATCACACATTCGATGCACGTAGTAGATACCAATGCGCGAACAGCTCCGGATTTTCTCTTCGAACAAGACGCAGCCGATGCTCCGCTTGACGTATAGAAATTCGGTACTTGCTCTTCATCCATTTGAGCAGGCGCGATTGCAACGCGCTCCACAATCGATAGCTGAAGTTTCTGTACCAGAACTTACCGTAGTATTCGATCCATCCTCGAATCACAGCGTTGTACCTGCGAGAAAAATCCCTCAGGTCGTCCGTCGTGGATCGATGGATGCGCCAGTGTTTGATCGTGTCCACCATCCTGCGCATCGCCTTCATCGACGCTCCCGGAATGCACTTGCGAAAGAGTTCGCCCTTGGAGTTTTTCAGGGTTCGCACCTTGAAGTCATATCCGAGAAAGGTGAAGTTCGTCGCGACGTTGTGCCGCTCGAATGTGTCGATGTAGACAATCTTCGACTTTTCTTCGTTGATGGTCAGACCCACTTCACTCATCCGTTGCGTCAGGCTCTCCCTGATTCGAACAGCCTCGCTCATCCTTGTGCAGTGAATAACAATATCGTCGGCATACCGTTCAAACGGCACGCCGCGATGCGTCCTGTCCATCCAACGATCAAAAGCGTAATGCAGGAATAAATTGGCTAACAAGGGCTAGATCACACCTCCTTGAGGTGTCCCTCGTCCCCGCTCCTGAAGCAACCCCGCCTCACTCTGCATCGGCGCTTGCAGCCAGCGTCGGCAGTACAAGATCACCCATTTCGGCATCTGGTGATGTTCCAGAGCCTTGATGATCGGTCGTGCCCAACGTGGTCGAAGAACGCGCTGATATCCACTTCCAGTACCCAGTTCTTTCGACGGCACCGAATGGAACATTGACGCAAAGCATCGTGGGCCGATCTTCCGGGCCTGTACCCATACGAGTCAGGATGGACGGATCGATAACAGCCTCCACATATCTTTTCACTGCGCCTTGGGCAACCCGATCAGAAACCGTTGGGATGCCAAGGATGCGCTCCTTTCCGTTGTCTTTTGGAATGCGCTTTTCCCGTACAGGTGGCGGGAAATACGACCCTGAGCACAGCCGGTTCCAGATACGGTAGAGGTTATGATAGCGTTGCCGATCAAAGTCCGTGAGCGTCTGACCATCACAGCCCGGCGCACCACGGTTGCGGCGTACATCCTGGTACGCCATCCACACCAGCGACTTCGGTATTTCGAATGCTTTTCGCTGCACTGAAACGTCATCCTCGTTTGAGTTGTGTCTCGCACAACGAAAGTGATCCCCACCCCTTCGCTCCGGCCCCATTACAGGTCTTTCATCACTACTACGGGTGAGTCCGTCCCTATCCCCACGATACGTGCCGAGGATAGGTTCTCACGTTCCCCAAAATGGCCTGGCTCAGGTTCTTGCTGCCTTAACAACGGGTGCCGTGCAGTCGGTAGACAGGTATCCTCTGCACTTCTCGGGGCCCGGCTATACAAGCCCGTTTTGACACCAGTGGAGATTTCGTCGTTTCATCAGTCAGTTCACTTGCGTTCAACTACCTGAGCCTTACGTGACAGTAGTTTCTCTGCCTTTTCCCAAGTCGCTCACCACCAACATGCTGAACATGTTCGCAGCATCGGGCCGTTTGATCAGTGCGCCTGCACGCCCTGACCGGAGGGCCTACCTCCATCCATCTTGGAGCATGGAGTGTCATGCCGCCGTTTTCATGTTGCCGTCATGACGCCTCCTTCGTGACACACAGAGCCAGTTCTTGCGCCCAAGAGCCCACAGTCGGATCTGGTTGTCGGGTAGTCAGACGCGGTTGCCCGCGTCCAACCCCCTAAGAACCGTGCATGCGAGTTTCCCAGCACACGGCTCAAGCCTCTGCTAAGGCACCCCTAGGCACCCGGTTGTACATCATTGGCATAGGCAAATTGCACATCCCTAGGGCAGCGCAGGTGGTAGATCTCAAGATTAGCGGCTGCGTCCGTCCCGCCATGACCTAGCTTCACAATATGGCGACTGTGCCACGGTGTGTCTTTGGTCACCGGCTTGAAGCAGGCGCAGCACCTGCCGCCCTGTTGCACCCATATCCGATACAGCTTGGCTCGACCTTTTACGGAAGTGAGCATCCTCTTGCCCCAGCGGGATTCGAAGTACTCATCCCATGTAGGGTCGTGAGGGTTGGCAGCGGCCTTAATCTTAATATGTCGCACAATCGGTGTGTCTGAGGCGTCTACTAGCGTGTACTGACGCTTCCGACCATCGGCGGATTTTTCAGTACACGAGAACACCCAACGGCGCGCCCCTTGTACTTTGAAATACCGATCCTTCACCCATCGGCGTGTCTTGCGAGGGTGGCGACGTACCGCCCATCGCCAGAGCATTTCCCACACTGCGCTGTCCACCTGGTTGAAGACCTTCTTGGCGACGACATGACTGTGATAGTTCGCCCAGCCCCGTAGAACCGGGTTGAGCAAACCTATCAAGTTAGCCTGTCGTATCGTTTTGTTGGTCTTGATCAACTCTCGCAGCTTGGCAAGGAGAGCCCCGATGTTCGCCTTGGACGGCTTGATCAGGAGCTTGCCGTTGTACTTGCGCAGGTTCCATCCGAGGAAGTCGAACCCGTCCCCTATGTGGGTTATCTTGGTTTTTTCCGGAGAGAGCACGAGACCGCGCTCCGCCAGAAATTCAACCACGGCGGGCCTGACTTCACTCTCCAGCCATTCTTTCGAACAACCAGTGATGATGAAATCATCTGCATAACGCACCACGCGCATTTTTCGGGCTGTCCACTTCGTGTTGGGAAATCTCTTCGCCAGCATCGCTTCCAACCCATCCAGCGTCATGTTCGCCAACACCGGGGATATGATGCCTCCCTGCGGGGTTCCGGCGTGGCTGGGGAATAGCTGCTTTTGGTAGACATAACCAGCCCGGAGCCATTTCTGCAAAATCGCCTTATCCATGAGGATGTTGGCGATCAACCAGTCATGGCTGATATTGTCGAAACAGCCTTGAATGTCGCCCTCTAACACCCACTCCGCGTTTGCTTTTCGTGACAGCACACCAAAGCACTGCGCGGCGGCATCCGCAGTTGAGCGTTCCGGCCTGAATCCATAAGAGTTCGGGGCGGCGGTGGTTTCCGCTATCGGTTCCAGAGCCAGCAAATGAAGCGCCTGCATGGCCCGGCATTTCATCGCGGGAATTCCGAGAGGTCTAGTCTTGCCGTTTTTCTTCGGAATGAGGACTCTCCGAAGCGGGAGCGGCGAGTAACCTCGCCGCGTCAACGACTCTATCGCGCCGAGCTTGGCCCTAGGCGTATTCCAAGTAACCTTGTCCACGCCGGGGGTATTTTTGCCTTTGTTTTCAGACACCCGTTTCACGGCAAATGCCTTGCCGCTGAACGAGTGAGTCAGCAGCCATTGCAGGGCTTTCACCTTGTTATGTCTGCCATCTTGTACAGCCTTCACAATACGCGCTTGCAGCCCTCTGACACGACGTTGTACGGCGATCCAATCAATGCCGTCCCACGACGTGCCGGAAGGTGCACACGCCAATGCTGCTGCGTCCATTTGCTCTCCTTCCGTTGAAAGGGTTCTACCTACTCTCGTGTGAAGAGAGACCATGAGGACGTCTACCCGCTTTCGCGTGAAGTGATGTTTCAACCTCTATCCAACCCATTACAGGACGGCGTTCGCTTTTTCCTCGTTCCTTCGCCCGCACCGCCATGGGCAGCTTTTACAAACGGCTTTCCCTGACGGGAGCGATACGGGATTTCCACGTTCCGCTTACTGAAGTGCGTCGGGTTAGGTGCCTGCTATCGACCGGGAGGTATGTGGGTCACGAATGCGTAGTAGAAAGACGCAATTCCCACCTCCATTACCTTTTGGTTCGAGCGTGTAAGCCATTTCCGCTCGTTCAACTTAACGATCGTTGCGCAGATTCACGTGTGTTCACCATACCAACTATCTAGCACTTGACCGGCCATGGCTGCCAGAAGGGTACGCCTCTCACGATTGGTACCCCGCACCTTGCGGCGCCTCGTTACATTGTCGTTCAGCGCTCTTGATTCAGCCTTCTAGATTCACCCGGTGACACGGGTGGTTCCCACCAAGGGGGAACAACTTCATTAAGCGACTTCGTGTCGCACCTCGGCCCAGTTGTTGTCAATGGGGACGGCGCCGTCATCGAGGTAGCGAGACAGCGCTGCCCAGCGTTTCAAGCTGTAATCGAGTGCCCTGCTGATAGCCGAACCTTCGGGCACAACATCACGCTGGGCGATCATCCAGGCATGCAGCCTATCCATCACCGGCACGGCTTTTTCTTGTCGTATTCGGCACCGTAAATCCGGCTCCAGGTCGCGCACTTCGCTTTCGATTTCGTACAGCAACTGGATGTAACGCAGAGCCTGTTCGGCGATCTGGCTCTTGTTGGTCGCGTGCAATTCGAAGAACTTGCGCCGGGCATGGGCCATGCAGCCGATTTCGGTCACGCCGAGTTCGAAACTCGCCTTGTAACCGCCAAATCGTCGCAGACCAGTTTGCCTTTCCAGTCGTGCAGGAAGTTACGAGCATGCTCACCAGCGCGGCTGGGGCTGAAGTCGTAGACAACAGCAGCTGTTTCGCAGAACTGGCTGGTGGCGTATGCCCAAACATAAGAACAGTGGGTTTTCTTCGAGCCCGGAGCGAGCATTTGTACGGGTGTTTCGTCCGCGTGCACGACCTGTTGCCCTATCACCACGTCACGCAGGGCATCGACCAGGGGCTGCAACTGCACGCCCGTCATACCAACCCACTGGACCAACGTCGAACGCGAAATCGCCAAGCCAGCTCGACCGAAAATCGATTCCTGACGGTAAAGCGGAAGATGATCAGCGAACTTCACGATCATGACGCGGGCAAGTAACTCGGCAGTCGGGATGCCCTTGTCGATAACTTGCGCAGGTACTGGCGCCTGGATCAGCGTTTCGCAGTCATCGCATACCCACTTGCCACGAATATGACGCTCGACGGTAAACACGCCCGGCGTGTAGTCCAGCTTCTCGCTGACATCTTCACCGATACGCTTGAGTGCACAGCCGCATGGGCAGTGGGTGTTGTCCGGTTCGTGATGGATCAACGTGCGTGGAAACTCTGCCGGCAGAGCCGTACGCTGGGCTTTTGCTTCTTCTCGGCCGTAGCTGGCGCTAGTTGTAACGCTTGAGCTGTGCGATCTCGTGGGTCAGCTTCTCGATCACCGTTTGATCGCGGTTGATCTTCTTTCTTGCTCATGGTATCAACCGTATGCCCCATGGTCTCGACTTGCGACAGCAATTGCGCAGCGAATGCACGCAGTTGGTCGGGGGTCATTTGAGCGAGATCGGGCGTGGAAGTCATGCCGTGGATTTTACCAAAGCATGCCACTCGCAATAGCAAGCCAAGGCACTCATTACGGTTTTTAAAGCAGCGTAATTGCACCGCCAGCGCCAACACGTTGCCAAGGCAGGCCGAGTACCAAAGCCTGAAGCTGCTCGGTATCCAACTGCTCCTCGCTGCCTTACCGAACGCCTGGCCAATGGAATCTGCCTTGGTTCAAGCGACGTGCCGCCAGCCAGACGCCAATCCCATCGTGTACCAGCACTTTCATCCGAGTCGCGCGTCGATTGGCAAATAGATAGGCGCAGTGCGGCTTCGCCGCACCGAACACCGCGACTACCCTGGCCAGCGCCGTTTCAGTGCCGCCGCGCATATCCATGGGCTCGGTGGCGAGCCAGATGGCATCGATGCGGATCATCGCAATAGGTCTCTCAGGAATACGGCGCAGGCAGCAGCGCTATCGGTTGGCCAGTTCACTTTGACGGTGCCGCGCGGGTGCAGAATCTCAACGCTGATATTCGATGAAGATACTGGCGCCGTTGTTTGTATAGGCAACAGGACGAATGCGGGTTGAAGCACCGTACTTTTCTGCGCTTGCACCCGAATCCATTTGTGGACAAGGTTTGCATTGAGGCTGTGGCTGAGGGCCACGCTGGCGATTGAAGCGCCGGGTTGGACACACTCTTGAATGACCTGCGCTTTGAAGGATTTGGAATACGAACGGCGTCTTGGCTGCATGAAATACCCGCTTAAAAGGCTAGAACTGGTGCCCACCTAAATTTAGTGCACACCATGTCCTGGCTTTTCGGGCTTGGGTAGATGACTTGGCCGGACGCATACACCCGCATGGCGTGACGATCCCATCGAATGGATTCGCTTCGGCGAAGGAGACTGAAACCATGAAAGAGCCCATTCCCATCGAGCGGGATCGCCGCGCGTGTGCGATCAAAATGCTCGAAGGCCCGCTCGACAACTTCCGTGTCGCCGTCACCACGTCGATGGGTATCGGCCGAGTGCGGTTTGCTCTCAACGGTATCGTGGTCGACGCTCGCTTGCGCAAGCAGAACACCACCCCCGAGACTCTGCCGCGCCTGGCCGACCAGCGCACACCGGTCGTGTCCGGCGTTTTCGAGATGCACGACGGCACGCACACACTCGACTGGCTGCTGCCGCAAGGCGCACAGCAACCTATCGCACCCGAGCCGACGCAGGTGCGAGCCGAAAAGACCTGGCGCTCGCGGCCCCGCGCGCTACGGCTGGCGGTCTGATCGGGGCTGCCGCGCTCTTCCTGGCTCTCCAGATCAGCTCCGCCTGGAAGCTCCCGTTCCTGATCGTCGTCGCCCTGGCCATGGCAACCTTGATGCTCTCGTTGTTCCAGATCGCCTTTTCCTTCAGCGATCTCTGGGAGAATTTCAGTCGCAGGCAGACCTTGCAGTTGATGGCATCAGTGATGCTGAAGTACTGCGGGGCGCAAGCTAATGGTCGCTGAACTGCCCGACATCCGGTGCGTCGAGGGACGGCTGAAGAAGCTGACCGCAGAGTCTCTCTACAATAGGGGCAACGCCTACAGCTTCGACATCGATGGCCAATCGATGTGGTTCCTCACCAACGAGCGTTCATGGGACCCGACCTCGCCCCTCCTGGCCGAAGGGACCGCGTTGAGCTGGCCGTGCTGAATACACCCCTCACGACGACCGGCGCCCTGCGCCCTGCGCCCTGCGCCCTGCGCAACCTGGAGGATGATCGGGCCTACGTCACCCACTTCGCCTGGCAAGGCGCTTCGGAGCCTTAATGCCGCGACGCGTATCCCGCCCGGAAGCGAACACCGCTACGTCCTGAAACTAACCGCCCTGCTAATTGCCCTTTTCGTAATGGGGGCCTGCATGGGTGCGGGAACGGGAACGGACAGCGAGTCCTGGCTCTTTCTGGGACTGCGTGTGCGTCGGTGCATGGCTGCTCTTCGCGGTTCCGCTGTACATCATTCTCTGGCGTTGGTGAAATGGCGGTCGCGCGCCCTCGTCTAACCAGTCATTTTTTCAAGATATAACGCCCAGAATCTGTACATTTTGATAATTTTTGGATATTTTGTCATTTCAATCCCAAGAGGGGCTGCTCATAACAATAAGCAGCACTGTATCGACGCATTTCTGACTTCTCCCCCCTGATTGGAGTGCCGTAATGTCAACATCTTCATCCGCTGCAAACACAGGTTCGCCACTGATTTACTCGCTGACCTTTCAGTTATTCATTGGGTTGCTGCTTGGCACCTTCGTTGGACTTCTCTGGCCGCATTTCGCCGCACAGCTCAATCCGCTGGCCGGTGCTTTTGTCAAACTGATTAAAATGATTGCAGGCCTGATCGTATTTCTTACCGTGGCCAGCGGGCTTTCTCAGATCAGGAAAGGCGCAAGTCTTGGGCGGCTGAGCGCCGTTACGCTGATATATTTTGAGGTCATCAGTACCGTAGCGCTGGTGTTGGGATTGTTGCTGGGTAACGTCTTTAAACCGGGTGCAGGTCTATCGATCCCTGCGGATGGTGCTGCAACCGTGGCATCGTTTGCTCAAGCCGGCCAAGCGTTGTCCACGGTCGACTTTTTGCTCAATGTCATTCCAAAAACCGTGCTTGATGCTCTGGCTGGCGGAGCGATGTTGCAGATCCTGTTGATCGCGCTGCTGTTTGGTTATGCATTATTCGCACTGGGTGAACGTGCCGAGCCCCTGACACAAAATCTTCGTTTGTGGACTGAAGTCAGCTTCAAGGTGGTCGGTGTTATTCTGCGTTTGGCACCTATCGGCGTCTTCGCTGCCGTGGCATTTACGATAGGAAAATTCGGACTTGCGGCACTGCTGCCACTGATCAAGATGATCGGTCTGGTGTATCTGGGGTGTGCGTTGATGATTGTGCTGGTGTTCGCCAGTATTGCACGGCTCACCGGATTCAGCCTGTTGTGGTTCATCAAGCTTATCCACAAGGAGCTGATTATCGCCTTTACAACGACCTCATCGGAAGCGGCGCTACCGGGTTTAATGACCAAACTCCAGGAAGCGGGTTGCAGCAAGAACGTTACCGGTTTTGTAGTGCCCGCCGGATATTCATTCAACCTGGACGGGTCATCCATTTATCTCACAGTGGCGGTGCTGTTCATTGCTCAGGCCGCTGGACTTGATCTGGGTTGGTCTGAGCAGTTGTCGTTATTGTTGGTGTTTCTGCTGACCTCCAAGGGGGTTGCTGGCGTGAGCGGAGGGGCCTTCGTAACACTGGCGGCTTCCCTGACGATGTTCCCAGACATCCCATTGGCTGGCCTTGCCTTGATTCTGGGTGTCGACCGCTTGATGGACACTATGCGCACACTCACCAACGTTCTGGGTAACGGGGTCGCAACTATGGCTATCGCCCGATGGATGGGGCAACACAACGGCGGTGACCAGGCGCACACCGCGCTAACAGAATCAGGTCAAATTTGTCAGTCGGCGCTAGAGCCCATCTCAACGTCCAACCCGGTCGCCTGAATAGTTCTCTGAACCTATCAATTCACCACTGACATGAGCTTGCACCATGAGCGAAAAAAACGACGAAACCACTAATATCCTCAAGCAATTGGGGCTGATTGCACAGGGGTTGGGTGAAACATTCGTACCTTTTTGCGAAGTCGTGGTGCATAACCTGCAAGACCCCAATCACGCCATTCATACGATTCACAACAACCTTTCGGGGCGCCAGGTAGGCGATCCGGCAACCGAACTCGGCCTAGCTCGCATTGCTGATACGCAGTGTCCGGAAGTGATCGCCAACTACGCCAACCGCTTTCCCGATGGTCGACAGGCCAAAAGCACCTCGATAGGGATCAAGGATTCGAACGGCCGGTATGTCGCGGCACTGTGCATGAATCTGGACTTGAGTCTGTTCCATAGCCTACAAATCGCGATGGGGCAATTCACCAACGTGGTCAAGAATGGTGTTACGGAAAACCTGGACACCAGCAATGCTGACGCCATTCGCCAGCGTATCGACACGTTCGCCGCGCGTCAGGCCACGACACCGCGCGCACTAAAGGCCGAAGACAAACGTTTGCTGCTTCGCGAACTGAAGAACGACGGTTATCTGGAAGTGCGCAAGTCGATGGAGGTCATCGCCCGGCATTTGGGCGTGTCCCGCGCGGCTGCCTATAGCTACGTAAAATAACCCTGGCCGGTCTCGTACCGGCAATACTCCAGAAAAGTTTTCCCCACGTGAGGGGGCGGTTCTCCTCGCCCTGAATAAAGGTATCGTCATGTTTAATCCCGCTATCCAGTGTGCCAACAGTAGCTCCATCAGTCCTCCCGCGGGGCACTATTCTCACGTTTGTATCGTCGGCGGATTTGTGATGATTTCGGGTCAGTTGCCTATCAACTCCGAGGGGCATGCATTGGCAGACCAGAGTTTCGAGGAGCAAACTCGACAGGTCCTGACCAATCTTGAGCATTGTCTTGCCCGGGCAGGCGTCGACAAATACAGCCTGGTGCAAGTGCGCGTCTATGTCACCGATATTGATCAATGGCCAACTTTCAATCGCATCTACGAGCAATGGTTAGGTGATCACCGGCCCGCCCGAGCCGTTGCAGGCGTGGCTCAATTGCATTTTGGCTCAGCCGTCGAGGTGGAAGCCATGGCACTTGCGGCGACTGCCTGAGCATATTAATTGCACACACTTCTGAAAATTTTCATATCAAAAAGCGAGGCCCCATGACCACGACGCAGCTGACGCTCCCTACCTATCAAGACATCCTTGACGCCGCCGAACGTATCCAGGGCCACGCTCATCGCACCCCGGTGCTGACCTCACGCACGCTGAACGGACAACTGGGTGCCGAAGTGTTCTTCAAGTGCGAGAACTATCAGCGTATGGGCGCTTTCAAGTTCCGCGGTGCGTTCAACGCAGTGGCTCGCTTCGACGAGCGCCAACGCAAGGCCGGGGTTGTGGCATTTTCTTCCGGTAACCACGCCCAAGGCATCGCATTGTCTGCACGTATCCTGGGTGTTCCCGCGACCATCGTGATGCCCCATGACGCTCCGGCCTCGAAAATGGCAGCGACACGCGAATACGGAGCCAGTGTGGTGCTCTATGATCGTTACAGCGAGGACCGCGAAGCCATTGGTCGAAAACTGGCTGAGGAGCATGGCTACACCTTGATCCCATCCTATGACCACCCGGATGTCATCGCTGGACAAGGGACGGCGACCCTGGAGTTATTGCAAGATACCGGCCCGCTGGACGCACTATTCGTTTGCCTCGGTGGCGGCGGACTGTTGGCGGGGGGTGCCTTGGCAACCCGTGCACTGTCGCCTGACTGCAAACTTTATGGTGTAGAGCCGCAGGCGGGGAATGACGGTCAACAGTCGTTTCACCGAGGAGAAATTGTACATATCGACACACCGGATACCTTGGCCGACGGCGCCCAGACTCAGCATCTGGGGCACTATACATTCCCCATCATTCGCCGCGACGTTGATGACATCTTGACGGTCACAGATGTCCAACTGGTTGAGGGTATGCGTTTTTTTGCCGAGCGCATGAAGATGGTCGTGGAGCCTACCGGATGCTTGGGGTTGGCCGCTGTACGTGAAATGGGCAAGGTGCTGGAGGGTAAACGTGTCGGTGTGATCGTGAGCGGAGGCAATATTGACCTAGATCGATATGCCCGGTTGCTCGCGTAGCCTTTAACGCTATCGCTAGTCGATCTCTTCGGGCGTACCCGAAGAGATCCCGTACGATCTGTGGCTTCTTTTAGCGACCGCTGCACTCTAGATGCGCATAGGTTTGAGTGACTTCAAGGAAGGAAAACTGACGAACGTCCATGCCGGTCTCTCAATGCAACGAGTGCGGTGAATGGATTAGAGGAAGAAATCCATATAGAAATAGATCGGCACTTCACGCTCGGTGATCGGCGCTGGTCGTTCCAGGGAGCTGGCAAAGGTCACGGTGGCGGCGAGATACTTGCCCCGTGTGTGGGGATGGCGGGGGCAACGTGAGCGGTATCCAGGGCACAAATGCACAACAACGCAAGACACAGCCTCGTCCCGAAGATGAGCTGAGACATGTTCGATCCCTCGAAGCAGAGCTTGATATCAAAATAATGTCGCGATGCTATACGCCAGTTCTGCACGCAGTTGGCGGGCGGCGCTGACCATATGCACCAAGGCAGCCTCGGTTTCCGGCCAGCCGCGGGTTTTCAGACCGCAATCCGGGTTGACCCACAGGCGCTCGGCGGGAATACGCTGGGCGGCCTTGCGCAGCAGGTTGGCCATTTCCGAAGCATCCGGAACCCGTGGCGAGTGGATGTCGTAGACGCCCGGCCCGATTTCATTCGGGTAAGCGAAGGCTTCGAACGCCTCCAACAGCTCCATGTCCGAACGCGAGGTTTCAATGGTGATGACGTCGGCATCCATTGCCGCAATGGACTCGATCACATCGTTGAACTCGCTGTAGCACATGTGGGTATGGATCTGGGTTTCGTCACGCACACCGGACGCGCACAGACGGAAGACCTCGGTGGCCCAGTCCAGGTAGTGCTGCCATTGCGCCCGGCGTAGCGGCAGACCTTCGCGGAACGCTGCTTCGTCGATCTGCACGACCTTGATACCGGCGGTTTCCAGGTCCACCACTTCGTCGCGAATGGCCAGGGCCAGTTGACGAGCCTGCACTTCACGGGACACATCCTCACGGGGGAAGGACCACATCAGCATGGTCACGGGACCGGTCAGCATGCCCTTCATCACTTT